>Ga0163151_10002204_pt1 | contig 30840 bp, 38 predicted proteins | sample OliLakLV19MP5IB2_FD_145596 | JGI IMG/M metagenome (GOLD analysis project Ga0163151, IMG submission 145596) | Freshwater microbial mat bacterial communities from Lake Vanda, McMurdo Dry Valleys, Antarctica - Oligotrophic Lake LV.19.MP5.IB-2 | ecosystem: Environmental > Aquatic > Freshwater >...
CGCTCGGGCGGCGCCGATCAGGGCGGGCGTGGGCATGGTGTCGGCGTCGAGAAACAGCAGGCGGTCGGCAGTGGCCGCGCGCGCGCCCGCATTGCGGGCGCGGGAGATCTGGTTCACCGGCTCGTGGACCACGCGGGCGCCGGCGCGGCGCGCCGCCGCGGCGGTATCATCGGTCGAATTGTTGTCGACCACGATCACCTCCCCGGCGACCGTCTGGGCCTTCATGGCCTCGGCGAGGAGCGAGAGGGTTCGGGGCAGCAGAGCCTGCTCGTTATAGGCGGGAATAATGACGGTGTAGTCGGGATCCACGGGAGATTCAGTCTTTGACGGTCTTGATCGACAGCAGGTAGATCGTCGCGCCCACCGCCAGCACCGCCACGCTGACCTTCAACCAGACGTGCTCCGGCACGAACACCACGCTCACCAACACCATCGGCCACATCGACGCGATGGAAATCACTTTCTGTTTCTTCGTGATGCCCCCCTTCTCGCGGTAATTGCGGATGAAGGGACCGAACAGAGGGTTGGCGAGAAGCCAGCGATAGAACCGCGGCGACGTGCGCGCGAAGCAGGCGGCGGCGATCAGAAGGAACGGCGTGGTCGGAATGAGGGGCAGGACCAACGCCACCGCGCCGAGCGTGACGCACACCCAGCCGGCCACGAGAAGCGCCAACCGGGCGGCCGGCCCGACTTTGGGCGGATTGTCAGCGAGGGACATGAGGTACGGCCGTGGGAGAAGGGGCGGGAACGCGCCGTCGCGCTTTCGTCGACGGCTTGCCGTGATAACGGATCTTCTTTTCGGCCGCCTTGTCGCTGATCGCGTTCGGGTTCGATGTCGGCGCGGGCGTGGCGGTGGGAGCCTGCCGTTCGGCCACGGTGCCCTTCGATGTTTCCTGTTCCAGCGATTGCGTCAGCGCGTCGCCGGCGACGAGGGGGGCTGGAGAGGAAATGAGTGCGAGCATCAGGACGATGGTTTTCATTCTTCGCGGGGACCGAGGATGGCGTTGATGAGGGCCAGGCAGGCCGCGAAGAGAAAAATGTAGACCGTGATGTCGCGGCCGAATTCATAGAGCGAGAACGGATCGATGAAGGGCTTATACGTCCAGCCGAGATGTTTGAGCAGCGTGGCGCGAAAGGCCAGTGCGGCGACGGCCGCCGTCAGGATGCGCCAGCTCAGAGGAAAGCCTCGGCGCGGGGGGGCTTGCGGGAGCCGAAGGTCATTTGGCGCGGGGAAACCGGACGTCGTCGCGCGTGATGGGCGAGGCCCAGCCGAGCTGTTGGGCCATGGAACCGGTATCACGGACGCTCCATCGACGGCGGATCTTTCCATTCTCAATCTCGAACCACTCCATCGCCAGGATCTGGTAGCGCTTGCCCGTCACGGGCTGCCCAAAGACAGGTTTCATCGACGTCCCCCGTTCTGTCAGCCGGACGGCCACGAGGTCGCCCTCGCTGATCATGGAATCAACGGTGACACGCACCTGCAGGCTCTCGTACAGCGCCTTCCAGATCGGCAGCTGGGTTTCGATCTTTCCCCAGCCCAGGACGCCCTGGGATTCTGCGTCGACGGTGAATGTCGCGCGCGCACCCTCGATGTCTCCTGAGTTGAATTTTTGGATGAACTGCTGGACGATGTCTTCCTTCGCGCTCCACGACATGCCGTCCCCATCGGCCGACGCCACGCGGGCACCGAGGCCCGAGGCGGCCAGGAAGGCGGCGGCGAAAAAAAGGTTCTTCATTTCGACAGCTCCTTCTTCACGGCGTTCTTGATGGCGATGTAGCCCTTCACGCCGCCGAGGTCATCGATGCGGAAATCACTTTTGTCCTTGGTGCGGAGGTCGATTTCCTCCGGAACGTTCTCGAGGCGGAGAGCGTAGGTGCGCGCGAACCGGCTGCGGATCTCCCACTTGGGCGACATGGCGTCCTGCCGGAAAGCGCAGCAGACCATCCAGACGAGGCTCCGGAGGTCGGCGTCCGGCTCGAGCCGGCGGGGATCGGCGGGGATGTTGGCGCTCGCATAAGCGGCCTCGAGGGCGGAAGCGGTCATGCCCATGGTGATCAGGAAATTCTTCTGCGCGGCGGTGGACAGGTCGTCGTAATCACGGAAGGTTTTCCCTTCCACGCGCACGTTCTCGCCGGAGATGTGGACCTCGGCGGTGGTGTCGAGCTCGCTCAACTCCACCTTACGGCGCTCCACGTAGCTCACGAACTTGATGGAAAAATCCAGCTGGCGAAAAGCCTGGTCGATTCTTTGCTCGGGGTTCACGGAAGGCTCCTTGGGGTTTCGAATAACCGGCCGACGCCGGCCGTGACCGCCATGGCGAGCGCGCCCCAGAAGGTGACGCGCAGCACGGCTTTCCACGTTTTCGCCCCGCCCACGTAGGCCGACAGGCCGCCGAGGACCGCGAGCGACACGAGCGAGGTGCCGGCCACGCAGGTCATCACGTTCGCTCCATGGCCAAAAATGACGGAGCCCAGGGGAAGCGCAGCGCCCACGGAAAAGGTGACGGCCGAAACGATGGCGGCCTGCACCGGACGCGCGACCATGGACTCGGAAATGCCCAGTTCGTCGCGCGCGTGCGCCGCCAGCGCGTCGCGGGCCATCAGCTGCTGGGCCACCGTTTTCGCCAGCGCCGGTTCGAGCCCGCGCTTGACGTAAATGCCCGCGAGTTCTTCGAGCTCGCCGGCCTCGTTGACCTTGAGCTCGTGGCGCTCCTGCTCGAGGTCCGCCTTTTCAGTATCGGACTGCGAGCTGACCGAGACGTATTCGCCCGCGGCCATGGACATCGCGCCGGCCACAAGGCCCGCGACGCCGGCGATCAAAATGGTTTTTGTGGAAGCGTTCGACGCGGCGACGCCCAACACCAGACTGGCGGTGGAGACGATGCCGTCGTTGGCGCCAAGAACGGCCGCCCGAAGCCAGCCCACGCGCTGGGTGCGGTGGTGTTCAGCTTCGGCGATCGCGTTCATGCTTTTTCGGTCCGCCGCTTCTCGTCGACCTGCTCGGCGGCGGCGATGAGGTCATGAACGGCGTTGTAGAGGGCTGAGAGCGGGTGCTCTTTGTCTTCGAGCTCGCCGTCTTCCACCTCGATGCCGCGCACGCCCTTGTAGCCGAGGAAGGTGAACGTGGTGGACCCGTCGGACGGATAGGATTCCTTGTCGGCGTCGGGCCCTTCGAGAGTGAACTGCTCGGCCAGTTCGAGGACGAGGTCGGCCTTGGCGTGCATCTCGTCGTGCTGGCCGAGGCCGATGATGCCGCCGCCGTTGCTGAAGTAGAGGCTGATGGTGCCGTCGCGAAGCACGACGAGCGACACCACCCCCTTCTCCACGCCGATGTCCGCCATCACTCCCCAGAAACGGTCGTCGCCATCGGGCGTGAGGCCGAGACTGGCGGGATCGGTCATGAACAGCCGGCCGCGCAGGCTGCGATACATATCATCGATGTCGAAAGTCATGGGGTGGAGTTTAGCAGTCGAAACAAGCGGGCGGGGATCAGCGGCGATCAAGCTCCAGGTCGAGGGCGGCCAGCGAAAGGTTCACGTCGCGAATGAAATCGATGAGCGAGGCGATGAGACAGCTCATGGCCGCCACGAAAAGAACGCAGATGAGCCATCCGATCGACGCTCCCGCGAGGGCCGTCACGAAGATCACCACCACGAGGCTTGCCGAGCACAGCGCGCTCGCCGAAATCAGGAAGATCGCGCGGCGCAGAAGCCGCGCCCGCTTGAGCAGAAGGTCGAGCTGCTGCTGGGCCTTTTTTCGGGCCTCGCCTTCACGGGCGCCCAGGGCCCGCGCCCGGTCCACGGTCCGGGCCAGGCGGTTGGTCATCGTCAGCAGCAGGAGGCCCACGCCGGAAATAAGAATCACCGGTCCGACGGCGGTCTGGAGAATGGGAATGATCTGGTCGTTGGTCATGGAGGCGGGCGCGGTCAGCCTTCCAGAACGCGCTTGAGCGTGGCCAGGTCGCGGCGCACCATGTCGGAGTCATCGGCGAAGCGGGCGTCGCTCATGTCCTTCATCTGGTTGAGCGTGAAGATCACTTCGCAGGCGTTCTCGCCGTTGGCGATCACGCGCATCGGAACATAGATTTCCACTTCACCATCGACGGGTCGAACGTAATGGTCGGCCACGCGGTAGGGGTTCACGTTCACGAAATCGACTTCATGGGGGCCGAGGGTGGTTTCGATGATCCACTTCCCGCCGACGTTCTTGGCGGAGGTGCAGAACGACGTGGCCCACCGGGGGAAGTTGCTGGGGTCGCGAATGAATTCATAGACATCGTCCGCGGGACGCGGAATCGACGTGGTGAGCGTGAGCGAGGCCGGGACTTTGTTCGCTTTCGCCATGTCAGAGCATCGTACTGTTTGTGGGCTTGCGGTGGCCAGTCTAGCCGAAAGATCCCGAGCGCCACTCGGCCTTGAGGAACTCGATTCCGCCGATGCGCCCGTCCTTGAGAACGTCGATCTCCACGTCGCCGCGGGGCGTGTCGTTGATTCGGTAATCGCGCGCCACATGCCAGTCGGGAGATTTGGGATCGACGAAGTAAATGACCGGTTCCTCGCCGATGGCCCGCGTGCACTTCGCCAGGGCCTCGTGCAGCCAGCCTTCCGCCGGATGCTGCTTCTTCGCGGCCTCCACCAGCCAGGCCGGGTCGTAGGATGAGAATTCCATAGCAAGGAGATTAGCTCTCGGACGATGGAAAGGCCAGCGTCTCCGGCGGCCTCATGCCATAGCGGGTGAGGCGATCGTGATGTACATTGACAACCATGCCCCCTCACGTAACGATCGTTCGACCCTGATGCGCCTGGCCTGCGTCGTCAATGGTCAGGGCCGGCTTCTCCAGACGCTTCTCAACGCGCGCGCCCATAACCTTTTGCCCTTCGAGCTGGCGCTCGTGGCGTCACCGGCGCCCTGCGGCGCGACGGCGCGCGCCCGCGCGGCCGGCGTGCCCACGCACGAAGGCTCCGGAGCGCCGGGCCTGTTTCATACGGAGCTCGAAGGCCTGGTGGAGCGAGCGGGCGCGGAGTTCGTGTTGCTGAATTACAACCGCCTTCTGCCTCCCACGGTGGTGGGCTCGCTCGACGCGCGCATCGTGAACGTCCACTTCTCGCTGCTTCCCGCCTTCGCGGGCCTCAACGCCATGGACCGCGCGCTCGCCGCGGGCGTGCCGGAGACGGGCGTCACCATTCACTTCGTCGATGAGGGCGTGGATACGGGCCCGGTCATTTCGCAGGCGGTCGTGCCCGTGCAGGAGGGTCGCCCGTTCATCGACACGCGACGCGATGTGTTCAAGGCCGCGGTGCCGCTCCAGCTTCAGACGCTGGCCTGGCTGGCGCAGGGGCGGGTGACGCTGGCACCCAAACGGCGGACCGTGACGGTGTCGGGCGCGATGAATAACGGATCGCCGTTTCGGCCGGCGCTCGAAGCGCCATGGAAAAAATTGCCAGAGGTGGTGTGGGAAGGCGTCTGGCCGGAAGGCGGACGCTAGGGGAGGGCGGTGGCGAGGGGCGCGTGAACCATGACGACGCCCAGAATCTTCTCCCGGAAACGCACGGGGTGAGCGACGCACTGGAGCATCTGATCGACCCCCGTCTTGACGTTCTTGACGACGACATGCCCGTAGGCCTTCTCGCCCTTGAGCGCCTGGAAGTAAGGATGCGTCTCACCTTCCAATCGGTTTCCCGTCTGGGCGTCGCGCGGAAGAACGCTCGCGAAGAAACTCTCGAGCGATTGGGACATCTCGTCTTGGGTCTCGTAACCGAAAAGTTTCAGCGCGGCCCGATTTGATTCCGTGATCTTGTTGCCCCACACCACGAAGATCGGGTCCGTGATGGTTTCGAGGAGCGTGGTGACCTGCGCCGAGCGCTGTTCCAGTTCTTCGCGCCGCGCGGTCAGCTGGGAGTCGATGAGCTTCTGCTGGTCTTCCTGCCGCCGCAGGTTCATGCGGTGCTGGTGCAACTGCGTGTAGATGCCCACCTTCCGCCGGAGAACGTCGATGTCGAACGGCTTGCCGATGTAGTCGACGGCGCCCACGTCGTATCCCCGCTTCACGTGCTCATCTTCCTTGAAGATCGCCGAGACCATCATGACCGGAATGCCGTTGGTGCGGGGATCCTCCTTGATGCGCTGGGCGGTCTCGTACCCGTCCATGCCGGGCATCTGGATATCGAGGAGGATGAGCCCGATGGCCTGTTCTGCCAGGATCGCGAGCGCGTCTTCACCGCTGGCGGCGGTCACCAGGTTGTACTCCCGGCACTTGAGCGTGGCCTCGAGCGCGATCAGGTTTTCGGGGCGGTCGTCGACCAAAAGGATGGTAACGGGGTCCACCGGCGCCTGGTCGGGGGCGCGTCGGTCAGAGCGATCGGGTTCGTTGGTCATGGGGGTTCCTAGCCTAAGTTACGGCGTAGGCGGGGAGGCGTTCGGCCGATTTAGCGGTTGAATCGACTAAATGTTCCAGATCTGGCGGACTTCGATGGTTCCCAGAAGGGCCATGGGATGGGTGGCGGCCAGCGCGACGGCTTCCGCCATGTCGGCGCAGTCGACCAACTCATAGCCCGCCACCTTATTTTTGGTCTGGGCGGCGGGCCCGTCCGCGAGCGCCATCCGCCCATCGCGCACCCGCAGGGTCTTCGCTTCATCCGCGGGCCGGAGCCGGTCGCCGGACACGCGTTTGCCGCGCTTCTTGAGTTCCTCGACCCAAGCGACGACATCGGGTTCAAGCGTGAGCGGCGGCGTGAAGGCGTCGTCGTGGCAGATGAGGTAGAGGAACTGCATGGCCAAGTCTAAGACTTTGGGAAGCTCTCCTGCCTATCGCTTCTCAGGCGGAATGCCACGAATGGATTTCGAGAACGCGGCGTGTTCCGCCACGTCCACCGGCCGGTGCTTCACTTTCGGCGAGGCCGGGTATTGACCGAGACAGGAGTGATGCTTCCAGTTCTTCGCCGGGCGGATGGGCCGCGGCGAGAACCCGCCGCCGCAGTTCGGGCAGACATTGCCCAGCACGGTGTCGACGCACGTTTTGCAGAACGTGCATTCGAACGTGCAGATCATCGCGTCGGTATTGTGCGGCGCCAGCGCCGTGTTGCAGTGTTCGCAGGTGGGCCGGAGCTCAAGCATGGCCGGGTGGGCGGCTAGTTCTTGATGGCCTTCAGGGCCGCGTCGTAGTTCGGCTCCTGGGCGATCTCGGGTACCTGCTCGGTGTAAACCACGTCGCCGCGTTCGCTGATGACGACCACGGATCGGGCGAGCAGGCCGGTGAGAGGTCCATCGACGATGCGCACGCCGTAGGTGTCGCCGAACTTGCGGTCCTTGAAGTCGGAACCGGTCACGACGTTCTTGAGGCCTTCGGCGCCGCAGAAGCGGTTGGCCGCGAACGGGAGGTCGGCCGACACGCACAGGACGACGGTGTTGGGCAGGTTCCCCGCCTCGGCATTGAACTTGCGCACCGACGCGGCGCAGACGCCCGTGTCGACGCTCGGGAAGATGTTCAGGACGATTTTCTTGCCGGTGAAGGTGCTCAGCGAGACGTCCGACAGGTTGCCCTGGGTCAGTTTGAAGTCGGGTGCCTGGCCGCCGATGGCCGGCAGGCTGCCGCTGGTGTTGATGGGGTTACCTTTGAGCGTGATACGGGCCATAAGTCCTCCGATAATTTGATGTTGAGGCAGGTTAACAAATGGGGCGAGGCGTGCCAGCACAGGTCCTGCCCGGTGCCGTCGCGGTGCGTCCGGATCCCGGCGCGAAGCTTCCGCGCCTCGGCCACCAGTTCATCACGGGTGAGCCAGCCGAGATCAGCATTGTTTTCTTCTTTGGCCATACTCTCCGTACGAATCAGGACCGAAGAAGTGGAGAAGCTTTCCTATTGACAGTATGTATCGTTTGTGATACATACTATACAACCTTAACCACAACGGAACTCGACCATGCTCACCTTAGGCCAATCCATCCTGCTCTGGCGATCCCATCGAGGGTTGTCTCAACAGCAACTGGCAGAAAAAGCGCGCCTGTCGCGTCCCAATCTTTCCGCTATCGAATCGGGAAAACGGGACGTAACGCTGGGCACTTTGCGCATTTTGGCGGCGGCGCTGGAGGTTCGCCCCGGCGTATTGGCAGATGGGGAAGCGCCCGGAGAGAGAACTCAGCGGCCCCTGACGCGGGATTTGATGGAACGGTTGGCGAAGGCGGTTGCCCACGAGCGGCGCCACGAGGGAGGCGACGAGCAACTGGTTTCTGACCTGGCGCTCATTACGAGAGACAGGCGTGACACCCGCTCTGGGGCCCCCTCTTCTCGCCGCAGCGGTGTCCGGGCCGCGAACACGGCCTGGCTACGCCTGAAGGCACGTTGCACGCCGGCGGAACTCGAGAGTCTCATTCGCCGGGTCGACGAGCAGGCCAGACAATGAATCTGATTCAGATTGATCGATTCTTCGAAATTCTTGCTGACGAACTTGCGGTGCCCGCGACGGCAATCATCACGGGCGCTGCCGCTGCCCAGATACTCGGGGGCGCCAGGCCCAGCATGGACATCGACTTCGCGCTTCGACTCGGCTCTGGAAAGAGAGGGTGGGAGGCGGTTGACGCGGCCGTCCAACGCGCCGTTCAGAAAACGGGCGTTCAAGCTGACTATGCAGAAGACATCGGCAGGTGGAGCATGATCTCGCTGCTCGACTATGAGAAACACGCTTCGTCCTATAAGAGATTCGGAGCGCTCCGTGTTCTCGTGATGGACCCTGCATACTGGTCGATCGGCAAGGTGACGCGCTACCTGGAGCCCGATTCGCGCGACCTTTTGGCTGTTCTGAAGAAACAGAAAACGCCCGCCAGGCGCTTAATCGATGTCTGGGGTCGCGCCGTCAAAGCCAGCCCGCGCTCAGCCGATCTCCGGTTGTTCCTCCACCATGCGCGGCATTTTCTTCGGACCTACGGCCGCGAGATATGGGGCAAAGAGTTCGATATCGAAACAGCGGAACTGGAATTGATGAAAAAAGCGGCCTCCTAGCCCCTGGGAACGGTGCCGTTCTACCGTTCCATCGATTCCCGCTTCAGGATTTTTCTCAGGAAGAGATGGTTGGCGCGCTCCCCCGCCACGGACTTCTCGCACTCGTAACCAAGCGCGCGTAGATCGAGCCCCGCGAAAAAACTCTCCCCCGCGCCGAGGGCCACCGGCCGCACGGCGAGGTGCAGGTCATCGATCAGGCCCGCCTTCAGGTATTGCCGCACGGTGGATACGCCGCCGCCGATCCGCACGTCCCTGTCCCCCGCCGCTCCTTTCGCCTGCGCCAGCGCGGACGCGATGCCGTCGGTCACGAAAATAAAATCCGTGCCGCCCTTCATCTTGATGGGCGCGCGCTTGTGGTGGGTGAGCACGAACACCGGAACGTGATACGGCGGCTCATCGCCCCACCAGCCTTTCCACTTGTCGTCGGGCCACGGCCCGCGCACCGGCCCGAACATGTTGCGCCCGAGGATCCACGCGCCGATGTTGGCCATGCTGTCCTCCGCCAATTTGTTGTCGACGCCGGTTTCGCCGCCCGTGCCGCCGCGCATTTTGTGGAAAAACGCGGTCGGGAAAAACCAGTCCATGACCTCGGCGAAATTCTCGCCGAGCGGGTGCGTGAGGTTCTGGTTCGGACCGGCGCCGAAACCGTCGAGAGACAGGCCGAAACTGAGAACGCGGACTTTCATGGTCAATTCCTCATCCTGGATTCGTTAGGTGAGATTCTCGCCGCGCGTCCGCCACCACTTGAGAATCAGCAGTGCGGAGATGACGGCGGCCGCGACGTAAAACATCTTGAGACCGGTTCGGGCCCCGAGGGCGACGTTCACGATGATGGCCACGACCGGAAGAATGGACTGTTTCATGGGTGCATTAAACAAAAAGGCCCGCCCCCGGCAACCGGAGGCACCGCTCCTGAACAAGGCGACGAACAGAGGGCCGGAGGTTTTGAGAATCTGTAGCCCGGAACGTCAGGTGATCGCGACCAGGACGTCTTCGCCGCTCGACGGCCGCAGATGGTCAGCTCGTCCGGCGAAGTAACGACGGGTCAGTTCCGCGGCGGACACGTGCCGGACGTCGGAAAATCCGGCCTCGCGGGCCAGCGCCCTCATGTCGTCCGGCGCGAAGACACTGAGCCACGGGTTCCCGGTCTTGCGCGCGAACGCTTCCGTCTTTCGGCGCGCGTCGCGCTCGTCCGCATCGAGAAGCGCGAGCGGCAACAGGAACGTCATCGCCAGCGTGGTGCCCTTCGCCAGCGCCGCGACCGGCCGCAACTTGGCGAGAAGCGCGTCGCGTGTGAGAAACGCCGCCACGCCGGTGGAGGCCACGACCGCCGGTTTCCCCGCGTCGAACCCCGCTTCCGTCAGCCGCGCCAGCCAGTCATCGCCGGTTTCAAAATCCACCGGCACCAGCCGCAACCATTCCGGAATTCCAAACCCCAGTTCCAAAAGTTTCGCCCGCTTCCACGCCTGCGGCCCCGGCTGATCGACCTCAAACACACGCAGACCGGAGGCGCCCGCCGGCCGGCGCTGCGCGAACGTGTCGAGCCCCGCTCCCAGCAGAACGTATTGCCCAACGCCGCGCGCCGCTTCCTCCGCGACGAGGTCCTCAATAAACCGCGCGCGCCCCACCACCGTCGCCCTTGAGCGCGCCGTGATGGCCGGCAGCATGTCATGCCGCTGCCGCCATCCCCCCGCCGGTTCCAAAAGCTTCAACCCGATTTCATCCGCCAGCACATGCGGCGCGGGGTCGTGCAGAACATGGAGCGCGCGCCAGAGCGCGGTGCGCACCGCGGTTTTCTCAGCGGCGACGGGGTGGGGGTCGGTCATGAATTCTACGCTCCTGACGCGCGCCGAAAGAGCCACGCTGACCTGAGAAACGTCGCGACAAGTCGACAAGAACAGCCGTCTCAGTTGATCCAACCTCAATCTGCCATCACCCGGGAGTTTTCCGGTTCGAGGGGAATAATAGCTGCGTGCCATACATGTATTAAACAAAAAGCCCCTCTCCAGAAGTTTTTGGGAAGGACTTGTTAGAGATGAGAAAGTCGCACTTTTAATTCCAGTGCGATTCATCCACTTTCTGATTTAATTTTAGTTCCGCGCCGGACGAACCCTAGAAATCATCTCTTCCACACGAGGATTTGCATTAAAGTCTGAAATCTCAATCTCAGGATGTTCCTGAACAAAGACTCTGAAAATTTCGTCTGCGAACGCTTGTCCAATTGTATCGACTCCCTTAAAGTCGAGCAGTACGACCTTAAATCTATCGATCCGAGCTAAAAGACGCTTGGCTTGCGATCTAGAGACAAGGGCATCATCGCCGTATTGCGCCATCCGAACTGGAACTACAGTTTTATCGAACCCATACTCGTCTCCTGCAAATTCGTCGAACACCTTCTTTGTGGTCCGAGCAGTGTGGTTATTTAATTCCATCCACACAGACGTTCCTGATGAAAACTTTTCTCGCTCCATAATCCAGTCCTTTCGATCACCAAACTTATGCGAGAAATATACGCTCCCAGAAAATATTTCAAAGTCGTCGAACATCCTGGACGTAAAGAAGATCCCTTCTCCAGAGTGCTTCGAAGGATCCGTGGTCAGCTTTCCCTTTGCCAATTCGAGAACGGCGTGCCGCTCATCCAAGAGATTTAGAGCATTTTGAATTTTCTTGAAGATTCCGACGCCGTTGTCATATATCGCCAACTCTGTTTTGATCGCAGTTTTTTTAAGTACGACGTACGCTGATGTTCCGGCGGAGTGATCTAAAACGTTATTGAACATTTCAGTAAAACCGTGCTGCCAGACATGCAGAACATTATCAGGCATCTCCCCTAACGCCGGCCGAATATCCTTAGTCCACACTTCGCTTTCGCTTAAAGCCCCATTCAGAAAATAGAAATTTGAAGTCTCGGTTAGCGGACATAACTTGTATCCCAGAGTTCGCACCTTGCGTTCAGGGGTCAACACTCGTTCAGTAACGAGTTTTTGAAGGTGTTTATTTACGGCTTGGCGGCTTATCCCGAAATGCTTCGCGACGACAGATGCAATACTCCGAGGATGAGCCCCGATCTGTTGAATGATGAATTGCCTTATATTTTCGCTACGAAGTCGTATTTCTGTCATTTCCCGCGCAGTCCTGATTTGATTTTGTCAACTAAGAGCTTTTAAGTGTCAACCACTAACCGTCACATGTCAACCACCAGCCAATAATTGTCAACTTTTCAATTAAAACTGTCAACTAAAATTTAGATAATATTTGAAGATCAAATATTTAAGAAACAAAAAGCCCCTCCCCCAGCATCCAGGGGAAGGGCTTCACGGTCAAAAGTGGCACCTTGGGAAAGGTACGATCCCCACTCAGACCCTTCGGGGTCTTAGGGAGCCTTTCGAGCGTGACGGTTCCTCGCGTTCGATAGCCGGACGCCGGCGAAGGCCAGAAGGCTGGATCCGAAGAGGATCATGGAAGAAGGCTCCGGGACCGGCGCGGCGTCCTCTTCTCGTTTAGTCACGGAGTCGATATCGCCCCAGAGGTACGCAAACGTTCCGTCTCTTTCGGCGTTATACGGCACATCCGGCCCTAATAATTCCATCCCGAACCCGCCCGAGAGAAATGTTTTGTCCAAGTTGTTAGCGGCCATGAGGTCTAAACGCCCGTACCTCGTCTGAGCGAAGAAACTGAAACCGCCGCCACTCGCTCTTATGGGACTGTCATCCGACATCATGATGTTGCCGCTGACGAGTCCGTAATGAGAAACGTTCAGATCAAAGGATGGGTGCCCGTTCGAGCCTCCTAAGCTCTTAAACGTTTTTCCTCCCGCGTTCATCGTTGCGTTGATGACGTAGAAGACCTTCTGGTCATCGTTGCTAAATTCTGGTTCATAGGCCCCTTCGTCATCAATTTCGAAGGTTCCTCTCACCATGTCGCCGATGGCCAGCCGCCATGCTGGTTCGGTTACTTTCCCTCTCCAGTCGAAGGTGGTGGTTTTAGCGTGGACAGAGGTGGCAAGAAGGAGAGGGAGGCAGACCAGGATCAGTTTTTTGAACATGTTTAGACCTCGCAAACATTAGATCGGAAGGCAGAATAGATACCACTTCGGGGGCGCAAAGGTTCGGGGAGATGGCACCGGTTCTGAAGGGGACACTTTGGGTCAACCTCGTTTCAAAGGGGGCACTTTGAGAACCGGTACGATTTCCATGTTCCAATTGACTCGAGAAGAGGCGCACACTCTAAGATCGCAAATTGCGATCTTAGAGAACCCCGGCCGCGGGCGTTACCGGAAGTATCTGCCTCTTGTTTTCACTGAGCAAGGTGTTGCGATGCTTTCTTCCGTCCTCAATAGCGAGCGGGCGATCGCGACGAATATCGCGATCATGCGGGCATTTGTTCGTCTACGCGAGTTGCTGAATTCTCATCGCCGACTGGCGGCCAAGCTGCTCGAACTGGAAAAGCAGGTTGGAGAGCACGGACACCAGATTCGCTCGATCTTCGATGCGATCTACGAGCTTATGCAGCCTGCGAAGATTGGGTTTCGCGCTCGGGGGTGATGAGGTTGTCACAATTTGTGATCACATCCCAAGGCTTGAGAGCTTATCTGCGAGCCGTCCGCTCTCAGGTCGCAATTTGCGACCTCAAACAAAAAGCCCTTCGCTGAGGATCTCGGGGAGAAGCTTCTTCACGGTTGGAAAGATGACACCTTGAGAACCGGTACCATTCCCCTTATGAGTTTGCGCACGCTCAGACCTTTCCCCAGCCGGGCAGGCCGCGGCCTGCTTGATCCATTTCGTCATCTGCGCTTCGTCGAGATCGCTTTCATGAACGTCGATCCAGCGCATCTCCTTCGAGGTTCCGCCGGCCGGCGCCGGCTTCAGCGACGTGCCCTTGAAGAAGCTGACCTTCAGGGCGCGCGTGTAGACGTGGAACGCCATGAACCATCCGCCGCCATCGATACCGTAGAAAGGTGAATTCCATTTGACCGCCTTGCGCACGCCCGGAACAACGCGCGTGATCAGCTCATCAAGCCGCCGTCCCACGCCGCTCTTCCACCCCGGCATCGCCGCGATGTACGCCTTGATCGGGGCAGCCCCGTCAGCCATCGCAATCTGCGGATTACCGCCGGTCAGGAGCTTCACCGGTTTTCGTCGGGCCTCGATGGGTTTCTTTTTGGTCATGGATGGATTAAACAAAAAGCCCCTCCCCCAGGAACCAGGGGAAGGGCTTTTAAAAAGCTAACACGGAGAAAATCGGCGAGACTCTCTAAGAACCTAGTTTTCTTACAGATTCGGACAAACTCTTCGCCAAAATCTCCCGATTGTGATCCTTGATCAACTCAAAAGCTCTATTCATGGCATCAAAACGGTCAACGAATTCAAGGCCATCTTCACTCATCTTATCCATCAACATCTGGTGATACTTTGACCGAAGCCCCCCCACTTCTTCCTTCGCGACATATTCGCTATCGGGGATCTCGTCATGGACTTTAATCAAGTCGGTATAGATTCTGGCGATTTCAATCAAATTCATAATTCACCGTTCACAATTCTGTAGGCGATCCGAGTTGCGTCTTCTCGGTCCCTATAGTCGATCCCATACTTCTTCAGTTTGTCGATAAAGATCCAATGCCGCTCACCACGCTCTTCTTCTAATGACTGGGCTTTCCTCGGGTCACTTGTTTTCCCTAACTTTTCAATGACCTCGACATAGGCCTTGGCTGCCAGAAGCAAATCTTCTTCCATCGACGGAGAATCTTACCATGGTCCCGGCGGTTCGTAAGTCAAAAAATGATCAACAAAAAGGAAGGTGGCACCTTGAGAACCGGTACGGTCTGTACATGACCGGCCCACAACGAGCGCGCACAGGTAGAGGCATCAACGCTTACTTCCCGTACTCGTCGTGCCTGGGGGCTCATGCAAGATTGATACCGGTTCTCAACGGGACACCATCGCGGGCGAAGATGGCACAGGGAGAGAAGCCTTGTCGAGTTTCTTCTGGAATACGAACGTGCCGAAAGGAAGCAGCGACGCGATATAGGACTGGAAGAGTAGCCGCAACGGCCACGGTTGGTGGTAGGCGATCCAGGTCGCCAAGGTGACATAAGCGATGAAGAGAACCCCGTGAGCCATGCCCACGACACGCGTCATCATCGGCATGTCCAGGCCGTACTTCAGCGGCATGGCCACGCCCAGGAGGACGAGACAGGAAACGCCTTCGGCCCAGCCGATGATTCGGAAGATCGAGCTCATGATGCGCCTTGATGGATTCTTCTCATGGACGATGGAACCGGTACGAAAGGGATCACCTTTCAAACGTGGCACCTTGAGAACCGGAACGATCTGCCCTTCGGCGTCTTAGGGAGCCTTTCGGGCGTTACGGTTCCTCGCGTTCGATAGCCGGACGCCCGCGAACGCCAAGAGGCTCGATCCGAAGAGGATCATTGAAGAAGGCTCCGGGACAGGCGCGGCGTCCTCTTCTCGTTTACTTACGGACTCGATGTCGCCCCAGAGGTACGCAAATACTCCGTCTCCTTCGGTATACGGCACATCCGGCCCTGATAATTCCATCCCGAACCCACCCGAGATAAATGTCTTGTCCAAGTTATTTGCGGCCATGAGATCCAAACGCCCGTACCTCGTCTGAGCGAAGAAGCTGAAACTGCCCCCATTCGCTATGGGACTGTCATCCGACATTAGGATGTTGCCGCCGACGAGTCCGTAATGAGAAACGTTCAGATCAAAGGATGGGTGTCCGTTCGTGCCTCCTAAGCTCTTAAACGTCGACCCTCCCGCGTTCATCGTTGCGTTGATGGCGTAGAAAACCTTCTGGTCATCGTTGCTAAATTCAGGCTCATAGGCCCCTTGGTCATCAATCTCGAAGGTTCCTGAAACAATGTCACCGATGGCCATCCGCCATGCGGGGTTGGTTACTTTCCCGGTCCAGTCAAAGGTGGTGGTTTTAGCGTGGACAGAGGTGGCAAGAAGGAGAGGGAGGCAGAGCAGGATCAGTTTTTTGAACATGTTTAGACCTCGCAAGCATTAGATCGGAAGGCAGAATAGATACCACTTCGGGGGCGCAAAGGTTCGGGGGGATGGAGATGGTACCGGTTCTGAAGGGGACATTTTGGGTGGACTTCATTTCAAAGGTGGCACCTTGTGAACCGGTACGATCGCGCGGTCGCAGGTACGTCCCTCCCGCATCATTGGGAATCAGCTGACTTCCACAGATCGACGAGGCTTAAAACCGTCACATCCGGTGGACAAAACTCAACGATGCATGCTCCATGTTCAACATAGATCCGGTCAAAGCCTTGCCCCTCTCTGTTTTCATTCACCAGGAGGCCCAACAAATACATTGCGGATGTGTTCAGGTCGATACTAGGAAGGGGCAAGTTGTCGTAGATCGATAAATAGTTTTCGTCAAATTTCTCAAACTCAGGGCTCATTAACTTTTTTTGTTTTTTCCTTACTGTTTCAGCGATCTGCTGGGCCCATTCCTTCTCCGGATCATTTTCCGTCCAACCGCCAGACGACATCGTTCCTTTCGACAGCATCTCACGCATCTCATTTGTCGACACACTTGGAGCGCCAAGGCGAAACGGCGTCAAATCAAGAAAGGCACCCTTCGGCTGTCTTTCAGCCATTGCAGAGTAGGCCGCGAATTCTTCAGGTATCGCCTCCGTGATTTCTATACCAATGGATTTTCCTTGGCCTTCAATTAACAAGTCCGGTCGATCGCGATGCTTCACCTTTACCGGAAACAAAAATCTATCGAGTTCGGCGAGTGTCGCGAGCAGACGGCATCCCACCCATCGTTCGGTGTGCGCAGTCGCCCGTCCAGCCGTTCGCGCGGGGACAGCAATTTCGGTAGACCTTAATACTCTCAACATGTCAGCTGATGTATCTGCGTGAAAATTGATCGATTCTGGCTTCATATTTCTCATATCAGATCAAAAAGATCGAAGTTGGTGCCGGTTCTGAAGGGGACACTTTAGGTGAGCTTCATTTCAAAGGTGGCACCTTGAGAACCGGTACGATCCCCGAAGGGAATCGGCGAAAGGTGGTGCCTTGAGAAGCGGCTGACGTAGGGGCGATCTGACCTTCCCCCCAAAAACTGTCGCATTTGCAGCTTAAGTCTTCGGGTGCTAGAAAGCGCCCAAGGAGACAGACATGACACGGAAGCGATACACGGAAGAGAAAATCATTGCGGTGCTCAAGGAAGGACAGGCGGGGATTAAGCCAGCGGAGCTGTGCCGGAAGCACGGGATGAGCGAACCGACGTACTACGCATGGAAATCGAAGTACGGCGGGTTAGAGGTGAGCGATCTGCGTCGACTGAAGGCCCTGGAAGAAGAGAACCGTCGCCTGAAGCACATGGTGGCCGACCAGGCATTGGATATCCAGGCGTTAAAGGCGATCAACGCAAAAAACTGGTGAAGCCCAAGGCCAGACGGAAGGCGGCGGCGTTCGCTGCTGAGAGCTTTGGGCTGAGTTTACGGCGGTCGTGCCAGTTGGCGGGCCTGTGGTTGTCGTCGTACCGGTATCAACCCAGCCCGTCGAACGACGAGACACTGCGCAGTCGGATGCGGGAGATTGCCGAGCAAAGGCGGCGGTTTGGCTGTCCGAGGTTACATGTGATGCTCAAGCGTGAGAAGCTGGTGGTCAACCACAAGCGCACCGAGCGGATCTACCGGGAAGAGAAGCTGTCGCTTCGCTTAAAGAAGCGGAAAAGGCGGCTGGTGGCGGTGCGCATCGAGTTGCCCAAGCCGGAACGTCCCAACCAGCGATGGTCGATGGACTTTGTGCACGACGCGCTGTGGTCAGGCCGGAAGTTCCGGGCACTGACGATCGTCGATGACTGCTCGCGGGAAAGTCCGGCGATCGAAGTGGATACGTCCCTCGGTGGGCGGCGGGTGTGCCGGGTTCTGGACAGGCTGGCCGAGACGCACGGGTTGCCGGAGGTGATCACGACGGACAACGGTCCGGAATTTATCAGCAAGGCGTTGGACCAGTGGGCGTACGAGAAGGGCGTTAAGCTGCACTTCATCCAGCCCGGGAAGCCGACGCAAAATGCCTACGTGGAAAGCTTCAACGGGAAGTTCCGGGACGAGTGCTTAAACGACAATTGGTTCTCGACCATGCAGCAGGCCAAAGACATCATCGAGAAGTGGCGGTTGGATTACAACGAAGCACGGCCTCACAGCTCGCTCGGCGGCATCTCACCCAGCGAGTTCTTGAAGACAATTGCAGTCAAAAACCAGGAGAGACTTAAGTTGGCGCTGTGACAAAAGACGGGGGAAGGTCAGATCCACTTGGGTTCGCCGGCTGCTATCCAAGACCCCCTAGTCTTCGAACGTACCATTCCGACAATCGGCTAAGAATTGAATCAGCTCACTCATGTCTGACTGATCAGCCGCCTTCATTGCCGCAACGTAAATTTTTCGAATCCCAAGCCCGCCCTTTATTCGATGTATCTGAGGCCAGATCGGAAGGCCCTCACCACGGGAACGATAAAAAATATCAGTTATTAAGCGAGCGTGTCGGCCGTTTCCATTTTCGAAGGGATGGATCCAGGCGAGGCGGTGCTGGAGGCGCGCACCAATTTCATCCGTACTCATTCCGCTTGTGGTCGAGTTCCAGAAAGTGAAATCGCCGACAAGCTTATGTATCTCCGTGGGGATCTGATGAAATTTTACGCCAATATTCTTTTCCGAAAGTCGGTAAACTCCGGCCCAATCCCAGACTTGGCTGAACATATTGCGATGGGCTGATCTGATCAACGATTCGCTTAACCAGTTAGCTCTACCTGGCTTCGGCCGTCCACGGTAAACATACTTCGCATATGCTTCGTCGATTTGAGCCGCTTCGGCGGCGTCTCGCGTTGCCTTATCTGCTAAGTCTGGGCTTCTCAACCCTGAAAGATCTTCAAGGCCTTCCGATTCGCCCGACGTCTCTCCTTCAGTCACCTTCGCTCCACAGGTCTTCACTACGATTGGCGATGATCTCATCTGTTCTTTGAACGAATAACTGACGGAATCGACCAGTGTCCGGTGCCTGTCCTTCCAATGCCATTGTTCCCATGGTTCTCTTCAGTCGCTTCAATGCCAGCTTAGCTGCCCGCTTGCGAATGATTTCATCGATTGGCAATCGTAACTTTGGGAGAACGACGAGATCGCACTCCATCGCGTCCAGAATTCTTGCAAGAGTCGGCAAAGGCGGATTTTTCTTTCCCCCTTCGATGGCGGCGATGTGGGATTGGGGCAATTTAGCCCTTAGCGCTAAATCTCCTTGAGTCATTCGTAGTGAGCCTCTGATCGCTCGGATCCATCCCCCCACTGAAAGCTTCGGTTGTTCAAATGCCTTCGCAGAGATCTGGCTTAAGGCAGCCTTTTCGTGAAGTTGGATCTTTGTTGTTCTCATAGACTTATTATATCCATATGAGATTAATAACGCCATTTATATATCTATTAGATATTTTAACATGTCTTTATATCTCTTACAGATATCTAATTTGGCCTATAAGACATCCAATAGAGATATTAAACTTTAAAAATACTGATTATCAAGCAATAACGATTACCACCAGTACCTATAGGTACTGGTCAAAAACTCAACAAAAAGCCCCTCCCCCGGGATCCGGGGGAGGGGCTCGTTGTACTGCGGTGGGACTAGATGGTTGGTGAGGCTTATTTGTTCGAGTAGCTCTTGCCCTTGTCCTCGAGCACGGCCTGGGCCGCGGCGAAGCGGGCGACGGGGACGCGGAACGGGGAGCAGGACACGTACTGCAGGCCGATGCGGTAGCAGAACTTCACGCTGGCCGGGTCTCCGCCATGTTCGCCGCAGATGCCGAGCTTGATGTCCTTGCGGACTTTCTTGCCGAGCTTGACGGCGATGTCCATGAGCTTGCCCACGCCTACCGTATCGAGCGTGGCGAACGGATCGTCGGAGAAGATCTTCTTGTCGAGATAGACCTTCGTGAAGCCTCCCGCGTCGTCACGGCTGAAGCCGAGCGTCATCTGCGTGAGGTCGTTGGTGCCGAACGAGAAGAACTCGGCTTCGGCGGCGATCTCGTCGGCGGTAAGGGCGGCGCGCGGAACTTCGATCATCGTGCCGAGGAGATACTTCGGCGCGGTGCCGGTCTGCTTCTTCACTTCGTCGGCCACGCGGCGCACGATGACGGCCTGGTCGCGGAATTCCTTGATGTTGCCCACGAGCGGGATCATGATCTCGGGCACGGTGTTGACGCCTTCCTTCTTGAGCTCGGCGGCGGCCAACAGGATGGCGCGGACCTGCATTTCGGTGATTTCCGGGTACGTGATGCCCAGGCGGCAGCCACGGTGGCCGAGCATGGGGTTGAACTCATGGAGCTCTTCCACCTTGCGGAGGATCTTCTCCGCCGGGATGTTGATCTTCTTCGAGAGCTCTTCGGCGGCTTCCTTGGTCTTCGGCAGGAACTCGTGGAGCGGCGGGTCGAGCGTGCGGATGGTCACGCCGAAGCCCTTCATCTCCTTGAGGAGGCCCTTGAAGTCAGCCTTCTGGAACGGGAGAAGCTTGTCGAGCGCGGCGCGGCGTTCGCCTTCCGTGTCGGCCAGGATCATCTGCTGCATGAACGGCAGGCGCTCCGGGTCGAAGAACATGTGCTCGGTGCGGCAGAGGCCGATGCCTTCGGCGCCCAGCGCCTTGGCCATGATGGCGTCGCGCGGAATGTCGGCGTTGGCGCGGACATTGATCTTGCGGTAGCCGTCGGCCCATTTCATGACGGTGTTGAAGGCTTCAAACAGCGGGGCGTCTTTCTTGTCCAACTCGCCGCGCAGGACGCGGACGACTTCGGACTGGAGGGTCGGGACTTCGCCGGTGATGACCTCTCCCGTGAAACCATCCACTGAAATGAAGTCTCCTTCTTTGAGAGAGGTGCCGTTGACGCGAAGGGTGCCCTTCTCGTCGTCGATCTTGAGCACGCCGCAGCCCACGATGCAGGGCTTGCCCATGCCGCGCGCCACAACGGCGGCGTGGCTGGTGCGTCCGCCGATGGCGGTGAGAATGCCCTGGGCGACGACCATGCCTTCGATGTCGTCCGGGTTGGTTTCCGGACGAACGAGAACGACCGGGCCTTTCTTGGACATTTCCACGGCGCGATCGGACGTGAAGGCCATGCGGCCGGTGGCGGCGCCGGGGCCGGCGTCGATGCCTTTGGCGAGGAGGCGGCCGCCTTTGACGGCGAGGCCCTTCTCTTTCTGGTCGAACACGGGCGCGAGGAGCTGCGCGATCTGGTCGGGCTCGATGCGGAGGATGGCTTCTTCCTTGCTGATCAGTTTCTCGTTGACCATGTCGACGGCGGCGCGGACCGCGGCGATGCCGGTGCGCTTGCCGTTGCGGGTCTGAAGCATGTAGAGCTTTTTCTTCTCGATGGTGAACTCGAAGTCCTGCATGTCGCGGTAAGCCTTCTCAAGCTTGCTCGTGATGGTGCGGAGTTCCTTGTAGGCCTCGGGGAGGTCGCGCTCGAGCTCGGCGATGGGTTTGGGCGTGCGGATGCCGGCCACGACGTCTTCGCCCTGGGCGTTGGTGAGGTATTCACCGAAGAACACCTTCTCGCCCGATGACGGGTTGCGCGTGAAGCCGACGCCGGTGCCGGAGTCGTTGCCCATGTTGCCGAACACCATGGCCTGGACGTTGACGGCGGTGCCGATGTTGTCGTCGATCTTGTTCAGGCGGCGATAGGTGATGGCGCGCGGGTTGTTCCAGCTGCGGAACACGGCGTCGCGGGAGGCCGCGAGCTGGATGAACGGGTCCTGCGGGAAGTCTTTGCCGGTCTCGCGCTTGATGAGAAGCTTCGAGTTTTCGACGACCTGCTTCAAGTCTTCGACGCCGAGGTCGGTGTCGAGCTGAACGCCCTTCTTTTCCTTGATGGCGTGGAGGACTTTTTCGAACTCGCCCTTTTCGATTTCAAGCACGACGTTGCCGAACATGCTCAGGAAGCGGCGGTAGGCGTCCCACGCGAAGCGGGCGTTGCCGGTGCGCTCAGTCATGCCGATGACGGCCTGGTCATTCATGCCGAGGTTGAGGATCGTGTCCATCATGCCGGGCATGGAGAACTTGGCGCCCGAGCGGACGGAGACGAGCAGCGGGTCGGTGGTGGATCCAAATTTCTTGCCGAGGTTCTTTTCGAGCTTGGCGATGCCGTCTTTATACTGGGCGTCGAATTCCTTCGGGAGCTTCTTGCCGTTGGCGTAGTAATAGCGGCAGACATCGGTGGTGATGGTGAAACCGGGAGGGACCGGAACGCCGGCCACGGACATGCCCGCCAGACCGGCACCCTTGCCGCCCAGCAAATCTTTCATCTTCCCGTTTCCGTCGGCCTTACCGCCGCCGAAAAAATAGACGTACTTCGTGGTCTTCGCCATAGCGTTGAGTCTCCTTGGATGTGTGAGTCCGGATTGTGAAGCTGATTGAGGCGGGCCTGCGTGTGGCAGATGCGTCAAATCAGAAGTGCCCCATGGTACCAAGTGATCAGGGGCAAAAAAAGCCCCCGCCCCCGGGATGTCCGGGAGCGGGGGCCGTGAAACTTCTACAGGCCGCTTATTTCTTCGGGGCCGGAGCGCCTTGCGTCTGGTTGGCGAGGTCCTGGAGCTGCTGGTCCAGGTTGTCGGTTCCGGTCGTGTCGCTGAACTCGGGGAGTCCGCCACCCGCGCCAGCGAACTGACGCTGGGCCGCGATGCGGGCGAACACGCCCAAGAGGAACAGGAACGCGAACAGAACGCCGCAAACCACCCAGGTGCGCACCACGCTGGTCTTGCGGACCGCGATGATGCCGATGATCATGACCACCGTTGCCCAGATGTTGAGCGCGATCGCCAGGTACTGCCCGATCGCCGGGATCGGGGCCACCGCCGCGGAGATGGGCGAGAAGGCCGCCAGCACCGCGATCAGCTTGTACGAGAGGCCATATTCGGACATCTTGCCCGAGAGGAGGCCGTCAACCAGCGCCCAGATGATGAGGGCGCCCAAAAAGCTTCCGATGAAGGAAACGATGGGAACGACGGCCACCGCGAGCCAGACGTAAGCCCGGTTGCCGGCGCCACCAGCGGGAGGCAACACCATCCCGACCACGGCCGTGATGATTCCGCTGATGAGTCCCATGACGATGACGAACAGCATGTACTTCTTAATGTTGGCGAGGAGACCTGAAATGCCTCCTCCGCCCGGAGTCTCCGCGTAGCCTTCGGCGCGGATCGCCTCCATGGTGGCCCACGGTTTGAACCATGCGCCGAGGAACATCCCCACTAGATTACCCATCGATATCTCCTTACGATTCTTTCTTGTCTAAGAAAGTGTGTATGCCGCATTCCTTCTTATCAAGGCCTGCCCAGCGGCCACTTCGTTCGCCCTCGCTTCCCGGCAGGGCGGTGCACGGCTCGCAGCCGATGCTCGTGAATCCCTTCTCCCACAGGGGGTGAAAGGGCAAATCGTGCGTCTTCATGTAGGCGAAGAGGTCCTTGCCCGACACGTTGGCCAGTGGATGAACTTTTATCAAACCCGACTGGTATTCCTCAATAATCTTGATGTCTTTTCGCGTCGAACCCTGTCCGCGGCGAAGCCCGGCGACCCAGCACGACAGGCCGTCCAGGGACTTCTGCATGAGGTCGATTTTGGCGTCATCGCAACATTTCGACCCCCCATCCTGGGCCCGCTTCTCGAGGTTGCGGCGGGTCTCGGCGATCTGCTCCTCGGTCGCCTTGAATTCCTTCAAGTTCAAATGGAGCTTCTTTTGAACGTCGACGGCGAAGGTGAGGGTTTCCTTGAAGAGGTAACCGGTGTTAAGGAAGAGGATGGGCAAATCGGGCGTGATGCGGGTGGCCATGTGGATGAGGGCGACGCTCTGACCGCCGAAGGACGACGACAGCCCCGCCCGCCCCGCGTGCGAGGTGAGCGCCCAGGTGAGGATCTCCTGGGGCGTGGCGCTCTCGAACTTGGCGTTGAGCGCGTCGATTTCGTCCTTCGATAGGTGCTTCATACCGTCTCCGTCATTCCCGAATGTCTCTATCGGGAATCCAGCTCTGGGTTCCCGCTTTCGCGGGAATGACTAATTTCTGTTCGCGGCGGCGGCCACTTCGTCGCGCCGCTGGTAGAGCGGCTCGAGCAGCGCGTCGGGCACGTTCAGCCGGCCCGTGCCGGTGCCGATCTTGATGTGCGGCTTGTTCTCCCCGTGGAAGTCGGAGCCGCCCGTGATCAGAAATCCGTACTTCGCCTGCATGCGCGAGAAAAACCCCACCTGCTCGGGCGAGTACGACGGGTAGATTCCCTCCACACCGTCGAGTCCCCACGAGCGCCATTCGCGCAGCGACGTCTCGAGCTCGAGCGCCGTGCACCGCAGAAGCCCCGGGTGAGCCACCGACGTCACCGCGCCCGCCTCATGCAGCAAATCAATTCCCTCGCGAAGCGGCAGCTCTTCCTTCGGGAAGTAGGCTTTTCCGCCGGGGATCAGGTACTTGTCGAAAGCGTCCTGCATGTTCGACACCACGCCCTTGCTGAGCAGCAGCCGCGCGATATGCGGGCGGCCCACCACCTTGTTGCCCGCGATCGCCAGCACTTCCTCTTCCGTCACGTCGATGCCGATGGACCGCAGGCGGGTGATGATGAGCTTGTTGCGGTCGAGGCGGCCCTGCCGCAGAAAGTCAAGCCGGCCTTCGAGCTTCGAGAGCGGGCCGTTCAAAAAGTAGCCGAGCAGGTGCACCGTGTGTCCGTTCTCCGCCGTCGAGAGCTCGATGCCCGGGATGGCCTGCACGTTGTATTTCTTCGCGTACTCCAGCACTTCCGTCCGGCGGCACATGGTGTCGTGGTCGGTGATGGCGAACGCGGTGAGCTTCAACTCCACGCAGGCGTCGGCCACCTTGCGCCAGGGCCAGGTCCCGTCGGAATCGGTGGTGTGGAGCTGGAGATCGATCACAGGTGCGGCTCGAGGTGCTTCATGATGGCCGCGAAGCTTTCGTCGGGCGTCTGCGTCTGCGAGCTCACCTTGATCTCGGGGTTGACCGGCGCTTCGTACGGGTCCGATACGCCCGTGAAATTTTTGATCTCGCCGGCCATCGCCTTCTTGTAGAGGCCCTTCACGTCGCGCTCGGCCAATTTTTCCAAAGAACATTCGACGTAAATTTCGATGAAGCTGCCGATCTGCTTGCGGGCGTGGTCGCGCATCTCGCGGTACGGGGAGATCGCGGCCGAGAGGGCCCACACGTTGTTCCGCGTGAGCAAATGGCACACGTAGGCGATGCGGCGGACGTTCAGGTCCCGGTCCTCTTTAGAGAACGTCAGGCCCACGTTCAAGTTCGTGCGCACTTCGTCTCCGTCGAGAAGTTCAACCGCCTTGCCGCGGCGGCGCAATTCGGCGGCCACGCGCTCGGATAGCGTGGATTTTCCGGCACCGGACATGCCGGTGAACCAAAGGGTGAACGCTTTCTTCATGGGGTCTGGATATTAGAACTTCAGGTGAGGACGTGAGGTGCGGCGGGACGGCGCAGGTTACTTCGTCTCGTGGAGTTCGACTTGCGAACGACCGTAGGCGTTGCGCGCGAGCGTGTTGCTGTCGTCAAATTTAACGGCCTGCTCCCACACCCTGGCGGCTTCCTGCAGCTTGCCCTGGGAGTAGAGCACGAGGCCCTGGCTGTAAAGCGAGCGGGACTTCTCGACGTTGCGCTCGATCTGGAAGACCACCGGCTGGCCGCGGTCGGCCACCGCCGCCTGCACCACCGCCTGCTTCTCGAGGGCGGCGATGGCGTGCGCGATGTACTGCGCCGCCTGCTTGTGCTCCGGGTCCATCTCCTTGACCTTCTGGAAGGACTTGATGGCGTCGAGGTACTCGTTGCGGTCGAATTTCAGCTTGGCGATCTTCATCTCGCGCTGGATCGGCTCATTGATGCGGGCGCGGGCGTCCTCGAGGTAGGCCGAGGCGTCGATGTTGTCGGGCCGGAAGCTCAGAATCTTTTCGCACGACTTCGCGGTTCCCTTCCAGTCGCCCTTCGCGTAGAGGTCCTTCACGCGGCGCAGTTCGTAATCCACGATCTCGCGGGTGCGGTCTTCGGTCATCTGGGCGCGGGCGGTCTCGAGGTGCGCCTTCATGCGGACGTTCGTCGGCTCGAGCACGGTGGCTTCGCCGAGGCTCTGAACGCTGCGCTCGTACTGACGCTCGAAGAAATAGATGTAACCCTGCGCTTCGTAGAGGTCCTGGGCGCGAAGGTAACCCTGGCGGCGGACCACCTGGCGGGCGCCGGCCACGTGCTTCTGGACATCGGCTTCGGTGTATTTCTGCGGCTCGTCCATGATGCCGCGCAGCGCGTCCAGATGCGTCGCGCCTTTCTTCTGCCAGCGGATGCTCACTTCCTGGTCGGCGACGCGGCGGCCGAAAGCCATGTGAAAGCCCATGCGGTGCGAGGAGCCGAGGTCCTTCACGCCGCCGGCGGCGTCGTGGTAACCGAAAGCGTAGTCGATGCCGAGGTCGCCGATCATCACGCCGAGGCCCGCGGTCATTTCCTTCTCGTTGATGCCCACGCGCAGGGCGAGCGAATCGTTGAACGCCCACTCGCCGCCCAGGTGGATTTTGAGGGAACGGCCCTGGGTCTGGCTCAGGTCGCTGGCGACCATCAGGCGCTGAAGTGCCTGGAATTTCACGCCGAATCGGGCATCCAGGGGATACTTCTCATCCACATTGCGGAGTTTGATGGAGGGCGCCAAAATGTTTCGCAAACCCAGGCCGAACTGGAGGCGCTCATCGGCCTGGTACAGGGTGCCCAAATCGAGCCCAAAACCCGTGGCGGAATAGACGTCGATCTCCTGGCGGACGCCCTTGATGGTCTCGCCGATCGACCAGCGGTCGCCCAGGCGGATACCGTGCGAAAGAAGCACCGCGGATTCACTGGCCGAAAATGAGCCTTTCTGGGCGCCCGAAATGTCGCGTTTATCGAGGGTTCCGGACTCCAGGAACACGACGCCGACGCCGAACGTGCCGATGTCGACGGTCGGCTGAGCAAAGCTGAAGGATCCGAAGCGCGATTCCTCGTGCAGGATCGAGTACATGGACACCACGTCTTTTCGCTCCAATTGCGAGAGGCCCGACGGGTTCCAGTAGGCGGCGCTGGCGTCGTCGGCCACGCCGGCGTGGGCCCCACCCATCGCCAGGGAGCGCGCAGAGGCCGCAAAATCAAGGAAGGCGCCCGCCTGGCCGCCGTCTTCCTGGGCAAAACCCAAATCCAGCCCCGCCTTGGCGGATGAAACCGCCAAAACCGCGGTAAACGCGGTCAAAAGGCCGATGGATTTGAACGTTTGCTTCATCTCACCACTCCGATTTTTCGCTTCGCTTTGAACTGCCCGCCATTGACGTCTTCGACCAGGAGCTGAGCGATATATGAACCTGAAGCAACGATATCGCCCTTGCCGTTTCGACCGTCCCACGGGATCGAATTGGGGCCCTGAATGCCGCCCTGCGTGCCGGCCGGGTACTCGGCTTTCTTCACCAGGTTGCCCACCGAGTCATAGATCACGATGGTCACGTCGGCGTTGTCGCCGAGCATGTAGGTGATCGTGGTCGGCCCTTCGTCGGGGCTGAACGGGTTCGAGTAATTGAAGACGTCCGTGATGCCCGAGCCCGGCGCCGCGAACATCGTTACGCGGTAGATGCCGAGCACGCGCGTGTTGCCGTTCACCGAGCGGAAAGCCGCCTGCGCGGAGGTGTCGGCGTTCGACGTGCCGAGCGGGTGCCAGAACTGGCTTCCGTTCGACGGGCTGCGCACTTCCTGAATCTGGCGAAGGAGGTTCTGCTGGGTCGGCGGTATCTGGCCGAGCGAAATGCTGTGGCTCACGCCGGCGTCGCCGCTCAACGGCTCGTTCAGGACCGCGCTTCCGGTCATCGACGTGAAGGCCTCCGCCTGGTAAGGACCCGCCACCGTCTGGTGCCCCGTGTAGAGCTGGGAGAAGCTGAGATCGGCGTCCTGCATCCACGTCGGGCGGGAAGCCAGGACCGGCAGCTCGACGTAGACGTTGCGAGAAAGCGCGAACGGCGGGATGGTCATCGTGAAGAAGCCGTCGGCCGACGACACCGTGGCGCCGTCGGGGGCGTTGATCGCCTTGATGCCTTCCACCGTGCCCTGGATGAGCTTGCCGGTCGTGTCGAGCACGCGCGCGGTGAGCTGGTAGCGGCAGTTCGACGGCAGCGCGCGGTCGAACACCATGCGGTTTCCGACGAGGCGCACCGGGCCGTTCCAGCGCACCCAGGTCGGATTCGAATTCTGGCGGACCCTGACCGAGAGGGCGGCGGCGCCCTGCTGGTTGAAGGAGGCGGCGTCGATGGTCGCGTTCGCGACGTCGGCCCACACGTCGTTCCCGGTGTCGCCGGCCACGAAGCCGGTCGGGTTGAAGGTCACCGTCGCCGTCGGGCTGATCGGAATGTTCACGTTGTCGATGCGGAACGTGCGGCTGAGGGTCGTCATGTTGCGCGCCTTGTCCCACACGGTTACGGTCAGCGTGTAGTTGAACACGGCGGGCGGCGAATCAGGATATCTCCGCGTTCCGTCGGGGTTCTCCGCTTCCGTGTCGAGCTGGAACGTGTAGGCCGTGTCGAGCGGGTTCACGTTGCCGGTGCGGAGCGCGATGTTCTGCGTGTTGATCTGGAAGAGAACCTCATCGATCTGGTTCGAGCCGTCCGAAGCCTGGGCGTCGAGGTTATCGACGAGGAACAGCGTGGCGTTGATGAGAGGGTTGTCGATCTGCAGCGTCGGCGGCGTGTTGTCCACGCGCAACGAAAGCGACTTGCGCGTGGTGCCGTCCACGGTCGTCGCCACGAACTCGAAGATGTGCACGCCGTCGGTGAGAACGGTGGTGTCGATGTCCTTCGTGAAGTCGTCGCCCACGTTGCCGGTGGGGGGCGTGCTCGGCTGGAAGGCGCCGCCATCAATGGTGAAGCCCGTGGTCACGCCCGTTCCGACGGTGAGCCGGCCACGAAGGGTGATGACGCCGCCGATGGCCGAGTTGTTGGCGGGCGAAATGATGTCGAAGTCGGGAAGCGGGTTGCTCCCGCTCAGGTTGCGAACGGTGACGCTGCGGACGATCACGCGCTCGTTGCCGGCGGCGTCGACGCCGCGGACTGTGACCTGGTGCGTTCCCTCGCCGAAGGGCAGGGTGTCCCACGAGTACGTCAGCACCGTTGAGGTGCCGGTCACGTTGCGAGACGCCACCTGCGACCCGTCAACGAGGATCTCCACGAACACGAGCGACCGGTCGTCGGTCACCGTTCCGGAGATGCTGACCGTGCCCTGGATCGTGGTCCCGTCGGCCGGCGTGAACGACGTGATCTGCGGAAGCGTGCGGTCGACGATCACCGTGATCGTCTGGCTCGCGCTTAAGCCCGCCGCGTCCCGAGCGATGGCCTCGATGGTGTGCGACGCCTCGGCGGCGCCGTTCGAGTTCCAGTTGTACGTGTAGAGGTTCGTTCCCGATGCGCCGGCCACCTGCTCGGCGCCGCCGTCGATTCTCACGCGGGCCTGGGTCACCGCCGTGTCGTCGGTCGACAGCGCGGTGATGGCCACCGTGCCGCGGAGATACGCGTTGTTCGCGGGCGAAAGGAGGTCCGTCACCGGGCCGTCGTTCACCGGCGTGACCGTCAGCGACACGGTGCCGGCGTTGCTGTCGACGATGCCGTCGGTGGCCTTGAAGGTAAACACGTCGGCGCCGTTGTAGTTGGCGGACGGCGTGTAGGTGATGTTGGGCAGCGTGCCCGAGATCGCGCCGTTCGCCGGCGCGCTCACAATGGAATAGGTCAGCGTCTGCCCGTCGGGGTCGGTGGCAGCCAGGGTGATGGGGAGCGGCGTGTCTTCGGCCGTCGAGACGGTCTGGTCCTGCGCCACCGGCGGGTTGTTGCCGGCGAGGACGGTGAGCGAATAGGTGGCCACGTTGCTGTCGACGGTGCCGTCGTTGGCCTTGAACGTCAGGCTGTCGGCGCCAACGTAGTTCGTGGTCGGGCGATAGGTGCGGTTGGAGCCGCTGCCCGCGAGGAGCACGCCGTTCGTGGGGCCGCTCACGATCACGTAGGTGAGCGGGTTGCCGTCGATGTCGGTGGCCGAGAGGGTGATGGGCTTGTCGGTGTTCTGCACCAGCGAGGCGCTGCCCGCTTGCGCCGCGGGCGCGTCGTTGACCGGCGTGACGGTGAGCGAGGCCGTCGCGGCGGCGCTGTCGTCCTGCCCGTCGTTGGCGAGGAACGTGAAACTGTCGGAACCGGCGTAGTTCCCGGCCGGGGTGTAGGTGCGCGTGTTGCCTGAGCCCGAGAGGACGCCGTTCGCGGGCAGCGTAAGGACCGTGTACGTCACCGCGTCGCCCTCGGCGTCGGTGGCGGCGAAGGTGACGAGGCCGGAGGCGTCCTCATTCAACGTCACGGGCGCGGCGGAGGCGGCGGGCGCGTCGTTGACGGCGGCAATCGCGATCGAAACCGTCGCCACGGCGCTGTTCGCCGTGCCGTCGTTCACGCGGAAAGTGAAGCTGTCCGAGCCGTTGTAGTTGGCCGTCGGTGTGAAGGTGCGGCTGGAACCCGAACCCGACAGCACGCCGCGCGTGGGCGCGGCCACGATGGAAAAGGTCAGGGGATCAGCGTCCACGTCGGAACCGGTGAGCGTGATGGCCTTCGCGGTGTCTTCGACCGCCGAGACCGAGTTGTCATCGGCCACGGGGGTGTCATTGACCGCCGTCACCGTGAGGCTCACGGTGGCCGGAGCGCTGTCGGTGGTGCCGTCGTTCACCTTGAAGGTGAAGCTGTCGGCGCCGTTGTAATTGGCGGCGGGCGTGTAGGTGCGCGCGGCGCCAGTGCCGGTGAGCGCGCCC
>Ga0163151_10002207_pt1 | contig 30806 bp, 30 predicted proteins | sample OliLakLV19MP5IB2_FD_145596 | JGI IMG/M metagenome (GOLD analysis project Ga0163151, IMG submission 145596) | Freshwater microbial mat bacterial communities from Lake Vanda, McMurdo Dry Valleys, Antarctica - Oligotrophic Lake LV.19.MP5.IB-2 | ecosystem: Environmental > Aquatic > Freshwater >...
CTGTAACTGCTGTAACCGCTGTAGCGGAATTCAGCGTTTCCACCGAAAAACATGCTCCGTCTGTAACCGGGCGGCCTGTAACCGGTTACAGAAAAAAACGGTTACAGGGACCACAAAACACCAAAAAAAGTAGGACGAAACCATGAACACCCCATACACTTCCGATCAAAACCTGGCCGATCTTCTGGCCGTGCTGGCAAAGTACCCCGATCTGACGAAGAACGGCTTCGACCCATGGTTTCCGCTTTCCGGGCCGCCCGATCACCAAGCCGAGATCTTGGCCGGGCAGGCCGCATTCCTGGAAGCGGGAGGAGTTTCGGAGTTCGGGCGGGCGCGCTGCTGGCTGGCAGGCCGGGCGCGGCGCCTGACGGTGAACCGGGGGCGGACATCCTACAGTTGGAAGCACGTTGCCGAGCTGGCAGAGGGCGCATACGTTTCCAATGGCTCGTTGATAGCGGCGGCGCTGGCTGATGGATTCCCTGTGGGCCGCCGATCCGGCTCCTTGAACGCTTGGCTCGGCATCGGGCGGCGCCTGGATGGCAAGAAAAACTTGATGAGCTACTCTCGACTGACAGCTTCGGCGCGGGCTTGGGAAGCATCCCAGGCGCGCATCGAGGGCACCGCTCAACCGGCGGGTCCCTTGAGGCGCGTCGAGGGCAGAGCATGATGGGCGGCGGGTTCACCGCCTTCATGCGCGGCTTGGCCGCCGATTGCAGGCTGGGCCGCTTCATCTCGCCACTCGCTGGCCAGAGCGCGGAGGTAGTCGTGTTGCGCCTGACGCAAGCCCTGGCCGATGCCGTCGAAGGCAAAGCACCGCACCCGGCGCTGAGGCTGTTGCAGCGGATGGAGAGGGGCGAACGATGAAGCGGCTGAGATGTCTCCGATGTCAGACGTTCTTCACCGCGCCCGATGCACGGAGAGAGAAATACTGTTCGCCTGCCTGCCGGATCGCAGCGACCATCTGCCCGACGGAGATGACCGGGAATGGGATTGATCGCGGCGATTGGTGGCGGGGATGACAACGTACGTCCCACCGCTGAACCCTGGTTTCGTCAAAGGTGGGGTATGCGTCTGCCGGTATTGCTCGAAACAGTTTGCCATCCCCGACACCCACTTTCGAGAAAATTACTGCTCCCGACAGTGCCGGCACGAACATCGCTCGACGCGGTGCGAAAAATGTCACGAGATATTTGGGGTGAGACGTGGAACGAGCGAACGGTTCTGTTCGCGAAACTGCCGGATCGCAGCGACCACCTGCCCGACGGCGCCGGAGGGGAAGCGATGACGCCGGATCATACGGTACTTCCCCACGGAACGAGCGAACGGTTCGCTCGCGAACATGCCGGATCGCAGCGGCGGGGAAGCCGTGGGTCACATCGACTCAGGTGGGGCATGTGACCCTCCTGCCCAGCGGCGGCGCGCCCAGGTGGCCGTGTTCGCTATTGGGCGTTCCGTGGTGACGGCGGGCCTATTAGCGATCATGGGTACTAGTACTACCACCTTGGGCATGGTACTAGTACTTAGGTACTGGTACTACCACCTGGGGAAGGGTACTGTCTAAGTTTTGTACACTTCCCTGGAAACCGCGCGATGGACACGTACAGAGAATTCTGATTTGTTTTAATGCGGGCCCGACCCGCCGAAAGGAAAAATGATGATAAAAGCGAAGTTTGGCCGGGCTGGAACTGAGTTGAAAAGCTGGATTTGCCGACAGTTCGATACGACCGGGGCGGAGCCGATGGTGAACCACGTTTGCGACCTCCAGGACCTGCTGGAAACACTGAAATCCGACGTCGCGAAACGTGGGGTCGTGCTGCGGGATGGCCAGCGTAATTCAAGCGTAGATGCGGCGCTGAAGGCATCGGCGGCATTCGCCCGCGCCTGGAGGATTTTGGGTTTAGCGGACGTGGCGAAGGAACCAAAAACGAACGGAAGGAAACCCCTGTAATGGCACGATTAAAGAAAAAAGCACCGCCGTCTCACCTGATGCCGGAGGAGCCGAGGGCTGCGATCAATTGGTGGCGGGATCGATACCTGGAAGCGTGGCAGGCTGGCCGGCCGATTATCGCTCCGCCTGCCAACTCCCGGAAAATGGCGCAACTTTTGGGTGAGGCCGCGGCGCGATTCGAGCGGAGCGGGAATCGACCCTCACCCGAAACGTCCGAACCCGTAACGATGGAAACCGAAAGGACGACAGATGACTGACCAAACGAGACTGACCGGCTTGGATGCGATGATTGAATCCCTCGCCAAACTGCAAAACCGCGTCGCACAGATAAACGCAACCGTGGATGCGCACACGGAGGTTTTGACCCTGGCGAGGGATTGCGCGGGAATGCAACAAGGCACTATCGCGGCGATAGGTGCCAGCGTAGGCGACATCGTCGGCAAGCTCCGCACGCTGGATGCGAATGACGTCGCGATACAGACCGAACTCCTTCGCCAGCGTGGCGAACTGGCGCTGCTTGCTGGCGCGGTGGCGGTCGTGATCCCACACGGAGACGTGAACTGAAGCGAAACATTTTCGCGAGGGAATGTATTACACTGGAATGGTACTCCCCGCCCACCGCCGACTGGCTGGCCCACTCGGATCACGGCGCGATGGACTGCCATAGCACCGATTCCACGCGCGCCAAACGGCACGCGCGGCACGCCACACACGCGGCGGGCTGAGGCACAAACCATAAAACCTAACGTCGCGATGACGTGAGAAAGAACACCAATGAGTACCGAAATTCAATCCGTTTTGTCCGAGATCAAAACCGGCATCGTCGCGTTCGATTCGCGTTTTGACGGCCTGCAAAAGCAGTTCGATGATTTGCAGGTGAGGGGCGCTGGCGGCCAGCGAATGCTCCAGACTCCCGAGGACGGGATCGCCAGTTTCGTAAAACAGCTGGGCGAGCAACGCGGCGACTTTGACCGGCTTCGACGACTGGTTATCAAGACACCCTCGCTTCTCGAAACGAAGGCTACGATCACAAGCACCGGTTTATACACCGCGGACCCGTCCGCAGGCGTCCACGGCGCGGGCCGGCTGAACTACGAGCTACGAGACATCTTCCGCTCGAGCCCGGCGGGCAGCGGTAGCGTGTTCAACGTCCGCTCGACCGTGGAGTCCACGTCTCCGACTTCGCAGGCGACGGAAGGACTGGCGAAGGCGGAATCGAGCTACACGCTCACCGGGGAAACCGCCAGCATTCCGACCGTCGCTCATTATGTTAATGTGTCGCGGCAAGCGATGGATGACGTTGTGGGCCTTGGGGAGTTCCTGCGCACCGTCCTTATCTGGGGCCTGAGGCGTGAGGCTGAACGGCAAATGATTTCAGGCGACGGAACGGCTGGAACTATGGAGGGAATTACGGCTACGGCGCGGACCTTCGACACGACCATCCTTACACCGTCGGCGGGATTCAAGATCGCCGATTTGCTGGCGGCGGCGGCGTGCCAACTTTCGGAAAACGGCTACACCGCCGATTTCTTTATCGTTCACCCCCGCACCTGGCTTCGCGCGATTCTGACCAAGGATTCCCAAGGCCAGTATATTATCGGCGGGCCGCAAAGCGCGGTAACGCGGCAAATGTGGGCGATGAAGGCTGTTGTGAGTGATCAGATTGCCACGACCAGATTTATCGTTGGGGATTCGAACGCTGCCATGCTCCGGCCGAGGATGGAAGCAACCGTCGATATCTCCGATTCGCACGATCAAAACTACGTGAAAAACCTCCTGACAATCCGCGGGGAAGAAAGATTAGTTCTTCAAAAACTCCGGCCGGATGGATTCGTATACTCGGCTTCGACGACGACCAGTCCAGCCTAACACCCATGGGGCCGCTGCTAACCCGCGGCGGTCCCTATCCCCCGGAGGACATCGGCGGCGCGCTGGTGGCCTCTCTAACGCGAAAGGAACGGCATGGAAAACAAAGATTACTCCCTACGAATAAAAGCGATGTCCGAAGAGGGTCAGTTCACCGCATGGGCTGCTAAGTATGGCGAGGTTGACTTACAAAGCGATGTTATCGAAAAAGGTGCATTCACCCGTTCGATAAACGAAGCTGGCGCGGCTGGCTGGCCGCTGTTATGGGCGCACGATCAGGCCCAACCAGTCGGCACGGCGAAGCTCGTAGATCATGAGCGGGGGCCGCTTGTCGAGGGCGTTATCGACCGGGATGACCCCGCGGGGGCGCTGGCGTACAACCGGCTCAAGAAGGGCTTGGCGCGTGGTATCAGTGTCGGGTTCTTGATACCGAACCCGCATGCCGTGAAATACGATGGCGACGGCGTTCGACACATTCATGAATTGAAGCTCATGGAATTATCTCTTGTCGTCATTCCGGCGCAACCTGGCGCGACGATAGTGAGTGTGAAAACCCTGGCCGATGCGGCGCGCGTGTTGGACCTCTTCACCGTCGAAAGCCTTGGCCATGCGGAGCGGGGGGCGCTGGCGACAATACAGAAGCACGTCGCGCGGCTGATGGCGTCGGCACCGGGGGCCGCGGATGGCGTACCGGATGCCGTGCTGTTGGACGACTTGCGAGACCTGGCCGGGCTGTTTCGAGCGGCCTAAATATCAACCGGGCCGGGCCGCCTTCGGGTACCCGGTTCGCTAACCGATGAAAAGGAAAAGTGACAATGACTGGAATCGTGCAAAGTTTCAACGACCAAAAGGGCTACGGTTTTCTGAAGCCGCTGATCGGCAAGCCCGACACCGTAGAACCCGTGTTTTTTCATCAAAGCCAATTTGCGATGAAGAACGGCCGGCGGCCAATCCCGCCAGTTGGCGCGGAAGTCCGTTTTGACCTGTGCCGTAGCGACCGCGGCAACGGGCAGCAAGCCGTTAATATCGAGTTGATCACGCAACGGCTGAAAGCGAAACCACCGGCGGTCACAGGGGCGGCATCATCGGGCCTGGTGGCGCCGGGGCCGGTGCATCGTTTCCCTGAGTAGCGGCGGCGCGGCGCGCGGGCTTAGCGTAGGGTTTCGCCTGCTCGATAGCGTGGCGGGCGCTGGGGAGCACGGCGCCGGGGCCGCTTGACATCGCGCGGAAAGCGCTATGATGAAGCCGAGCCCGCGCGATGCAGTAAACACCGCGCGGACTCTAATCCACAACGTGAGGAAACACGCCATGGCCTTCAACTATCGTAACCCGCGCCATTTCAGCAACGGCAACCGGGGGCGCTCATAATGGCTGGGCAAGTAGTCAATCGCGGCAAGAACGTCTGGCTGGTTCGCGTATTCATCAGGCGCGACGAAAAGAGCGGCAAGCGCGAGTACGCTAACCGCACCGTTCACGGCGGCAAGAAGGACGCCGAACGTGTCCTGAATGACATGCTACGGGAGCGGGACGCATCGCCCGGCGGGCGGCGCGTAATCGCAAACAACGTGAACTCGCTTCTCGACGCGCTCGTATCGGACTATCGGATTAATGGGAAGTCTGTGGGATGGTGTGAGACTCTTGTGGAGGTTCACCTGCGGCCATTCTTCGGCAAGCTGCCAGCATCGAAGGTGGATTCCGCGCTGATTCGCTCCTACATCGAGAAGCGGAAGCGGCCAGACGCGGCGCGGGGGCGCGGGGCCGCTGCCAATGCAACGATCAATCACGAGTTGGCCTTGTTGCGGCGGGCGTTCAATCTGGCGGCTGCCGATGATCCCCCGCGTATCGCCCGCGTGCCGAAGATTCCGGCGCTGGAGGAAAACAACACGCGGAAGGGCTTCTTTGAATACGGTCAGTATTCGGCGCTGTTTGAAGCGCTGCCGGATCACATCCGCCCGGTTCTGAGTTTCGGCTACTATACCGGCTGCCGACGCGGCGAAATCCTGGGCCTTCGATGGGATCAAGTGGACCTGATTCGCGGAATGGTTCGACTCGAACCCGGCGAAACCAAGAACGAAGAAGCGCGGGAAATTCCGCTGGTAGGCGACCTTCTGGCCTTGTTGCGGCTGCGGCGAGAGACGCGGGATTCAGGGTTTCCGGACTGTCCCTGGGTATTCTTCCACGATGACGGAAAGCAGATTCGCTCCATTAAGAACGCATGGGCGAACGCTTGCAAGCGGGCCGGACTATGGGATGAATCGACGCAAAAGCCGACGCGCCTATTTCACGACCTCCGGCGCTCCGGTGTGCGCAATCTGGTACGGGCTGGCGTCTCGGAAAAAGTCGCGCAGCGCATTTCCGGCCATAAGACGCGGGCCGTTTTTGATCGGTACAACATCACGACTCAGGCGGATTTGTTCGACGCGGTAGCCAAACAACAGGCGTTCATGGACAAGACGAAACAGGCACACAACGCGGCGGCTTCTGATAATCGGCACACTATAGGCACACAAAGCAAAAAGGCCACCAAAAACTGATGGTGGCCTTCACTTGTAAGTTATTGATTTTATTGGTGCGGATGGCCGGACTTGAACCGGCACGCCCTTGCGGGCACTGGAACCTAAATCCAGGGCGTCTGCCAATTTCGCCACATCCGCACGTACTTACATTTTAACTCACCGCGGCGGCCGCCATTGCTCCGGTCGCGGTCATCGGGCCCATTCGCCGGACCGATAGCCGCCGCATGTCTACCAGTCGCGGCGCCTCGTCGCCGCATGGACACGGCTCGGCAATCAACCGCCCTGTCAAGCCGGTCTCCAGCCGCAGGACGGGCAATCGCGAATTGTTCAGAAAGCTCACCAGTATCCGGTCCTCCTCGCAACTCTCGAAATACGCCGCGTCCTGCCGCACGTGCAAGCCGTGGTGGATCTCGCATTCCCAGGCCAGCAACTCGCCGTCCAGCCCCAGGAACTGCTCGAAGACCGGCACCTGATAACGCCGCCAGAACCGGTCGCCATCCTCCGGGGTCAGCGGCCCTTCCAAAATTCCGGTGAAAACGATGACCGCATTGCGCAGCGGCCCGTGCGCTGGGGCCTCGGCGGCGGCGCGCAATGCGTCCAGCGGCGCCGCCAGCGATTGCGGCGCGAATGCCCGCAACGCTTCCGCCCGCAATCCGGAAAAACAGCGCACGCGCCGCGTCTCCGCCACTTCCCGCGCCACCACGGCCGTTCGCGGCGCCTCCCCCAGCGGATAGTGCAGCCGTTCCCGCGCTTGGATGGCGTTCCCCGCCGTGTATCGATCCGAATGACGAAGGAACTCCAACAGGTCGACTCTAGGAAGCTGCTCGAACCGATCGGCGCTCGGATCATACTCACGGGCGTAGCGTGTATTGGCCAGCGCGGTTCGCAGCACACGCCGCAACCTGGCCCGGCGCTGGGCCTCCGGCGGAAAGCTCCGCCCGCGAGGCCATAGCATCGGAAATGTGAGGGTCACAAGGTAGTAGTGGACGATGGCCGGGAGTCCTCTCACTGCCCGTGCGGATTTTTCTCTTACACTAGGATCATGTGCAGACTAATCCGTAAAATCCTTGTCTTCACCGCTTTAGCGGCGCTGTTGACAGCGATGACAGCCGGTGCCCAGAACATAGGCTACGGCGTACGCGGGGGAGTTCCTCTCAGCGATTTCCTGGAAGCCGAATCGAAAACCGGCGCGTTAACAAATGTCGTCAAGGGCCGCGGTGACGTCATTATCGGCCCGATGCTGGAGATTCGGCTCCCGTTTGGCTTGGGCATTGAAGGGAACGCTCTATATCGGCGGTGGGACGCAAAGGGCGTCTCAAACGCCGGCTCGGCGTCCACCTGGGAATTCCCAATCTACGGCAAAGCACGGCTGCCTGGAATAATCGTGCGCCCCTACATCGGCGGCGGCATAAATTTCCAGCGGCTCGGCGATGTCAGCCGCTTCTTGCAGGGCACGGCCGTCGATTCCAGCCGTCGCGGATTTCTGGGCGCGGGCGGGTTGGAATTTAAAGCGCCATTTGTCCGCATCGCGCCCGAATTGCGTTTCACGCGTTGGAGCGACAGCGGCCCTATTCGTTCGACGAACCAAATTGACTTTCTCGTCGGGTTGAGCTTCTGAGCACGCCCGTGCGCCTGGCGCTGTTCGGCGGGACTTTCGATCCCATTCACAACGCCCACATCGCCGTCGCGCGAGAGGCCGCCGATCACTTTCAGCTTGGCCAAGTGCTGTTTATTCCCAACGCCATTCCGCCCCATAAGCAGCGCCAGGCGACGGCAAGCTATGCGCACCGGTTGGCCATGGCGGAACTCGCCGCGCAAGCCGATCCCCGCTTTGCGGCCTCGCGTTTGGAGGCAGGGCAAACGAAGAGTTACTCGATCCTCACCATTGAACGCGTCCGCGGCGAACTCGCGCCGGATGCCGATCTTTTCTTCCTAATCGGCGCCGACGCGTTCAGTGAAATCGAGACCTGGTTCCGTTGGCGCGACGTGCTGGAACAGGTGGAGTTCATCGTTCTCTCGCGCCCCGGCTACACGTATGACATTCCCGCCGGCGCGCGCGTCCATCGCCTGGAAACTCTGCAGCTTGAAGTATCGAGCACCGCCATTCGCCACCTTCTGGCCGCCGGCGGAGCACCGCCGGAATTGCCCCCGGCGGTGCTCGAATACATCCGCGCCAACGCGCTTTATATATAGGCGATGACGTCAATCTCCACCAGCGAATCGCCGGGGATTCCGCCGGCCGCGGCGATGGTTGTGCGCACCGGAGGCTCTTCGCCAAACCGGCCCCTGAATGCCTCGTTCATTTCCTTGTAGTCCTTCAGATCGTTCAGGTAGACATTGCACTTCAACACCTTATCCATGGACGATCCGGCGTTGACCAGTTCCTTTTCCACCTCATCCAGGACGTGCTTCGTGTGCGCTTTGATGTCGCCGGGAAAGTGCGCGCCCTTGCCGGCAATGAAGAGCAAATTGCCGTAGGATACGCCGCCGTTGAACAGCGGTGTCTGCTTGGGTTTGGCGCCCTTGCGGTGAACTTTCTTTTGGGCGCCCGTTTGGGCTTGAGCGGCGCCGGCGGCTGCGGCCACGCCGGCGATGGAGGTTAACAACATGCGTCGATTAGTCATGGAATCCTTTCGATAGAATTAGATCATATGCAACGCCGCGACTTCTTGACGATCCCAGCGGCAGCCGCCGTAGCGATGGCCGCTCCGAAAACGGAAGAGCTTCCCAAGTATCGCGTGCAATCGAGCTACGCCCCCGCCGCGCAGCCCGGTATGCCCGGGCCCTTTCCCGGCCGCGTCGTCAATGTTCACGCCGCCAATTCGATCAATGCGTCAACCGAGAAAGTGGATGCCGCCCTCGTCGCCGAAATGATCGGGCAGGGGATGCTGGCGCTGACCGGCGAGAAGGACGAGCGCACGGCCTGGCGTCGTTTCATTCAGCCCAACGACGTCGTTGGCATTAAGCTCAACTGCTCCGGCGCGCCAAAGATCTGTTCCCATCCCGTGGTCGTCGCCGAGATCGCCAAGCAGTTGATCGCCAGTGGCGTGGCCGCGAAGAACATTACTTGCTATGAGCGGTTTCAGGATCAGGTTGTCTCGGCCAAATACCCGGATTATCTGCCCGCCGGCGTCAACGTGTGGGCCGCCAGCAGCGGTCGCGACGCCATCAACGGCTACGACCCGCGCACCTATGTGGAAGTGGATTTCTTCGGCGAAGACGACACCCGCTCGAACCTGGTCCGCCCTATCAGTGAGCGTTTCACCAAGATCATCAACGTACCGAACATGAAGGACCACGGCGCCTCCGGCGTCACCGGGTGTTTGAAAAACATCGCCTACGGCAGCTTCCATAATGTAGCCCGTTCGCACCGCTTCGAGAAAACTAACACGTTCTCCTTCATCGGCACGCTGGCAGCCGTGGAACCGCTGCGTTCGCGTACCGTTTTGCAGATCATGGATGGGTTGAAGGGCGTCTGGCACGGCGGTCCGTTTCAACACGCGGACCGCTTCGGCTTCTATCCGGCGCGCCTGATGTTCGGCACAGATCCGGTAGCGATGGACCGGCTGCTCATCGACATTATCGAAGAGAAACGCAAGGCCGAAGGCGCCATCAGCGTCTTCAACCGCTCCACGGATTATGTGAAAAAAGGCGACTTCCGTAAGGATCCGAACACTAACAATTTCATTCGCGAACCAGGGCATATTGAATTCGCCGGCGGGCTGGGCCTCGGCGTCTTCGACAAAGCCAAAATCACGCTGAAGGAGATCCGCCTGTGAGCGGACTCCTGCTGCTCGCCGCGGCGCTGCCCGGGCTTTTTGTGGACGCTGATCCTTCGCCGGCCCTGCGCGAAGCCGGCGTAGAATGCGTCGCCATCCCCGCCGCTCGCGCCGAGGCCTGGAAAGGGCATTGCGCCACCGTCGTCGACCCGTCCGCGCTGACGAAACTGCCCGCCCCCGGCGTGCGCTACCGCATGAACGAAGCGCGCGCCTCCAGCGCGCCTTGGGTGGATTCCAACGGCGCGCGTTTTGCCCGCGGCCTACAGGGCAAAGCGCTGATTGCCTCCGGCGATGGCAAGGCCGCGCTGGCCGCCGCCGAAGCGCATGCCTTTGGCGCCGACGCACTCGTTAGTTCCGGGCCTAAGGATTGGAAGGCGTTTGGGGCGATGCGCCAATTCCTGGCCTCGCTCCCGGCCGGGGATCTGCCGGTGCTCGCCAACATCGGCTTCCTGGACGATGGCACTCCGGTCGCGAACGAAAACATGAATTTGCTCTTACGCCGCAATCTATTGTTTCGCGTGGTTGGCAAGCCAGATGCAAAGCTCGACGTCAACGTAAAACCGAAGCCGGGCGATCCCTCCGCATTTGCTTACGAAGTGCGGCAGAAACTGACGGATCCTAAACGGCTGCTCCGCCTTTACGGAAGCGAAGTGGTGGTCGCGCGTTTATCCGGCGACGCCACGCGCCGCCGGGTCGCGCTGCTCAACTACGGCAACCGCGTGGTGGAGGGAGTCCGCGTGCGCATCCTGGGCCGCTGGCCGAGAGTGATCGCGTACGCGTTTGGCGAAAAAGTAGAGGCGGCCGATGTCGTTGTCGAGGCCGCCGCCACTGAGTTTTCGCTACCGCGCGTCCCCGCCTACGTGGTGGTGGATCTATCTACCAGGTAACGCCCGCTTTCTTGAAGTCGCCGGCGCGGAAATAGTTCATAGTTTCAGGGTTCAGATATTTGTTCATCGTTTGGCGGATTTGCGGCGCCGTCAGCGTGGCGACTTTGGCCTCCAGATCCGCGTCGAACGCCATCGTCCGATTGTGCAAACGCTGCATGGCCATACGTCCGGCGAGTTCGGAATCCTGCGTGCGGCTTACTTCCCGCGACAGCAGCCAACCCTTTTTCGCGGCTTCCACTTCGGCATCGGAGTAGCCTTTCTCCAGGATCGTTTTCAATTCATCCTTGAATGACGCTTCCACCTTTGGCGCGTTCTGCGGCGCGCAGATCGCAAAAGCGCTGAAGACTCCAAAGTCAGTGCTGGGGCTGACGCTCAAATTGGCGCCGACGCCATAGCTGAGGCCTTCCTTCCCGCGAATGCGCGCGAACAGCCGGGAGTTCATGCCGGATCCCACAATGTAATTGCCTAGAACCATCGCCGGATAATCGGCATCGGTCTCCTTTAGTGGAAACGTCTGGCTGGCCACCCACATGGCGTTGGCCTTATCCGGCGCTTCAAAGGACTCCACGGCTCGCTTCAGAGGAGTGTACTTATTCTCGACGCGAGCGTATTTCGGCCCGCTGGGCCAGCTATTCAAAAGCTTGCTCGCCTGTTGCTGCGCGGCTTCCGTATCCACATCGCCGATGATCACCAGCTCGCCATGCGAAGCGCCGTAGAAAGTCTTGTGAAAGGCTTTCGTCTCATCCAGCGTAACCGCTTTGGCGTCGGCAATCTGTTCCTCAATGGCCGGAATATAGCGCGGATCTCCCTTGGAATAAACGGAGTTGATGTGCCGCGCCTGGGCCAGGGAAGCCAGCATCTGCGGCTCGGATTTCTGGGACTCCAGGCCGGCCAGACGCTGCTGCTTCAATTGGTCGAATTCGGTCTGCGGAAAGTTGGGTTCCTTCAAAATCTCGGCGACCAGATCGAGCACCGGTTTCAGGTTCTCCCGGGTGGTCTGGATCATGGCCGTCGCCCCGGTGGTGGAACCGAAAACATTCACTTGCGCTTTCAATCGGTCGAACTCGTCCTTAATCTGCTGGCGCGTGTGGCTGGCGGTTCCCCGCATCAGCATTTGGCCGGCCATTTGGGCGGCGATGGCGTGACCGTTCAGATTCTTTTCGTCTCCGAAGTGCAGCGCCAGTTGAGCGGTGATGGTGTTTCCACGCGTCTTTTTGGAGATGAAGCTGAGCTTCAGCCCGCCCTGCAGTTCGCCGCGAACGGTCCGTTTATCGATGTTAGCCGGAGAAGCGTCAAATGACTCACCCTGGCTGACCCAGGCCTGGCCTTTGTAATCCTTCACCAGCGCATCCACGTCCGGGGGATCGGGGATTTCGGCGCGAAGCGGCTTCGGATCGGGAATGAACTCGCCGATGGTGCGATTCGACGGGATGAGGTATTTCAGAGCGGCCGCCTGCACCTGCGCGGGCGTGACCTTTTGGATGCGATCCCGCGTGAGGAACATCATGCGCCAATCGCCCATCGCCTGATATTCGCTCAGCCGCAGGGCGACATTCTGGGAATTGGCCAGGAGCCGATCAAATTCCTTGGCGGACTGTATTTTTTGCCGGTCGACTTCTTCCGGCGTGAAGGGCTTGGTCTTGATTTCGTCGAGGACCGCGATCATCGTTTTGCGCGCGTCTTCGAGCGGCGATTCGGTCCGAACAGTCGCTTGAACGAACAAGACGCCGGGATCTTTGAGCTGGAAAGAGAAGGCGCTGGCGTTGCTGGCTTTTTTGGTTTCAACCAGAGCCTTATAGAGCCGGCCGGAGGGGGCATCGCCAAGAATATTGGCGGCCAATTCAACCGCCGGATACTCTTCATGCGTGCCAGCCGGAATGTGGAAGGCGGCGATCAGCGCCTGTATATCGCCGGTGCGGCGGAGGATAACGGAGCGCTCCCCGTCCTGGGTGGGTTCGGCGGTATAGGTGCGGCGCAGTTGGCGCGCCGGTTTCGGAATGGGGCCGAAGTGTTGGTGGACCAGCGCGAGCGTCTTGGGTTCGTCGATTTTGCCGGCGACGACCAGGACGGCATTATCGGGCTGATAAAAGTGCCGCCAGAATGCCTGAAGCCGCTCGATGGGGACGCGCTCAATATCGCTGCGGGCGCCGATCGTGGTCTTGCCGTAGTTATGCCAAAGGAAGGCGGAGGAAAGCACGCGCTCCATCAGTATTCGCGGCGGGCTGTTTTCACCCGCTTCGAACTCATTGCGGACAACGGTCATTTCGCTGTCGAGATCCTTCTTGGCGATGAAGCTGTTCACCATGCGGTCCGCTTCCAGGCTAAGCGCCCATTGCAAATTCTCGTCGGAAGCCTGGAAGGTTTCAAAGTAGTTCGTGCGGTCGAGCCAGGTGGTGCCGTTGGGACGCGCTCCGTGGTCCTGCAATTCCTTGGTTACGCTCGTGTGATTGGTGGATCCCTTGAACAGCAGGTGCTCCAGCAGGTGCGCCATCCCGGTTTCCCCATAGTCTTCATGACGGGAGCCGACCATGTAGGTGATATTGACGGTGACGGTGTTTTTCGACGGGTCCGGGAACAGCAGCACGCGGAGGCCATTTTGCAGGCGGTACTCGGTGATGCCTTCGACGCTGGTGACAAATTGGACGCCCGCCGGCATTTGCCTGATTGGCTGGGCCGGCAGAATAAGGGTGAAGAGCGTAATGGCTATTGCGCGGAACATAAGTGTCCCCTACATTAGCGTAAGCGGCCAGAACATATTCTAAACAGAATGTTTTTGGCACCGTAATGCCCCCGTAATGGACCGCTGCTAAAGATGGATTGGGCGTACAATGGGATTGAAATCTTCGAGCATGACGGGGAAAATATTTTTTAAGCTTATCGGTACGGTATTGTGCCTGCTGATCATCGCCTTGGCGGCCGTGGACTTCCTGGCGATGCGCGTAGTGGAAAACACGTATCAGGAGACACTGGAACGGGAGCTGTTCGACAAAGGCGCGATGCTGGCCATGGGTTTGGATCATGGGCTGAATCTGCGAGATAGCGGCGTGGTGCGCTCTTTCGCCGGGAAAACGCGTGGACGCCTGACGCTGATCGCTCAGGATGGCCGCGTCCTTTCCGATTCCGATGCCAGCACGGATCAGATGGAAAACCATCGCGGCCGCCCGGAGGTTGAGGCCGCGCTGGCCGGCCGCCTCGGTTCGGCGCGGCGGAAGAGTACGACTATGGGCGTGGATTTTCTTTACGTGGCCGTGCCGGTGGCCGATGGCGCGCTGCGGCTGGCCGTGCCGCTCTCGGAGATTCAGGGGCAGGTCGACGTAATCCGCCACCGCTTGCTGGTCGCCACCGCCATTGCTTTCCTTCCCGCGATTCTCATCGCGCTGTGGTTCGCCCGCGTGATCGCCCGCCGCCTGGGTTCGATCATTGACTACGCCGCGCAACTGGCGCGCGGCAATTTCCAGGCGCGGCTGGAGCGCACCGGTGCCGACGAACTGGGGCTATTGGAAATCAAGCTCAACGAAACCGGGGAAAAACTGGAGGGGATGTTCCAGGAACTGGAACGTGAACACGCCGAACTGGAGAAAGTGGAGCGCGTTCGCAAGGATTTCGTGATCAATGTTTCCCACGAACTGCGCACGCCGCTGGCCTCCATTCAGGGCTACACGGAGACGCTGCTGGATGGCGCCTTGGACGATCCCAACCACAATGTGCGCTTCCTTCAAATTATTCGCCAGAACACCGAACGGCTGGCCAATCTCACCGCCGATCTGCTCACGCTCTCCCGCGTCGAACTGAAGCAACAGAAGTTTTCCTTCGCCAACTACAACGTGGACCGGCTGCTGGAAAATATGGTGGATTCCATGTCGCCGCTCGCCGGCCGCAAGAACATCAGGCTCACCCGCATCGAGACCGGCGCCCCGGTGGAGGCGTTCTGCGATTCAGAAGCGGTGAATCAGGTGGTAAGCAATCTCGTCGACAACGCGCTGAAGTACACGCCCGCCGGCGGTGAGATCACGGTCGGCGCGCGCGTTGTCTCCGGCCTTCACACTGTCGAAGTTTTTGTGCGCGACACCGGAATTGGGATTCCCGAGGACGAACTGCCCCGGCTCTTCGAACGGTTTTATCGCGTGGACAAGGCGCGTTCCCGAGAACTCGGCGGGACCGGCCTTGGGCTGTCGATCGTGAAACATCTGGTTCGCGCGCAGGGTGGCGATGTCAGGGTGGAATCGACCCTGGGACAAGGCTCCAACTTTATCTTTACCCTGCCCATTGAGGACCTTGGCCTAAGCGAAGATAGCGATATTCGCACACAGTTAACGATTTCGTAATGTTTTTGTAATAGATTCCGGGTTAGCGTGATGGCAGGTACATTGGAATGAAAAAGATTCTGCTCATTGAGGACGACTCGGACCTCTTCGCGTTGTTGAAATACAACCTGGAGAAGGAAGGATATATATTTGCGGGATCGCAAACCGGTAAAGGCGCGGTGGAACTATGCCGCCGCGAGCGGCCGGATCTCATAATACTCGACATTATGTTGCCGGATTCCGACGGTTTGGAGATCTGCAAGTCGATTCGCAACCACCCGGAACTGGCCGCGCTGCCGGTGATCTTTCTCACCGCGCGGGCCACGGAGACGGACCGGATTGTCGGCTTGGAACTGGGCGCGAACGATTACATCGTCAAGCCGTTCTTCGTACGCGAATTGATTGCGCGGATCAAGATCCAATTCCGCGGCCAGACGACGCCGGTGCGCACGTTGAAGGCGGGCGGTTTGGAACTCGACCGCAACTCCTGCCGCGTTTTCCTGAATGGCGGTGAGTTGACGCTGACGGCCACCGAGTTCCGATTGCTTGAATTTTTGATGACGCGCCCGGGCGTGGTGTTCAGCCGGGAGCAGTTGTTGAACGCGGTATGGGGACATGACCGCGCGGTGACGGACCGGACGGTGGACGTCTATATCCTGCGACTGCGGCAGAAGGTGGAACCGGATCCGGCCAATCCCACGTACGTGCGCAGTGTGCGCGGATTTGGGTATTCGTTTAACGAGACGGGCGGGGCGGTGGCGGCGGCTGGGGGCGGGGCGGAGGCGGTGGCGCAGCCGGCGTAGTTACGCGGTTGAAAGCGTTGCCGGCGAGCGAAGCGGCGCCGTGGTGTTTCATGGGACCCGCACGCCTGTTTCGGCTGTATTCGAGAACCTTCAGGATATGAGCGTCGACGAACTGATTCAGGAGTTCGGAGTTACTCGCGAACAGGTTGAGTCCGTCTTGCAATTTGCGGCTCAGAGCGCGGAAGTGCAAGCGGCATGGCATGGCCCTGTTCAAACTCGCGCAGGCGATAAATGGGTCGCTCGTTGACGTTGGTGTTTTGGATCTCTGGTAAAACGCCGGGTAATGAGGTATCGCATCTACCTGGAGCCAGACGAGGACGGGGTTTAGGTGGCGACCTGCCCCGCACTTCCCGGATGCATCTCCCAAGGCCAAACCCGCGCGGAAGCAACCGATAACATTCGCGAGGCGATTGAGGGCCGCGTCGGCCAGGGCCTCAATGCAACTTCCCAGACCATTGCTGAACCGCAAAGAAAAGCAGCAGTTTCTCGCGCTCATCCGCCGAATACGCAACTAAGGATGAGCTAATTTGGGGCCAGTTGCGCACAAGGGGCCATTTGTGTGGTCCGACCGCCGCGGTAATGTAACTTCCACGGGGGGCGCGGCGTTAAATACAATAGTGGTGTATATGCCGATTGTGTCGCTACGCTCCGTTGCGAAAGCCGTTTTGTCCGCCTGCGCCGCGCTCCTCGCCGCCCAAGGGCCGGCCAAACCGACGTTCGACCACTCGGTCCAGCCGCTGCTTACCAAAAGCTGCCTGTCCTGTCACAATGACCGCTTGCAATCGGGCAGCGTGAATCTCGCTCCTTTCGTCAATCCAGCGACCGTGCTCGCCAATCGGGAAGACTGGGAAAAAGTAGTTCAAAAAGTCCGCTCCGGCGAAATGCCGCCCAAGGGCCTTCCTCGACCGTCGATTGAGCAGATCGGCGCGTTCACCGCTTTCATCGAGAGCGAATGGGAGAGAGCCGACAAGAACATTAAGCCCGATCCCGGCCGCGTTACCGCGCGCCGCCTGAATCGCATCGAGTACACCAACACAATTCGCGATCTGCTTTCGGTCGATTTCCGCGCGGAGAAGGATTTCCCAACCGACGATTCCGGTTACGGCTTCGACAATATCGGCGACGTTTTGACCATCTCCCCGATCCTGATGCAGAAGTATCTGGAAGCCGCCGAAACGATTTCCTCGCGCGCGCTTGGCGCCGACCCCCTCCCGGCCAAGCCCGTCGAATTCGAGTATCACTCGAAGACGAAGTCTGTCCGCCGTCTGGACCGGTCGAACATTGAAGCCACCCATCGCGTGGATTGGGACGGCGAATATGAAGTGACCATCGGCCTGCCCGGCGAACGTGCCAAGGATGCCCTTCCGGTGGAAATGGGCTTCTGGATGGATGGCAAGCTGATCGACAGGCGAATGGTGGAAACCAAGCCGTCCGGCCTCGTCTATTTCAATCCGTACTCGGAAGAGCATTTCCGCATTTTCCTGCCCGAAGGCGATCATGTCTTCCGCGCCGGCTTCATTGGCGATGAGTTCGTGAAAACATTCGGCGCCGACAAGGAAGCTTTCTCCGACAAGCGGAACAAGTTCCTGAACATGATCAAGTTCATCGGCCCGTATCCCACGAAAGTGGAGCGCGTCGGCCGCAAACGCGTGCTGATTTGCGATCCCAATACTGGGGCCGCTTGCGTGACGAAAATTCTGACGGCGCTCACCCGCCGCGCTTACCGCCGTCCAGTCACCCGCGCCGACATCGCCCCGCTGGAAGGGTTTGTCACTATGGCTCGCAAGGAAGGCCAGACGGTGGAGCAGGGGATTCAACTCGCCATCCAGGCCGTCCTGGTTTCTCCCCACTTCCTGTTCCGGATTGAGAAGCACCCGTCGCCGAACGATCCATTGCGCGTGGCCAAAGTCTCCGATTTGGAACTCGCTTCCAGGCTGTCTTACTTCCTGTGGAGTGGGATGCCGGACGATGAGTTGCTCGCCCTTGCTGAGGGAGGCAAACTCCGTTCACCTGGCGTGTTGGAAGCACAAGTAAAGCGATTATTAGCTGACAATCGCAGCGCGGCGCTGGCGGATAACTTCGCCGGGCAATGGCTGGAGATTCGCAATCTCGACAGCGTGAAACCGGACCCGCAGAAATTTCCCGAATGGGGTCCCGAACTCCGCGACGCCATGCGCGCCGAGACGCGCTTGTTCTTTGAAAACGTCCTGCGCGAGAACCGCCCGCTTACTGAATTTATCAACGGCCGGTATACGTTCTTGAATGAAATGCTGGCCAAACACTACGGGATTCCTGGCGTGAGCGGTCCGGATTTCCGGCGGGTTGAATTAACCACCGATCAGCGCGGCGGCATTTTGAGCCACGCCAGCATACTGACCGTATCGAGCTACCCCACGCGCACGTCCCCCGTCATTCGCGGGAAATACGTTTTGCAGAACATGCTCGGCGCACCTCCGCCCGCTCCTCCGCCCGACGTTCCGCCGCTTGATGAGAGCGCGGCTGCGGCCAGTGTTGGCTCGCTCCGCCAGCAAATGGAAAAGCACCGGACCAACGCCGTTTGCGCCTCCTGCCATAACCGCATGGACACGCTCGGCTTCGGGCTGGAGAACTACGACGGCACCGGCAAATGGCGCGCGAAAGACGGCAAGTTTGACATCGACGTCAGCGGGACGATGCCCAACGGCAAGTCGTTCCAGACGCCCGCGGAGATGCGGACATTGCTCCTGGACCAGATGCCGGAGTTCACCCGCTGCATTACGGAGAAAATGTTGACATACGCATTGGGGAGAGGTTTGGAACGGTATGACCGCCGGACCGTCGAAGCGATTGGCAAAAAGCTCGCCGCCAACGGCTATCCCTTTCAATTGTTAGTAAACGAGATCGTACAGAGTCTTCCGTTCCAAATGAGACGCGGAGAGGCTCCCAAACAGGTGGCCCAACGATGATTACCAAGAAAACCCTTTCCCGCCGGACGATGCTGCGAGGCGCCGGCGCGGCCATCGCCCTGCCGATGTTCGACGCTATGGCGCCCGCCATGAACTCGAGTTCGATACCGGGTAAGGCGCCCATCCGCATGGCGTTCACCTACGTGCCCAACGGCTTGGACATGCGCCACTGGACGCCCAAGCAGGACGGCGCATTCGTTGGCGAGTTGCCCAAGATCTTGAAGCCCATGGAATCCATGCGCCAGGACATGACGATCCTCAGCAACCTGACGCAGAACAACGGTCGTGCCTTGCTCGATGGCGCCGGCGACCACGGGCGCTGCTGCGGCGCTTATTTGACCGGCGTGCAGCCGCGGAAGAGCTTCGTCGATATCAAAGCCGGCATTTCCTGCGATCAGATTGTCGCTAACCAGGTTGGCGGTCAGAACCGCTTTCCGTCGCTCGAAGTTGGACTGGAAGACGCGCGCCAGGCGGGCGATTGCGATTCCGGTTACTCCTGCGCTTATACGAATAACCTGGCGTGGCGTTCCGAGACGCAGCCGCTGCCGCCAGTTTTGGATCCGCGCGCTTTGTTTGAACGCCTGTTCGGCAAAGGCGCCGCGCTGAATCCCGAAGAACGCGCCCGGCAGACGAAGTACCGCCGGTCCATTCTCGACTTCGTTACCGCCGACACCAGGAAATTGCAGGGCGATCTGGGTCCGACGGACCGGCGCAAGCTCGACGAATATTTGTCTTCAATTCGCGAAATCGAACGCCAATTGGAGAAGGCCGAAAAGGACAACGCCCAAGTCAACCCCGGTATGCCCAAACCCTACGGCGTTCCGGCCGATTTCGCCGAACATTTTAAGCTGATGACCGACATGATAACTGTCGCCTTCCAGGCCGACATGAGCCGAGTCGTCACCTTCCTGGTCACCCGCGAAGGCACCTCGCGCCCTTACCGCGAAATCGGCATTCCTGATGGCCACCACCCGCTGACCCACCACCAGAACAAGCAGGAATTGCTCGACAAGGTCACGCGGATCAATGAGTATCACATGGTGCAGTTCGCCAAGTGGATGGAAAAGTTGAAGTCCATCAAGGAAGGCGATTCGACCATTTTGGGTAACTCGATGATCGTTTACGGCGCCGGACTTTCGGACGGCAACCGCCACACGCACGAGAATTTGCCGGTTATGATTGTCGGCGGCGGCGGGAATACTATCAAAGGCGGACGCCGGATTACATACCGGAAAGAGACCCCGATCTCGAATTTGTACCTTTCCATGATGGACCGCATGGGTGTCAGGATTGAGCATTTTGGCGACGCAACCGGCCGTATTGATGGACTGAATCTGGCGTAAAAATGCAGTTTAGAGGCCAAGGTAAGCCTAGTTTGGGGGTCGTATTCGACTCCGACATGGGTAGCAGGGTGGAGACCGCGCTGGCCTTGTCAGTGCTGTACGGGCTGGACGGGAAGAACGAGTGCCGCGTAGTGTCCATCTCATCGTCGCGGACCAGTCTATTGTCGGCGGCGTACTGCGAAGTAGTGGGGCGGTTTTACGCGGGAGCGGTTTCGGGAGCCATTTTCTCGATTGGCCGGACGCTGCCCGTGGGCTTGGCCGCCGACGGCAAAATCGCCGGAGACACGCCTATTCTCACGGGTCCATTGAGCCTTAAAAAGCCCGATGGATCGCCGACGTACGAACATGGAATCGATGAGTTGATCGACACCGCGGAGGCCCATGGCCTGATCCGCAATGCGCTTACGGCGCAACACGACCAAAATGCGGCCGTCGTACTGGCCGGACCGGCCACAAATCTCTTGAAAGTGCTTTCACTGCCGGGATCGAAAGCGTTGATTACGGCAAAAGTGAAGCACCTGGTTTGCTCTACACCATTGGCGGCAAAAGAGTTAGAGGCCGCTGGCTGGCCTTCGCCTATCGTCGCGGTAAGCCCGTCGGTGGGTTCGGCGGTGCTCTTCCCGGCAGCAACCCTCGAAAAGGAGTTCGCCGCGTTCCCTGCCCATCCCGTGGCCGATGCGTTCCGCGTGCAACCGCACGACGCGCCCACCGGAGAACTGGCGGCGGTTCTTTATGCGGTCCGGCCGGCGGATAAGGCGTTTGCATTATCTGAGTCCGTCGGAAAAATCCGGCAACTACTGCTGGAAACTGCTGATAAAGAACGGCTTTTAGCCGCATATATCGAGCTTGCCACCGCCAAACCGGTGGTGCGTCAGCCGCGCTTCCGGCCCCCTGCAGTGGACGCGAAGAAGCCGGATGTTCCACCGGCCAAACCCTAATCGTTGCTGTATACTTAGCCCAAATGGCCGACGGGCAGGACGATGTTACAATCAGCCAATCCGGATTTCCTGGCAGCCCGTTAGAGGGCGGGCGAGGGACGGAGCGGTTTGAGATCATCCGGCGGCTGGGCGAGGGCGGGATGGCGGTGGTTTACGAAGCCATCGACACGAAGCTGGGCGAAAAGCGAGCGTTAAAGTTCTCCAAATCTGGACATGCGCGTTCAATACCGCCGGAGGCCAGAGCGTCGCTTCGGGTAACGCACGAAAACGTTTGCCGGACCTTTGAGATTCACACGGGCCAGACGAAGGACGGCCCGGCGGATTTCATTTCGATGGAATACGTCGAGGGCGAGACGCTGGCCAAGCGGTGGCGGCGCGAGGCGCTGAGCCAGGCGGCGGCGCTGGAGATTGCGCGGCAGTTGTGCCGGGGCGTGATGGCCGCGCACGAGTCGAAGGTTCTGCATTTGGACTTGAAGAGTTCGAACGTGATGCTGGCGCGGCAAGCTAGCGGCGAGTTCCGAGTCGTGGTGATGGATTTCGGGCTGGCGCAGGCGTTTGGGCCAGGTACGGGAACGGGTTCGGAAAAGCTCGGCGGGACCCCGAACTATATTGCACCGGAGCGGTATTTGGGAGTTGAGGCGACGCCGGCGGCGGACGTTTTTTCGGTGGGCGTGATTCTGTATGAGATGCTGGCCGGGCAGTTGCCCTACCCAAAAGATACGGATCTGCAGACGAAGCTCTATAAGGCTCCGGTGGCGCCAAGCAAGGCGGGCGGGCGAGAGGTGGACCCGCGGTGGGACCCGATTGTGTTGCGGTGCCTGGAATCGAATCCGGAGAAGCGAACGGCGTCGGCGCGGGAACTGTTGGCGGCCATCGACAAAGCGTTCACGCCTTCGACGAGGAGGATTTGGATGGCCGGCGCGGCGGCTTCCACGGCGCTGGGAACGGGGCTATTTGCGTTCCGGGAGCGGATCTGGCCGGAGCCGCCGTTGGCGCGTTTAGCGGTGCTGCCGTTGACGGGGACGACCGGGGATAAGACACTCGACGCCCGGTTGCAGGGCGGATTGTCCGAAGTCTCCGACCGCTTGGAAAGTTTAGGCGCCGCTTCACGGCGGCTGGTGCTGATCCGGCCGGAGGAGGCGGCGCGCTATCAGGTAGACACGGCGGAGAAGGCCGCCGGAAAGCTGGGTGCGACACATGTCTTGCTGACATCGGTAACGGGAGCGCTAATCGCCATTCACGCCGAGGTCGTGGCGGTGGCTACCGGGGATGTGCTGCGTAGATACGATGCGGAGTTTCCCGCCGGAGACGTTGCCGCCATTTCGACTTCGATGGCCGGTGTGGTCACTTCGGCGTTCCGGCTGGGCAAAGCGCTCCCGGCAAACGTCAAGCCGGAGGCGTATCCGTTCTACGCGTTTGGGCTGGGGTTACTGGAGAAGGATCGGGTTAGCTATGACCGGGCCTTGGCGCAGTTTGAGACCGCGGCGGAACTGGACCCCGCTTCGCCGCTGATTTCAGCGGGACAGGCCACGGCATGGCTGCAGAAATTCAGAGCGACCAAGGACGACCGATGGCTGAAGGAGGCCGCCAAGGCTGCGCAGAAGGCGGGACGGCTCCATCCCGATTCACCGCCCGTGTTGCAGGCGCTCGGCGAGATTGAACGGGAGGAGGGACGTCCGGAAAAGGCGATCGACTATTACAACCGGGCGGTGGCCCTGGAGCCAAATAGGTCGTCCGCGTGGAAGAGTATGGGCTTGGCGCTCGCCGCGATGGGCAAGGATCAGGAAGCGGTTGCGGCCATCAGAAACTCCATTGAATTAGCTCCTGGCTACTTCGCGAATCACGAGGCGTTGGGCGGTATCCATTTTCAGAAAGGGCGCTATACCGAAGCTGTGAACGAGTACCGGATCGTGACGCAACTGGCGCCGGCGCAGCCGGAAGGGCACTCGGGCTACGGTGCGGTACTGCTGGCCGCGGAGCAGGAAGCGGAGGCGGAACAGGCGCTCCGCCGGTCGCTGGAACTGCGGGAGACGAGAGCGGCGATGAACAACCTTGGTGTCTTGTTACGCTACCAACGCCGGGATGCCGAGGCGGTGGAGGTCTTTTCCCGGTCCTTGCGAATCGCTGTGGAAAACATCGGATTGCGGATCAACTTGGGAGATGCACTGACGCGCACGCGACGAACCGCGGAGGCGGGGACCCAGTATGCGAGGGCGGTCGAATTGGCTCGGGCGGCATTGCTCCGCAACCCGCGGGATCCTGTGGCGCGGGCGCAATTGGCCTACGCTCAGGTACGGACGGGAAACCGCGACGCGGGACTGGAGAACGCCATGCAAGCTGCCCGGCTTGATCCCAATCATTATTCCGTATTGTTTTATGTAACGACGACGATGGAGTCGCTGGGGAAGCGGGAATTGGCCGTGCCGATTTTGCGTGGAGCAACAAAGCAGCAGTTAAGAGATCTGCGGCGGCAGCCGGATCTGCGGTCATTTGTGAACGATCCAAAATACCAGGCATTGTTTTCGGGGACGAATTAGTGGCCCCTATGCGGCGGGTGGTGCGCTAGAGTGTTGCGAGCAGTTAAATAAAGAGAGGGAATAAAATGCCAAGTAAAGCAGTCAACGTGATGGTCACTTATGGCAGTGAGCCGACGAACGCTAAAATGAATGTGGGAGATACGTTCCGGATCTTCACGAACTTACCAGGGAAATTCGAATACCAGTATACGGCGGGGTCGCCGTTCCGGTCGACGGACCCTGGCGATATGCGGCGCCGAGGGGGCGAGGAAAGGGAGGCAACTCTGGAGGGTAAGTTTCCGTTTCGTTGCTTCCTAGATGGCGTTGAGTTCATGAATTCCGATGGCAGTCCGGCCTTGGCGGGTCACCTCGAAGTCCCGGAGGGATGAGCGCTTCAATCAACGTACAGAAATTCGTTCGAGCTGAGCAGTATTTGCGCGAATGACTTGAAGGGCATTGTCTCCAGGAAGCCGGCGGCGAGTTGCCGTTCGGCCGCCGTCGGCTTTCGGGAGAGGGTCAGTAAATACGCGGCATCAATGTTGTTTTCGGCGCGTTTGGCGAGGGCCTCCGCAGCTTGCCAGACGAAGTCGTCGTTGAGCATGGTCAGCGCCTGCAACGGCGTAGCCGAGGGTACGCGACGAGTGCAGTTGGCATCGATGATAGGGTAGTCGAAAACGCCGAGAAAACTCATCGGATAAGTGCGGCGGTGCGTGAGATAAATGCTCCGCCGCCATTTAGCGGTTTCCGGTTCTTTGCTCGAAACGACTTGCAGCCCGTCGGGGCGCATTTCCAGTTGAATAGGCGGGCCGCCCGCGGTGGTATCGAGTTTGCCGGCGGCGGCAATGACGGAGTCGCGAAGGGCTTCGGCATCGAGACGGCGAAGGTTCATGCGCCACAGGAGCGCGTTGTCCGGATCGATCTTGTTCGCCTTGTCGTTCTGGTGGCTGGACTGGCGGTAGACCGTCGACGTCATGATTTGCTTGTGAAGGCGCTTGGCGCTCCAGCCGTTGTTGATAAAGTCGAGGGCGAGTTGATCGAGTAGCGGTTGATTCGACGGCGAAGCGCCCGTCGTGCCGAAGTTGTCGGGTGTGGCGACGATGCCCGTGCCGAAGTGTCCCTGCCAGATTCGGTTGACGATGACGCGAGCGGTTAGCGGATGATCCGGGCTTGTCAGCCATTCGGCGAAGGCGAGGCGGAGCCCGGAAGTTTTACCTTGAGCGGATGGCGGCCTTATGGCGTCGGTTTCGTTGGGCTTGGATAAGATGCTGAGGAAACCGGGGGTTACTTTAGGCCCGGGGGAGTCGGCGCTGCCTCTTTGCAAAAGGCGGATATTCGGCGGTGCGCCCACGTCCCAAAGGGCTTGGATTTTCCCCAGTTTCTTGAAGTCCGGATCCTTGGCGAACTCCTTTTGAAAAAGTCCATTGAACTTGGAGAAGAGATACTTTTGGATCTCGGTGCGCCGGTCCACTGGAGTTGCCAAAGCTGTCTTCAAGTCGGCTCGAATGGGCTCCGGGACTGTTTTTAGCTGGTCTTCGAGAAGCCTGGCTTCAATCGCTTCATGGTCGGCCTTGGGAAGAACGTAAAGGTGATGGTTTTGCGGTTGAATCCAATCAGTGGGGTTATAGGCCGTGGTGAAAAGCGCGAGGAAGCGATAGTAGTCGCGCTGGGGGATCGGATCGAACTTGTGGGTGTGGCAGCGGGCGCAGTTGACGGTGAGTCCGACGGTGCTGCTCGACACCTTTTCGATGAGCTTGAAGAGGGCCTCGTAACGCTCGACCGGGAGGTTGCTGATGTCCTCTTCGGTGATGTCGAGGATGGTCCGCATGTAGCCGGTGGCGGCGAGGAGTTCGTTGATTTCGGGAGTATGCAGTTTGGCTTCGCGCCAGTCGACTAGTTCGTCGCCGGCGAGCTGTTCGGTGAGAAATCTGTTCCACGGCTTGTCATTGTTGAAGGCGTTGATGACGTAGTCACGGTAACGCCACATGCCATCGGCGTACTCGGCTTTCTTAGGGTCAAAGTCTTTGCCGGTGGTGTCGACATAACCGGCGGCGTCGAGCCATTGGCGGCCCCAGCGTTCCCCATAACGGGGGGAGGCCAGAAGCTTGTCGATGAGTTTTTCGTAGTTGCCGTCCTTCTGAAATTCGTCGATTTCAGCGGGCGTGGGCGGGAGGCCGGTGAGATCAAGATAAGCCCGGCGCATCAGCTTTTCATTGGGAGCGTCGGGGTTATATGTCAGGCCTTTGGATTCGAGCTTGGCGAGGATAAGACTATCGATGGGCGTCCGCACGCGAGCCTTCGATTTAACGATAGGTAGCGGCGCGGGCGCGGGCTTTTGAAAGGCCCAGAATTTTCGTTGCTCGTTGGTTATGGGCGGCGCTTCGAGAGCGCTGAACGGCCGGTCGGCCGCGTTGAAAGTAATGATTTCGCTGAAGTCACCACGGTCGATCCATTCCCGAATGGCGTTCAGTTCTGGTTCCTTCAGAGGCTCGCCCGTGCCCTTCGGCGGCATCGTGTGGTTAGAAATCCGGCGCACCAGCAGGCTGCGATCGGAGAAACCTTCGACGACGACAGGCCCGCTGGCACTGCCCTTCAGCACATCGGCGACCGTATGAAGCCGGAGACCGGCGGCAGCGGATTTTTCGCCGTGGCAATTCGTGCAGCGGGCCAGAATGACGGGCGGAACGCTCGCGTTGGCATGGGCAGGAGCGTCGGACGGTGCATCGGCTTCGATCCATTGCCTAATGATCTCGAGATCGGCGTCGGGGATCTTTTGGCCGTATATCGCGGGCGGCATCTGGCGGGTTGAAACCTTCTTCCAGAGCAGGCTTTCGTCCGGTTTGCCTTTCACGATGACGGGGCCGTTGTGGCTGCCGCGAAGCGCCCCGGCGGCGGTACGCAGGTCGAGCCCGAGCTTCGGTGAGCTTTGGCCGTGACAGGTAAAGCAGTACTTCGTGAGGATGGGCAGAACGTCTTTTTCGTAACGCGGAGCGGCGGCCAGCGTTAGTGAGAAAAGGATCGCCAGGAGTCTCATGCAATTAGGTCCATGACAGGTTTGGCGCCAGTGACGGTAACGTCCGATGGCGTTTCCATGCGGCCGCCGTTTGCGTACTGGATCTTCGTGTGATCGAGGCCAAGCTGGCGGAGGACGGTGGCGATCATATCGGGAACGGGAACGCGGTTGACCACGGCCTTGTAGCCGAAATCGTCTGTTTCCCCATAAATAAGGCCGTTTTTGAAGCCGCCGCCGGCGAACCAGATGGTAAACGCATTGCGATTGTGGTCGCGGCCGTCGCCATTTTGCGTTGTTGGCAGACGGCCGAATTCGCCCGCCCACATGACGATGGTGCTGTCGAGCAGGCCTCTGCTCTTGAGGTCTGTTATCAACGCCGCCGAGCCTTGATCGACTTCGGTGGCGATCTTCTGCATGTCTCTTTTGATATTGTTGTGATGGTCCCACGGCTGGCCGGGACTAGTGGTAACTTGGACAAAGCGGACGCCCTTTTCCACGAGGCGGCGGGCCATTAAACAGCGTAAACCGTAGGCGCCGGCCTTCGGGTCATCAATGCCATAGAGCTTCTTCGTCGCATCGGTTTCCTTGGAGATATCGAGTACCTCGCCGGCTGCGAGTTGCATCCGGGCGGCCAATTCGAAGTTCTTAATACGAGCTTCGAGTTCCCGCTCGCCGGGGTGTTGTTTGTAATGACTCTCATTGATCTTAGCGAGTAAGTCAAGTGTCGCGCGCTGGGCGCCATCGGGTTGCTTTTCGGGAGGATGCAAGTGATGAACGGGCGCGCCCTTCATGCTGAATTCCACGCCCGAGTAGGTGGCGGGCAGGTAGCCATTGGCCCATAATTGCTTCCCGCCGATGGTATAGCCCGTAGGATCGCGGAGCACAACATAGGCGGGAAGGCTTTGGTTTTCGGTGCCGAGCGCGTAGCTGATCCAGGCGCCCATGACGGGACGGCCGGGGAAGATCTTACAGGTAAGCAGCATGTTGAGCGCTTCCAGGTGATTGTTGTGCTCAGTATGCATGCTGCGGACGAAGGTAAGGTCGTCGACGATCTTGGCGGTGTGCGGGAGCATCTCCGAGATGTCCATGCCGGAGTGCCCGTATTTTTTGAACTCGAACGGGCAGGGGAGGAGGGTATTGACGTTGTTGGGCTGATGAATTTCGACACCGCCGGGAAGTGGCTGGCCGGCGTGTTTTAGCAGCGTGGGCTTAGGGTCGAAGAGGTCCATCTGGCTGGGGCCGCCATTCTGGACGAGTTGGATTACGGCTTTCGCCTTGGCGGGGAAATGCTGGCCGTTAAGAAGGCTGGTGAGGGCGAGCGAGCCGAAGCCGAGGGTTGTACGTTCGAGGAGTTGGCGGCGGGTTAGCGGTGACACCGGGTCTGGTCTTAGGATACCTGATTTTCGCATACGCCGGGATCGAACGCGATCCTTGCTGCGTGACGGATTGTTAGGACGAGCAAATGGCCTCCGCGCGCGTCGACTTCAAAGATCACGCGATAGATGTGGAGTTTCTTCCCTTAGAGAAGGTGGAGTAGCGGTCGTTTCGAGTGCAACATTTCCGGCGCGGCGGGGCAACGGAGTGGATTCGTTTCAAGCGAATGAATGGCCCGTTCCAACCCATTGAACCAGCGCGAAGCAGCGCGGGATCCAGCGGCGTTTTTCTCTTCATAAAGCATGACGAGGTCGTGAACGGCCCGGGCGGCAAGTTCAACGTGGAATGTCATGACGGCGGCGCATCTCGTCGAATACCTCACGGGCCGGCCGCGTGCGGCCGTGCGCGACATCCTCTGAACCCTGCCGAATCGCCTCGAAAATGTCAGCCCGGGCTGCGATGTCTAGCAGGCGCTGATAGGCCTCGGCGTCCTGCACCACCGCCGCGGCTTGCCCTTTCACGGTCAGGACCAGCGGGCGCTTGGTCTTCTTAATCTGCTTCAGCAGGCCGGCCGAGTTACGCCGAAAAGCGGTGAGCGATAGGACGTCTTTTTTCAGGTCTAGCACGATGTTCCGCCTGTGACTATTTAGGCACCTTTTTCGGTGCTGGCAGAGCGCGCAAATACTCCGCCACCGCCGTCTGCCCGCCATGCTCTGCCCAACCGATGGGAGTGCTGCCATAGATGGTGTCTTTGATGTCGAGGCGCGCGCCGCGCTCGGCCAGTAGCCGGACGACGGCTTCATGGCCCGCCAGGGCAGCGTGATGGAGCGGAGTGGCTTGAGAATGAAGGCCCTCCGGGTTATAGCGGTCGGGATCTTCACCGGCATCGAGAAGGAGACGCACGATATCGGCGTGGCCGAGTTGAGCGGCAAGCGCGAGGGCGCGATGCCGGCTTTCCGCGTCGGATGCCGGGAGGAGTTCCTTTACCTCGGCCAGGCGGCCCAAGCCGGCGGCGGCGGCTATGTTCGCGACCCGCGCACCGCGTCGCACCAGGGTCTCGGCGGCGTCGGCGAAACTGAACGCCAGAGCGGTCATTAACGGTGAGCGCCAAGCACCGGAGCCGTGCGGTTCGACCGATGCGCCGAAATCGACGAGCGTGTCGACAAGGGCGGATTGGACGCCGGCCGCGGCGGGGTGGCTGCTCGATACCAGAAGACTCATCGTCGTGCATTCGCCGCCGTAGAGATTGGCGGACGAGTCCGGCTCGGCGCCGTTTTCCAGGAGAGTCTTGGCGATCTCGACGGCGTTTTTTGGGGTCCTCTGGCGTTGGCCTTCAACGCCGTTGGCGGCGATGTGGTGGAGGAGAGTGGCGCCGTGGACCGGAGGATCGAAGTGGGTACGCCTTGTGGATCGGGCGTGGAACAATTTGAGGGTTGGATGAAATGAAACTTGTGAGAGCGGGGGCGTCACCGGTGATGACGGCTTCGACAGCGGACTCGAATTGGAACATTTTCGATTGCGGATTGGAAACGGCCTCGGCGAAATCGGCGAGAGCCGGCCAGTCTTGGAAGTCGTAGGAGCGGGCGATGGCAAGTTGGGCGTCCTCGATCGTCAGCGTGGCTCTTTGAATTTCGGAGTCGGGGATATCTTTGGGCAGCCAGCGGATGTTTTCGTCGAGGAAGCGCGGGTGCTTGCTATGGAAAAGTTGAATCGCACCAGAATCGCCGGCACGATGGGCGTCGAGGAGATCCTGCCCCTGCTGACGATAGGCGGCGAGCGGGGCGGCAAAGTATAGCGGCGTCATTTGCACCATTTGATTCGGGTGTAAGCGACAAGAAATCCCTGGCGCTCGGCATTGCGCTGACTGGCGCTTCCAGGGGCGGCGCACATCATCGCCAGGTCGCAACCCGCCTCCGCTGCATGGCGCATGCGGGCATCGAGAAGCGCGCGTTGAGCGCCCTGGTTGCGGGCTTCGGGGATCGTGGACGCGCCGGCGAATAAGGCCACTCCGTCATCGCAGCGGAGGCCGCCGGTCGCGACAGGTCTGCCATTGAGTTCGGCCAGGAAGGCGATCGAGCCTTCGGCGGCCGCGACGACGATTCCGAGATCCAGCAGGAAATCGCGGAGTTCCGGGTTGTCGCCCCAACCTTCGGCGGAGAGTCTGGACCAGAGGGACTCTTCGCCGGATTTGACGATTCGGGTGGTGATGGCCGCCTCAACGTCCGGCGGCGTGGCTTCGACGGAGCGATGCATGACGCTGGTGAATTCGATTGGGCGGTAGCCGCGCGCCACCAATGTCGCTGCGAGTTCGACTCCGGCGAGCGGGCTAACTTCGTGACAGACCTGGGCGCCGCACCGCTGGAAAAACGCTTCGAGCCGTTCGAGATCCTCGGCGGAGGGCTCGGCGAAGATACCGAGGCCGAAGGTCTGCGTGAGCGGAGACTCCTTACCGTCAAACATGGCATAGGCGCCGGCCACTTCGATCCATGCAGCATCGGATTGAGGAGAGGTTCGGGCGCGCGCTTCGATGAACTTGGCGGCGGCCGTCGCTTCGGCGCGTTCCAGGCGGCGCGCGAG
>Ga0163151_10002210_pt1 | contig 30781 bp, 20 predicted proteins | sample OliLakLV19MP5IB2_FD_145596 | JGI IMG/M metagenome (GOLD analysis project Ga0163151, IMG submission 145596) | Freshwater microbial mat bacterial communities from Lake Vanda, McMurdo Dry Valleys, Antarctica - Oligotrophic Lake LV.19.MP5.IB-2 | ecosystem: Environmental > Aquatic > Freshwater >...
GAGTCCTTACGCCATTCTTTGAGGGTGATGGCCACAACGGACACCTGCTGCTGCATCGGCTTGAAGCAAAGGTCGCCAGTGATGGAGTCCAAGAGCCATCCCTTGCAAGTCTTGTCGTTGTATTTTTTTATCGAGGGGAAACCATCATAGTACAAGGGGTACTGGTAAGTATAGGAACCTTGGTAAGTAGCAGGTGAGCCAAAGGCTGAAAGAGCCTGTGCCATGTGGTAGGAAATGGAATCGTAGTTGGAAGTGTCGCGGGCACCGTTGTTGTAGCAGATGCAGTTGCCCACGCAGTACATACCCACGGGGTCGTTGGTAAGTGTGGGCGAGTTGTTGCAGGGGGTGATGCAGCGGTTGAACTCGGCATAGGAATAAAAATTATCGCCCGCACAACAGGTGGTGATGGCCCCGTTCCGACAGCACTGAGAATACTCCACACGGAATTTGCAGCAGGTGTTGTTCTTTGGAAAAATTACTGTCTGTTTGAATATCAATTTTTCAACACCGTACGGGAACGAACAACTTGCATCGGAACCGTTGGGATAGCCGTATGCATTGCAGTTGGTACGGTCGCACTTGGAGCATGACTTTTTACATACAGGGGTAATATCCTGACAGGAAACTTGGGTCATAGTATAGCTTGAGGTATATGAGCATCCAATCCCAATAACGTTCATTGCAATGGCTGACAAGCTCACACCTTTGCAGTCCTTGAAAACACGTACGATAAAATCGAAGGTGTCCTTGCTCCGGCAGGTATACTCGATATCAGCCCCCATTACGTGGGTGGCTTTGGTTTCCAAGCTTTGAGTAAAGCTAAAAACAAATAACAGTATGGGTATAATTTTTCTCATGTGAAATTAGTTCTTCTAAAATTAGACTTCAAATATAAGTATTTTAAACGGTTTTTAAGTATTTACGTTCAATATCCACGACAGGCAAAATGGGATTTTGGTTGCCTGTATAAAGAAAAAAATAATTATTTCTAAACAAAGACCTATATATAACTGATATTCAAAATAATCAATCCCACACCTTGGTACCCTCGGTACAGTTTTGGCAAATAGAAATATTTTTTCGTCCTCCTAAGATTTTAGACCTGAAATTTTTATAAGCCTCCCCTTTCCATATTTTTACAAATGATTGACTTTCTAAATTCCCCATCCTAAACTCAGCATCTTTATCGAAGCAACAGGGAACTACTTTACCGTCCCAAGTAATAACGCAGCCCTGCCACATTCTCCAACAATGATCCAACATTTTATTTTTTAAGGAAAAACCATTGGTATGAACCTCTTCATAGCGGCTATAACGACCATCGTCTGGTATCAAATCATTCCCGTTTTCATAATCATAAACTTGTGCAGTCTTAATTGCCCAGTCATCAACTCCATAAGTTTTTGCCAAATCTTTAAATGCAGGAATCTGATGTTCATTATGTTTGAAAACAATAAATTGCCAAATAATATGTGGCGTTTTACTTTTTAACTTTTTCTTCCACTGCAAAAGGTTTTGAGTGGACTGTAATACCTTGTCCAAACTACCTCCTACTCTATATTCTTTGTAGGTGTCTTGAGTGACACCATCAATCGAAATTATTAACCGATCCAAGCCTGATTTTACAGTTTCTTCTGCCATCTTCTCCGAAATATGGTGGGCATTGGACGATGTGGCTGTATATATATTTTTCTGATGGGCGTAATTTACAAAACCTAAAAAATCTGGATTCAAATAAGGTTCACCTTGAAAGTAGAGTATTAGGTAAGTAAGTGTAGGTGCCAGTTGATCAATGGTATCTCGAAACATATCCATTTGCAACATACCCGTTGGTCTAGAAAATGAACGCAAACCGCTAGGGCATTGAGGGCATCTCAAGTTACAAGAAGTGGTAGGTTCGATGGAAGCACTAACTGGCATCCCCAAATGAAGAGATTTTTTGAACAATTTAGAAAGATGAAAACTTGTCCAAACTAGTATAAGATTCCATATCCTACGGCTATTATATTTCTTGATATAATTTAAGCTATCATAAAATCTTATATTCACGGGTCAAAGGTAAACTTCTTCACTATAATAATTTCCAAAAAAAGAGTTTGCCTTTAGTTAAATATGCAGGAACATAGGAAACATTTTTTACTTACTTTTGTTTCCCTAGTATCCATTTGCAAAGCAATAATACCAAGCCTTTCCCAATGGCGGTAATTTTAATTGTCTGATAATCATACTAAAATATCAATATTTGGATGGGTTGTAAATTTTTACATTTCGCTTACTTGTAACTACGGTTCACGTAAATACACAAAAAGAGAAAACACATTTATAAATTTTTTTGCCCCACGTTTTGGAAAAAGATACTAAAAATAAAATACTGAAAGGTGCAGAGTCCATTTTCATGAAAGTGGGCGTAAAAAGCACGACTATGGATGATGTGAGCCGTGAATTGGGTATTAGTAAAAAAACTTTGTACCAGTATTTTTCAGACAAATCGGACTTGGTAAAACAAACAGTTGATCACACCTTTAGTTGCGAGGAAGCGTATTTTAGTCATTTGCATGCTGAAAGAAAAAACCCAATTGACGAAGTGCTTTGTATCGTAAAACGGGTGAACCAAACTATGAGACATGTGAATCCGATGACTATAAATGATCTTAAAAAATATTATCATGATAGCTGGAAAAGATTCGACCAACATAAAAGAAGCTTTATAGCAAAAATGGTAAAGTCCAATTTGGAAAACGGCAAAGCGGAGGGGTATTATAGAAGTGACCTTAATACTGAAATAATTTGCAGATTGTATGTGGAGATAATTGGGCTTACCGTAAACAATGAATTGTTCCCTGATGATGAGTATAGTTTCCACGACATTTACCATGAATTCATTAATTATCATTTGAGGGGTGTTTGCACGCCTAAAGGAATTAAATATTTAGAAAATAAAACAACACAGTTATGAAAAAACTGCTCATACTAGGGCTAACCTACTTATCGCTTAACGCCATACAGGCACAGTCGACAGAAGAAAATTTCTCGTTGCAACAAGCTATTGATTATGGCAAAAAGCACAACCCCACCCTGCTTAACTCCAAACTTGATGCTGACAAATCGAAAGAACAAGTGAAAGAAATTCTTTCGGTTGGCTTACCGCAAGTAAATGGTAGTGTGCAATGGAACGACTTTTTAAAATTGCCTGCTAGTTTTATTCCCAATGTATTTGGTGGAAAACCTGATGAATATCTGAAACTCACCTTTGGTACCACACACCAAATTACAGCAGCTATTAATGCTAGCCAACTTATTTTTGATGGTGGCTATTTGGTGGGGCTTAAAGCTTCGAGAGAAGTAGCTATATTATCGCAGCAATTGGTTGCCAAAAGTGAAATTGATGTTGAGTCGAATATTACAAAAGCATATTATGCCGCTTTAATTTTAACGGAAAATATTAAGCTCGTAAACGAAAACTTAACGAGGATAGAAAAACTTTTGTTCGAAATGAAACAAATGAACAAAAATGGTTTTGTAGAATCGCTGGATGTTGACAAATTAGAACTCACTCTTTCCAATCTTCAAATAGCAAAAGCAAATTTAGAAAACTCAAAAGAAATTGCCTATAAAGCTATCAAATTACAAATGGGTTTCGATGTTACAAAACCAATTACACTTTCCGATAACTTAGAAAAGCTATATACCGCCGATGCGGGCGATATGGCCAATACAGATTTTAGCGTGCAGGGCAGGATAGAATATAAACTTTTGAGAGAGCAACAAGTATTATATACACTCGACAAACAACGTTACCAATATGGTTATCTTCCCAATCTTGTATTGATAGGTTCTGTGCAAAGTGCATTGAACCGAAATAATGATAATCTATTCAAATCTACACCACAACTTCCTTGGGTTCCCTCTGCCTTGGTTGGGCTGCGACTAGGCGTTCCGATTTTCGATGGTTTCCAAAAACAAAGTAAAATAGCACAAGCAAATATACAATTGCGGAAATTACAAAACGATTCTGCTAATCTTTCAAATGCCTTGAACCTTGAATATTTTGCTGCAAAAAGTAAATATCAAAATGCTATTAAAATGCTCGATTTGCAAAAAAGAAGTAGAGACTTATCGGAGAAAATATATAATACTACTTCTATCAAATATAAAGAAGGTATTGCTAATAGTTTTGAATTGCAAACGGCAGATAGCGATTTTAAAACAGCACAAACAAGTTATCTAAATGCTATATATGAATTACTCACCTCCAAATCGGATTTGAAAAAAGCAATGGGAAAATAAACTAAAATCATTATATATATAAAATCAATCAAATGAAAAACTCAAGAAATACAATGAAAAATATATCTTTATTCGCTATCTCAATTCTTATAATAAGTCTGGTAGCAAGCTGTGGTGGCGGTAAAACCACTTTAGACCAAAAGAAAGAGTCACTTGATAGTTTGGTCAAAATTCAGAAAAAAGTAGCTGATGATATTTCGAAAATACAAAAAGAAATTGCCGAATTAGATACTACCAATAAAGATGATAAATCACGCTTGATTTCAATAACCAAATTAGAAAATATTGAATTTAAACATTACCTCGAAATACAAGGTCGTGTAGATGCTGACGAGAATGTAACAATTACCGCAAAAGCTCCTGGCACTATTACGGCGGTATATGTAAAGGTAGGCGACATGGTGAGCAGGGGTCAGGTGCTGGCACAACTTGATGATCAAAATCTTCGCTCAGGAATGGCCGAATTAAATAACAGACTTGAATTGGCAACTACTGTTTTTCAAAGACAAAAGAATTTGTGGGATCAAAAGATAGGAAGTGAAATTGCATTTTTGCAAGCAAAGAATAATAAAGAAGCTTTAGAAAAAAGTAAGGCTACCTTAAACGAGAACCTCGAATCATTCAAAATAAAATCGTTGGTAACGGGTGTGCTTGATGAAGTATTTGCAAAAGTAGGGCAGCTTGCATCACCTGGTTTCCCTGCCTTCCGCGTTGTAAATAATTCTAAACTAAAAGTAAAAGCTGATGTAGCTGAAACTTATTCAGGTAAAATTAAACAGGGCAATAATGTGCTGATTGTATTCCCCGATATTAACAAAGAAACCCAATCGACAGTATCATACAGTGGCAAAGTAATAAACCCCATGTCGCGTACTTTTAATGTAGAATGCACCCTAAGTGGCGATATGGCAAGTTATCAACCCAATATGGTAGCCATTGTAAAAATTATAGATTATGAAAATCCTAAAACTTTAGTAATACCCATTAATACTATACAAAACAATGAAGAAGGTTCGTATGTATTTGTATTGGTGCATGAAGGTAAGAAAACTATCGCACGCAAACGTATAGTAACTGTAGGCATGAACTACAGCGGAAAAATTGAAGTAAAATCGGGCCTACAACCGGGAGACGAATTAATTACTACGGGCTACCAAGATTTGAATGATGGAGAAGAAGTAAAACTATAATATATAATGGTTCCCGCCGCGGCGGGATTAATGGTTAATGGTTAATGGAACCATATCATTAAAATTATATTTTATATAACAAAAAATATCAATATATAAATATTAAAATCAGCATTAACATATATTATAATGAAAGATTTAACAAAAGAATTTAAACCCACGAGTTGGAGTATAGACAATAAAACTACCATATTTGTAATAGCGGCTATCCTTACTATTACGGGTATCATGTCTTATATTGGTTTGCCTAAGGAAAAATTCCCTGATATTGTTGTACCAACCATCTCGGTACAAACTATATTTCCTGGAACTTCGCCTACTGATATAGAAAACTTGATTACAAAACCCATTGAGAAAAAATTAAAAGCAATCAATGGCGTAAAAAAATTAACTAGTACTTCTATACAAAATGTATCTATTATAATAGTAGAATTTAATACGGATAAAAAACCAGATGAGTGCAAACAAAAAGTAAAAGAAGCGGTTGATTTATCGGAACAAGAATTGCCAAACGACCCTGCACGAAAAGAACCTTTTGTAAAGGAATTCGACTTTAGCGAACAGCCTATTATGAATGTAAATTTGGCAGGTAATTTTGACTTGAACAAGTTAAAAAAATATGCTGACCAGATAAAAGACCACATAGAATCACTACCACAAATTACCCGTGTAGATATAGTAGGAGCATTAGACAGAGAGATTCATATCAACATGGACTTGAGCCGCATGCAAGCTGCCAATGTTACCATGACGGATATAGAAAATGCCATACGTTTTGAAAATACCACAGTACCATCGGGCAATTTAAAAACAGACGAACTTAATCGTTCCATCAGTGTAAAAGGTCAGTTTATAGACCCCAAACAAATGGAGAATATTGTTATACGATCCATGAGTGGTGCTACTATATATTTAAAAGATATTGCCGATATACTAGACACTTATAAAGAACGCGAAAGCTATGCACGACTGGAAGGAAAGAATGTAGTAACTTTAAATGTAATTAAAAAAGCTGGTGAAAATTTAATACAATCCAGCGACACGATTAGAGGTATAGTTGAACATCTCAAAAACACACAATTTCCCAAAGAATTAGAGGTTAGTATTACAGGCGATCAATCGAGCCAAACACGTGTAACACTTCACGATTTGATTAATACCATTGTAATAGGATTTATATTAGTTACCCTTATATTAATGTTCTTTATGGGGGCTACCAATGCTATATTTGTTGGCCTCTCCGTTCCGCTATCATGCTTTATTGCATTTTTAGTTTTCCCCAGTATTGGTTTCTCCTTAAATATGATAGTGCTGTTTGCATTTTTATTGGCATTAGGTATTGTGGTGGATGATGCAATTGTGGTAATTGAAAACACGCACCGTATATTTAATAATGGAAAAGTCCCTATTGTGAAAGCGGCAAAATATGCAGCGGGTGAAGTATTTGTTCCTGTACTTGCGGGTACACTCACCATGCTTGCACCCTTTATCCCACTGGCGTTCTGGACGGGTATTATAGGAAAATTCATGTTCTATTTGCCTATTACTTTAATAGTAACTTTGCTTGCATCATTGGTGGTGGCCTATATATTCAATCCTGTATTTGCAGTGCAATTTATGAAACCACATGGAGCAGAATTTGTAGATAAAGCAAAACGAAAAAAGAGCCGCAGAAATGGTTTAATATTATTTGCTGTTTTAGCTTTTATAGGATATATACAAGGGAGTTTCTTTATGGGAAATCTAATGGTTGTTATATATTTATTGGTACTATTTCACCGTTATGTTTTGGAAAGTACTATCAAAAATTTCCAAGAAAAAGTATGGCCAAAAGTTATTAATAGTTATGAGAGATTATTGAATCGTGTGCTTAAGGGCAAACGCCCTGCATTAATGCTTGGTGGCACGTTTCTACTATTAATATTATCATTTATGCTAGTAGGAATGTCTGGACTTAAAGTTGTATTTTTTCCTAAAGGCCAACCCAATTTTGTAAATGTATTTATTAATACTCCTGTGGGCAGTGACGTAACCTATACCGACTCATTAACTAAAATAGTGGAGAAACGAGTAATGAAAGTGGTGGGCGACGAAATAAACGACGGTGGAATTGTAGAATCTGTTATATCCAATGTAGCTATAGGTGCCAATGACCCCGGAGACCCTGATCAATCGCCCGGTTCGCACAAAGCAAAAGTTTCTATAGCATTTGTAGAATTTGCAAAACGTAACGGTAAATCTACCTCCGATTATTTAGATAAAGTACGAAGTGAAGTGAAAGGAATACCTGGTGTAGAAATTACGATCGACCAAGAAAAAGCAGGCCCCCCTACTGGCAAGCCTATTAGTATAGAAATAATGGGTGACGATTTAAAAGAACTCACTGCCACAGGACGTAGTCTAAAAAAATATTTAGATTCCTGCAAAATTGGTGGTGTGGAAGAATTAAAAAGTGACCTTAATAGTAACAAACCCGAAATACTAATACAAGTAGATCGCGACCGTGCCTTGCGTGAAGGATTATATACAGGCCAAATAGGAAACGAAATTCGCAAAGCACTTGCAGGAACAGAAATTTCGAAGTTCCGCGACGAGAATGATGACTATCCCATTGTATTGCGATTGAAAGAAAACGACCGCGATAATTTGGACGATATGCTCAATATGAAAATTACGTATCGTGACATGAATATGCAAGGAGCAATTAGACAAGTTCCTCTTGCATCGGTAGCTAAAATAGAATATACACATGGCTACGGTGCTATACATCGCAAAAATCAAAATCGCATAGTTACTTTGGGTAGTAATGTATTAAACGGATACAACCCAAACGAAGTAGTGGCAGTGGTTCAAGAAAAACTAAAAGGTTTTAAAGTACCGAGTAATATAGTAGTACAATTTGGAGGTGAGCAAGAGCAACAAAAAGAAACAGGTTCATTCCTCGGCAGGGCCATGCTTATATCTTTGGGCCTAATATTTTTAATATTGGTATTACAATTTAATTCAGTAACAAAACCCTTAATTATATTATCCGAAATCCTATTTTCTATCATTGGTGTTTTATTGGGTTTTGTTATATTTAGAATGGATATTTCTATAATCATGACAGGTATTGGAATTGTAGCACTGGCGGGTATCGTGGTGCGAAATGGGATTTTGCTGGTGGAGTTTGCAGATATGCTGATGCAGCAAGGTTGGGAACTAAAAGCCGCAGTGATAGAAGCAGGACGTACCCGTATGACTCCTGTGTTACTTACTGCCTCTGCAACTATACTGGGTTTAATGCCATTGGCAGTTGGACTTAATATTGATTTTTATACTTTATTTTCCAATGGCAATCCACATATATTCTTTGGTGGTGATTCGGTAGCATTTTGGGGTCCCTTATCATGGACTATGATATATGGACTTGGCTTTGCAACTTTCCTCACGCTTATATTAGTTCCAGCCATGTATTTAATTAACGAACGCCTGCGTGAACGTATTATGGGAGGCCCACGTAAGTGGAGTAGTGATGAAGAAGTGGTGGTGGTGGAAGAGGTGAAGGAAATAGAATAATACATTATATATAATTTAAGAAAAACCGCTTAGCCCTATTTAATACCATTTATTAAACTATAATAGTTCTCCGCCAGCGGCGGATTTAGTTTTTAGAATGGCAATGCCGAACTACATCCCGAAAGCCCCGCTTAATCCCGATAATTATCGGGATGCAGGGGGATTAGTCCCCCTTTTTTTGGCTATAATATATTGAGTTTCGGTATAGTTAAACTAAGCGATTTTTTTTGTATTTTCTAGCTTTGCAATATTTTTTTGTTTTTTTGATCCTATTGTTATGTTTTGCAATTACCTTCGCTTAGCACAAAACAACCTGAATGTATAAAAAACTTTATTTAAACTGCATCATACTTTTTTTTGCAAATCCCCTCCACACTTGCTCAAAAGGTAGAAAAAATTCATTCAAAAAGACCTGCTTTATTATATGAAAACAAAGGACAGGTGGTTGACCAAAACCGAAAAGTGCGAAATGATGTTAGGATGATTTTTTCTGCAAATGGATTTACATTAGCTATTAAAGACCAAGGCATGAGTTATGAATTGGTCTCTTCAAAAACTTATCAAAAGCAAAAGAAAGATGAAATGTTTGAGATGGATTCGATTCCGCTGCGGCGGACTGAAACCAAACATATCAATGACAGTGTAGTATTTGAAAGCCACAGAATTGATATAGATTTTATGAATGGCAATCCTCACCCAATTATTATAAAAGAAGGCCGCAGTGATTATTACGAAAACTATTATACTGAATATACAGGCGAACAAGGTGTAACCAATATATATGGCTATACCAAAACTATATTAAAAGACGTTTGGCATAATATAGATATTGAATTTATTGCTAATGGTAAAACCACCAATTCTATTAAGTATAATTTTATCATAAGAGCAGGCGGAAACATCAATGATATACAATTGAAGTATAATGGCACAATGCCTGTATTACTTGACAACACTATAAAGATAACAAGTACTTTAGGAGAACTTACCGAAACTATTCCCGCTGTATATTATACAAATACTACTGCTGAAAAACCTATGGTTAATTATGTATTGAAAGGTGGAATTGTATCTTTTAGTGGCAAAAATATTAATACAGAACATAATACTTTGGTGGTGGATCCGAGTTTGGTTTGGGGGACGTATTATGGGGGGAGTGGAGACAATGATTATGCTCTTAATTTAACAATAAACGATTCAGGATTTGCATACATAACCGGAAATACTTTTTGTACAACTGGAATAAGTAGTTCAAATGCATTTCAAATATTAAATGCTGGTAAAATAGATGTTTTTATTGCAAAGTTTTCGAGTGGTGGGAAATTTATGTGGGCTACATATTATGGTGGAAAATCCAATGAATATAGTTATGGGATAGATATTGGTGATTCAAATAATATATATGTAACTGGATATACGATAAGCGATTCAGGTATTGCTACTTCAGGTAGTTATCAATTTTCACGCAGGGGAAAAGAAGAGGTCTTTCTTGCTAAATTTTCAGATACAGGTAATCTTATTTGGGCTACATATTATGGAGGCGAAAATTATGACTACAGCCAAGCAGTATTGTCAGATGATTCAGGATACACATATATTGTAGGATATACATATAGCGACTCGAACATAGCAACAACAGGGGCGTTCAAAAGTTCTTATGGAGGCAATATAGATGCTTTTATCGCAAAGTTTTCAAAAAATGGAGTGCTTATTTGGGCTACATATTATGGGAGTGATAATCCTGATTTTAACGTCGATATAGCAACTGATGATTCAAATTATTTATATATAACTGGATATACAAGTAGCAAAACTAATATTACGACTTCAAATGTTTATCAAACTTCTATTGCAGGTAAATACGATGCATACATAACAAAATTTTCAAATACTGGAAATAGGATTTGGGGTACCTATTTTGGGGGAAGTGAAAATGAGTATAGTAGCGGTATTACAATAGATGATTCAAATTATATATATATAACTGGGTATACTGAAAGTGGTTCTGGGATTACTACTCTTGGTTCACACCAAAAATCAATTGCTGGAGGAACTGACGTTTTCATAGCAAAATTTTCAAATACAGGAAATAGAAAATGGAGCAGTTATTATGGTGGTAAAAGTGATGATGTAGCTGGACACATTGCCGCAGATGACTCTAATAATATATTTATAACAGGAAACACTAAAAGTACATCTGGGATTGCCACGTATGGTGCTAATCAGACTTATTTTGCTGGATATTATGATGCATTTGTTTCTAAATTTTCAGGAGCCGCAAAACTTAAATGGGCTACCTATTATGGAGGAACCGCACTAGATAATGGAACAGGGATATCAAAAGGTGATTCGGGGAGTATATATATAACTGGAAATACTTTTAGTTATTCAGGTATAGCTACCTCGGGAGCATATCAAACAATAGGTTCATCAAACAATGATGCCTTTTTGGCTAAATTTCCTTATGCCCCTAGAAATAATGCTGGGCCAACAGCTCTTATTTACCCCGTAAATTCATTTTGCCCGGGAAATAGAACCGTTAAAATTACGCTTAAAAATTTTGGTATAGATACCCTCAAATCCGATAGCATTTACTGGAGTGTTGATGGGGTGATGCAAAAAGGGATTTTATGGAAAGGAAAAATAAAAAAAGATAGTTCTGTAAGTGTATTAATTGGGTCGTATTTTTTCTCTAAACCTGGAAGTATTCAAATTGTAGTGTGGTCGGTAAAGCCAAATGCAGTTCAAGATGAGATAACATCAAATGATACAATAAAAACTATTATCATAGTTTATTCATTACCAACAGCATTTTCTGGAGTAGACACTGCTATTTGCATTGGAAACTATATAACTATAGGCTTATTAAAAACTTCTGGAATATTATACAATTGGACATCTTCTCCTACTGGGTATTATAGTACTGTATCTAATCCGCTGGTACTGCCTTCATCGGCGACCAATTATTATTTAAAAGCGACTGATTCTATTACAGGTTGTACTAACTATGATACAGTTACAATCAATACTAATCCTGCAAACTCATCAGCAATTAATACTTTCATTTGCCAAGGCAATACTTATATTTTTGGCGGGAAAAATATTTCAAATACAGGAACCTATTATGATACTTTAAAAAATTATCTGGGATGTGATTCCGTTGTTCTATTGAACTTGAGTGTCTTGTCCAATAATTCCTCAAGTATTCATGCAGCTATATGTCAGGGGAACACTTATTACTTTGGCGGAATTAATATTTCAAGCACTGGAATATATTATGATACTCTGAAAAATTACTTGGGATGCGATTCTGTTATTGCGTTAAACTTAAGTATTAGTCAGCTTCCTGTTCCAACAGTATCAGGCAATCCCACACATTTCTGCGAAGGTGACAGTGCAATATTAAGCATAGGAAAATTCAAAAGCTATTTGTGGAATACGAGGGATACTACACAAAGTATTATAGTAAAAACTTCAGGAAATTATTATGTAAAAGTAAAGGATAGTAACAGCTGTGGGGATTCTTCTAATTCCATTAATATAACTGTTTTTGCCAATCCTGCTCCTGTAATAACGAAAGTGAGTAATAGTTTGCAAACGGGGAATTATTATACTTACCAATGGTATTTGAATAATGGTATTATAAATAATGCTACTTCACAAAATTATACTCCACTTACGGATGGAGACTATACAGTATTTGTTACAGACAGCAATGCTTGCAATGGCACGTCTGTTTTGTATACTGTAGGTTGGACGGGCATTTCAGCTATTAATGATGCTGAAATTAATATATTTCCAAATCCAACAAATGGAGATGTAATTATGGAATTTAATTCTACTTCAAACAAAATTATAACTATATATGACGCTTTTGGAAAGCAGATTTTGAATACGAAATTTTCGGACAAAACATATAAGGTTTCTCTCGACGAAAATTACGCAACTGGGATATATTTCTTTGTGGTAATTGAGGGTGGTAGAAATAATATATATAAAGTTGTTAAAGAACTTCGTTAGTAAAATTATTGAGTTGTTTTAGCCGCGTGAGGGATAGAAGCCGGCATCCCGGTAACTAGCGGGATAATGCGTATAGCCCGACGCCGCTTCGGCGGCACGCCCTCTAATAGTATCAAGTATATAGCCCGTCGCGGTTGGAAGTATAAAGTAGCACCTTTTACGCATATATTGGGGCACGCTCGGGATGTCAGTATAAATTATCAAGAGGGGCTCTGAAACAATCGGGAGAACGAGGTTGCTCTTTTTGTAAAAAAGCTTCACAAAAAATCCTTAGTTTTGCAATTGGTTAGCGACAAATGAATAATAGTATTTTACTTATTCTTTAACACTATTTTCGACAACATATATATAATAAATGAAAAGTATTTGTACAATTTTTCTCTTCCTAGGTGTAATCACATGCAATGCACAAAGTGACAGTACGTATAAAATCCCTTTTGAAGGAATGGATTTAACTTGGATGAATGGCCAAAGTCGGATAACAAATCCTATTTTAGCGGTGAAAGATAAAACAACTGGTCAAACTATTATTACGGGCATTGGTTATATGGATGCCGATTACAATTACAATTTTGCCGACCCTGTAGACAATACACATACTATTTCATCAACCATTGGGCGGCATAACGAAATCCATATAAACCTTGCCAGCCTTGGTGTTGATGTAGCCTATAAAAATATGATAGGGCGAATATTGTTACAATATGGAGCTATGCTCAATATAGTACAAGACCTTGACCCAACAGTTAACCGTGGCAGAAACACATCCATTGGCAACCTCAAATATATAAGGGAGGGTGCGGCAGGTTACCATTTCAATAAGTGGTACGGCATTAACCTTGAAGCTGGAATTTTCATGAGTTATATGGGACTCGAAAGTTATATAGTTCAGGATAATTGGTGCTTCCAAAGAAGCACTGTTTGTGAGTTTACGCCATTCTACTTTCAAGGTGCTAGGTTACAGATTTACCCAACCAAAAAGTTTAAACAGGAAATATTGATGCTTAATGGATGGCAATCCTATAATAGTGCTGGGAAATCGCCTGGCATAGGTACTTCAACCTATTGGCGTCCCAATGAAAATATTCAGTATGTAGCTAATTTTTACTACGGTCACGATACGCAGAATCCGGATACCTTGGGGAACCAATCGCAGAGAATGCGTTTTCACCACGACAATAGTATTGTAGCAAGATACCTGAACAAACCGAAATCGAAAGGAATTTCGCAAATGGCCTTTAGTATAAACTCGCATTATGGTTTTGAAAAGGGTATGGATGCCAAAGATTCAGTTACCTCGAAAGAACATTATATGTATGGTACCTCTATATGCAATCGTATATGGTTATATAAAAATAAAATTGCTTTTACTTTAAGGGGAGATGTGCTTTCAAATGGTGGACAATATCTGGCTTTTTCTCCGTCGCCAGTTGCCCCCAGTGCTTATACCGATGAACTTGCATTAAATCCTAAAAAGCCTTTAATCATAAAGCAAGGAACATTTACTTTTGATATTATGCCTACCGAATTTACTACCTTTAGAATTGAATACGGCTATAGGCAGGCGAATATTCCCTATTTCGCTGGGCATGGCGGAACCACTTCACCTTCGGGCTGGACAAATGGCCCGACCACAGTAGTTCCATGGAGACCTGATTTACAAAAGTATGATAGCCGAATTACTGTTGTAATGAATTTCAGATTCTAAGCTAGGTCTTTAAATTGCACCTTGTAAATTTTGATGGGGCCATGTTTCTGATTATAATACTTTTGCAAGTGGGATTTCTGTTTGCCCAAAAGGCAATCAAAACATTATATATATGATGATTTTGCAAAACAGATTTTGAACAGCAAATTTTCTGATAAAACATATAAAGTTTTTCTGAATGAAACTTATGCTGCGGGAGTATACTTCTTTGTGGTAGTGGAGGATGGTAAAACTAATATATATAAAGTGGTGAAAGAGGAATAAGAAAATTACGAATGTCGTTCGCCGCGGCGAAACGAATTACGATAGGTATATATATATATATTCAGCTCGTTGATCCCGAGTGGGCGAGGCCCGCCGATGGCGTACCTTAGTTCTATCAGGTGAGTTGTAGATGCCTCTTCCGCAAGCTTGCGGGACGGCATGACAAAAAACCCGTTCATCATTCATTCCGCCGCGGCGGACATCATTTATCCTTAACCATTAACCATTATAAATAGTTGGCAAATTTCCTAATAACCGGCTCTATAATACTTCTATTTTTAATCTGATCTTCGAGTTTTTGGTCTATGATATAACTTAGTATCTGATCATTGATGGGGCCACGCTGCTGGGCTTGCAGATACGGGATTTGACTAAAGGTAACCAACTCGTACTGCGATTGAAATATATCAGGATATAAATCGCATAAATCGTGTTCTATATGTTTGCGGTGTAGGAATTCTGCATCGCCTACTTTATCGCTCATCTCATAAAAATTTTGCACAGCAAGTGAGGCAATGGCATCAGCATTGGGTTTGCGTAATTGTTGATATTCGTCGAATACCATACTCCAATCAGGCAAATATTTTTCAATACATTCATCCATCACCACACAATCTTCGAAAGAGCAATTCATTCCCTGTCCGAAGAAAGGAACGACCGCGTGTGCCGCATCGCCTAGCAAAGCTACTTTATCATCCACCGCCCAAGGCCAGCATTTTACAGTGACTAATGACCCTGTTGGATTTGCAAAAAAATCTTCTGCCAAAGTTGGCATCAATGTTAGAGCATCGGGAAATTCTTTTTCGAAAAAATGTATAATATCTTCTTCGGTTTTTAAATTATTAAAAGATACAATTCCCTCAATACTCAAAAATAAAGTACAGGTAAAAGTACCATCGGGATTGGGTAAAGCTATCATCATAAACGCACCACGTGGCCATATATGTAATGCATTTTTCTCCATTTTAAATTCACCGTTTGGCCCAGGAGGAATACATAATTCTTTATAACCTACATGCAAATAACTCTGACTATAATCGAATCTATCGGTTACCTGCAAACGCCCACGAGTAGCGGCAAAGGCTCCATCGGTTCCTATAATATGATTGGCTGCAAATGTTTGCTCCGTTCCATCTGCCATTTCAAAAGTTGCCGTGGCTTTTTGTATATTTATATCTGTACATTTTGCATCGAAATGCAAGTTTATATTTTCATATTCATCGGCAAGTTCGAGTAAACGTGTATTCAATCTGCCACGCGAAACAGAATATATACATTGCCCTGCTGTGCCATAAGGTTGAAAGTTGAGTTCGCCTGTGCGGCTATGCATCATACGGCCATGCATGGGAATGGCATCACTCAATATATCTTCAGTAAGTCCTACTTTATTTAAAGCATTAATACCACGATTAGAAAGTGCGAGATTGATAGACCTTCCTGCTGATATTTTATTGCTACGCATATCGGGTCTGCGTTCAAATAAATCCACTTTAAATCCCCGCCTTGCCATATATACACTGAGTAAGGATCCTGAGAGTCCGCCGCCGATGAGTGTGATGTGTTCCATGACGACAAAATTACGAATTACGAATTATGAATTACGATTTTTTTTATAATAGTTTGGAGTTCCTCTTAACATCGAGTGTTAGCCGCGGCGAATGGGTAATGGGGAAATGAAAAGAATCATTTTTGAGTTGATTACAACTGTCAAATTACGACTGTCATTTTTCAACTATCTTTGTATGAGAAAAAGGATACATAACCTAGACTTTCACAATATGAAATTCATTAAACGGTTCCAATTTCAAGAGATTGCCACGCTCCCGAATAAAATTCGGGACGCTCGCCATGTCGGTAATATCCATCAATCCATAAAATCCTCATTATTATATATACTCACATAATTATAATATCGTCCATTATTTATTTTGCCTTCTGCTACTGCTTGCAATACTGCACAACCAGGTTCATGAATATGGGTGCAATTATTAAATTTGCATCCCGATATTAGTGCACGCATTTCAGGAAAATAATGTGCAAGTTCTTGGTCATCTACACCTACTACACCAAAGTCGCGGATACCAGGTGTATCAATTACTTGACCTATGCCGGGCAGGTCGAACATTTGGGCAAATGTAGTCGTGTGTTTTCCGTGTCCGCTAAAGCCAGAAACATCACTGGTTTTTTGTATAGCTTCGGGAACCAATGCATTTAATAAAGTAGATTTTCCCACTCCAGAATGCCCTGCAAACAATGTTGTTTTGTTTTGCAATAAAGCAATAAAATCATCGATTCCATTTTTTTGTGTGGCAGAAATTCCGAGCGTTTGATATCCCAAACTATTATATAATCCCTTCAGTTCATTATAGAATTCAGCATGACCATATAAATCTATTTTATTAAATACAATGCAAGTGGGAATATGATAAGAACCTGTGCATACCAAAAATCGATCGATAAATCCTGTAGAAGTTCGTGGGTCGACCAAGGAAACTATAATACATGCCAAGTCGAGATTGGCTGCAATAATTTGTGTTTGTTTGGATAGTTTATTTGATTTGCGAATTACATAATTTTCGCGTGGCAATACCGAAACTATATTATAGTCGGGTGCTTCGTCTTGTAATAATACTTTGTCGCCCACCGCAATGGGATTGGTACTTCGCAGGTTTTGTAATTTGAGTTTTCCTTTTACGCGGGCTTTAATAGTTTGCCCATCTTCTAATCGAACATCATACCAACTACCAGTAGATTTGTATACAATTCCATGCAACGTTGCTTCCGTCATTAAGCATATTTTTCACCAAACTCAAGTTTGATGTCAGTTACTACTTGCTTTATTTCCTGCTCCAAATCTTTATCACAAATCAATAATATATTATCTTTCTCCACTACTATTAAATTATCTACGCCTTTCATAATAACGAGTTTGTCGTGGGGCATATTTAACACATTGCCATTGCATTCAAATAGTTTTACTTTTTTGCCTACTACTGCATTACCACTGGCATCTTTGTCCATAGTATCATATATACTGTTCCAGGTACCTAAATCGCTCCAACCAAAACTTGCGGGAATAGTATATACATTATTTGCCTTTTCCATAATACCATAGTCGATAGAAACGCTAGGGCATTGGGGATATATCTTATTGATAAATGTAGCTTCATCCGAAGTATTATATAAACCTTTTCCCTGCCTGAAAAGATTGTGCAAATCGGGTAGATACTTTTCAAATGCGGCTTTCATCGTGCTGGCTTTAAACACAAATATTCCGCCATTCCACACAAAATCTCCACTGGCCAAAAAAGTTTTTGCCAATTCCAAATCGGGCTTCTCGGTAAATGTTTTTACTTTATGTACATTGGGACTTTTTTCTGCTTCCAAGTATTGTATATAACCATAACCTGTATCGGGACGTGTGGGTTTAATACCTAAGGTAACAAAGGCTTCTGCTTCGGTAGCAAAATCGCGGGCTATTTCCATGCACTCCAGAAATAAAGTTTCGTCCATAATTAAATGGTCACTAGGCACCACCATACAGGTAGCTTTGGGATCCATTTGCATAATGCGATAAGTAGCATAAGCTATACAAGGAGCGGTATTTTTTCCAGAAGGTTCGCCCAATATTTGCATATCGGCCATTTCAGGAATTTGTTCTTTCACCAAACCTCTATAATGTTCATTGGTGACCACCCAAATATTTTCGGGTTTATATTTTCGGGCAAATCTTTCGTAGGTATGTCGGATAAGCGATTTGCCCGTGCCCAAAATATCGATAAACTGTTTGGGTCTGCTGGCACGGCTTACTGGCCAGTAGCGACTTCCTATGCCACCTGCCATTATAATCACATAATTGTTTTCCATTTATATTTTAAATTCTTTTATTAAAAGGAGTGCGAAGTTACGCAATTATTTTATCAATACGCTTTGGCAAATAAGACCCTTTGTGTGGAAGGATTTCCTGTTAATATACATTTGCCTGCTTGTTGCTCATTGTGTAAAGGAATACAACGTATAGTTGCCTTGGTTTGTTCTTTTATTTTCTTTTCTGTTTCTGCAGTTCCATCCCAATGTGCATATACAAAACCTAATTCTACTTTCTTCACAAAATCGTCCCAGTTATCAGCTATATAAGTTTTCTCAGTGCGGAAATCCAAGGCTTTTTGATAAATGTTTTGCTGTATTTGCTCTAATAAATGTTCGACCTTATTTTCCAAATCGGTAATAGAAACCAATTGTTTTTCTTTGGTATCACGACGGGCTAATTCAACGGTTTGGTTTTCCAAATCGCGGGGGCCAATAGCTATGCGAACAGGTACACCTTTCAGTTCCCATTCGGCAAATTTGAAACCTGGCTTATGTGTATCTCGACTATCAAATTTTACACTAATGCCTTTTGCTTTGAGTGCGGCAAATATTTTATCGCCCGCTTCCAAAACCTTTGTTTGTTCCTCATCACTTCTATATATAGGAACGATTACAACTTGGATAGGAGCCAATCGTGGAGGCAATACCAATCCTTCGTCATCACTATGAGCCATAATTAATGCTCCCATCAAACGTGTAGATACGCCCCAAGAAGTTGCCCATACAAATTCTTGTTTATTTTCTTTGCTTACAAATTTTACATCGAACGCTTTGGCAAAGTTTTGCCCCAAGAAATGCGAAGTTCCCATTTGCAAAGCTTTTCCATCTTGCATCAAACCTTCAATACAATAAGTATCTAGTGCACCTGCAAATCTTTCGGTTTCGGTTTTCACACCTTTAATAACTGGAACTGCTAAAATATTTTCTGCGAAGTCGGCATATACTTCTAGCATTTTGCGGGTTTCTTCCACAGCTTCGGCTTCGGTAGCATGAGCTGTATGTCCTTCTTGCCATAAAAATTCTGTAGTACGCAGAAATAAACGGGTACGCATTTCCCATCTAACCACGTTAGCCCATTGGTTTATGAGCAAAGGCAAATCACGATAGCTTTGTATCCACCCTTTATAAGTATTCCATATAATAGTTTCTGAAGTGGGGCGAACTATAAGTTCTTCTTCAAGTTTGGCATCGGGGTCAACTACCATTTCTCCGTTTACATTTTTGAGACGGTAATGGGTAACCACGGCACACTCTGTTGCAAATCCTTCCACATGGCTTGCTTCCTTGGTAAAGAATGATTTGGGGATGAATAAGGGGAAATACGCGTTCACATGTCCCGTGTCTTTAAATCTGCGGTCGAGCTCTTGCTGCATTTTTTCCCAAATGGCATAACCATAAGGTTTAATGACCATACAGCCTTTCACAGCAGAGTGTTCGGCAAGGTCGGCATTCTTTACTAAGTTATTATACCAGCCTGAATAATCGTCGCTGCGTTTTATTTTTTGGTTATCCATGTAAAAATTTAAAATTCTTGTTGTAAAGGAATAATTTTTGTGTAATTTTACGGCAAAAATAACCCTTGTCCCTCTCCAAAACCTAATATCATCAAATCATGAAAAATATTGGACCCGCTGTTTATATAATAACAGCCTTTGCACTAACTAGTTGTGGCACTATAAAAAACACCACAAAAAATATGGACGATGTATATACTGTGGGTGGCGATTTTAAGCACATCCAAGTTATACAAATAGCACGCGAGCAAGAATCTTTGAAACGTGAACAAGAAAAACAAAACGCATACGCAGCTACGTATAATGCCAATCAAACACAAACGCCAACTAATACCAATATTGCTTCACCCGATCCTGCAACTAACAACTCCTGTGCTTGCAACAATTTTTATCCTGGTTATGGCATGTATGGTTTTAATACGGGATATGGTATGACCTACAGCCCCTATAATACCTATTATAATCCATATAATAATATAGGTATGTACGGCTACAGTGCTTATAATTACAATAACCCTTATAATTATTATTCGCCGCAAACCCAGTATAATTCTTATTCTTATAACAAAAATAACAATGGATATAACTCTGGTGGCACTTCGTCCACACAAAAACGGACAGCACCTCAGCAACACAGAGGAACTGGAATAGGCGGCAGTACTCCAGGGCAGAATGCTGGTGTGAGTGCTTCATTCAACAAGCCTGGAGCAGCGGTGCAAGCTGAGGCTACAACTCCCTCGGGCAATGTGCAAGTTCACAACCGCATTCCATTCAATAGCCCGCAAACTTCGTATTATCCTGCTGCTACTCCGCAAAACAACCAACCTGCACCGCAAACACATACATCCACTCCGCAACAAGAGGTAGCTACACCAGCAGCACGTCCTACTTATAACCAACCTGCACAGGTTAGTTCTACTCCTCAAACCAACTATCGTCAAGGTTCAAATTCCTCAAGCCCCAGCTCCAATACTTCATTTGGTTCACCAAGCCCTCGGTCTGGCGGAGGCGGTTCTAACAGTGGAGGCAGCAGTGGCTCATCGGGCGGTGGCGGCTCGCGTAATGGAGGAGGTGGAAGACACCGATAGGATTTTACAATCGCCTTATAGAATCTACTATAATATAATAAAAATAAAGCCATGAAGCTTTTAAAAAGTATAGTTGTTTTTAATATTTTTTATGTGTTTTTTATCCCTTTTGCACTTGCACAAAATGAACAAGACATGCTGCGTTACAGTAGGTTTTTTCCCTATAGTACTGCCCGAAGTTTATCGCTGGGTGGAGCTATGGGAGCATTGGGTCACGATATCGGATCCTATAGCATAAACCCTGCTGGTATTGCAGTAAATAGGTATAATCTCTTTAGCTGTAGTGGTGGCACCTTGCAAACCATTTCTTCTGCTAACTATGTTGGAGATATTGCTAAAGCCAACCGTTTCAATCTCAATTTTCCTTCTATGGGAATTGTGTTAACAGGCATTAAATATGACAATAATGGCAAACCAATTTCTGATGGATTGGCCAATGTGAATCTCTTGTTTGCCTATAATAGAGTAACCCCATTGTATGAAGAATATTCCTTTAGTGGCCGCAATAGTAAAAGTTCCATTGCCGATCTATTTGCCCAGCAGGCAAATGGATATAGTACCGATGAATTGGACGAAAACTATGCCGATCCTTTTGCCCTTGCCTACAAATCGGGGGTAATTAAATCGTCGGGTACTTTTGGTCAATATGTTCCTTCCTTTATTGAAAATAACAACACGCCAAGGCCAGCATTTTTGCAATCGGGGCAAAATATATTGCGTGGCAATGTTAATGAATTCACTGCGGGATTAGCAGCCAGTTATTCCCATCGTTGGTTTATTGGTGGTACTTTTATTATACATACCATACGTTTCCACTCCACCTTGAACTACCAAGAAAACGATATAGATAATACTGCAGCATACATACAAAATATGGAATATAATCAAAAACTGTTTACCAGTGGAAGCGGTGCAGGTTTCAAACTGGGAGCAATATATAGAGCCGATAATTTATTTAGAATCGGCTTGAGTTATCACAGCCCCATGGTATATAGCCTTACCGACCAATATAGCTATAGTGTATCTTCAATATTCGATAAGCCCATTAACGGTAGTAGTAACTATATAAATGGATCTGATGAGCAAAATTTTTCCTACCGTGCATATCGCCCGGGTCGTTTGGTATTAAGCTTGGCTCTAGTAAAAGAGAAAAAAGGTTTGTGGAGCTTGGATGCTGAATTTGTAAATTATTCAAATGGAAACCTTACTTCCACTCTTTATGATTTCAACCAAGAGAATAAAAATATTATAAATATGTATAACCCCGTATGGAATATACGTACAGGTGGAGAACTATTTTTTGAAAACACTTTTTTGCGTTGTGGCTACGCATATATGGCCAGCCCTTATGCTGATAAAAGTACTTATGCTGCAGCATCTTCCTCGAGACATTTACTAAGTGGTGGGCTAGGAATTACCAATAAATATAGTTCCATAGATATGGCCATAGGTTATATGGTAGGTAAAGATTATTTTACCCCATACAGTATCAGTTCGCTTCCTTATGAAAGTGCCATTGTGCGGAAACAATCTTATACCATGATGCTTACTTATAACTATAAGTTTTAGGTTTTAAAATATTATATATAACAAAACAACCCCGGCATTTCTGTGGGGGTTGCAAATCTGGAAGAACGGGGTTTATAAATCCATTCCCTTTAGCAAGCCGATTGCAAAACGGGTTGGGTTGGAGGCGGATTATTGGGAGTATAAAGTATATAGACTATTGCGGATTGAAGTATATATAAGCAGCAAGCGTCAGCCACTTCCAACTTCCAACTTCCAACTTCTCCTGTAAAATAAAAAATGCTAAATTTAAAATGTAAAATATCTTTGCCCCCCTAAATTTTCCTATCTACTTTTGCAGCCCTAAATTCATAAGAATGACTTATAAAGAACCTGCTCCATTGAGCAACACCCACCTCAACCCTTTCGAGTCCATGATGTCGCGTTTTGATATCGCTGCCAAAGCACTCGGACTAGACGATTCATCATATAATGTTTTAAAATCGCCCGCCAAAGTGGTGATTGTAAACTTGCCCGTAGTAATGGACAATGGCAAAGTGCAAGTGTTTGAAGGTTTCCGTGTGGTGCACAATGCAAACCTTGGCCCATCGAAAGGTGGCATTCGCTATAGCATGGATGTAAACCTTGACGAAGTAAAAGCCCTAGCTGCTTGGATGACATGGAAGTGTGCGGTGGTAGGCATCCCTTACGGGGGTGGTAAAGGTGGTGTTAAATGCGATCCACGCAGTATGAGCAAAGGCGAACTTGAAAGATTGACCCGGGCTTATACTGTTGCGATGATAGATGTATTCGGTCCCGAAAAAGATATTCCAGCACCCGATATGGGAACAGGCCCGCAAGAGATGGCCTGGTTGATGGACGAATATTCTAAAATAAAAGGCTATTCGTGCCCTGCTGTTGTTACCGGTAAACCATTGGTATTGGGCGGTTCACTTGGCCGTGTGGAAGCTACCGGGCGTGGCGTAATGGTAACAGCCCGCAGTGCAATGGCCAAAATGGGAATTAGCCCAGTAGGTGCAACCTGTGCCGTACAAGGCTTTGGCAATGTGGGGTCTATTTCTGCGAAACTTTTAGCCACACAAGGACTTAAAATTGTAGCTATATCCGATGTTACTGGAGGTTATTACAATCCCGAAGGAATTAATGTAGAAGAAGCCATTGTTTACCGCGACAATAATAAAGGAACCCTTGAAGGTTTCAGTGCCCAAAAAATAAGCAATAACGAGTTGCTCACTTTAGATGTGACCCTCTTAGTTCCTGCTGCAATGGAAGACCAAATAACAGCAGAAAATGCCAACGACATTAAAGCCAAACTTATTGTAGAAGGTGCCAACGGCCCTACATCGTGGAATGCTGATGAAATATTGAATAATAAAGGAATTATGGTGGTGCCCGATATATTGGCTAATGCCGGTGGTGTAACGGTATCTTATTTTGAATGGGTGCAAAACCGCCTAGGTTATTATTGGACAGAAGAGCGGGTGAACCGCCGTGCCGACCGTACCATGAAAATGGCTTTCGAATCAGTATATGCTGCCGCTCAAAAATACAATGTGAGCTGGCGTATAGCTGCTTATGTGGTTTCTATCGACAAGGTAGCCAATACACAGAAATTCCGCGGCGTATTTTAATTTGGGATTCAGACGCGATAGCTATCGTGGTTGGTTCGTCGCGGCGAATGGGGCCATACGGTCGATTTCCTGTACCAAACCAAATCTCGTACTCGCTACCACATAATTTATACTTTATACTTGCTACTTTATACTAAATACTTGCTACTCTTATGATACATAAAGAAGGATTTGCTACCATTTTTATCGCTACGCTAGTATTGGCTGGGTTAAATTGGGGACTAACATTTATCACTCAAAATGAAATTATTGTTGGGCTTCTGATGCTCGCCTCAGTGGTGGTTTTTGCTATTATATTACAATTTTTTCGCAACCCTGTTAGGCATACTCCCATAAATGCAAATAATATTATAGCACCCTGCGATGGTAAAATAGTGGTAATAGAAGAAGTGGAAGAGCCCGAATATTTCAAAGACAAACGAATTCAGATTTCTATTTTTATGAATCCTTTTAATGTGCATGTAAACCGCAATCCTATTAGTGGAACTGTAAAATATAGCAAGTACCATCCCGGTAAATATTTGGTAGCTTGGCATCCCAAAAGTAGTACAGAAAATGAGCGTACTACTATTGTAATAGAACAGCCTCAGAATAAGCAGGAAGTTCTTTTCCGTCAAATAGCGGGAGCAATGGCACGCAGGGTAGTAAACTATAGTAAAGAAGGACAGCCCGCAATGCAAGGAGCCGAAATGGGGTTTATTAAATTTGGAAGCAGGGTAGATGTATACCTACCCGTAGGCACTCAAATAAAAATAAAATTGGGCGACAAAACTGTGGGAGGCGAAACTGTGATAGCTTCTTTTAGCTAGTATTTTTTAGCTTATATTTGCTTTGGTCATTATAAACCTTTGTATATAATAATATAATTAAAAAAACATCCTTAGTGAGCTCCCAAAAAACCTATTTCCGTATTTTGGGATATGCTCGTTCGTCGTTGAACCTAATTCCTGTATATGCCCTATTTGCCATTCTCAATATTATATTTGGTATTGCCAATATTGCATTGGTTATTCCTTTTTTGGAAAAGATTTTTTACAAAACCACCGCAAAAGAATTACCCCTCCCCCACTTTGAAAACTTTATTCAATATGTAACTGATTCGTTTAATTATTGGTTCAATAGGGCTCAGCAAGAATATGGAAGTGTGGGCTCTTTGTATTTTATATGCGGCTTAATTCTATTCTCAGTTTTGATGTCAAATATTTGTCGCTACATGGCACAGCGGACCATGTTAAAAATACGCGTGAATGTAATCAAAAATTTGAGGCAGGCTATATATGATAAAATAACTTCCTTAGATTTATCATTTTTTAGTAACCACCGCAAAGGCGACCTCATGTCAAGCATGTCAAACGATGTACAATCTATTGAAGATACCGTTGTTTCTTCGCTGCAGGCCGCTTTCAAAGACCCGCTAATGATCATCATATATTTCATTGTGCTCTTTGTACTTTCTGTTAAACTTACCCTTTTTACCATCATCCTTTTCCCTGTAATGGGATTGTTGATTTCGCAAATGAGTAAACGGCTCAAGAAAGATTCCATCGAAAGCCAGCATACTTTGGGTAGTATACTTTCTATTACAGAAGAAACAATATCAGGTACTCGCATTATTAAAGCATTCAACGCACAACATTATTTAAAAGAGAAATTTGAAAATCTCAATTTTTATTATACCCGCACCATTAAGCGAATGTTCTACCGACGCGATTTAGCTTCACCGCTTACTGAGTTTATGGCTTATATAGTAATCGTGATTATTATATTATATGTAGGCCCAATGTTGTTAGAGGATAAAGGGAGTTTAACGGCGGCACAATTTATCACCTATATAATATTTTACATGCGAATATTGGACCCAGCCAAAAACATTACTGGAGCCATTGCCGCCATACAACGAGGTATTGCATCGGGCGAAAGGATTTTTTCGATTATGGACGTACCTCAAGATATCATAGAGAAACCTGATGCAACTGATATAAACAGTTTTGAAAAAGAAATTAGCTTCGAAAACCTTTCTTTTGCCTATACCAAAGGCGATACAGGTTATGTGCTAAAAGATATAAACTTAACTATTAAAAAGGGGCAGATGGTAGCTCTCGTAGGGCATTCGGGGAGTGGTAAAACTACTTTGAGTGATATGCTTCCACGTTATTATGACCCCAGCCAAGGATGTGTGAAAATTGATGGGTACGATTTAAGAGATCTTAAACTTCACAGTCTGCGAGATTTGCTGGGCGTAGTATCGCAAGAAGCCATATTATTTAACGATAGTATATATAATAATATAGCTTTTGGATTGCCACATATACAGCAAGAACAAGTGGAACAAGCTGCCCGAATTGCTAATGCCCACGATTTTATAATGCAAACGGAAAATGGTTACCAAACTATGATTGGAGACCGGGGAAACAAATTAAGCGGTGGGCAACGGCAAAGGCTTTCTATAGCCCGTGCTGTGCTAAAAAATCCGCCCATCTTAATACTTGACGAAGCCACCAGTGCTTTAGACACCGAAAGCGAAAAAATAGTGCAAGACGCATTATATAAACTGATGCAGAACAGAACGAGTTTGGTGATTGCTCACCGCCTAAGCACTGTGCAAAATGCTGACATGATAGCGGTACTGGACAAAGGAAAAATAGTGCAACAAGGCACACATGCCCAGTTGATTATGCAACCAGGCATATACAAGCAACTTAACGACTTACAAAAGTTGGATTAAGTGTGCATAAAATTCTCTCCTACTTAATCCGCCTTTCCTATCTTTGTTTTGTCTTTTACGTATGATATATATATACAAAACTATCCTATTCCTTTTTATCTCAAGCACATTGAGTATCCAATTTGCAGCGTCTCAAACTCCGGAGAAACCTAGCAAAAAGTTAAATTATTTAAAAAACGAAGATTATGCAAAAGCCATAAAATATGCAGCAACGGAGAATAAACCAGTGCTCCTATTTTTTAATTCACATGACTGTCATCAATGTGAAAAATTCAGTGCAGAGGTGATGGAGAGCGATACCTTTGTAAAATCAATTAAGAATAAATTTGTAGCAGTAAACGCATCAGTCAACAATGATGATGCTAAAAAGGCGGCTATCAAATTTGGGGTAGTGAAACTTCCTTTATTAGTGCTGTTGCATTCGTCCAATCAAGAGTTTTTTTATATATGCGAAATGACCATGAATGTGGATTCAATGAGCAAACAGGCAGACGCATTTACCGCAGCAAAAAATTTGTATGACCAAATTTTGCTGATGTCCAGTACCAACAAGATTAGTTTAGATTCGGCTTCTGCCGCTATAGCCCGTAACTATGCGAAAAGGGACTATACAAAATATAAAGATGATGGTGCTACACTGCATTGCAAATCGCGAACTTTAGATATTAAATTTTTTGTCAAATTTAAAGATATATATATTCAGGAGTGGGAAATACAGAAGAAAAAAGCATTAACAAAAAAACCTTAAAAGTATTAATTGTGGGGCCTGCACATCCTTTGCGTGGCGGGCTGGCAACTTTTGATGAACGACTATGCAAAACTTTTAATGACTTGGGCCATCATTGCGAAATTCTAAATTTTAGTCTACAATATCCCAATATATTATTCCCAGGCAAAACTCAATATAGCGACGAACCTGCTCCTAAAGATATTATAATAAATACAGAACTTAATTCGGTAAACCCTTTCAATTGGCTTGCAAAAGGACTAAAATATAAAAAACAAAATTACGATTTTTTGGTGTTCCGTTTTTGGATGCCCTTTATGGGGCCTTGTTTGGGCAGCATTGCACGATTGGTGAAATCAAATAAAAAAACCAAAATTTTGGCCATTGCCGACAATTTGATACCCCACGAAAAAAGGGCTGGCGATACACTTTTCACTAAGTACTTTATTAATGCCACGGAGGCTTTGCTCACCATGTCGCAATCGGTAATGCACGATATTGATATACATTTTCCTGGCAAACCAAAAGTATATAATCCGCATCCCATGTACGATTCGTTTGGCCCTGCGGTACCTAGGGAAAAAGCTTTGAAAGAATTAGATTTGGATCTAGATTTTCGCTATTTATTGTTCTTTGGTTTTATCAGAAAATATAAAGGTTTAGATATCTTATTAGAATCGCTCACTAAAAGTAAATACTTCAACCAACAATCAAAAAAAATTAAAGTTATTATAGCAGGTGAGTTTTATGAAGACTCAAAACCATATTACGATTTGATAGAAAAATATCAATTGCAGGAACACCTTATTCTGCATACCGATTTTATACAAAACAGCCGTGTACCTAATTATTTCTGTGCCGCCGATATGGTAGTACAACCTTATCATAGTGCCACACAAAGTGGTGTTACACAGATTGCCTACTATTATGACGTGCCCATGCTGGTAACCGATGTGGGTGGATTGGCCGAACTTGTTCCGCACAACAAAGTTGGGTATGTGTGCCAGCCAAATGCCGAGGCAGTTGCAAGTTGTATTGACGATTTTTATGACAACAATAGACATGACCTAATGAAAGCGAATGTGGAACAATATAAAAAGAATTTTTCTTGGGATTCATTGGTAGGGAAATTGATAGGATTGTATAACAATATATAAACATGGCATCATTAAAAAAATACAGTATTACTTTTATAATTATAATATCTCTCACAGGTATCTTATACTTTACGTGGGACTATTATAATAACGCTCAAGAGCTAGTTAAGGATAAAGACACGGCAGAAGATTCCCTAAAAGATTTGGACGACATGGATACTATTAAGATGGGCATTAAAACGATTGAAGAGATTGAGGAGAAATATGGCCCTTCAAAAATAGATAAATTTGCGGGCAATTATTATATAGATAAAGAGGTGGGGTATCTATTTGAAGTAGACAATGCCCAAGACTATAATTTGAAATATAATTTTGAAAAGAAAATAAAACCTGATGACCCTATATTAAGATGCAGTCCCGGAAAAAATATATTTTTTGAAATCACCGAGGTAAAACTCCAGAAAGGAATGGGCATTGAGGATTATGTAACAAAGTGGTACTTGCCCGGATTATATGGTGCCGGCAAATACCCCAAAGTAGAATATAACTATCAAAACCAGACTGCTTATTTTAGAGGTGAATACCCTGCTCACAAACAACTGTTGTATACCAAATGCAGCTTAAAAGGCGATAAAGTAATTGTCTGCGTACTTCGTTACGAAGCTAAAGATTCCGAAAACCGTTTTGTAAAAGCTTTATCTAAATCGGTTGAGGGATTCAAACTTTTGAATTAGCTTTTGGAAAGTTTTAAACTTTTCAAAAGCTAAACGAATATTATAGCTTTACAAATTTTACATTTATTTCAATCCCGAATTTTTCGAAGTGAAATACGTATACACCTTTGGGCAAAGGTAAAGAAATACTTTGTAAATCGTTTCCGTTTAATTGTTGTGTGGAAACTGCTCTACCATTCATATCTAAAATTTTCACTTGCTTGAAATCTGATATGCCAGATATCTGCACTGCATCTGCTGCATCATACAAAATTACATTGGGTGTTTTAGATTTCATATCTTCAATGCCTGCACACCAGGTTTTCAAATTGAAAATTAGTGTATCAATTTTTGTAGGGTCTGAATTTAACATAATAGCCAAAGCTATCTGACCACTGCCACATTCACTCATAGTCTCCACATCAAGCGTAAATGTTTTTGTTTTATTTTTTCCTACAACAAAAGGATTGCTTGAACTAAAAGGCATATTGTGACACACATTAGGGTCGCACAAAGTAGCTACCCAGGTGTTTTTGAGAGAAGAGTTAAGTAAGTTCCAGGTAAAATCGGAATCGGTGCTGCTGTTATTGGTAATCTGAACAACCTTTGCAAGGGTCCCACCTAATCCTGCATCTAAATTGATAGTTTTTTGTGAAAGCGTAAACTGCTGACCAAACATAACAAGTGTAGCAAATAGGAAAACTTGTAGTGAAATAATTTTTTTCATTTTAATAAGTAATGTTAATTACACGCAAAAATAAAGAAAAGTATTTGAGTTTGATAATTTTTTTCTTTAAAAAAAATTGATTTTTAAGAAAAAGGAACTTTTTTTTGCCATTGTAAAAATTGATTGTACCTTAGC
>Ga0163151_10002211_pt1 | contig 30780 bp, 22 predicted proteins | sample OliLakLV19MP5IB2_FD_145596 | JGI IMG/M metagenome (GOLD analysis project Ga0163151, IMG submission 145596) | Freshwater microbial mat bacterial communities from Lake Vanda, McMurdo Dry Valleys, Antarctica - Oligotrophic Lake LV.19.MP5.IB-2 | ecosystem: Environmental > Aquatic > Freshwater >...
CTCTTTTTGTTAATGATAAGCCACTAGAAAAAATGGCTCCCCAATCTGATTGGGATTATAAGTTTTTAAGAGACAAAGATTTTCGGCGGCATCAATCTAGTGACCCAAGTCAGCAGGATGACCATATAGAAAATTACATTCATTATTGGGAGTCCAACGGCACTTACAAGCACAACATTTTGCTTAAAAAGGGCGGAGGGTATCTCAATACTTTTGGGCCGCTAATAGTAAAAGAAAATCACCTTTTTGTTATGGGCGACAACCGAGATAATTCTCACGATAGTCGTTATTGGGGACAGGTACCAATGGAAAATATTTTAGGTAGAGCCATGTTTGTGTGGCTGAGTTGCGAAGAGACATTTGAAAACATTCCGTTTCTTTGTAATCCGCTGACGATTCGCTTGACACGGTTTTTTCACTTTATAAATTAAAATTATGAAAAAGTCTCGCCTCAGAGATAACATCGAAAGCCTTATCTTGGTGATCGTCATTTCCTTGATGATTAGGCAGTTTATTATTTATCCCTCTCGCATAGAGGATGGCGAGATGTCGCCAACATTACAGGAGGGAGACTTTATCTGGTCTTATAGTCTTGCCTTTGGCTTGCCAAACCCTTTTAAGCCGGAAAAGCGCTGGGCAGCTCGCAGTCCAGAGAAAAATGAATTGGTCATTTTTGAACTCCCTGGTGAGCCAGGAGTCCTGTTGGCGCGAAGAGTGATGGCAGTCGAAGGAGACAAGGTAGAGATCGAGAATTCTGAGCCGCTCATTGTCCCCCCTGGCTATTTTTTTGCAAAAACAGATAACTTTAGCCTTGTGAATAACGCTGCGCAGGGAGAGGGGCTTGTACCCACTAGGCAATTGCGAGGAAAGATCTGGATGATTTGGTTTAGCATAAATTCAAAAGGTGATACAAAATCCGATGGATCTATAAATTGGAAGCGACTTTTTAAGACCGTTAATTGACAACTATTTTACACCGTGTTTATATTTTTCTTTAATGCCTTCAGGTCTCAAAGATCAATCACTCCTATCTCTCGCTACACCCAGCAAATCGCAAATATTAAAATTATTTGAGTGTGCCAAAGAGTTTAAAACACAAAAAAAAGCGGGGAACCTTAAGCTCGACAACAGCCATAAAACGGTTGCCCTAGTTTTTTTTGAACCCAGCACCAGAACTAGAGGTAGTTTTCAGTTTGCGAGCTTTAATCTAGGGTTAAATGTTTATAGTCAGTTTTTCGACGCTTCGACGAGTTTGGTTAAGGGCGAAAGCGAAGAAGACACAATTCAAAATGTTGTCGCCATGGGACCAGACATCCTTGTCGTAAGATACAATGAAAGCACCACTCTAGATAAAGCCTTAGAAAAAATCTCTGAAAAATTAAAAGTACCGGTTATAAGTGGCGGTGGGGGCAGCAAGGGTCATCCCACTCAAGCCTTGGGTGATTTATTTACTCTCTGGTTAGAAGAAAAAAATCTTGAAAAACAAAAAGTCTTATTAGTGGGAGATGTGGGACATAGCCGCGTGGCAGCTTCCCATATCGAACTGCTTTCAAAGTTTGGCATTGAGCTAGGCTTTTCTGGACCTGAGGAATGGATGACTCCGGAGTTGAAAAAAAAAGGACGAGTATTTTCTCTTGAAGAAGGTTTGAAATGGTGCTCTCTGTGCATGCCGTTAAGAATACAGTGGGAGCGTCATGCAGATCGCGCTACCACTCGCTGGAGAAGCCAAGAGGTATATCACAGTCATTTTGGAATTAACGGTAAGAATATAGGTTTATTAAATGGTCTTTTGATGTCACCTGGGCCCATAAACTTTGGCTGGGAATTGACGTACGAAATAAGGGACGACAAAAGGTGCCGAGTGTTAGAACAGGTTGAAAATGGAGTTTTTATGAGAACGGCAATACTTGCTGAAATCTTAGGAATCAAAATATGAAAAAGGGTTTTTTGGTTTTAGACAGCGGTGAGGTTTACTCTGGTAAATGGGAGGGAGGGAAAAACCGCGCCGGTGAAGTGGTCTTTAATACCTCTCATTTCGGCTATGAAGAAATGGCCACCGATCCTTCATACTATTCACAAATATTAGTGTTAACTTCTCCCATGCAGGGGAATTATGGTGCCCACAAAGAATTTCATGAATCTCCAATGCTCTCTATTGAGGGTTTTATTTGTTTAGAAATTCAGAATTCTGAGCGTGAAAGTTCGTGGTTAAAAAGACTAACCACAAGTGACATTCCTGTTTTGACCGAGATCGATACTCGCGGTCTCGTATTGAGGCTTCGAGACAAAGGCACGCCTTGGGGTGCGCTTGTCGCTGCTGCTGACCCCCAAGAGGCGATTAAAATATCGGCAAGCCTTATAGAGGCGGGACAAAAAAAAGATAGGGATTGGGTTTACGCTGTCAGCCGCAAGGAAATCGAAATACTGCAAGGTGAAAAGTCGAATGGACCCCGCGTGGCTATATTGGATTTTGGAACCAAAGAAAATATTATTCGCGAGTTACGAAAACGAAGTCGAGAGGTTGCGATATTTCCCAGCCGAGCAACCGCACTACAAATTCAAAAGTGGGAACCAACTGCACTTTTTCTGACTAATGGTCCCGGTGATCCCCTTGAAGTTAAACAGGCAACCGAGACTATCAAAGAACTTTTGGGTTGGAGACCAGTTTTTGGAATTTGCATGGGCCATCAGATACTGGCGCGTGCCCTCGGACTTAGCACCTTTAAGCTTAAATTTGGCCACAGGGGGGGCAATCACCCTGTTCAGGATTTAAGAAGCGGTCGTGTTTACGTCACAAGTCAAAATCATGGGTACGCCGTTGACTTAGGCCAATTGACATCAGGTATTTCTCCCACGCATATTAATTTGAACGACAAAACTAATGAAGGTTTGGAATGCCCCTCAAAGAAATGCCAGAGTGTGCAGTTCCACCCAGAAAGTTGCCCTGGCCCAAATGACGCGCGCGAAATTTTTGACCATTTTGTAGAGTGGGTTAAATGAATCAAGATGAATGTATAGAAAAAATAGTACAACATTTTACGGGGGATAACTTCAGCGAAGAGGTTAGGCTCGCGAAGGCCGAGTTTTTCGAGCGTTCAGGTGTCGTAGATGAACTTTCTTCAGATTTTGATCTAAGGATGTCTCAGTTTTTAGATTGGTATGTTTTTACGCGTAACATGGGACAAGGTATAACACCTCTTCAAATGGTTAAATCTAAAACTGAAGTTTTGGGGATAAATGTTGAACCTTCAACTTTAGAGAGACTGAGTAAAGTTCATCACAGCTTATTCGATTTTCTCAAGATAAAGGGCGATGATGTCTATATCAAAGACATCATCGAGGGCAAAAAAATAATCATTAAGAAATCACCAATCTTGGTGGGATTCAGTACAGATGAGATTTTTGATGCGAGAATTGTTCCCCTAGAAGACTCTTACACTTTTACTAAAGGGTTTTGCTTTCATCCGCCCCGGGCTCGAAAATATATTCTGCGCGAGATTAAGCGAGTTAAAAAATCGACGCCTCAGGAAAAAGAGGACATGATGTTAAAACTTTTAAAAATGCGATACCTCTTTCAACAATACAAGCATGTGAATGTGAGTGACATTTATACCGACGATTCCAAATTAAAAATTTAGAAAGAGTATGAAATGGGGCCAACTAACTTAAAGCGGGTACTGATTATTGGAAGTGGCCCGATTGTTATTGGCCAGGCGTGTGAGTTTGATTACTCGGGAACGCAAGCTTGTAAGGCCCTCATGGCCAAGGGTTTCGAAGTAATTCTCGTCAACTCAAATCCCGCAACCATTATGACCGATCCCGAAATTGCCACGCGCGTATACATTGAACCTTTAAAGGTTGAGTATCTCGAAAAAATTCTAGAAAAAGAGCGTCCCGATGCCTTAATTCCAACTTTAGGCGGACAGACGGCGCTCAATTTAGCTCTGGCGCTCGACTCTAAGGGGATACTAGAAAAGTACAAAGTAAAAATGTTGGGTGCCAACCCTGAAGTTATCCGTCGTGCTGAAGATCGTTCGCAGTTTCAAAAGGTCCTCGATTCTGTTGGTGCCAGGTATGCCAAGAGTGCCTTTGTCAGAAATTTTGAAGAGGGCATCAAGGCTGCGGACGTACTGTGCTTTCCCTTAATATTACGACCCAATTACACTCTGGGTGGCGGCGGTGGGGGCATTGCCTATTCGCTCGATGAGTATCAAAAATTATTAGCCTATGCGCTTAATGAAAGTCCGACTTCAGAGGTTTTGGTGGAGCAAAGTCTTTTGGGCTGGAAGGAATTTGAGCTAGAGGTTATGCGAGACCGAGTAGGGACATTTGTTGTCATTTGTAGTATCGAAAATTTAGACCCCTGTGGTGTGCACACAGGCGACAGCGTAACAGTGGCACCGCAGCAAACATTATCCGATCGCGCCTATCAAGACATGCGGGATGAAGCTAAAAAAGTCATTGAGGCTGTGGGAGTGGAAACTGGCGGGGCCAATATTCAGTTCGCTGTAAATCCAGAAACTGGTGAGCGCGTGGTTATAGAGGTCAATCCTAGGGTAAGTCGCTCCTCGGCGCTAGCCAGTAAGGCCACGGGCTTTCCGATCGCAAAAATAGCGGCGCTGTTGGCTGTTGGCTATCGTCTTGATGAAATTAAAAACGATATCACGGGTACTACCCCTTGCTGCTATGAACCGGCCTTAGATTACGTGGTTACTAAGATTCCCCGATTTGCATTTGAAAAATTCCCAGGCTCGCCAGATATTCTCACCACCCAAATGAAAAGCGTGGGAGAAGTCATGGGGATTGGTCGTACCTTCAAAGAGTCTTTGGGAAAGGCCCTAGCCTCACTTGAAAATAAAGAGGCTGGTTTCGGAAACCTCCCGTATGCCGAAGAGCTCGTTGCTTATCCAAATAGTCGTCGACTTTTTTCTCTTGCGAGCGCCTTCAGAGCCAATAAGTCTGTAGCTGAGATTAATAAAATAACCCACATAGATCCGTGGTTCTTAGAGCAGATTAAAGAAGTTGTAGATTTTGAAAAAACACTTAGCGAAACCAAGCTGCTGAATTTAGATATTTTGCTCAAAGCAAAACGTTTAGGGTTTGCCGATAAGACAATTTCTACCTTTCGAAATTGCAGCGAAATGGATGTTTTGAAGTTACGCGAGAAGCTCAATATTCTGCCTGCCTATCTTAGAGTTGATACTTGCGCCGGCGAATTTAAATCCCAAACTCCCTATTTTTACTCCACCTATTGGAGTGAGAGGAATTTAAGGTCACCGGACAACAATATTGTGGTAATTTTGGGTAGTGGACCTAATCGCATTGGCCAGGGCATCGAATTTGATTACGGTTGCGTACGAGCGGTAGGGCAGTTTAGAAAACAGGGACACAAGGTTGTGATGATTAATTCAAACCCTGAAACTGTTTCAACAGATTACGATACCTCAGATGAATTATTTTTTGAGCCGCTAGTGGCGGAGCATGTGCGCGAGGTCATGCGTTTTGTGGGACCCAAGGGTTTTGTCGCTCAGTTAGGGGGGCAGACTCCTATAAATTTAGCTCGGCCGCTTTCTGAAAGTGGCTATGAGCTTTTGGGCTCTTCGCTAGATGCCATTGATTTGGCTGAAGACAGATCTCGCTTTGCTAAAATTTGCCTAGAACTCGATTTTAAAATTCCCGAATCCGGCATGGCAGGAAATTTAGAGGAAGCCAAAAAAATTAGCGGTCGCATTGGTTATCCCGTGATATGTCGACCGAGTTATGTACTTGGTGGGCGACGCATGGAGATTGTTCAAGACGAAATTGAACTATCTGATTATTTTAGTCGGCACGGGGACCACATTAATAGTCAAAGGCCCTGTCTCATGGACAGATTTTTAGAGAACGCTCTCGAGGTCGATGTTGACTTGGTGAGAGGCATCGACTGGAGCGTAATCGGAGGCATCATTGAACATATTGAGGCGGCCGGTGTTCACAGTGGCGACAGCATGGGTGTGATTCCCCCGCAACGGTTAAAACCTCAGACATGTGTTCGCATCGAGCAAATGGCCGAAAAATTGAGTGAACGCATAAAAGTGGTGGGACTTCTCAATCTTCAGCTCGCTATTAAGAATGACGACGTCTATTTACTCGAAGCGAACCCCAGAAGTTCTCGCACTGTTCCCTTTATTGCAAAAGCGACTGGGATACCTATGATTGATTTAGGGGTCTTGGCCATCTTAGGCAAAAAGAAGAGCGAACTTAATCTCGAGCGATATAAATGGCAAAATATTTCAACCGTTTCGGTTAAGGGCGTAGTTTTCCCGTTCAAAAAAATTACTAACTCTGACTCTATACTGGGACCTGAGATGAAATCCACCGGCGAAAGCATGGGGCGAGGTGCGGACTATTCAGAGGCTCTATTGAAGGCTTGTCTTTCAAGCGACGTAGTACCTCCACTTGCGGGAGAAATTTTCTTGTCTTTGCGAAATAAAGACAAAGAAGTTTTGTTTCCAATGGCCCTTGAATTAATTGGTCTTGGTTATTCTCTTTCGGCCACGGGTGGTACGGCTGAATACCTGTCGCAAAAGGGGCTACCTGTCACCAATGTCAAAAAAGTTTTAGAAGGCCGGCCTCACTGTGTGGATCGCATTAAATCAGGTTTGGTTTCTCTGGTAATTAATACCGCCCAAGGGCGGCAATCTGTTGAGGCTAGTTTTAGTATTCGACGCAGTTGTATTGAGGGCTCAATTCCTTGTATTACTGAGGCGGATACAGCCCTGGCGTTTTTGTATGCACTTCGGCGTTACCGTGCCAATAAGATCGAAGTATCTTCGCTCCCGAAGTTGATTTTGACATAATTCAGAATTAGCATTTATTATTAATACGGAGGCATTTAGCTTGGCACAGCCTGTACTTGAGGTAAAGGGGTTAACGAAGAGTTTTTCATCGGGGTTTATACCAAAAAAAATCACGATTCTGCAAAATGTTAACTTTAGTATTTCTGCCGGCACGATTACGGGTTTTTTGGGGCCCAACGGCTGTGGAAAAACCACAACTATTAAGTGTATCCTTAATCTTATTTTTGCTGACTCCGGGGAAGTCAAATACTTCGGGCAGTCAAAACTAACAAATGAAATTTTAGAGAAAATTGGCTTTTTACCTGAGCGACCCTATTTTTACTCCTATTTGACAGGGGCTGAGTTCTTGTTTTTTTATGCGGAGTTATCAAACGCATTTAAATCTAAAAGAGAAATAAATGAACGTATTGATCAACTGTTGACTCGCGTTGGTCTTGAGCACGCGCGGGACCGACAGCTCAAGGACTATTCTAAGGGCATGCTTCAAAGAGTTGGAATTGCTCAAGCCCTAATCCATCGGCCCAAGCTTATAATTCTTGACGAGCCCATGTCGGGACTGGATCCCGATGGCCGCATTGAAGTGGCGAACATTATTCGTGAGACTGCCAAAGAGGGAACTGCCGTTTTTTTTTCTAGTCATTTATTGCCAGATGCCGAAAAGCTCTGTGAAAGATTAGTCATCATAAAAAAGGGAATTATTATCTATGAGGGAAATACAAAAAGCCTTTTAGAGCAGGCAAGTCTTGGTTGGAGCGTTTCTTTTGCCGATGGCACCCAACAGGTTCGTTCGATTTTGGTAGAATCTCTGTCCTCCCTTCAAAATGAAATCGATCGGATTCGAAATGCAGGTCACAATATACTAGATGTTAAAAAAGAACATTTAAGTCTTGAGGACGCCTTCAGAAAGTTAGTGGTATAAGGGATGCATGCTATTTGGGTAATAGGTAAGAATACTTTTCGTGAAATTATCAGAGATCGAATTCTGTATGGTCTTCTAGTATTCGCACTTATTTTGATAGGACTTAGTTTAGCAATGGGCCAGCTCAGTTTTACCGAGCAGGCTAGAATTTCCGTAGACTTTGGATTTGCTGCCATGAATTTAAGTGCCATTATTATTGCTATTTTCGTTGGCTCAAACCTTGTAACTAAAGAAATTGAACAGCGGACTGTGTATACGCTTTTGGTTCGGCCGCTCAGCCGCAGTCAGTTTCTGTTAGGCAAAGTTTTGGGACTTGCATTCGTCAACATTGTAGTCTTGCTGGGACTTTCAATTGTGCTTACAGCAATCCTATTTTCAATTGGTCAGCCTTGGGATATGGATTGTACGTTTGTTGTTTTAGGCGTGCTTTGTGAATCCCTTGTGGTGCTTTCAGTGACACTTTTGTTTGGTGCTTATAGTAAACCAATGCTAGCAGTTGCATTTTCAATTGGGGTTTTTCTTGTAGGTAGATCAATGGACAGTCTGGATTTTTTTGCACAAAAAAGTGAAAGTGCTTTTTTTATCGGATTTAATTATGTTTTACAGCGCTCATTGCCTAATCTATCCAAATTTAGCTGGGGCAATTATCCCTTAATTGAAGATAAGGTGCCGCTGCAGCCTTTTTTGATGTCTGTCATTTATGGTATGGGCTGGATGGGAGTGTGTATTACGCTCACGGCACTTATTTTGCGAAAGCGTGACTTTACTTGAATGATTTTGGTTGGCTTTTTGGACTTTGGTATTTTTTCTTCGGATCTATTATGGGTAGTTTTGCCAATGTCGTTATCTTAAGACTTCCCGAAGGTAAGAGCATTGCGACGCCGCGAAGTCAGTGCCCTCAATGCCAGTCTTTCATTAAATGGTACGATAATATCCCAGTATTTTCATGGTTTGCTCTTAAAGGACTTTGTCGGAGTTGCAAGAGCAATATTTCTTGGCGGTATCCCTTGGTTGAGTTTTTGATGGGCGTTTTATTTCTGGCGGTTTACTTGCGCTTTTCTAATTTCGATCTGATTAATTGGAATGTTTTAGAGGGACTAATTTTTGTTTTCGGACTTCTGACAGTTTCGATGATTGATTTTGATCACATGATCTTGCCTGATGTTTTTACTCTTTCAGGAATAGTTATTGGCCTGTTGGGTTCTTTATTTTCCATTGAGCGGACTCTACTTGATTCTTTTTTGGGAGTGCTGTTCGGCGGAGGTTTTCTTTGGTTAATTGCCTATCTTTATTTTGTTTTTAAAAAAGAGGATGGCATGGGCGGCGGAGACATTAAGCTGCTCGCATGGATTGGAGCGATCTTGGGCTGGCAGGCCATTCCCTTTGTCATTCTTTCGTCTAGTTTGTTGGGTACGATAGTCGGTTTAGCCTTGGCCATTAAGACCAAAGGCGGGCTAAAAACCAAAATACCATTCGGTCCGTACTTGGCCCTAGGTGCAGTTATATTCTTGCTAAGTGGCGACTTTCGAAACATATATATCCTGCAGTTTTTTCCTTGGCTTGAGCCCAGTTAGTATTCATTGACAAAATTTCCCCTGTTCGATCTAATTTTAAAGAGAATTCGCTAGTTAACGCATTGAAGCGAACGAAAGGGCATCATGAAGATGCTAATGGATTTATTTAAGTCAAAAAAACCAATCGGGCTGGATATTGGCGCGAACTCACTTAAGATGGTGGAGCTCGACGTCAGCGGCAACGTTGCCACACTACGTTCCTTCGGATTTTCACAGACACCAGCACAGTCAATAGTCGCGGGAGAAATTGTCGACGCCTCTTCCATTTCTACTGCTATCGCCACACTTTCTAAGGAAATTAAAACTAACAGAACTAATATGATTGTTGGGATTTGGGGATCGGCAGTTATTGTAAAAAGAATTTCAATGCCACCAGTAGAAAACAATCTCATTGCCGACCAAATTAAGTGGGAGGCTGAGCAATACATTCCTTTTGATTTGAAAGAAATAAGTTTGGATTACCATATTCTCAGAAAAACTGGAAATAAAGAAACCATGGACGTTTTGCTCATAGCCGCAAAAAAAGCCATAGTTCATGTTTTTTTGGATATTGTGGTTGGTGCGGGATTTAAATGTGAGGTCGTTGACTTATCAAGTTTTGCGCTAGCGAATTGTTTTACCTTTAACTATGGCGTGCATCAGGAGCCCATAGCCATTTTAGATGTGGGTGCCCAGTTGACTAACTTTGTTGTAGTGCAAAATGCCGAAGTAGTTTTTTGTCGCGATATTCCATTTGGCGGCAGTAATTTCACTCAAGACGTTATGCGAGACATGGGCGTCAACTTTGAAGAAGCTGAGGGTTTAAAAATGAGTGCCGCCTCTACCCAACATGTACCTCAGGAGGTCATAAACTCTCTCAATTCTTCCGTCGAAGCATTTGGCGAAGAAATACAGAATAGTTTTGAATTTTTTAGACAGACAGCGGTCGGTGCGAGTATTTCTCAGCTCTTTTTTACTGGTGGGACGTCAAGAATGCCAGGTCTCATCGAGCAGGTAGCAAAAAACACAGGTGTCACTCATGACAATTTTAATCCATTTCTAAAGGTAAAGTATAACACTGGCCGATTTTCTACCGATTATATTGAACAGATTAAACCCTATTGTGGAGTCGCCATGGGCTTGGCTCTTCGCAAGGATGGTGATACCTGATTAAAGTCAATCTTCTTAAGAATCTTGGCCGCGCTGGAGCGATAGGAGAAGCCACAGTTTCTCAGACAATCTTGATCAAAGATTTTAAAACAGAAGAAAAAGTCAAAATTATCTGGAAGCTTCTTTTCTTATCACTTCCAACCCTGCTTCTTATCTATTATCAAAATACTAACGTAAACTTAAAGCAAAATACTTTAGATCAGGCGACCAAAAAGCTAGCTCAAATCGAATCTGATTCCGCCCAGCTTTTGGTTAAATACGGTGAACTCAAGCAATATAAAGAAGAAGGCGACAAGTTAAATCGCATAATTGGAACCATAGCGTTACTTTCAAAAAAGAGACTTATGGCAATCCGTTCTCTAGATTCTCTTCAGGCCATCACACCGAGCCGAGTTTGGTTTACTTCGCTCAACTTAATGGGTTCAAAAATGAACATTCAGGGAGTGGGAGTCTCTAATGACGACGTGACACAATTTATTAAGGAGCTCGACGACAGCGTTTTTTTTAATAATGTAGAAACGGTAAACGTAGAACAAGTTAAAAAAAAGTATGGCAACGTAAAGAAGTTCGAACTTAACTGTTCGGTTGAGGGGCCCAATGGCTGAGTTTTTTGAAAAACTGACTTTTGGCTTGGTCATTTTTTTTGGTATTTCCCTAGCAGCTCTTTACTATATTTTTCTTTATAACGATGGCTCAGTGCTTGATTCGCTGATCGTTAATAAGAATATTGAGTATGGTTTAAAAGAAAAGGTAAGCGAAGGGTTGAAGAGAGATATCGAAGAGGGCTTATTGCTAAAAGAAAAAGTAGCAGTTATTGGTTCGCAATTTAAAGAGGCCTTTGAGTTTTTGCCAGCCGAGTTTCAGGCTGACAAATTAATCAGCGACATCTCAAAACAAGCACAGGTGGCTGGGGCTACTGTTGTTAAGATGTCTCCTCAAAAAGAAACCAAAAAAGAAAGTATATACGAGTCCATGGGGATAGATTTTGAACTTAAAGGTTCATTTTCGTCGCTGACTTTATTTATTGCTAACATATCCAAGATTAAAAGAATTCTTGAAGTCGAAGAACTTAAATTCATAAATACCGAAGAGGACATTGAGTCTCCGATTATCAACCTCAATGGCCGAATCGTCGGGTATCGATATCTCAGTCAAGAAGAACCAGGAAACGCCAATGAAAAGAAGTAACTTGTTGGTCAACATTTCATTTTTAGTAACGGGTTTATTTGCCACCTTGCTTGCTTTTTTAGTTTCTAGTAGTTTTATGGGCAAAACTCGGGCTCAGCAGGCAGAGGCTCCGGTAGTGGCACCGGTAGGTGGTGCACCCGAAGTTCTGGATGCTGCAGTTATTCAACAGATCACTGAAGATCCGGGAATTCTTTTGAAGTCCCTAAGAACTTACGACTATGATCCCAAAAATAAAAGAGATCCCTTTCAGCCCTACTATGGTCAGTTAGAATTACTTCCTGGTAAATCCGTAGGTCCCTTAATGTTCTTACAGCGATATGAACTCGATCAGCTGGAATTAGTGGGAATAATATGGGATGTCTCCAGACCAAAGGCCATGATCAAGGATCCGAACGGCACTCTGCACGTCGTAGAGCAGAACTCAAAAGTGGGCAGAAATAACGGTTATATAGCCATTATTCGTGAAGGAGAAATTGTTGTAGTCGAGCCGATTGAAGACGAAGGCAAAACAACGTACACTACGAGAGTCGTATCCATCGGAAGGAAAGAATGAAGCCAAAAATTGGATTCAAGTGGTTTTTGATTTTGACTCTCGTTGCTCAGTTTTCTTTATTTTTTTCAGGTTGTACTTCGACAGAGGAAGAAGGGGATGTGGATTCCTCCGGTGAGGTGGAAGCATCAGTTGAAGGCGAAGAAGAGGCATTGACCGAGGATGGTGAGGACAATGAAGATTCTGAGTCGCTCGATGATGAGCTAGCGGACGAAAGCGAAGAGGATGACTCAAGCACCGATCAGGAAAAAAGGGTGTCAAAAAAGGACGATATAGAGAAAACCGAGGAGGCCCTATTTAGTACAAGTGCCACCAAGCCATCAGCAAGTATCAAAGAACTAAAGTACCTGTCACAGGTAAATGGCGGAACGATGGTCATTGAAACTTCTGACGTGACAACTTACAAAATTCGACCCGGACGCGCTGGCAATCAACATGTTATAGAACTTCAAAATGTTAATTTGCCGGATCGCTTTAAAAGGCCGTTTATAACCAAAGAGTTTGAGGGTCCATTCATATCATTTGAAGCCTATCAAGCTCCCAGCTCATCTACGGCAAGGATATTAGTACAGGCAAAACAAGGGGGCGCGCCCGCCATTGTGCAGAAGGGCAATTCTATTTTTATTTCTGGGACTGATCGACCGGTTGAGCCATCTCAAATGGAAGCTTTGGCTCAGGCGGTGAAGAGCGAGGATAGTGCCTTAGTCTTACCATCTCAGTTTAAAGAAGAGGCCATGCTGATCGATGAAAACATGGTTTTAAAGAGTAAGTCTCTTTATGAATTCCTCTCTACGAGCAATAAATTTTACGGAAAAAAAATATCAATTGAAGTAAAAAATGGTGACGTCCGAGACGTTTTAAACTTTATAGCTGAGAATAGCGGACTAAACATGATTGTAGACGACCAAGTTACGGGAACAGTCTCAATGAAATTAAATAAAATTCCTTGGGATCAAGCCATGATCATCGTGCTCCAGACTAAGCGCTTGGGTTACATAAGGCAGGGCAACGTTTTGCGAATTGCCCCCTTAGTATCACTAAAGGATGAGGCTGAAGAAGCTGTGCAAATTTTAGAGTCCCGTAAGAGATTAGAAGATCTGGTCATGCGAGTTGTGACTGTCAGCTATGCGGATGTTACTGAACTACAAATTCAGATCAAGAATTTCTTAAGCAAAGAGCGCGGGCAAATGAGCGTGGATAAGCGTACCAGTTCTATTGTAATTACCGACACCGCTACAAATGTAGATAGAGTAGAGCGCCTAATCAGGCAGCTCGACACACCTCCGGCACAAGTGCTTATCGAGGGCAAAGTTGTAGAAGCTGTGGAGGATTTTAATCGTGAGTTTGGATTTAATTGGAATTTCTCTGGCGAAGCCACGGTCATTGGAAAAAATAAAAGTGGCGCGCCCGTTAACCTGACGCCGAGTCTGGGTGTTTCTCCGTCAATCCCTTCCGGTAAGGGCCTCGATCTCGCACTTAACGTTGGGACGCTAAATTTTTTTGGTGACGTCAATGCCAGCTTAGCTATCGCAGAATCCGAGTCCAAAGTTAAGATTCTTTCCTCTCCGCGAATCACGGCTGTTCACAACGAAGAAGCTGAAATTGAACAAACCACCGAAATACCATTTGTGACCGTTCAAACCAACGATCAAGGCACCTCTGGCGGGACTCCTCTCCGTAAAATTGATTTTAGGCAGATTCAGTTGAAGTTAAAAGTGACTCCCCAAGTTACTGCCGACGACAGCGTCATGTTAAAAATTGATCTTCAGCGTGACGTGCCCGGAGCTCAAGTGTCCGTGGCAGCTGGCGACGAGGCCATTTCCATCAGTAAGCGACATGCTAAAACTAAAGTATTAGTGCGAAATGGCCAAACTGCGGTCATTGGTGGAATCTATCAAAATGACACAAGTCTTGGTATTAATGGTGTACCCTTTCTAAAAGACTTACCCATTTTAGGATACCTGTTTAAATACCAAAATGAGAAAAACCAGAAAAACGAACTTCTCATTTTCTTAACTCCTCGCATTTTAGCCGGGCCTATAACGAGTACAGTGGTAAATTAATGCCCAGTGTAATAGTGAAAAGAGGACCGTGGCATGGTAAAATAACATTGAATAGAAAGGTGATGATAATGTTGGTGGTATGGTAACCAGGCATTTAAAAAACTTAATATTTTTTGCCTTTTTGGTCGCAATTGTCGCGTGTTCAAAAGGTGATGCGTCCAAAGAACTCTTGTCGATTTCTTTGACTAAAATAGGTTTTATTTTGCCAGGCAATATTGTATTTGGCGACACAGACATCTGTTACCCCGCCGCAACAATAAGTGAGCCACGATACTACTTGTCTAAAATGACAACGACTTGGCAAGGCGAAGGTAGTTTTGAACCGGTCATCGTTAAACTTGAAATCCCGGAGTCCGGAAATATCACTAAAGACACTTGCGTTTTTGTTCCGGGTTCGTCAGGTTCATCACTGGCTTTTGCTTTGGGGTTTGATTCCCGCACTGTTACCATTGGCGCCGCCGACTCTATTACTCGCGATTCCATTTGTTCGTTCCATTGCGGCGGCCTTCAAATCAAAAACAAGACGGCCAGTTTTGTGACGACCGTTAGAGTTAAACTCATTGGAATTCATACAGATATCAATAATGTTCAAAGACCTGTGAGTGCTTCTTCGACATTTTCAATCCAGAATATTCCTTGAATCCCTTAGGGGCCTATAGCATATAGTCTCAGCATGGATTTATTTTCTTATTCTGGAAATCTCCCCGTTCAAAACCATAAACTCATTCCTCTTGCTGAAAGATTAAGACCCACATCTCTTGACGACGTTCTTGGTCAAAGTGAAATTGTTGGCGAAAAAAGTGTGTTAAAAAAAATGTTAGCCCAGGGTGTATTGCCCAATACTTTGTTTTGGGGGCCTCCTGGAACTGGCAAAACCACTTTGGCTCGTATATTAGCTTCAGCTATAGAGGCTGAACTTTTTCTTGAGAGCGCTACCGATCTGGGTGCTAAAGAAATTCGCGAATTGGGAGCTAGTGCTCAGTCAAGGAAGCAAATTCATGGCCGTCATACAGTAATATTCGTCGACGAAATTCACCGACTTAACAAATCTCAGCAAGATAATTTTCTGCCATTCATAGAAAAAGGTGATTTTACTTTAATTGGTGCTACCACCGAGAACCCAAGCTACGAACTCAATTCTGCTTTATTGAGTCGTTGCCAGGTATTTATTCTTAAACCTTTAAAGATAGCGGATCTTCAAAAGTTGCTGCAAAGGGCTTTTAAGTATTCTTCGCTCGATTCTATTGAGGTATTAACAGAAGAGGCTTCCAGCCAGATTTGCGAGCTAGCAAAGGGGGACGGGCGCGCTTTAATTAATATGGTGGAGGGAGTTTTAAACCTTTATTTCACTGACAGTAAACCCGCTGTCGACAACACGGAGTTTGTGTGGCCATTAGCGGCAGACGCTTTAAGCCAAGTTCTTGGGAGTCGATTAGGCTATTACGATAAGAAGAGTGACAATCACTACGACACCATTTCGGCCTTTATAAAGAGCGTTCGTGGTAGCGATGCCAGTGCCGCTCTATATTATCTGGCCCGAATGATTAAATTTGGCGAAGATCCCAAATTTATAGCGCGTCGATTAATAGTTTTAGCATCTGAAGACGTTGGTAATGCAGATCCTCGGGCATTATCTATAGCCATTGCGGGATTTCAAGCTGTCGAAATTGTGGGGCTACCTGAAGCCGCGATTAATTTGGCTCATGTGGTGACCTATTTGTCGACGGCGCCTAAATCCAATCGGTCCTATAAGGCTCTTATCGCCGCACAAGAAGAAGTCGAGCGCACGGGTGCGCTACCGGTGCCTCTGTCACTCCGTAGTGGCAATTCTCAGTTTCTTAAGAGTCAAGGGTATGGTGAGGGCTACAAATACTCTCACAACAGCGAAACTGGTTTTATTGCGCAAGAATTTTTTCCTCAAGAGATCCTAAATAAAAATTATTATATGCCTTCCAGTCGCGGTTATGAAAAACAAATCGCCGCTTTTTTGGATTGGCTGAAGTCTCAAGATCACTAAAAATATCTAAAGATTCTGTTCACTGACCAATGGGGGCGCTATTTCCTCTAGGAATTCGTGGAAAGTAGTTGTAGCGCTCGCCGACATAACCACCAACTCTCAGCGTCTGAAAGCCTGCCTGATTGCCTACGCCTATCGGAAAGGTATCGTCCCAATCCATGTTATCGTTGCAATAGCCACCTGAAACTAAAATTCTTTCAGTACAAATTGTTCCTTCGATGCCGACAACATCTGGGCTAACTGTTGCTCCCGCTGAAGCCCCATAAGCCAAGTAGGCCGCATAGGTATTCCACTCGCGCGCTTTCATGCGAATTCGATGCTTGACTTCAAAGGCCTCGTCGAGACAGTCAAACACGAAGTTACTGTTTGTTGCATCGAGGCCATCGCCAGAACGATCGGCAATGGGTTCAATACCGTACGGTAAATTTGAAGTCACATTCACAAGAGCAGTGCCATTCCAAAACTGAACTGTGTGCGCGTGGGGAGTATTGCCGGCCACGTTGGTGAATGAGTTTATGGCGCTGATATTAACTGGTACCGCGAAGCTTGTTACATTGGGTGCTTGAATTTGATATTCTTCATTGATACCGGACGCAGCATATTCTACAACTCCGTCAGCAGGTGCACCACTAGATTTTATTTTCGGCCAATTAGTGTCATCGGCCGCAGGCCCGCCCATGCAATCACCAAATTTTCCATCCCATAAATATTGTTCGGCGGCGCCGAGGTCTGCCACTATGGTTCCCGCATTGTCTCTGGTTTTATGGACCGTCAATCTATAGGGACCCACACAGCAATTTGGACCGTCGGTTTTAGTGTAGTCATACCTACATGTCGGCTTCCCATCTGCAGAAACAGCTGATATTTCAGGAACTCCTTGGCAATTGGCGTACGCAAGGCCAGGGGCTGGGTGGGCGTCATCTATTACAACACAACAAGTATTGGCTCCCACACAAGCTGCAGGTAAGGTTGGAAACACCGCCGCAGTTAGGGTAGGCGAGTTATCATTTTTATAAACGGTCACAGCTGTCGGGCCGTATCCCACTTCATAGTTATAAAAATAATAATTATTAAACGACAAATACTTACACATGCCAGGTGGCGATTGATATTTAAACTTATATCCCCAAAACCAAACGTCGCCTTCATTTAAATCCAGGGTACAGGTAATTTCCTGGGCTGCGGGAGCGGTGGCGAGAACTGCACAGCTGCTCCCAAATGCCCCACCGTCTCGGCCAAAATAGTAAGGAAATTTTTTGTCATCAACAATGGCAATTGAAAAAGCGTTGGCGTCGTTAGAGCCAAACGTTATTGAATAGGTATTAGATACTGCATTTATTTGTCCGTTACTTATATCTTTAGCAACTCCTGCTGGGATCACTACCGTCACCTGCCCCCAGGCCGCAGCAGTAACATCCAGTGAGTAATTAGATGCGTTTAAGGTTATCAACCCTGTGGCCGTACCATTGGTGACCACGAAATCTTCAACAGTTAAACCCACCACGTCAGTATTAAATGAAATTTTTAGGGGGATGGGAGTTACGGTAGTGGGACTAGTTAAAGTAGAGCTTATGATCGGCCTGGGCCCTAAATCTAAGCTGGCCAGGTCTTCAGTTCCGTCGATTTTACTGCAGTTGTTAAATAAAGCTGAAACAGTTAAAAATCCAAATACAAACATAGAGATAGCCTGAAATCTTTGAGATGCCAGTAGCCACAAAATACCTGGCTTATTCATTTCCATAGATACACCCATTCCTTTGTCTTAGTATTTACTTATCGAGACTTCGGCGCCTATACTTTAGTCTAATTTTCAGAAATTGAGCGGAAACATTAATTTTCTGACTCAGGCCGAGACATTCTCAGAATATTTTTTTGGCGCAGATTGAGACACAGGCTCCGGAGCCTTCAGTCTTGGTAGAGTGTTTGGTGTTTGAAGGAATATGGATCTTATCCCCAGCTCTCAGCAGCAGTTTTGTTCCATCTATGTTAATTAGAAGTGTCCCAGAACAAACCATTCTCACTTCATCAAAAGGATGCCGGTGTTCACCAATTTCGATCTCAGGGTCGTAAGTTTCAAGTTGAGGCTCTAGGCCTTCAACTTCAAACATCATCTTCATCTGTTCGATCGAAGGGACTACTTGCGCTTGCCAACGCGTAATTATCAATTCACTTCTCCTGTATAAAAGTGAAACAAAAGTAACATGTCTACAGTTGTGAAGTATATAGAAAAATACAGTTAAGCGTTAGCGTAATTGTGACGAAGTGTAAGTAATGGGTAGGAACTTTAAACAGGAGTGAAGTTGAATAAAGGAAAAGTCGAGAAAAAATCACTAGAAAATGAGTCTACTACAACGCAGATTAGACGCTACGTAGATTCAACTTCAGGTCTATCTGTAGAAGTTAATCATGGCGTCGGAATTACAATTCAGCAAAAAATCGATGGTAAAGCTATCGTGTTTCGCGAGGCCGAGATTGATTTGATAATGTCTCGCACCGATGATCGCGAAAGAACTTTTATTCAGGTAAATTTTCACTCGGGTAAAAAAGTGCTTTTGACGGATCAACTCATTGGTTTCAGACCCTCTCCCATCGAAGGAATAAAAATGGAAAGTCTTCCGACTGTCGTTGCTACACCAGATTTGGTTAGCATTTTTGAAGCGATGGAGGAATGTTTGGAAGTAGCGCCTGATAATGTGCCGACTTTCATTGAGCTCAGACATGCCTTTATGTCTATTATTGAAGGCGGCGAGGCCATTGGAATAGACTTTACTCAGGAAAAACTTTGGATCAAACACATGGTGCTCAATAAGAAAATCGCAGCTCGTTGTTAGTTCAGTTTTTTCTCAGCAACTAAATTTCTAATTTTATTTGACCAAACCCCTTTCTTTAGGCCATCTTAACCTTGAAGTGGGGGCGTAGCTCAATTGGGAGAGCATCTGATTTGCATTCAGAAGGTCGCAGGTTCGATCCCTGTCGCCTCCACCAAATATCTCACGTAAGCCTTTCTCAAAAGGATAAAAAACCTTTGCTCTTTTTTTTGGCATTGATTTCAAACTAAACAAAAATTTTGGATAATTTCCCTTTCAAAGGACAGAACCAAATTTTTTCATTTTATTTAACTGATAACCTTATGAAGTTATGCCATTTTTTAGATTTATTAATTTTATTTTTTTAGCCTTTTTGCCGACCTAAAATTTTTTATAGCCCGATGGAGCGCATTTTTTTTGTGGGATTTTTGGCTGCAAACAAAGACATAAACTTATTTTTGTTTTCCTATTGACGTAATAGGCGTGGTTCTATACTTCTTATATTTCCAAAATTTCGCTCTTTGAAAACTAAATAGCAGAAACAGATTTTTTAAGGGCTAAGCCAGATTGCGCGAGCAATCTGTGCTTGTCAGCTTTAGAGTTTTAAGATGAATTAGTTTTAACATGAATTTAAATTTTTCAGTTTAACTGGAGAGTTTGATTCTGGCTCAGAACTAACGCTGGCGGCGTGCCTAATACATGCAAGTCGAACGGGGAAGTATCTTCGGATATTGTACTAGTGGCGCAAGGGTGAGTAATACATGGATAATCTACCTTTTAGTGGGGGATAACCAGTCGAAAGATTGGCTAATACCGCATAAGACCACAGGAACTACGGTTCAAGGGGTCAAAGGCTTCGGCCGCTAATTGATGAGTTCATGCAAGATTAGCTTGTTGGTGGGGTAAAGGCTTACCAAGGCGATGATCTTTAGCAGGTCTGAGAGGACGGCCTGCCACACTGGAACTGAGACACGGTCCAGACTCCTACGGGAGGCAGCAGTAGGGAATATTGCACAATGGGGGAAACCCTGATGCAGCAACGCCGCGTGAGTGATGAAGGCCTTCGGGTTGTAAAGCTCTGTCGTGAGGGAAAAATAAATTGATGGTACTTCACAAGAAAGGACCGGCTAACTTCGTGCCAGCAGCCGCGGTAAGACGAGGGGTCCTAGCGTTGTTCGGAATTATTGGGCGTAAAGCGTATGTAGGCGGCTCAAACAGTCAGGTGTGAAAGCCCTGGGCTCAACCTAGGAAGTGCACTTGATACTATTGAGCTAGAGTATTGGAGAGGGCAGTGGAATTCCTGGTGTAGTGGTGAAATACGTAGATATCAGGAGGAACACCGGTGGCGAAGGCGGCTGCCTGGCCAAATACTGACGCTGAGATACGAAAGCGTGGGTAGCAAACAGGATTAGATACCCTGGTAGTCCACGCCGTAAACGATGGATACTTGATGTTGGAGGTTTTGACCCCTTCAGTGTCGCAGCTAACGCGGTAAGTATCCCGCCTGGGGAGTACGGTCGCAAGATTAAAACTCAAAGAAATTGACGGGGGCCCGCACAAGCAGTGGAGCATGTGGTTCAATTCGATGCAACGCGAAAAACCTTACCTGGGTTCGAAGTGTAGTGGAAGACAGTAGAGATATTGTCGCTCGCAAGAGTCGCTACATAGGTGCTGCATGGCTGTCGTCAGCTCGTGTCGTGAGATGTTGGGTTAAGTCCCGCAACGAGCGCAACCCTTGTCTTTAGTTGCCATTATTTAGTTAGGCACTCTAAAGAGACTGCCGGCGTTAAGCCGGAGGAAGGCGGGGATGACGTCAAGTCCTCATGGCCCTTATGTCCAGGGCAACACACGTGCTACAATGGGAGGTACAGAGGGTTGCAGAGCCGCAAGGTGAAGCTAATCCCACAAAACCTCTCTAAGTTCAGATTGAAGGCTGCAACTCGCCTTCATGAAGGTGGAATTGCTAGTAATCGCGGATCAGCACGCCGCGGTGAATACGTTCCCGGGCCTTGTACACACCGCCCGTCACACCATGAAAGTCGGTTGTACCAGAAGTCGCTGTGCCAACCGTAAGGAGGCAGGCGCCCAAGGTATGATTGATGATTGGGGTGAAGTCGTAACAAGGTAGCCGTAGGGGAACCTGCGGCTGGATCACCTCCTTTCTAAGGAGATTTTGCCCTTCGGGGTTTAAGTCTTTCTAGGTCAGCCTTAAAAAATCTCTCGAGCTTTTTGTTCGAGTCTGCTATTTAGTTTTGAGAGAGTGTAAACTCCGGGCCTGTAGCTCAGTTGGTTAGAGCACACGCTTGATAAGCGTGGGGTCGGAAGTTCAAGTCTTCCTAGGCCCACCAGTTTTGCACTTGGTGGTTTTTGGAAGATTTGTTTTGATCTTTGAAAATTGAATAGAAAGTAATTGATTTTTTATTTCGAAATTTTTGCAATTTTTCGAATGAGTAAGTAATTTGTATTTTTGATTCTTAAGTGAATCTTGGCGATTTTTAGCGAGACTCAATTTCTAAAGTTAATTTTAAAGCTACTAAGGGCTTATGGGGGATGCCTTGGCACCAATGAGCGATGAAGGACGTGGTAAGCTGCGATAAGCCTCGGTTAGGAGCACACATCCTTACCCGGGGATTTCCGAATGGGGAAACCCACCAGTTAACTGGTATCTTGAAGTGAATTCATAGCTTCAAGAAGCGTACGAGGGGAAGTGAAACATCTCAGTACCCTCAGGAAAAGAAATCAACCGAGATTCCCCTAGTAGTGGCGAGCGAACGGGGAACAGCCTAAACCATTTACATGTTAAAGCTTCTAGGCGTTGTGTATTTGGAGTTACGAGACCTCTGGGATGATCTAGAAATCATCCGCAAAGTCAGAAAATCTAATTCTAGTTTAAGGATTTGGAAAAATCCGCCATAGAGGGTGATAGCCCCGTAAACGAAAGAGTTAGATCTTTGAGAGGTATCTCAAGTACCACAGGACACGAGAAACCCTGTGGGAATTCGGGGAGACCACTCTCCAAGGCTAAATATCCATTGGTGACCGATAGTGAACTAGTACCGTGAGGGAAAGGTGAAAAGAACCCAGAGATGGGAGCGACAAGAACCTGAAACCATAAGCCTACAAGCTGTGGGAGCACAATGCCTTTGGCAAGTGTGACCGCGTGCCTTTTGCATAATGAGCCAACGAGTTACTGTTGCAAGCAAGGTTAAGCCGTTATAGGCGTAGCCGTAGCGAAAGCGAGTCTGAATAGGGCGTTTAGTTTGCAGCTGTAGACCCGAAACCCAGTGATCTACTCATGGCCAGGGTGAAGCGTAAGTAATATTACGTGGAGGCCCGAACTGATGAAGGCTGAAAACTTCTCGGATGAGCTGTGGGTAGGGGTGAAAGGCCAATCAAACTGGGTGATAGCTGGTTCTCTCCGAAATATATTTAGGTATAGTCTTGAGCAATTCTATCGCGGAGGTAGAGCACTGAATGGGCTAGGGGTCTTTACCAGATTACCAAACCCAATCAAACTCCGAATGCCGTTGATAGCTATCTCAGGAAACAGACATGGGGTGATAAGGTCACATGTCGAGAGGGAAAGAGCCCAGACCGTCAGCTAAGGTCCCAAAATGCATGCTAAGTGTAAAACGTTGTGGAGCTACTGAAACAACTAGGAGGTTGGCTTAGAAGCAGCAATCCTTTAAAGAAAGCGTAATAGCTCACTAGTCTAGTGGTTCCGCGCGGAAGATTTAACGGGGCTCAAGCATGCTACCGAAGCTACGGCTGTATAGTCTTAGGATTATACGGGGTAGGAGAGCGTTCTAGTGTAGGGCGAAGGTAGACCGAAAGGACTGCTGGACGAACTAGAAGTGAACATGTTGGCATAAGTAGCGTAGAAATGCAGGTGGAAAACCTGCACGCCGTAAACTTAAGGGTTCCTGGGTAAGGATAATCCTCCCAGGGTTAGCCGGATCCTAAGGCGAGGCCAATTGGCGTAGTCGATGGACAGCAGGTTAATATTCCTGCGCTAATATTAACGCGTGGTATAGGAGTGACGGAGTAGGCAGTGTCAGCCTCTTATTAGATTGAGGTGTAGGTATTTAGGAGGTGTCGTAGGTAAATCCGCGGCACATACTCTGAGGTACCGAGCGAGGGACTTGTCCCGAAGTGATATGAGCCATGCTTCCAAGAAAAGCTTCGATATTTGTTAATATTATCCGTACCGTAAACCGACTCAGGTGAGTAGGATGAGTATTCTAAGGCGATTGAGTAAAATCTGGTTAAGGAACTCGGCAACTTGACACCGTAACTTCGGAAGAAGGTGTGCCCTCGTGGGTGTTAAAGCCTATGAGGGTCGCAGTGAATTGGGGGTGGCGACTGTTTATCAAAAACACAGGGCTGTGCGAAGTCACAAGACGATGTATACAGCCTGACGCCTGCCCGGTGCTGGAAGGTTAAGAGGATTTGTCAGCGTAAGCAAAGCAGAGAATCGAAGCCCCAGTAAACGGCGGCCGTAACTATAACGGTCCTAAGGTAGCGAAATTCCTTGTCGGGTAAGTTCCGACCTGCACGAATGGCGTAACGACTTCCCCGGTGTCTCGACCAGATGCTCAGCGAAATTGAAGTCCCAGTGAAAATGCTGGGTACCCGCAGAAAGACGGAAAGACCCCGTGAACCTTTACTGTAACTTGGCACTGAACTTTGAGTTTCTATGTGTAGGATAGGTGGGAGCCTTTGAAGTTGGAGCGCTAGCTCTGATGGAGGCAACGTTGAAATACCACCCTTAGGTACTTAGAGTTCTAACCTGCGCTCATTAACAGGGCGAGGAACAATGTCTGGTGGGCAGTTTGACTGGGGCGGTCGCCTCCCAAAGAGTAACGGAGGCGCACGAAGGTTCCCTCAGCCTGATTGGAAACCAGGCGTAGAGTGTATTGGCATAAGGGAGCTTAACTGCGAGACAAACAAGTCAAGCAGGTGCGAAAGCAGGTCAAAGTGATCCGGTGGTCCCGCGTGGAAGGGCCATCGCTAAACGGATAAAAGGTACTCCGGGGATAACAGGCTGATTCCGCCCAAGAGTCCATATCGACGGCGGAGTTTGGCACCTCGATGTCGGCTCATCACATCCTGGGGCTGGAGCAGGTCCCAAGGGTTCGGCTGTTCGCCGATTAAAGTGGTACGCGAGCTGGGTTCAAAACGTCGTGAGACAGTTTGGTCCTTACCTTTTGTGGGCGTAGGAAAATTGCGTGGACTTGTCCCTAGTACGAGAGGACCGGGATGAACGAACCTCTGGTGTTCCAGTTGTCGCGCTAGCGGCACCGCTGGTTAGCTATGTTCGGGTAGGATAACCGCTGAAAGCATCTAAGCGGGAAGCCAGCCACAAGATTATTTTTCCCTAGGGCTTCGGCCCTCTAAAGACTCCTTGGAGACTACAAGGTTGATAGGCGGAAAGTGTAAGTACAGTAATGTATTCAGCTCATCCGTACTAATAAGTCGTGAGGCTTTATTAATAAATATACTTTAGAAATTGTCTCTGCTAAAGATCACCAATATTCACTTACATATTACTTTTTATTTAGAATTGATTTGCTGGCGTTATTAGCGGCGGGGCCACACCTGATCCCATTCCGAACTCAGAAGTTAAGCCCGCTAGCGGCGATGGTAGTGCAGTCGAAAGACTGTGGGAGAGTAGCACAATGCCAGCTCTATTTACGGCCCAGTCACAACCTCAAAAAGGGAGTGACTGGGCTTTTTTTTAAAAAAAATTGAATTAAAAAATCAAGGTGCGACTAAATTCCCACAGTTTGTTTTTGGTTTTACCATCCAATAATTCATACTGTACGACTGTTCCTGTTTTATTTGCATCCTTCCAAGAAACCAAAACGACCTCAAGCTTAAAACGGTTACTACTGGCGGAGCTTTTCGAAAAAACAATTTTACTTCTATTTTGGACGTCAACTAATTGGCGCGGTAGGTTTGCTTGCAGTAATAAGGACCTTGCGAGATGGTTACCAGAAACGAAAGATGCACTTTGAATTTCATTCCATTTAGGAAATCCCTTTAAGGTACTTAGGTAGTCCAAATCTTTTTGCCAAAGATGCGTGAATTTTTTTGAAGGTAGCTGGTCTTCCTTGAAATCAAGCCAAAGAATATGAGTCATAAAAATTGACGATGCCAAAAGAACTAGAATTAGGATTAATCGAGACATCAGGCGTAATTTTATCTGAGCGCAAGTTCTAAAGTATATGGTTTAATTTAGGAAAAAGATCAAAACTGCCCAGGAGGCGCCACACAAGTGACAATTTTGGCAATTTATAAGAAGAATGTAATGCGTTAAATATATGAAAAGACATATGTTTGTTAAATATATGAACTTAATACAGAAAACAGAGATTTTAACGAATCTAAAGATCAGAGCAAATAAATAAAACCCTTAAATTTCAAATACTTAACCAATGCCTCTATTGGCACGCATATTGGATATGTGAGAGTGGACTTGTAAGAGAGGGAAAATTCAATGTTGATTATTAGACGTTTATTCCAAGGAACATTTGTAGTTTTGCTGGCCGTTGGCTGCTCAAAAGTTGCATTTGAGGCCAACAAGGATTTTAACAAGTGCCAAAACTCCAGCCTGGCTTGTACGTTAATTTCGGACAATGTCGAGCGCTTTGAGTATGACATAAAGGTTGGTTCAGGAATTGTCGACATCCTTATTGTAGACGATAACTCGGGCTCAATGTCGCCAGAACAAGCCCAAATGGCTGGGCGCTTTCCAAACTTTCTTCAGTCACTGGCAAATTTAGATTACCATATTGCAATAACAACTACTGACGTTTCGGCAAGTATGATCAGTGGGCAAGCCAATGGCCCAAAGCCAGCCAATGGCAACGGAGCCTTTCAGGACGGTAAGTTTATTCCATTCGCGCCTGGCATTTCGGTTTTGACGAGAGATACTACGAACAAAGAAAGTCTTTTCTATAATACAGTGCAGAGACCTGAAACTATAAGCTGTGAACAAAATGATTTTAGTTGGAACTACTGCCCCTCACCCGACGAACGAGGTGTGTATGCTGCTCGTTTAGCCGTAGAGCGAGCAGATTCTAACTTTTTTAGGGCAAAGGCTCACTTAGCATTGGTTATTTTGGCAGACGAAGACGAACGTTCTCAAGGTGGGAGTGCTCCAGGTTATCCCCTTGAAGAAAAAGATATGCCTGAAGGCTTAGTTGCTGCAGTAAAGAGTAAATTCGGAGTAGATAAAACCTTTAGTGCTCATGCCATTATCGTTAAGCCTGGCGACGAAACCTGTCTGAATGCTCAGGTAAGAGTTTTTGGAACTCGAACTGTACGAGGATATTATGGGACCGTTTATGCCAAACTCGCCAACATGACAAAAGGAGTGATTGGCAGCATTTGTTCTTCGGATTATGGCGCTCAGCTTGGTGCGATAGGCTATAATATTCAGGATCAAGTAAACTCAAAGGGACTAGCATGTAAACCCATTGATAATTTGGTTGATGTTGATGTCACGCCCACAATTGCGGGACTAACGATTACCTATGATGCCGTGACTAACACCGTAAAGTTTAGCCAAACTTTACCTCCAAACACTAATATTCACTTTAAATACGATTGTATTAAACTGTAAATAAATTCGATCGGGTTAAGTTATCAAAAGATCTTTTTGGCTGGACGGATTGAAATGTTTGGTGTGCAAATGATAATAATGCCCCTTTGAATTCATAAGTTCTTGGTGGCTGCCCAGCTCAATAATTTTATGGTTCTCGATCACTGCTATTCGGTGGCAATCTTGTAAGGTCGACAGGCGATGGGCAACAATGATGCTGGTTCGGCTTTCGGTCACTTTTTGGATAGCCTTCTGAATGAGAAACTCAGTATGGGAGTCAATGTTGGCGGTGGCCTCGTCCAGAATAAGTATATCTGGATCGAAGGCAAGTACCCGGGCAAAGGCGATCAACTGACGCTCGCCAAGACTAAGATTTGCTCCTTTTTCTTCAACAGGACAATCAAGTCCACCAATTCGAGATTGAAACAGACCAAAACATTGTGCCAACTGAGCTGACTCTTCAATGTGTTTTCGGGTGATAGCTGAACAATTTAAATTAATGTTGGAAGCGATTGTTCCCTTAAAAATAAAAGGATCCTGCTGAACGACTCCGATATGTTTTCGCCATAGTTCAGATGAAAATCCTCGAATATCTTGTCCATCAACAATTATCTGACCTGACTCAAAATCATAGAACCTCTGAAGTAGCGAAATCAAACTGGACTTACCACTTCCGGTTTTTCCCACTATTCCCAAACTTTCCCCTGGTTTTATTTCAAGGTTTAGATTTTCAAGCACCCAGCGACTATTGGAGTTATATCGAAAGCTCAGATCTTTTATTACGACATGGCCACGAATTTTTGGGGGAGGGAGGTAATTGGAGCGAAGTTCAGTTTTTTCTGCCATTAGGGTAAAAATGCGCTCGGCGCTTGTGAGGCTATCTTGAAGCTGCACATATTTTTCGAGAAAATTTGTCAACGGATGATGGATATCTTGAACATAAAGAAAGAAGGCCACTAAGAGCCCAATTTGCAATGACTGGGTAGTCTTAAGATGTGTTCCATAAAAAATAGAAATTAGTACCGCTAGGGCCGTATAAAAGTGCATCAGCGGCCAAAGCAAAGCGTAATTGTGAGTCATCTTAAGTGAGATCTCTTTATACTCCCGGGAATTTGCCTTAAATTTTGAAAGATTGGCTGGCACACGGTTGTAGAGTTGCAGCAACGACATCCCATTTATATTTTCGGCCACAAAGGCATTGATTGAAGCAAGCTTTGACTTCTGCTGTTCGATAATTATTTTTATTTTACGGGTCAGCTTAATAGTAATAAAGGCCACTAATGGAGAGAAGACTAAACAAACCAGAGACAACTTTAGAGAAATAAAGGCCATCGCTATGATAATTGCGAAAAACTCCACAAAACTTGTGAAGAGACTAAAAAGAACTTGATTAAAAAATGCGCCAAGACTTGAAACATCATTTGTCACACGAGTGACAATCCGGCCCGTGGGGTTTTTGTCAAAGTATGTGGTTGGTAGGTTTTGCACATGGGAAAGCAGTTTTTCCCTGATATCAAATAGAATTTTATTTCCTAGTTTCTGAAAGGAAATAGTTTGAATGTATAGAAGCGTCGAACTTACCGCCTGGATAAAAAGATAAATTAATGCCCATTTTTTAATATAATTAAGATTTCCGGCGGCTATTCCCTGGTCAATAACTTTTCCGACAATTATTGGTAGCCACCTTGCGACTGCCGACTGCAGAACTACAAAAACCACAACCGAAATGGCCCAAACTTTATAGCGGGCAACAAAAGGTAAAAACTGATAGAGAGCCTTTAACATAGGGGAGCTCCCCTATTTTTAACATGGGGTGGTTGTCCGGTTTGGAGCTTGAGAACCGAGTGGTAGAAGGGACAGGTGGCGACGAGTTCTTGGTGGCTTCCGATTGCCACAATTTTGCCGGCGTCTAACACCACAATTTTATCACAGTTTTCCATGGATACTATTCTATGGGAAATAATAATTGTAGTTTTGTTTTGTCGATCTTTGAAAACGTTTTCGTTAAGATTGACAAGAATTTTTCGTTCGGTTTCTGCGTCCACGGCACTTAATACATCATCGAGTATTACCACCGGGCTGTTTCGTATTAGTCCGCGGCCAATACTTAATCGTTGCTTCTGGCCGCCAGAGAGATTTATGCCTCTTTCTCCTAAAATTGTGTTGTAGCCTGCTGAAGTAGAAACAATTTCATCGTGAATATTTACAAGTTTCGCATACTTCTCAACGTATTCTTGCTCGACCGAATCTGGGACCCCTAAAGAGAAATTAGAGGCTACGGAATCGCCAAATAAAAATACGTTTTGTGGTACTAAACAAATAATATTTCTTAATTGGCTCAATTGTATTGTCTCTAATGAATGTCCGTTTAAAAAAATGTGACCACAAGTAGGATTAAAAAGCCGACACAACAAATGAACTATTGTAGTTTTGCCAGATCCTATTGCTCCAAAAATTCCTAGAGTTTCACCGCGACTAATGCTGAATGACACGTTTTCTAGTGCCGGAATGGTCCCGGTGGGGTAACGAAAAGAAAGATTTCGAAACTCAAGAGACTCAAACTCAAGGGGAGTAACAAGGCCACTGTCTACGACGTCAGGAGGATAGTTGAGGACTTCTGATATGCGCTCAAAAGAGGCGCGAGCCTCCATAATCATTGATACTGAGTAACCGATTTCAACCATGGGCCAACTTAGTTTATGGATGTAATGGAAAAAGGCTACAAATGTTCCTAGAGTTACGGTGCCACTTATCACGTCCTTGCCACCGACAAAAAACAAGATAACGATTCCGACGATGACTCCAACACGCAGTGAGGGCTCCAACATTGCCTCAACCGTGGACACTCGGTTGGAGGAGTTTTCAAATTCTTTACTGGATTTGTTAAAATGCTGTGTATGAGTTTTTTCTTGGGCGTAACCTTTAATGACTCGAATTCCCGAAATAATTTCTTGGGCAACCCCCGAGACTTCCGAAAATTTATCTTGTTTAGTACGAAAACGCGATTGAATAAGGCGTTCGAGTTTCCAAACCAAAAAAGGTAAAAAGGGGAGGACTACGAAAGCCTTCATCGTCCACTGGGGGGAGAGATAGATCATAATGGGTATTGCAGTGGCCATAATAAACAAAGAATCAAACGTCATTAAAAGCGCGGGACCTACTCCCATGCGAAATGACTGAACGTCATTGGTAATGAGACTCATGAGTTGACCGACGGGGCGTTTTTCAAAAAAACTTGGCCCTAAGTCCGTAAGTTTTGCAAAAATCCGATTGCGCAAGTCCTCAGCAGCCGCATGATGGTGACGTCCAAAATATATTCGCCAAAAATATCTAGATATTGCAGTGCCAATAATAAGAAAAAGGAAAACAGCCAAATTAGGTAGAATTTCATGGGTTGTCTTGTTGGCCGTCAAATCGTCAACAGCTCGCTTAAGGATGAGGGGCGAAAGTCCATCGAAAATATTTGTCAGCAACAATGCAAAAATGCCTAACGAAAAGGCTTTTCTATTGCGTGAAATATAAAAGCGAAAGGGATTTTTAAGACTCATAGAGGTTTTTAATCTATCAAGTTGCCAGCGAACATTCAAAATACAATACTTAAAAAGCTCACATTGAATGCGCTGTGGCTACTTCATTGAAAATTCCGGCGAAATTCAATTTTATTTGGTGTATAAACTTAGAAGATTAAGGGACTTATATGAATCAATCGACGCCGATAACTCCGCCAACCAGCAGGTCTGATATCGAGAATTTGTCTCGACAATTTGCCTTTACGTCTACAATTGACTCCATCGTAGCATGGGGACGCAAGAACTCGTTATGGCCATTGCCCTTTGGAACTGCTTGTTGTGGAATTGAACTCATGTCGGTCATGGGACCTAAGTATGATTTGGCGAGATTTGGCGCCGAAGTCGTTAGATTTTCTCCCCGTCAATCAGATCTTTTGTTGGTGGCAGGAACGATTACCGAAAAAATGGCGCCGATTCTGCTTCATGTCTATCAACAAATGTTGGAACCAAAGTATGTTCTCTCGATGGGCGTTTGCGCAAGCTCCGGCGGATTTTACAG
>Ga0163151_10002213_pt1 | contig 30775 bp, 25 predicted proteins | sample OliLakLV19MP5IB2_FD_145596 | JGI IMG/M metagenome (GOLD analysis project Ga0163151, IMG submission 145596) | Freshwater microbial mat bacterial communities from Lake Vanda, McMurdo Dry Valleys, Antarctica - Oligotrophic Lake LV.19.MP5.IB-2 | ecosystem: Environmental > Aquatic > Freshwater >...
CTACTGTTGTGATTTTATTGGGATGGGCAGTATTTAAATTTACCTATAAAGCAGTTAAATAATTATCATACTTTTTTTATATTTGAACTAATGAAAATAACAGAAAAAATAAGCATAGATGAATTTGATGGCAAACGCTTCCAAATAAGATTGGTAGAGCCAGTAACCAATAAGAAAGCAGTCCTTACTCATTTTCTACATAATTTGCAAAATGGAGCCTCAAAGCATTATAAAAAGGATGCAATGAAAGCACTAAAAGAATATATACTATACAAAAAAGAAGAGGAGAATTTGTCTTTGCTTGCTGAAGAAGCCTTGCAACAACTTTTATTTGAAGTTGAAAATGTACCGTTCCCTACACCAGAAAATTATACATTTAAATTCATTGACTTATTTGCTGGCATTGGAGGTTTCAGAATAGCTATGCAAAACTTGGGAGGGAAATGTGTTTTTACGAGTGAATGGGATAAAGAAGCTCAAAGGACTTATAAAGCTAATTTTGGAGAAGTTCCTTTTGGCGATATTACAAATGAAAAAATCAAGAATTATATACCTGATAATTTCGATTTGCTTTGTGCTGGTTTTCCTTGTCAAGCATTCTCAATTGCTGGTAAACGAGGTGGCTTTGAAGATACCAGAGGCACATTGTTTTTTGATGTAGCCGAAATAATTAAAAGGAAAAGGCCGAAAGCAATATTCTTAGAGAATGTAAAAGGTTTGAGAAATCATAATGGTGGAAGAACATTAGAAACTATATTAAATGTTTTACGAAATGATTTAGGTTATTTCGTGCCCGAGCCACAAATAATAAACGCCAAAGAATTTGGTGTGCCCCAAAATAGAGAGCGGATTTATATTGTTGGATTTCGAAAAGATTTAAATATTGATAAATTTGAATATCCTAAAGCTCAACAAAAGCAAATAAAATTTGCAAGTGTAAAAGAGAAAAAAGTCGTACCAACTAAATATTATTTGTCTACTCAATATGTTCAGACTTTGATAAATCATAAAGAAAGACATGAAAGTAAAGGTAATGGTTTTGGATATGCAATTATACCTGATGACGGAATTGCAAATTCGATTGTTGTTGGAGGAATGGGTAGAGAAAGAAATTTAGTAATAGATAATCGTATTACAGATTATACTCCAACTACACATATCAAAGGAGTTGTGAATAGAGAAGGAATTAGAAAAATGACTCCTAGGGAGTGGGCCAGACTACAGGGATTTCCAGATAAATATATAATTCCAGTAGCAGACGCATCTGCATACAAACAATTTGGTAACTCTGTTGCGATACCTGCAATTCAAGCAACAGCAAAAAATATAATTCAAGTAATCGGAGTCAAAAATGTTAACAGGAAATAAAGGAGAATGGAGTGAGATATATGTCTTTCTGAAATTACTTGCAGATGGTAGATTAAATGCGGCTGACTCGAATTTGAATATCCTTCCCGATGTATATTATCCTATTATCAAGATATTACGTCAAGAAAGTGGGATTTTAAGAGAATATATTGTAGACCAACAAATCAAAATAATAGATGGTAGTAACGGAAGTGAATTATTTAATTTAAATGTTTCTGAATTTGTTAATCGGTCGATTGACTTATTTGCTAAACTTAGAAATTCTGAAGGAAGAAGTTTTCAATTTGAAGATATAGAAGAATTTTTAAGTAGTATTGATGTAAACTCATTGACAGCAGTGAGCACTGATAAGTCAGATATCAATATAATAGTACACGATCTAAGTACGGGTCTGAAACCAAAACTTGGGTTTAGTATTAAATCAATGCTTGGTGGAAGTTCAACATTGTTCAATCCTGGAAATACGACAAATTTTATTTTTGAAATAATTGGGATGGGGGAATTAAATTTTATGGAAATAAATGAAATAGTATCAGAACCTAAAATTACAAATAGAATCTCAAAGTTTAAAAGTATGGGGTTTAATCTAAAATTTGTAAATATTCAATCCTCAACTTTACAATTAAATTTGCAACTAATTGATGGTAGCCTGCCTGAAATATTAGCAGAATTACTATTATTAAGATATGCGTCCTTTGGGTCACCTGTATTGTCAGTTTTATTAGCCCAACTTACAGAGATCAATCCATTAAATTTTGATTTATCAATGGGGCACCCATTTTATGAATATAAGGTTAAGAATTTCTTAACAGATAGTGCCCTCGGTATGACACCAGCGACAACATGGACAGGTAAATATGATGCAACAGGTGGTATTATTATTGTAAAAAGTGATGGTGAACTAGTTTGTTATCATATATATAATAGGAATGAATTTCAAACATATTTGTTGAACAATACAAAATTAGAACAGGCTAGTACATCTAGATATAATTTTGGGGAGTTGTATCAAGATAATGGGAGATTCTTTATTAAATTAAATCTCCAAATTAGATTTAAAGCAGTTAAATAATTATCATACTTTGTTACAATCTATCTACATAAAAAACTTTGCATTGATTGATGAAATTCAAATTGAATTTTGTGCAGGATTTAATATTATAACAGGCGAAACAGGTTCGGGAAAATCCATTGTACTTGGTGCATTGGGCTTGGTTTTGGGCGAACGTGCAGATACTTCGGTCATTAATAAAAACAGCGATAAATGTATTATTGAAGCACAATTTGTAGTTGATAAAAATATACGATATATATTCGATACGCATGAGCTCGATTTTGATGCGACTTGTATATTGAGAAGAGAGATAAACAATCTCGGAAAATCAAGAGCGTTTGTGAATGACACACCCGTAAATATTTCTGTATTAAAAGAGATTGGTTCGTATTTAATTGATATGGTTTCGCAGCATGAAACTTTGGAGTTAAACCAAAACAAATTCCAAATGGAAACTCTGGATGCCGCTGCTGATAATGGAAATCTGTTTGTAGAATATTCTCAAAACTATCATAGTATTAAAACTGCAGAGAAGAAATTAACAGACTTGCAAACAAAAGAAAGCAATATTAAAAACGAACAAGACTATATACAATTTTTGCTGAATGAATTTGCCGAAGCTAAAATAAAGGCAGGCGAAGAGACCCAACTGGAGCAGGATTTGAATACTTTAGAACATGCAGGAAGTATTATAGAAGAAAGTTCAAATATTATTCAAACACTGAAAGAATCTGACTTTAATATAATAGCGATGCTGAAAGAAGTTTTGCAAAAAACATTGCAACTTTCAAAATATAATCAGAGTTTTGAGGAATTACATAACCGCATTAAGTCAGTACAAATAGAATTGGATGATATTGCTGCTGAAATAGAAAATACGGCCGAGAAAACACAAGCAAACCCTCAGCAGCAGCAGCTTTTAAAAGAGCGTTTGGATTTGATAAACCATTTGCTCAATAAGCATCGGGCAAAAACGACGGAAGAATTATTATATATAAAAAATGAACTTTCTGGCAAGAACGATGATATAGAATCATTGGGGAAAGATATTATAGTTTTGCAAAAGGAAATCGAGCTATTATATAATACTTTAAATGCTTTTGCTACTAAATTGTCCGAACGCAGAAAGAAAGCTGCAACCCAAGCAGAGAAGGGCATTAACGAATTGATGAAGCAAGCAGGTTTGCAAAATGCGATATTTAAAATTGAACTTTTGCAACTTACTGAACCCAATCAATACGGAATAGATGCTGTGGACTTTCTATTTGCAGCCAACAAAGGTTCTAATTTTTTACCCGTCAGCAAAACCGCTTCTGGCGGCGAACTTGGCCGGTTGATGCTCTGTATAAAAACATATATCGCAGGCAAAACAAAATTAGCGACTATGATATTTGATGAGATAGATACAGGAATCTCGGGCGAAACTGCTATACAAATTGGTCGCCTCATGCAAACACTTTCTAACAATCATCAATTAATTGCAGTTACCCACCTTCCACAAATTGCTGCCCGTGCCGAGAATCATTATAAAGTATATAAAGAAGTAGGAAGTAAAAATACAATTACAAAACTTGAGCAGTTAGATAAGAAACAGAGATTGCAGGAACTGGCCCACATGCTTGGTGGGGAGAACTATAGTGATAAAACATTGGCCGCCGCGAAGGAATTGATGAGGTAGGATTTAGGAGTAAGGAATAGGGAGTAAGGAGCTTACGCCAAATAGCACTTTCTCCTTATCCCTTCGTACTTTTTCACAAATCAAACTTAATCCCTTGCGATAACGGTAATTCCGTTCCATAATTAATAGTATTTGTTTGTCTACGCATATAAGCTTTCCAGGCATCGCTGCCGCTTTCACGACCACCGCCAGTTTCTTTTTCGCCACCAAATGCTCCGCCAATTTCGGCACCGCTGGTTCCAATATTTACGTTGGCAATTCCACAATCGGAGCCTGCAACAGTGAGGAATTTTTCGGTTTCTAAAATGTTTTGTGAGAATATAGAACTGCTCAAACCTTGGCGTACGCCATTCTGCAGGGCTATAGCTTCGTCAACAGTATTATACTTCATGATATATAATATAGGAGCAAAAGTTTCATGTTGTACGATATCCCAATCGTTTTTCGCTTCTATAATACATGGATTCACATAACAATCGGATGGCATATTTTCTATAATAGTTCCACCACATAATATATTACCGCCAAGTTCTTTTGCACGGGCAACCGCATTCAAGAAACTTGTTACTGCATCATTATCAATGAGTGGACCAACCAAAATTCCATCTTCTACTGGGTTGCCAATCCTTATATGTTTATATGCATTTAATATTTTTTCTTTGAGCGTATCATATATACTTTCATGTATAATAAGTCTACGAGTAGTAGTGCAACGTTGGCCGCAAGTTCCTACAGCACCAAAGATGATAGCACGCAAAGCCATTTCTAAATCGGCATGTTGCGAAACAATGATGGCATTATTTCCACCAAGTTCTAATAAACTTTTTCCCAGTCGAGCACCCACAGCAGCACCTACTTTTTTGCCCATCCGTGTAGAACCAGTTGCCGAAACCAAAGGAACATTTTCATCGTTGCTCATTAGTTCGCCAATTCTGTAATCACCTATAATAAGATTAAACACACCTTCGGGTATTTTATTTTCTTGTAATACTTTGCTCAATAAATGCTGACATGCAATAGCAGTCAACGGTGTTTTTTCACTAGGTTTCCATATACACACATCGCCACAAACGGCGGCTAGCATTGCGTTCCAACTCCACACCGCTACAGGGAAATTAAACGCCGATATAATACCCACCGCACCTAATGGATGCCATTGCTCATACATACGGTGGTTGGGGCGTTCGCTATGCATAGTCAATCCATATAATTGTCGTGAAAGCCCAACTGCGAAATCGCATATATCGATCATTTCTTGCACTTCGCCCAACCCTTCTTGCAGCAATTTCCCCATCTCATAGCTAACGAGTTTGCCGAGCGGTTCTTTATACTCACGCAATATATTTCCATACTGTCTCACAATCTCGCCACGCTTAGGGGCAGGCACGCTACGCCAGTATGAAAATGCTTTTTGGCTTTCAGTTATTATATGTTTATATTCGGCTTCACCAGCCATTTTTACGGTTGCTATTTTCTTACCATCCACAGGAGATATTATATCTTTTGTTTCGGTGTTACTATCACCAAACCATTGCAAACCAGTAGATGATGAGAGATTGAGTTCGTTGATGTGAAGTTGTTTGAGAATTGATTGTATATCCATGGGGCAAAAATAATGGTTAATTGTTAATGGTGAATGGTTAATGTTGCTTACGCAGATTTGTAAAATCAGCCGCAGTAATATAATAGTTTAGAAATAATGTAGTTTTTTGTACCTTTGAAAAAAAAACTGATATGCTTACCAAAATCAAAGTTATGCAAACTGTTAGCTCATTGCCAGATACTTTCTCAATAGAAGAGGTAATCAATAGGCTCATGCGACTTCAAAAAATTAAAATTGGTCTATAACAATCTGAAAAAGGCTTGTGAGTTTCAACAGAAGAATCGAAAAAGAAGCTTGAAAAATGGTTGAAATAAATTGGCTTACTTAATGAAAAAATTATATATCATATTCCTCCTTTTATTTATCCTAGCCAATCATCTTTATGGGCAAAAGCACAAAGTGCAGAATGATACTTTAGGATATTGGTCGGATATTGAATTGGCTGATGATTCAATATTTTGGAATGAGTTTTTTTATAAAGATTATTTCGAGTTACCTTTTTATGTTTGGAGAGATTCATTGGGTTATTATAAAAATAATTGGAGTGATCAGCCTTTAACTAAAGATGATACAATTCCGCATTTAATTACTGCACAAGGTATATGTAATGGGAAAGGCTACCATATAATAAATGAAGGCGAGGCAATTGATTTAAACGATACTATTGTTTTATATATTGGAGAATCTAGTCCAGCTTATTATGATGATTATCTTTTTAAAATTGTCAATGGAAAATTTAAAGGGAGCTATAATACAGTTTATAAACACTATCGATATTCTACTAAACTATTTTGGAAAACATTCAATCAAAAATTATATCTAAATATGCTGAAGCCTCAAAAAGGAACTTGGCTAAAAGGAAAGGTCGAATATGATTGTTTGCAAATTGATGATGGTGGTTCTCGCCTCATCCACCTGACTTCTTATTTTAAGTTGAGGGTGGAGTAATAATGGTAAATTGTGGCATAAATGTAGTCGGAGCATAATTGAAAATCTCATCGTATTGTCGAGAAAACAAAAGAATCCGCATAGAACCCCGCCGTCGCGTGCCTAAGCCTTAGCTAAATGCCATAGTTGGAAGACATTTTTACTTACCCAGCGATAAACGGGCGGCCACAGTATCGGAATACTAATAGCTATGAAGACTTACGACGGTATCTTCTTTACATATAGGATCCAAACTGTGGCTGAACCGTGGTTTTGCATTGGCTTCCATGCAAAAATCGCCTAGGTAAGTAAAAACACTTTTTGAGTACTTTTTTGTGTAAAAAAGTACTGTCGTGCTGGCGAGGCATGCGACAAAAAAAATAGTAGAAAAATATATAATACTGGTATGTCTTGAGTACATATGTGCCTTAACTCTTTGTTGTAAATAGTTCCTGCACAGATTTGACAACTCTTCCATGCACTAGCCCCTGTGGATTTGACAAATTAACAATGTTTGTATTTTTCGATATCCGCCGCGGACGAGAACACGACAAATCAGCCCGTTGAATAAAATGTTACTAATTCCCTCACCACCTACAACAAATAGCCTAACCCGCTGTGGATTAGCAAAAATATTTCGTGGTCGAATTTTTATTATATATTTTAAGACTATTTTTGTTTCATGGACTCAACAAACCCTGCATTAGAACTTGCAGAAAATTTCATGCACCAAACCAATTGCTCCGTGTTTCTCACAGGAAAAGCTGGTACAGGTAAAACTACATTTTTAAGAGAGTTGCAAAATACTTGTACCAAAAACATGGTAATTGTTGCACCTACAGGTGTCGCGGCCATCAATGCGGGTGGTATGACTCTGCATTCGCTCTTTCAATTGCCATTTGGACTATATACGCCCGAACGGAAGAACTATTTCGCACACGAAAATTTATTGATCAATGATGCAAATACTTTGCTGAGTCAGATGCGGATAAGTAAAACCAAAATTGATATATTCAAAGAAATGGAGCTACTTATTATCGATGAAGTAAGTATGTTGCGTTGCGATTTGTTGGATGAAATAGATATCATACTTAAGCATTTTCGATATAATAAAAAACCTTTTGGAGGTGTGCAAGTATTATTCATCGGAGACCTATACCAGTTGCCACCTGTAGTAAATGACAATGAATGGAAAATATTGTCTGAATTTTACGAAACGCCATTCTTTTTCAGTGCAAAAGTATTACAAGAAAATCCGCCTTTATATATAGAACTGCAAAAAATATATCGCCAAAATGAAGAGCATTTTATTGCCTTATTAAATGAAATTCGGAACAATAATTTGAATGAAGATGATTTTGAATTGCTGAATCAACGCCGCGGTGCATGGACCGATGACATGGATGATTATATAGTTTTGACCACCCATAATAAGATCGCAGACGAAACAAATATACAACATTTGCAAAGACTCGAAGGAGAAAAGTATAGTTATAAAGCATCCATCAAAGACGATTTTAATCAGTATGCATATCCAACTGAAGTGAATCTGGAATTGAAGATTGGAGCAAGGATTATGTTTATTAAAAACGATGTAGGGGAGGAGCGGAGATATTTTAACGGAAAGCTTGGCACCATTAGTAGAATTAAGGGTGAAGAAATATATGTGAAGTTTGATGATAATGATTTTGAGATGCTTTTGGAACGCGAAACCTGGAAAAATAATCGTTATGTATTAGATAAAGAAAGTAATAAAATTAGTGAGGAGGAAATTGGAAGTTTTACGCAATATCCTATCAGGTTGGCTTGGGCTATTACTATACATAAAAGTCAAGGATTAACTTTTGAAAAAGCAGTAATTGATGCAGGGAGATCTTTTGCTCCAGGTCAAGTGTATGTGGCATTGAGCCGCTGTACAACATTGGATGGCATGATTTTAAAATCGAATATTACGCAGCAAAGTGTTACAACCGATGAGCGTGTTATTAAATACACAAATGGTGCATTCGATGAAGATATATTATTAAATGTTTTTCAACTCGAACAAAAAATATTTCTTAAAAACAAACTATTACATACATTCGATTTCAAAAAAATTGAAAGTGAGATTCGTAGTTTTAAAGAAAACAATATAGGAAAAAAGATACCGAATGAGTTAGCAGAAAAGCAATGGATAAATGCCATGATAGCCAGTATAGACGAGCAACAACCTATTGCAGAAAAATTCAAATTGCAATTAGAGGCTTTAATTAATGAAGCAGAAAGTACCACAGATTCTACCACATTAAAACTACGAATTGAAAAAGCAGTTGACTATTTTTCTGAGAAAGTAAAAACAGGAATGTTGATGCCTACGCAGGTTTATTTAGAAAGTTTGAAGAGTGCTACACGAATTAAAAAGTATAAGTTCGATGTATTAGCAATAGAATTGCAATTGTTGAATTTAGCTAAGAAATTTAGTAAGATACAATATGGCGATATTGCATTTAAGTTCCCTGAATTTACGTATCATAAAACACAATTGCCCGCAGAAAAACCTAAGGGAGAAAAAGGCTCATCCGCCAAAGAAAGTGTCGCATTATTTCTTACTGGAAAAACCATTGCAGAAATAGCAACCGTAAGGAATATGGCCTTAACAACTGTTGAAGGTCATTTGGCGATTGGGGTGCAAGATGGGGAGATACAAATTGAACAACTTGTTCCCGAACAGAAAATAAAAGACATACTAGAAGTGTTCGAGAAAAATACATTTGACACACTTGCACCGTACAAAGAAATACTTGGACATAGTGTGAGTTGGGGAGAATTTAGGAGTGTGATTGCATATAGGAAACTAATGGTTAGAGAGGATGGTTAACGGTTAATGTTGCTTGCACCAGCAAAATAATGATTCCCGCCGCGGCGGGGTTAATGATAAATTATTTCCGCCACCGGCGGCTTGCTTACGCCAACTTTCTAGTTACTATTAATTGATGATCTATCTGCCGAATGGCATTAACCATTAACCTCTTTTCACTCTTTCCCAATTCACACTCTGCTTCCCCTTCATATATCGGAAGAAGCCTAGTACGGCGGCCCAGTGCATAAATACAAAGTAAAAAGGAATATATAATACCTTTACTTTGTTTATATAATATCCTAAGATAGCAATTATATAAAATGCAATTTGCAAATAGAGAAAAGTATTATAATATATGTTTTTATCGAACAATATAATATTTGAAATAAATAATGTAATTAATGCCAAAGGGCATAAGGTCCATCGAAATACTCGGTGTGATATAAACTGAAAAGTGAGTTTGGGGTGTTTGAAAAAATTGAACATTCCGCTGTAGCGGGCCATTACTTGCCACGCACCGGCACACATACGAATTTTACGTTTCAATTCTTCCTGCACATTTGCCGACGCAGTTTCCGCAGCGTAGGCACGAGGTTCGTAGACAATTTTATATCCTTGCAAATTCAACATCACCGATTGTGTTAAATCGTCGTTGATACTGTCGGGCGGCATGGGTGTGTATAGTGCGGTGCGAACTGCAAACAGTTCGCCAGCGGCACCTACAACAGTGTAAAAATCACTGTCGAATTTCTTAATCATTGATTCGTATTTCCAATACAATCCTTCACTGGCACTGTTGGCATTGTCGGTTAAATTATATAAAATCTTTTTCTCGCCCGATACCCCAGCTACCATTTCATCCACAAAATGATTTGATATATATAATAATGCATCGGGATTTAAAGTTGAATTTGCATCGGTAAAAACAGTTATTTCCGTATCCACAAACCCAATAGCCCTATTCTCTGCCATTGATTTACCTGCTCGTTCAGGTTGATGTAACACAACAATATCAGGATATTTTTTTAATAGTTCATCCGACCCATCATCAGAACCATCAGTAATAAAAATAATTTTCTTATTTGGATAATTTAGCTCGCGGGTGTTCTTTACTTTTTCGGCTATATAATCTTTTTCATTATAGCAAGGAACTACAACAGTGATCGAAGGAGCATAAGACTTTAGCTGTTTTTTTTTGTTGAACTGTGACAATAAAAATATGGCAACAATATATAATAAATAGGTGTAAACTAAAACCAGCAGCGAAGAAAAAAACAGGGTTTCCAAGGCTTTAAATTTGCTCGATAATCTGCTTTATTTCTTCCATCGCTACATATAATTCATCAATAGCCATTTCCAATTTAGAAGGTATTTGCTCAATATGGGTATTCGTTTTTGCAAAGGTTTCAATATCTTGTAATAAATTGGTGCAAGGCAAGCCTATCATGCGTGCCGACGACTTTACTTTATGTGCCTGCATGCCAGTGGCCATGTGGTCATCGCCTTGCAATAAGCGTTTTAATTCAGTTACATCGCCGGGCATATAATCTATATAAGCCTGCAGTATTTGTTTCAGGATATCTTTGTCACCACCTGTAACACTGTTTAGATAGTCGAAGTTTATAATCATATCTTGTGGTTAGATTGTTTGTATTTGTGGATTGGATTCGTAATTTAATTCATGACAGCGTATTGTATCATATCTTGGTTTTTTTGTTCGAGCAAAACTGTCTTATTTTTAAGCATTAAATTATTTTTTTCAAAAGTAGTGTTTTTTACAGAAAGTAGTTCCACATTGTTTTTCACATCTATCTCAAAACTTGTTTTCAGTTTGTCCAAAACCTCTTCCAAATGCCCGCTGGCATTAACGCATACACTAAAGCTGATGGCAGAATTTTGCATCAAATTGACGCGGATATTGTGCTGCTTAAATTCCGTGAAAATTTGGCTTAAATGTTCTTCAGTAATAAATGAAAAATCTTTGGTGCTGAACGAAAGCAATGCTTGCTTGTCTTTGTGGATATAAAAACTCTGCGGATTGCTTTGCTCGATATTATTTATTTCAGTACCTTTCAACTCGGGTTCATAAAAAGATTTGACATAAAGCGGTAATCCCTTCTTCCTAAGTGGCTGTATCGTTTTGGGGTGAATTACATTGGCACCATAATACGCAAGTTCTATCGCCTCTTTAAATGAAAGGTGGTTCACCAATTCGGCTCCTTCATATTTTTTAGGATCGGCATTCATCACCCCAGGTACATCTTTCCAAATAGTAACAGAATTTGCCCCAAGTCCATATGCAAATATGGCTGCTGAGTAGTCGCTGCCATCACGTCCCAAAGTAGTTGTAGATAAATCGGCACTGCGGCCAATGAAGCCTTGGGTAATTACCAATTGCTTTTTCACGATAGGCAATAATTTCTTCTGTATAATATCTTCGGTAGCGGGCCAGTCGACATGTGCTTCCAAATGGTTGGTGTCGGTACAAATAAAGTTGCGGCAGTCCATCCAACGGTTTTTGAGCCCATGCCCATTAAGCCAAGTCGATATTATGCGGGTTGATATCAATTCTCCGAAGCAAACAATTTGGTCGTAAGTGTAGTCGTAGCTGCTCTCGGCAGGGGTTTCGAGTATGCACTCCAGCTCCAAAAACAGGTTGTCTATATCATCGTAAGTCTCACTTCTTTGGTCAACCAGCAAATCATTGATGATATTTTGGTGGAAATCTTTAATGGCCTGATAATTTTCCATCAAATCAGGCTTTTGTTTATAATAACTTTCAATCAATTTCTCGAAGGCGTTGGTCATTTTACCCATCGCCGAAACCACTACCAGTAAGGGTTCGTCGGTATATCGTGTAATGATATTGCCAACGTTTCTTACGGCCTCTGCATCTTTAACTGATGCCCCTCCAAATTTGAAAACCTGCATGACCTATTATTTTTTTGTCGCAAATTTGCTATAATAATTTTATTTTCGCACCATTATTAATGAACAAAAATGCAAAAAGAGATTACAGGACTAACAACAGTACACCAATTTATTTTGGATAAACAAAAGGATTTTCCCTATGCCACAGGCGAACTATCGAGGTTATTGAGAGATATTATACTGGCAGCCCGCATTATAAACAGAGAGGTGAACAAAGCCGGCTTGGTTGATATTTTGGGAAACCATGGTTCTATTAACGTGCAAGGCGAAGACGTGAAGAAATTGGATATGCTCGCCAATGAAGAATTTATCAATGCCCTGCGTCGCGGACCTGAGTGTGCCGCTGTAATTTCGGAAGAAGACGAGGATATTAATTACCTCAACAACAATGGACATTATATCGTGGCCATGGATCCATTGGATGGTTCAAGCAATATTGATGTAAATGTTTCTATTGGGACCATTTTTTCTATCTATCGCCGCCTTTCACCCATTGGTGGTCCTGTTACATTGGAAGATTGCCTGCAACCCGGCATGAACCAAGTAGCTGCCGGTTATGTATTATATGGTTCGTCCACAATGCTGGTGTATACCACAGGCAATGGCGTAAATGCTTTTACTTTAGATTTATCCATCGGTGAATTTTGTTTGTCGAGCCAAGGAATTACAACTCCCAAAATGGGCAAAATATATAGCGTGAATGAGGGCAATTACAAAAAATTCCCTGTGGGTGTAAAAAATTATATCAAGTATTGCCAAGAGGATAATAAGGAGGAGAATCGCCCTTACAGCACGCGTTATATTGGTTCTTTTGTGGCCGATTTTCACCGCAACCTCATGAAAGGTGGAATATATATATATCCACCCACTGCCAAAGATGTGAATGGTAAGCTACGGTTGATATACGAATGTAACCCCATGGCATTTTTGGTAGAGCAAGCTGGCGGACGTGCTACAGATGGCACTCGTCGTATTTTGGAAATAAAACCTGATGAATTACACCAACGTGTTCCTGTTTTTATTGGTTCAGAAACCATGGTATTGAAGGCTGAGGAATTTGTACAAGCAGAAGTTGTGGCGTAAATAAATAATGATTTTAAGCAAGCAACCATTTGGAATATATGTTGTCTTTATCATAATTGAATGATTAGTATTATAACGCCGATATATAACCAACTTGCGATGAATAAACTTTTTTATGAGAGTTTGTTGCAAAATACTTTTCATCCTTTTGAATTAATTATTATCGATAATAAATCGGACGACGGTTCGCGAGAGTATTTTGAAGGTAAAGAACATGTAGTTTTGATAAAAAATGAATTCAACTATTCATATCCTTATTGTAATAATTTGGGCATCCAAAAGTCAAGGTTTGAATATATGGCTTTTTTAAACAATGATATTATATTATCAGAAGATTGGGATAAAAAGTTGATGGCGTGCATGGAGGTGAACGACGTTCAATTTATATGCCCTTGTGGCACTGAACGTATGGGAACTAAAGAACTAACCACAAAGAGAATGCTACGGTGGAAACTGATTAGTACTCCATTGCGTAAAATCTCAGTGAATATTCTTAGTTTGAAATGGATGATGAAATTGATGTATAGCAGTTATGAAAAATATGCCGCCAGCTTATTTCGTAAATATGGATTCAAAATAAAAGAAGGCTTTTGCGGTTTTGCTATATTAACTACCAAAACCAATTTAAATAAAATTGAAGGCATGGACATCAGAGTGCAGGAGGCCGATTGGGATTTATTTGTAAAAGTTAAAAAAAGAAGTATTGATATTGGCGATATGAAGCCAATTCAAATTGCTTTGGGTATATTTGTGCACCACTTTGGGAGACTTACAGCAAAAAGCAATTTCCCCGATTTTAAAGACAGAAATAATTTATATTCATTCGATGATAAATGGACAGAACATGAAAGAAAAAAATACTTGCAAAATTTATAAATGGATTTTGGCAGCCAGTATTATACTATGCTGCAATAAAACTATTCTAAGTCAACAACTAATTAACGTTCGGATTATATATATAGATCCGGCTAAGAAAATTATAGCATTGACTAATTATTTGGATGCAGATTCCAACTTAAGTGATTGGAGAGTTAGTTCAAACGGTATCGATACTCCTTTGTCGAAACTTGTTACGATATTGGGTAATTTGAATCCATGCAAAAACACCCAAAGTTTGGTATTGCAGGGTCTTACGATGGATCCCAATAAAGGCTCCCTAAGTTTGCATTTACCCAATTTGCCAATTGACTCACAATCGCTGCACGATTTTGTACAGTGGGGAGATTCTTCTCAAGCTTTTGAAGCTGATGCTGTCATGAAAAAAATATGGAGACAAGGTAGATATATAACGGCCAAACCTCCATTTTCTTTTAAGTGTACTTACGGCGACCACGATGATACTTGTTGGCAAGGAATAAAAGCACCTGTCATAAATCTGCGTTTTGCCTATGTGAGTAATATTAATAATTCTATATGTATAAAAAATGCAGGGGTATCTAATGTGGATTTATCTTATTCTGCTTTATGCATCAATGGAAATTGCTATGATACTATCAAAAATATGCCAATGAATCTCTTGAAAGGTAACTTGAACATTCTCAAAAATGATTCAGTGGTGATACAGTTTAAAAATGATTCAATACTTTATTCAGGTTCTGCGGCGTTGTTTGCTTTCCCAAAATTATATAATGACACTTCTGTATTGCTCGACTTTGTTCAATGGGGAGATAGTATGCAACCCTATTCGTCATTGGCAGGGCAAAAAGGTATATGGGATTCGCTGCAAACGGTAGATATAGCCAAAAATGATTCAATAGTGTACACAGGCAATTATACATTTGCACAAAGTGGTGCAAGCTACTGGGAGACAAGGCATCTGCTGGGGATATATCTTGATGAATTCAGGCAAGATTATGTAACTCTTTATCCAAATCCAACAGCACAATTCTTAAATATAAATTCTACTATTTCTAGTAAAATATATTATCATATAATTGACATCACAGGCAAAGTGATGGGCAATGGCACTATATATAATACCCAACAGCTAGATATAAGCAAATATGCAAACGGTATATATTATATCAAATTATATAAAGATGCAGGAAATCCTGGTATTATTAAGTTTGTGAAAGTAAATTAATATAGCTCAAAAAAGAATATCGAACAAGGAATAATGCCCGCCGCGACGGAAAGATTATATAAGTAATAAAACTTCAAACTTCTAAAATCGTTAATCCTTGTTCATCAATCTAATCTCACATTGAAAAAATATTTTTCCTATATCATCGTCTGTCTTTGTTTCACAAATGTGTCAGCCAAGGTACGCTTTGTAGGCATCGATCCAGTATATAAAGTACTCACTATTAAAAACTATTATACCGATACACAAGACTTGGCCAAGTTTACCTTAGTATATAAAGGCGACACCATTTCATTAGGTAAGCTTAATTTGATATCAGGCTCTCTGAAATGTCCGCCCAAATTTTTCGCTTTTTTTTCTGTCCCAGATATCGACTACGATTCAGGTTCATTTGGAATGTATGATAATCGTTACGGCTCACAAATTAATCCTTCCAATTTTTGCGATTTTGCACAATGGGGTAGGGCAGGGCAGCCCTATGAATACTTGGCAGATTCGATGAAGTTTTGGAAAAAAGGAGATTATATAAATGGCAATCTATCCGCATTCAATTTTACGGGCGGTTCTACTGACCGGGGCGTGACTTATTGGACGGCTTTCAAAAAACCATTATTAGGTTTGCGAATAGTATATATCAAGCCCTACAAACAACAAATAGGTATTAAAAACACGGGCAATAGCAATGTTGATATATCAAATTTATATATTGCTAATGATACGGGATGCAGTGATTCCATTAGCCGCATGCCGTTTGCCGTATTAAAAGGCAAGCTCAATTTATTAAAGAATGATACAATTATACTCGGTGGTTTTTATATGGGCGATACCGTAGGTTCAGCGGCTTTGTTTTTTAATATAAATCGATATGATACCGTTAACCTCCTCGACTATGTAAAGTGGGGTAGGGGGCATAGTCGGTTTGCATATTTGGCACAACAAAAAAATATATGGGATACTACACAATTTATCACCATTAAATCCAATGATTCTTTTCATTATATTGGTAATTTTACTAAGCTGCAAACAGGTGCAGCATTCTGGGAAGTATATAAAGTAGATACAGGCCATGTAGATACTACCGATACCACTTCCATACAAAGTTATTATATCTCTCCCGAAAAAATTAGTATACAAAATATCAATAATGTTTTAAATATCACCAACAACACGGTCGAGAAAATGAACATGGAATTGATAGACCAAAGCGGGAAGATTCTTACTACTCATGCTGTACAAATGGGTCTAAACGAATATAATATAGCAAACTTACCCCAAGGCATATATTATATATTGGTGCAGAAAGATGGGTGGAAAATGGTGGATAAGATAATGATTAATGATTAATGATTAATGATGGCCGCCGCTGCGGAATGAATGATGAATTGCGAATTGCATGTTTTGTCATTCCGACAATAGGAGAAATCTTAAAATGACGAATATGTATACTCAGAACACAATTTTTCCATGATGACTTCGGACTGGCGTTGTCGCCAACCGAAAAAACCATCGCACCATTCTTTTGTGGTTGGCGACAACTCGAGACCACAAGCAGTGCCGCGAGCTTTTGTCTTGAGTATACATATGCCTATAATGATAATTACGTAAAAACTAAATATATCATAAAAAAAATTATAATATTAATTCTTTTAGGTAATCATCTGTGCACCCATGCTCAAGATATAAAATGGGTCACTGATGTGCAAACAAAGTATGTTGACAACAAGCAAACTCATAGTACTTTAGGGATATTAAACACCTTAGACAAAACAGGAAGTTATATAAAAGATATTTCGTTTTCCGATACTTTGTCAATGTTTGGCAAAACTTTTTATCCCTTAGGTTCACAGTCCATCATCGTTATGCGTTTTGACGCGAATGGGAATTATAAATGGGGTATTACCCTAAAGGCACAAGGTATGGTAACGTTAGAAGATATGGTTTCTGACGATTCATGCAATATTACGGTGATCGGTGATTATGAAGGAAAAATGCAATTACCCAATGCACAAATATTTGATACATTGCAGTACAATATGCAGGGATATATTATTAAGTTCGATTCATCAGGTAATATTATTTGGGCAAAAAATCACCATTATAGTTCATCTGGTTTTACTTTTAAAATCATCAATGACAAACAAGGGAATTTGTATTTTTCCACAGTTGCTGCGTTTGCTTTTGAATTAGCACATGATAGTGCATTTTTTTTGTCGTCCAGCTTTGCAATTGTTAAGTTTGACAGGGGTGGCAATATCGTTTTGTACAAACGAATCAAACCCTATTCTGGTAATATTGCCGTGTCGGATAATGGCAAATTTATATATCTATTTTCATTCATGGTAGGTAAGTCAACTTATATATATGATAAAGATACTTTGGTAAATCCCAATCCAAAATACAATTATATATTATCAGCTTATGATGATAAGGGGGACAATATTTACCACAGGATGTTAACGGCTAACGTACATGATGGCTATGAAGATTTAGCGTACAAAAATATGTATGTTGATGATGTGGGAAATTGCTATTTCACCTATAGGCATAGTGGAATATTAGTGGAAGCAGGTCGAACATTTTATACAGCACCCTTAAGTTATCCCGACCCGGTGTGGATGAAAATCGATATAAATAGAAATATCATTTGGGCGGTATCGGGCACCGATTCTACCAGTTCAGGATTTGCAGGACTTATGGACACCATAGCTACAGGTATTATATATACACATTTTAGAACTAAACAAGACAGCAGAATTAACAATATTATAATCAAATTCTGATTATATCATATTTTTTGATACTGCCGGCAAAATAATTCGACTAAATGAAATAGACCGTTATTATAAAGGTTATGGCAAGTCGCTGGAAACAAATGGAAGTGCTGTTTGGGTTCAGTCTTACGATTCCATTTATTGGAATGGACAATGGTTTGGAACAGGAAGAGACAGCTATCCTTTAATTAAATTTGATTTGTCTCAATATAGTGTGAATATAAATAATTTTTCGAATCAGAATGGTTTTCATATCTACCCCAATCCTTCATCTGGCACAGTAACAATAATTTATAGTAGTACTGTAAACAAAAATCAAATGGTCGCAGTATACAATATACTGGGCGAGGTGGTTTATAGTGAAATATGGAATAATTCAATAAGACAAAAGACAATCGATTTATCTCATTTGCGAAGAGGTTTATATCTGATTTGTATTGGGGACGAAACTAGGAAATTGATATTAGGGTAGCTTCTCATAAGTTAACATCATTTTTCATTATTAAAGTATACAATATGAAGAAATATATTAGGTTCATATTTACTCTCTTTATAATACATTGTGTATTAATTGCAAATGCACAAAAGCATATTAAAAAATATGTAATACCAATTCTTAAACTAAAATAGTTCTCTGCCTGTGGCGGATTTAGTTTTTAGAATGGTAATACCGATCAAATTAATTCGATAGAACCAGACTCAACTGATTATTCTGACTTAGAAGCGATAGGAAATGCAATTGGAGATGCCAGAATTGTTATGCTTGGAGAACAAGACCACGACGACGCCCCAACATTCTTAGCCAAAACAAGATTAATAGAATATTTGCATGAGAAAAAGGGATTTGATGTATTAGCATTTGAAAGTGATTTTTTTGCATTGAATTATGGTTGGGACAATCTTAAAAAAGTAGAAAGAGAGATTGATACTTTTATTCGGTTTAATATTTTTCCAGTATGGACATATTGCCATACCTGCTCAAATTTATTTTATGACTATATCCCTAAAACATACAAAACCGCAACACCGCTCATTATCTCAGGATTTGACAACCAGATGCATCTAAACTATTCTTCAAAGAATCTAGTTGCAAAGCTTGATAGCGTAGTAAGATTATTGAATTTGTCAATTACTAAAATGCCCGAATACTCATCTGAAGTAATTGCACTTTTAACATCGCAAATGAATTGGTATGATATAGAAGAAAGGGATACTACACTATTCGCAAAATATGATTATTATCTCAATCTTATAAAATTACAACTAGGTGAAAAACTGAACACCAATGATTTTTGGTATCTGGTAGATGAAAATTTAATTCAAAAATATTTGAGGATTAAAGGTAATGGAAATATCGACAATAGAGACTATCAAATGGCTCAAAATTTAAAATGGCTAAGTGAAAATAAATTTCAAGATAAAAAAATAATTGTGTGGACCGCAAGTTTACATATCTCAAAAAAATCTGAGAACTATCAAATAAAATACAAGGTGGATGACACATTTATGGGAACTTATTTTGCAGAAGATACTATTGCTTTAAGAAGTACTTATTATCTTGGGTTTACTTCTTTTAATGGGCAAGTGGGCTGGGTAGGGGAGAAAGGGCATAAGATACTGGAACCTCAGTATAATAGTTTTGAGAATTGGATAAGCAAAAAATCTAATTTCTCATTTGTAGATTTCAAAACATACAACAATATTTTCGATAAAAAGCAAGAAGCTTTCAATATGTCAGGTTTTGGACATCATAATACCGACATGTATTGGACTAAAATATTTGATGGTGTTTTCTTTATAAGAGAAATGTATCCTTGTAAAAATATATTTCAATGGAAATAGAACCAATCGTATGCCGCTAATTATCGGCACGTAATTCTAAATTCGTTATTATTTAGCAAGGTATTGCCTAAAAACTTCCTGTAAATAACTTTTAGCTTCAATACCCATTTGCGGTATCTTGGTACTATCACTCACTTGTATATTAAACAATTTATTATTGTCGCCGTGATGCACCGAGAGCTCGCCCCAGGGCCTTACCCATGTATCACCATCCCATGAGAAAACCATGTAGGCAAATTCTTGTGTATACGGATTTAATACATTTTTGCTCCAAGTAAATTCATCATGTTTTAAATTGAGTTGTGCCAATAAAGTAGCAGCGATATCTACTTGAGAAACCACTTTAGTATGTTTGTATCCTCGGTATTCTTTTTTAATTACATCGCCATATAATAAGAACGGAATACTGTGGTGGGTAGAAGGTACCAAATCGGTATGTTGCGGCGTATTGTGACTGTGGTCGGCCATAAATACAAAAAGCGTATTTTTGTACCAAGGCTGCTTTTTCGCTTCTTTAATAAATGCACCAATACAACTATCAGTATAATAAGCTGAGTTAAGATATGGTTTCTCGTCACCGCCTTTGGTAATAGGGTTTGCACAGGGCATATCATAGGGATTGTGCGTGCTAACGGTAAACATTGAATTCATAAAAGGTTGCTTGGCACTATTACATTCTTTTAATAATTCGTTGAACATATAGCCATCATGTATACCCAGTTTTCCTTCAGGATATCCCGAAAAATCCTTGCCTTCCTGTATCTTGTCAAACTTATTATACATCATATAACCTTTTATATTTCCATATATCAATTGTCCGCCAAACATAAAAGAAGTATAATAACCTGCCTGTTTAAAATTATTGACCATTGATGGTAAGTGCTGGAATTTGTCGGGCTGACTTATAATAGAGTGCAAAGGTTGCGAAGGGAATGCACTCCATATAGCAGCCATACCTTGGTCGCTACGTTCGCCGGTAGCAAAGCATTTGGTGAATAGATAACCATCATTGCTCAAGCTTTCAAATACAGGAGCGATACCACTATCTCCTCCACAATATTTAATAAGGTCGGCACTCCAACTCTCAAGTATTACAAAAACGATATTTGGTTTTTCTACATTGAGTATATGTATAGTAGTATCCTTTTCAACACTATATAATTCTTTTAATACTTTTTGAGCTTCGGCATCAGCAAAAAATTGATAGGGATTATGCCGTGTATCTATTTCTATATTTTGGTAAATGCTATTCATGAAATTCCAAAACGAATTTGTAGCGGCAATATTCAAGTCGTTATTATTAGAATAGTAACACTCACTTTGGTTGATAGGTATTTGTTGGAGACCACCACGCAAACCTACACCCACCCCTAGTGCACCGAGGAAAAGAAATGGCAAAGGGAAGAACCAATTGCGTGTGAATTGTTCTATTTTAAGATATATAAATCTGTTGAAACTATATATTGAAATAAAAGTAAAAGATCCAAACAAAGCAAACAATAAAAGTATTTTACTTGAAGGCAATGTATTAAATGCCTCCGAAGGATGCTGTAAATATACAATAGCTTTGTAGTTGAGTTTTACTCCCCATTCAGTATACAAATCCAGCTCGAAAACAGTGATGGCACTTATAGCTACAATAATAATATAACAATAATATTTGAGAACGATATTGATATATTTTGCCCCATGCAAACTCATCAAAAATATAAGAACCACTGGCAAACCCATAATATAACAAGCCGCTGAAACATCGAGCCTGAGGGAGTAGGGGAATATTTTGAGTACTTCTATAAATGAGTTTTCAAAAATCTTGTCGGCATGATAGATGATAAATAATAATCGCCCAGCTTGAAAAAAAATCAACCAAAACAAGAAAATTTTTAAAGTATAAATGGCTAAGTTTTTCCAGTTCATTTGCCCAAAATCTTTTGTATATATTTACCTATAACATCAAACTCCAAGTTAACGCTGCTTCCTTGTTTTATATTTTTGAAATTGGTATGCTCAAAAGTATATGGAATTATTGCAACACTAAAACTTTCATTAGTAGAATCGACCACAGTAAGGCTCACGCCGTTCACACATATACTTCCTTTAGGTATGGTAATTTGCGTTTTATCATTATATATAAATTCAAATTTCCAACTTCCGTTTTCTTCTATAATGCTTTTGCAAACACCTTTACCATCTGCATGGCCTTGCACGATATGTCCATCAAAGCGGCCATTGGCGGGCATACAGCGTTCTAGGTTTATCATATCACCGATTTGTAATTCACCTAAATTTGTTTTGTGGAGCGTTTCATCTATGGCTGTAGCTGCATAATAATTATCGTATAAATGGGTAACGGTTAAGCATACACCATTATGTGCAATGCTTTGCCCCAATGCAAGTTGGTTCACAAAGTTGCAGGCAATCTCCATCTCCAAATTCCCCGAATTCTTTTTTAGATTTCGAACAGTTCCTAAGGTTTCTATAATACCGGTAAACATAGTTAATTTACGATTTGTCACTCTGTACCGATAGCTATCGGGATTATCGAAGAGTTACGAGTTACGATTGACGATGTACGATGTACGATGTACGATTGATGCGGCAGGATAATTGAATACATTTTCTTATTCTTATATATTTAGTTTTAAATTTTCTAACCCTTGCTACTTGCTACTTCCCGCCACGGCGGGCTTACTACTTCTAGCTTCCCTTTGCCGCGGCGAACCCACTTCCTACTCCCCACTTCTAGCTCCCCACTTCTAGCTTCCCACTATCCCTTCCACCGCCTCAAACACCTTCTCCGCTGCTAACTCCTCCATACAGCTCACCCCATCCACACAGGTTCCTCGGTAAAAACATTTACATTCTTTGGAGGGTTGTACTATAATACCATTATCACCTTTCACATTAAATTCGTACGGGTTAAATATATTATTCATCAATACCATTTTTTTGCCCAAGCCCATAGTGATATGCATAGCCATCGTAACCTGTGTTACTACCAAATCGCATTGATATACCAAATTGATGAATTGTTGCAAAGGGAAATATCCGAAATATATAGCTCCTGTTTTTTCTTCCAGTTCTAGGTTGCGTTCATGTTCTTGTTTGCCACCCAATATTAAAACATTATAGTTTTTCGACTGTAATAATTTAATCAGTTCTACCCATTTTTCAGTGCTCCACAGGCGTGTTACCCATCGATCGCCGCAGCCTGTATTTAGCCCTATAGTTTTTTTACTTTTATCGAGTTGCCAGCTATATCCTTTATCCTCGTGGTTATCGAGCAAATATTTTTCGTTAGTATAAGTATATCCGCAAATTTCAAAAATCTCTTCGGGATAGCTTTTGGTATTGGCTTGGCTCACATCATCGAACAAACCTGTATCAAATTTGTGTTGGGCCAAATCATTATAGGGTTGTATCACACCGTCTTTCAATATAAAACCGTGTTTGGTTTTGGAAGCAATGGTTTGCAATAAGGCCCCGGCTTCTTTATCTTTATCTAGGTTGATCGTAATATCCCATTCTGTATTTTGGATATATAATATATTTTTAAGCTCGAAACTTAGTATTTCATGAATCTCACTTTTGGGCAAAATATCGGGAGTAAGGGTGAGCCAAGTAATTTTACATCCTGGATATTCAGCTTTTAATTTCTGAACCAAAGGTGTTGTTCTAATCACGTCGCCCATTGCACCCAGTTTAATGATTAGTATCTTGTGCGTAACTTTTTCGTAGTAAGAGCAACCTTCGCAGTGAACTTTATGTCTCTTATGTGGGTTACAAGGTAGGTCTCCTCTAAAATGAATACAATCGGCTTGATAGAACATAATTTATATTTTGAATTTGCAAAGATATGCAGCCAACCTTTTTGGCACACGTTTCGTTACGGTGAATATGAAATATTTTTTTTAAGGCCGAAATATTTTGGTTACTTGAATTTTTATCCGTTATTTTGAATTGTCAATGACAAAACGTAGTTCATTACTGAAAATAATATTGCTGGTATTTGGCTTCGTAGCCTTTAGTCAGGAAGCAAATTCAACCCATTTAATGGGAGGGAGTTTAACCTATACATACCTCAATCAGGTAACAGGGCCTGGCGGACAGAAGATGGTTAGGTATAGAATTACACTAAAAGTATATAGAGATTGTAGTGTGATCACCAATGCCAATTTGGATGACCAGATTGAAATAGCGATTTATAATCACAATCCTAATAAAGACGAGCATCCACTTTATACTTCCACATTTCTTTCTCTTGCCACCCCCACAAAAACAATTAAGCCCCCAGCAGCCTGCAATAAAATTAGCTACTGTGTGGAAGAAGGAATTTATGAATCAACGATAGATTTACCTGTTTCGCAAAATGGTTATCACTTGGTTTATAAGCGTTGTTGCCGAAACCAACAGATAAATCTGCAATATGACCAAGGCCAAACTTATTATGTATACATCCCCAATACCGATTTAAAAAATAGTAGCCCTTATTTTACTGAACCCCCAGTGCCTTTTTTGTGTGTGAACGATACAAATGCCATTAATAATTACACCATCGACAAGGACGGTGATTCATTGGTTTATAAATTTTCTTATCCCTATAAAGGTGGAGATAAAAATAAGCCCAAGCCAGCTTCTACCAATAATTTTTACTTGAATCCATCCAATAATCCTACGGGCGACGAAACTGCTACTTTACCGCTAGTCGACTATAACTCAGGTTATTCGTTTTCGCAACCATTTGGAAATAGTGGTTATAATTCAATTAATATTAGTACAGGTTTGTGCAAATATAAAGCAACACTAAAGGGCAATTATTCCTTGGCCGTAGATGTGTTTGAATATAGAAATGGTAAGCTTATTAGTTCAGTGAGACGCGATGTGCAATTGATATTTGGAATTTGCCCACCCAATAAAGAACCTCAATATAATTTAAACGGTAGCCTAACGCCACCTAAAGGAATTGATGGTAAATACTATGAGGTTGAGGCAGGCAATAAAATTTGTTTCGATATAAAATTAACAGATACGCCTTCACAAACGGTTGATGTAGTTGTTAAAGGCGAGCCTTTGGTGGGATCTGTCAGATTAGGAACCCAGAACTTGGCTACCTGCAGCAATGTAAGCGGTACTGGTGGAACTATTACAACCACCTTCTGCTGGCAAACAGTATGTAACCAGGCAGATAATGTCCCTTATTTTGTTACAGCAACTGCTACCGATGATGGTTGCCCGCCAAAGAGTTCCATCATCAATATCTTTATAAAAGTAAAACCTATTATCGATACTGGTGCACTTAAAGGTGACACTATTGTGTGCCAGAATAAAGTGATACCCTATTATACCGATGCCAAAACTGGTTATTCTTACGATTGGACAGTGGTGAACGGTAACATCAAATCAGGGCAGGGCACTAATTCAGTAAATGTGGAATGGCCAAATGCAGGAGCGGGCAAAGTGATAGCGGTTCTTAAGAATTCTGCTGGGTGTACAAGTACGCCTACGGAGAAAGATGTGCAAATACTTCCACCGGTAATTGCAAAACCAGTTAGTGGCGATACTGCATTGTGCGAGTTTGCAACCAATAAACCATATAGTATACAAGCAAGCTCAGGTTCTACTTATAAATGGTTTGTATACAATGGGAAAATTATTTCAAATAACCCACAGAATTCAATTTTAGTAAATTGGGGTACTCGTGGCACAGGTTATGTGGCTGTTGTAGAAACCAATCAATATGGTTGTAGCAGCGACAGTATGTATTTGTTTGTGAATATATATTTCCCCAACACCGGGCCTATGAAGGGAACACAATCTGTTTGTCCCAATGTGCCAGGTGTTGAATATGAAATACCTCAAACAAGTGGGTCAACTTATTATTGGAAAATTATTGGAGGTACACAATCATCGGGCGGGAACACCAATAAAATTACCGTCGATTGGGGTAATGTGGGGCAAGGATTTGTGGAAGTATTAGAGATAAATAAATATGGTTGCGTGGGCGATACACTTATGCACCCTGTGTCAAAAGAATATACACTTAAAGGCCAAACACCCACAGGCGATACTATTGTATGTGCGTTTACCACCAAGGTTGTTTACCAAGTTAATTATACCAACCGCAGCCATTATGCTTGGCAAATAAATGGAGGTACCATTACCTCCGATAATGATAGCGGAAAAGTAACCGTAGATTGGGGTGGACCTGGTATCGCAAATATATCTTGTAAAGAGACTTCATTCGATTCAGTAAATAATTTGCCTTGTTTTGGTAGTTTTGTAAGATTGGATGTACGCATCGCTCCTTTGCCAAGTGCCAATGCCATTTTTGGCAATATGGATTTTTGTGAATCTAGTAAATTATTATTTTATCTAACAAAAGGAAATGCTGGCTCTACTTATCAATGGAGTTTAGATGGTGTAACCTTGCCGCAAACTACTGATACCCTTTCGCTCGCATTCCCGCTTGCTGGCAGTTACACACTATCATTTATCGAAACTACCAAAGATAATTGTGTGGGGCTAACATTCGATACTATTATTATTGTTCATCCCAAGCCAACTACTTTACCTATTACAGGAGATACCAGTATTTGTTACCCCAATTTTAAAAATCATGTATATAATGTTTCTGGTTTTGCAAATTCAACATTCGATTGGCGTATGCAAAATGGCAATATAAAAAATGGCCAAGGTACAAATACTATCACCGTCGATTTCTTGGGCAAAAACCCCGTATCGTTATATGTAATAGAAAGATCAGAATTTGGATGTGTGGGCGATACCATATCACTGCCACTCTATATAGATCGACCACTACTAAATATAGACTATGTAACAGTGGGCAAAATAAATGATGTAGTGAACGAAATTTATTGGACTTTATCATCGGCACCACGCTACAATTCAGTTTTTGAAATATATAGAAGAATAGCATATACAGCAGATACCTTTAAGCTTATTGGAACTGTCGAAGGCTCTATTCGCACGTACACAGATGCCAATGTGCTGGTAAATAAATCTAATTATGAATACCTTGTTAGGGGTTATGACTTATGTGGTTCACCTATTCAAACCAATATACATACTACCATACTATTGCGGGGTACAAAACCTAAACCCTACGACGATTCTCTATTTTGGACGCAATACTTTGGATGGCCAAGCGGTGTAGATGCATATAATATCATGCGTAAGTTCCCCGAAGATCCAGATTACTTAAACTACGATGCCACCTCTTTCGATACCATCAGAGAGTACAGCAATGGATTCGATAGCTACGAACAATCATATAGAATTATGGCCAGCCAATCGGGAGGAAATTATATATCTTGGTCAAATAAAGTCATCTTTAATTTTGACCCCGCTTGTTGGATACCCAATGCCTTCACGCCCAATGGAGATAATTTGAATGATTTTTTTGAATTAAAAGGTGGTAGCCTCAAAACATTTGAGATTAATATTTATAACCGTTGGGGCGAACATTTATTTACTTCCAATTCGCTCAAAACTAGTTGGGATGGTAAATTCCATAATGCTGATTGTCCTGTGGATGTGTATGTATATGTAGTCAAATTTTGGGGTTTCGACAATGTACTTCAATCTAGCACAGGCGAGATTCATCTGATACGCTAGTTTTTCAATCCAGCCACCCTCTCAGATGTATGCCGCACACAAAGGAAATACTTATGCTCTGCCATGTTTTCGGAGTTCGCATTGCCACCAACGCTACTGGTCATCGGGATGCACACAACAGTTTACTATACTAGATTTCAATTAGTTCAAATTCTTTAACCTCATATTACTTTTGCCCCTATGATTAAACGCGTAGCAAAAATATTTTTTTCTTTATTATTTGTGTGGTCTTGCGGCACAGCACAGCCTATTTCCGACGGTGGAACTCAAAATAAAAAAGCCCTTAAAAAATTTAATGAGGCTCTAGCTGGTATCGATACCAAAAAGCCTGTAGAGCTCATCAAAATGCTCGATGACGCCATTGAAAAAGATCCCCAATTTATTGATGCTTATATGCTGAAGGCAGGGATTCTGGCCGAGAATAAAAAATATGATGATGCCATCTCAGTTTTTGAGAAAGTATTGACGATAAATCCCGACTATGCGATGGCATATTATAGGTTGGGTGAGACACAGAGTGAGTTGGGCAATTTTGAAAAGACCCGAGCTGTGTTAGAAAAGTTTTTAGCGTATCCCAAAAATCCTGAAGCTAGAATTAATGTAGCGAAGAGGTTATTGGCCAAGGCAAATTTTGCTATCAATGCCATGAAAAACCCAGTAAAGTTCGAACCTGAGAACTTAGGTCCAAATATTAATACCCAATACAAAGATTACTTCCCCAGCTTCACTGTAGATGGCAAGCAAATGATATTTGATAGAAATGTAAATGGCAACGAAGAGTTTTATATATCGCAAGTTGATGGCAAAACATTTACTCCAGGTAAATTATTGCCCGCCCCTATGAACAGCAATCAACGCCAAAGCTATCCCAGTTTTACTGCCGACGGCAAATTTGTTTTTTTTGCACGGTTTACAGCGGGAGGTGGTGAAAATTGTGATATATGGTTTTCGCATTTTAATGGTTCGGTATGGGAGAGCCCTACAAATTTGCAAGGTCCGATAAATACCCTTGCTTGGGAATCGCAACCATGTATTAGTGCCGATGGAAGAACTTTATACTTCCTCAGCAACAGAAAAGGTAGCATTGGGTATTCTGATATATACGTAAGTAAATTTGGTGAAAAAGGTTGGTCAGTTCCAGAAAATTTGGGACCCGGTATCAACTCAGTGGGCGAAGAAGAAGCACCTTTTATTCATCCCGATGGTAAAACATTATACTTCTCTTCATCTGGTCGCATAGGCATGGGCGAAAATGATATATTTATGAGTCGCTTAAGTAAGGATGGCAAATGGGGGGAAGCAGTCAATATGGGCTATCCCCTCAACTCTACCAAAGATGAACGATGTATGATAGTAGCTGCAAATGGTATTGATGCTTATATCACTACCGATAATTTGAAAGGCTATGGCGATTGGGATATATATAAATTCACCCTCGACCCTGCCTATCGGCCACAGCAGGTTACTTATGTAAAAGGTACCATAGTGGACGATAAAACAAGTAAGCCTTTGGGAGCACTTATAGAGGTGTTTGATTTATATACCAAAGAAAGTTATTATATATCCCGCTCCAATTCATCAAATGGGCAGTTCTTTGCCTGCCTGCCCACGGGGTCTAGTTATATGTTTAAAGTTCAAGGAGAAGGATATTTATTTTATACAGAAAATTATTCTTTCCCAAACTCAAACTCCGTTCAAAAACCCGAACAGCTTTCTATCCGTTTGCAAAAACTAGAGATCGGAAGTAGCTTAAGATTGAACAACGTATTTTTTGAAACCGATAAATTCGATTTAAAACCCGAATCATTTACCGAGCTCAATTTGGTAGTAGACCTGCTCAAGAAAAATCCCAAAGTAAAAGTAGAACTCGGCGGCCACACCGACTCCATAGGCAGCAAACAATTAAACAAAACTCTCTCAGCCAGCAGGGCAAAAGCAGTATATGATTATTTGGTGGGCAAAGGAATCCCCGCCACACAACTCACCCACAAAGGCTATGGCGACACGGTTCCCTTCACCTCAAATAAAACCGAGGAAGGACGGAAGATGAATAGGAGGACGGAAATGAAGATTGTGGCGATTTAAGGGAGGAGGTACTTGCCATATTGCAGTATTAGGGTGCTTAGTATTTGATAAGGAAAAAAGGTTGCCCTCGCTAAGGCATTCGGTTCTCCCCGCCAGCTTGCAGGGCGATCGGGATTGTTTCAGAATCTGGATGCAGCATAGCTATTTGTTTTATTATCAGTTTGGAAACTACTATCCCCTCTTTATCCCTCCGCCTTCGGCGGATAGAATTTGTAATTCAATTTTATATAAAATTGAATTACACTCTCTACAAATTCTTAATCGATTCAGCAGTTCTAATTCTGAATTTGGGTTTAGGGTTTGATTTTTTATTAGACCTCTTTCATAATTGAAAATTGTAAAGTCCAGCAATCAGATTAAGTCTCAGGTTATATTTCTTTCTTCTGTTCCTATATTTTCCAGCAATAATTCTGAATATTTTCAAACAGCGAATTATGTTTTCAACCAAAACTCGGCTTGATGAAATTATTTTGGTTTTGCTTTTTATCTAACTTCGTTAGTGGGTTTTTCTTGCTTCTTTTTTTAGGAATCTCAGAGTTCTTATGAATCTTTAAGATGCCCGTATATCCTGTATCTACCTGCATTTTAATACTTGGATGAACATGGGTTTTGCTTTGTTTGAATAATTTAAAATCATGTTTTCGGCCAGAAGATTGTGTTATGCATATAATGCGTTTACTTTTTTTGTCCACCAATACCTGAGTTTTTATGGTGTGTCTTTTCTGAATTAAAAATTATACTGCTTGATAATGGAGCCTTCCATAAAGCGGAACGATTAGTTATACCCGAAAACATTATTTTACTCTTTATCCCCCCATACTCCCCTGAACTAAATCCATCAGAAAAAATATGGTGGAAGATGAAAAGAGCTTTTAA
>Ga0163151_10002220_pt1 | contig 30645 bp, 28 predicted proteins | sample OliLakLV19MP5IB2_FD_145596 | JGI IMG/M metagenome (GOLD analysis project Ga0163151, IMG submission 145596) | Freshwater microbial mat bacterial communities from Lake Vanda, McMurdo Dry Valleys, Antarctica - Oligotrophic Lake LV.19.MP5.IB-2 | ecosystem: Environmental > Aquatic > Freshwater >...
GATTGACATTCAACGCGGACCCGAACCTCTGAATCGCCGTGACGGCGCCACCGCGACCGTCGCGGATGCCGCGCCGCCGGGCGCGCCGGCGCTCGAAGCCGAGCAGGGCGCGGATGAAGACCGCCAGGACGGCGCGGCAGAGCCGGTGGTCCCAGGCGAGGACGTAGCGCAGGCGGTGCGGCACGGTGAGTACCCACTGGCGGACCGGCAGGCCGCCGAGGACGTCGTCGACCAGATGCGCGGCGAGACTCGCCATGCGGCGACCGCAGCACGACGCGCAGAAGCCTCTCCCTTTGCAGGAAAAGGCGACCAGCAGGTCCTTCTTGCACCCGTCGCAGCGGAAGCGGGCGAAACCGCGGGCGAGCTGGCCGCAGTCGAGGAACTGCCGAAACTCGCGCTCGACGAAGCGCGGCAGGCCCGCACCGTCGCCGCGCGCTCGGGCCTCGGCGAGGAACGTCTCGAGGTACTCGTGCACGACCCGGTGCAGGACGCCCTGCTCCGGCCGGCGCTGTCGATAGCAGGAGGATCCGGGGGTCGCCGAGGGCGATGCGGGCGCCGCGTCCACACCGGCGCTGCATGCGGGCGGCATGCCGCGCACCGGGCGAGCGCCCGCCAGGCGGCACGACGAACGTCAGCGTTACCGCTGCAACCGCGCGTTGCCACAGACAACGAAACGTAAACCCCAGAATCCAAGGGCCTGGCGCCGGCGGTTGCCGTCGCCACGACCATGCCGCCGCGCTCTAGCCAGCCTGGCCTCGAGGGCGGCCGGCAGCAGCTCGTCGTTCGGGTAGACGCGCGACACCAGCCCGGCGCGCTCCGCCTCGACCGCACCGATCTCGCGTCCCGAGAGAATCATCTCGAAGGCGCGCGACGCTCCGATCAAGCGCGGCAGCAGATAGCTGACCCCGACCAGATGGCCCGACGTCGACCGCAACGGACGCGATCCGAAGTCTCGACGGCCTTCCGATCGTGGGCTGGTTTCGATCCATCTCGACCCGTCCGTGCCGGAACGGTTCCGGTTGCTTCATGGCGACGGCCGCCGGCCGGGAATCTTGCTCTGGAGCCGCATGCAGTGATAGCTACTGGATAGCTATGCGACTCGAGGACGATCCCGAGACAGCATTCTGGCTGGATCGTCTCACGGGTGACGCGGAGGATTTCGATTGGGACGAAGGCAATCAGGCCAAGCACGAAAAGCACGGCGTCGCGCCGACCGAGATCGAGGCGATGTTGCGCCATCCGCTGCTCTTCGCTGGCAGAATTGTCGAGCCGTCTCACTCCGAGCTGCGCTGGCTCATGCTGGGTGCCACGGCCGCCGGACGCCATCTCGCGCTGATCTTCACGCGGCGTTGCGAGAAGCTGCGGCCGATCAGCGGCCGTCCCATGCGGCGAAAGTAGCGATCGGTCTATGAAGAAGCCTGCCGCCAAGTCCAAGCTGGCTCCCCGAAGCGCTGAGGATCGACAGGTTGCCGAGTTCCAGCGGCGCGACCTCGGGCGAGACGTCCCGGCCACGGCGCGAGTGCTGCGACGCGCGCGCCCCACGTCGATCGTCCTGGAGCCCGATCTCGTCGACCGGCTGCGAGTTCGCGGATAGGAATTCGAAAAGCCTGATTTCACATAACGCGAGATTATCGGACATCGCGCCTACCGGGCTGGGCCCCGCCCGGCGCCCGCAAAGTACGGCTAGCCGCTGCTCTTGATCATGGATTTCGCCACCGATTCGACCGGCTGGGTGCTGCAGACCCCGGCGTTCTCCGCGCACTATCGGACGATCTCGTTCGACAACCGCGGCGTCGGGCGGAGCGACAAGCCGGCGGGGCCGTACACCATCCACCAGATGGCCGACGACGCGATCGGGCTGCTCGACAGCCTCGGAATTGGGAAGACCCACGTCGTCGGACTCTCGATGGGCGGAATGATCGCGCAGGAGCTCGTCCTGCGGCACCCCGAGCGGGTGGGCAGGCTGGTCCTCGCGGCGACCTATCCCGAGCCCGATGAGGAGATCGAGCGTACCCGCTCGTTCACCCTGGACCAGCTCGGTGGCAGCGTCACGGCGAGCGGCGAGCTGAAGATCGACGTCTCCGCGATCAACCCGCTGGTGCTCTTCCAGCACCTCCTGCCGCTGGTCTTCAGCCAGGAGTTCATCGCGAACGACCTGGCGAAGCTGGTGCAGCTGTTCGCCGGCGGCCTGCAGTACGGCTTCAGCATGGAGGCCATCCTCGCCCAGATGGAGGCGCTGATGAGCCACAAGGCGACCGACCGCCTGCACACGATCGCCGCGCCGACGCTCGTCCTCACCGGCGACGCCGACCGCCTCATCCCGCCGGCGAACTCGGACATCCTCGCGGCGAACATCCCGGGAGCGCGTCTGGTGAAGCTCCCGGGCGGCACGCACGGGTTCAACATCGAGCAGGCGGACGCGTTCAACCGCGCGGTACTCGAGTTCCTCGGCGAGCGCGGCTGACGAGCGCGTACGTCAATCAGCGCATGCGGAGTTCGTAGCGGCGCTTTGGCCTTGACGTTCGATCGAACGCACGGTTAGCCTGCAAGTCCCCATCCTGACGACGCTGCGCGTCGCGCACCACGATCCTGGAGGACCCTATGACCTGCACCTTGCGCTCCCGACCTGCGCGGCACCGCCTGGCGATGTTGCTGTCCCTGTCGGTGGTCCTGCTGCCGAGCGTCGTGTGGCCGACGGTCGCACGCGCCGCCCAGGTGGCACTGGGCAACGACGGCTCCGTCGTGCCGATCCTCCCTTCGGGCCAGTCGCAATCGCCTGCGCACCGTGCGGCGCACGAGGCCGCCAGGCTGCGCGTCGACGAGTACGTCGGCACGCAGAGTCTGCCGCCGGTACGCGAGCTCAGCGCCGAGAGCGTCATCGGGACCGACGATCGCACCCAGGTCACCGACACGGAGCCCTCTCCGAACAGCGCGATCGCGCACCTGATCGTGGAATTTCCGGTGGGCTCCTTCACGTGCACCGGATGGTTCATCGCCGCCGACCGGGTCGCGACCGCCGGGCACTGTATCTACGGATCCGGCAACGGTGGCTTCGCGACCTCGATCATGGTCATCCCGGGTCGTAACGGCGGCACCGCGCCGTTCGGCAGCTTCGCCGCGGCCAATTGGTACGTCCCGCGCAAGTGGAAGCGCACCGAGAACTGGAAGTTCGACTACGGGGTCATCACGCTCGGGTCGAACGTCGGCGAGACCGTCGGCTTCTTCGGCGTCGGCGTCGAGGACGACGCGTTTCTCGACAAGCTCAAGATCAAGGTGCGCGGCTTTCCCGGCGACAAGCCCTTCGGCACGATGTGGACGATGAACGGCAAGATCAAGGAGCTCAGCCCGACGCGCTTCTTCTACCCCATCGACACGGCAGGCGGGGAGAGCGGCTCGCCCGCCTTCGGCAGGAACGGCGCCTGCGATCCGTGCGGCTTCGGAATCCACACCTACGGCGTGGGCGGCACCGTCACGAACAACAGCGCGACGCGCATCACCAGCACGGTCTTCGACTTCCTGTTCCAGGCCGGCACGCCCTGAAGCGCACGTCCGGCCGCTGCCACGGCGGATAGGAATTCGAAAAGCCTGATTTCACATAACGCGAGATTATCGGACATCGCGCCTACCGGGCTGGGCCCCGCCCGGCGCCCGCAAAGTACGCAGCGGACAAAGCACCTGTCAACGTAAATCTGGCCGCGACGTCCCCCCGCGGCCCCTTGGTCACGACCCCAACCGGCCGGGAACCCCCACGACAAGACGGACGACGACCGCCCGACCCTCCCATCGGCAGCCGTCGCGAGAGACCTCCAACACCCGCGTCACGCCCAGTCGAACGACTCCTGCGTGAGCCCGGGCGGTGACCGCGCGGGCAGCGGCGGCGCGGTCGAAGTCGGGAGCCCGAGGTGCCCGAGGATCCGCCGCACCGCCGCACCACCTCCGGGTCGTCGATCGCCGCGATGAAACGCAGCCGGCCACCGCAGCGCGCGCAATGCAGCACGTCGATCTCGAACACGTGCCGCAGCAGGTCGGCCCACCGCACCCAGCCGCTCTTGCGCGGCGCTGCCGCCCCTGCCGCTTCATCGATCGGCGGCGATCGGCCGGCCGCGGGCTGGGACGGAACTCCTGCCGGGGAACCAGGAGCAGAACCGCCCGCGGCGGGGCCTTCAGCGGCCTCGCGTGCCCTCGCCACCGCGGCGCGCCGCCGTGCGGCATGGGGCGCGAAGATGCCGTGGTACAGCAGCAGGTGGACGCGCGGCTTGGGCGTCAGCGCCGCGAGGCGGCCGAGGAAGTCGAGCGGGTCGAAGAGCAGCGCGCGCGTGCCGTCGCGCCATGGCCGCCGCAGCTCGAGGCGCACGCGACCGTCCGGGGCGATCGCGAGAGATTCCTGCGCGATCGGCGGTCGCAGAACGTATCGGCACAAGTGCTCGAGGCGGGCCCGGTCGCCGGCGGGAACGGCGACGCCCGCGTGCAGGTCGAAGCCGGCGATGTGCGCGTGCCATGGCACACCGGAGCCGTCGTCCGGCACGGCGTCCGCCTCGCGGCCGAGGCGCACCGCTCGGCTGCCGGCCTCCGCACCGAGCGCCGAGCGTCCGGCGACGGACGCGGCGGCGAGGCCCGCGAGCAGCGACGACTCCTCGGCGAGCTCGTCGCGGCGATCGCTCGCTACGATGCCTTCGCCCTCGACGTCGATGCCGTGCCGCCGCGCGAGGCGCACGATGCGGCGGCGGACCGTCGCGAGCACGCGCCAGACGTCGCGATCCGACGGCGCCGGCAGCGGTACGAAGCGCGCACCCTCACCTACGAACACGCCCTGCACGACGAGCGAGTGGAAGTGGACGTTCAGGTTCGCCGCCGAGCCGAAGCGCTGGATCGCGGTGACGGCACCGCCGCGGCCGTCCGCGACACCGCGCCGCGCCGCGCGCCGCCGCTCGAAGGACAGCACCGCACGGATGAACACCGCGAGCACCCGCCGGCAGAGCCGCTGGTCGTACGCGAGCGCGTAGCGCAGGCGGTGCGGCGTGGTGAGCACCCACTGCCGGACCGGGAGACCGCCGACCACGTCGTCGACCAGGTGCGCCGCGAGGCTCGCCATGCGGCGCCCGGTACACGACGGACAGAACCCGCGACCCTTGCACGAGAACGCGACCAGCAGGTCGGCACGGCACTCGTCGCAGCGGAAGCGGGCGAAGCCGCGCGCGAGCTGGCCGCACGTGAGGAACTCACGCAGCTCGCGCTCGACGAAGCGCGGCAGGCCGTCGCCGCCGCTGCGCGCGCGGGCCTCGGCAAGAAACGTCTCGAGGTACTCGTGCACGAGCCGGTGCAGCGCGCCGTGCTCGGGCGCGCGCTGGCGGTAGCCGGGTGGGTTTCGCCCGCCAGGGTCCGCGGCCCCGGGGACGACCGGCAAGGAGCAGCGCCGATCCACGGCCGCATCGCGTGCGCGTAGCGTGCCGGGCGTCGCGACATCGCTGCTGCACGAGGTTCCGCGCTCCGCGCCTGGTCGGCGCGAGCGAGGTGCAACTTTGTGCCACACCCTCCCGCAACGCCGCGCCTCGCGCGGCGAGGCACGGAGCCGCGCCAGAGGCCGTGCCGGTGCGACTGGGCCCCGGTACGTCGGCGGGCGCGCGACCTTCGCCGCGCGCCCGCCCTTGCAGTCGATCGCAGCTCAGCCGAGCTGCGCCTTGCGGTACATCGTCACCACCGCCGCACCACCCAGCCCCAGGTTGTGCTGCAGCGCGATCTTCGCGTCCTTCACCTGACGCTTGTCCGCCTGCCCGCGCACCTGCCAGTTCAGCTCCGCGCACTGCGCGAGCCCCGTCGCGCCCAGCGGGTGGCCCTTCGAGATCAGGCCGCCCGACGGGTTCACCACGACCTTGCCGCCATACGTGTTCGCGCCGGAGTCGATGAACTCACCCGCCTTGCCTTCACCACACAGGCCGAGCGCCTCGTAGGTGATCAGCTCGTTGGCCGAGAAGCAGTCGTGCAGCTCGACGACGTCGACCTGCTCGGGGCCGACGCCCGACTGCTCGTACACGCGCTTCGCCGCCGCCTTCGTCATGTCGTAGCCGACCAGCTTCATCGAGCTCCTGTCGTCGAAGGTGCTCGAGAAGTCGGTGGTCATCGCCATGCCCAGGATCTCGACCGCCTTCGCCTGCAGGCCGTGCTTCTTGATGAAGTCCTCGCTCACCACGATCGCCGCACCGGCGCCGTCCGAGGTCGGGCAGCACTGCAGCTTGGTCAGCGGATCCCACACCATCGGTGCGGCCTTGATCTGCTCGAGCGAGTACTCGTCCTGGAACTGCGAGTACGGGTTGTTCACCGAGTGCTTGTGGTTCTTGTGGCCGATCTTCGCGAAGTGCTCGGGCGTGGTGCCGTACTTCTCCATGTGCTCGCGGCCGGCGTTGCCGAAGAACTGCGGCGCGACCGGTGCTGCGCCGACGCCGCGCAGCTCGTTCATCAGCATGAACTGCTTGTCCATGGGATTGGTGCGATCGTTGAACTTGACGCCCAGCGAACCCTTCTCCATCTTCTCGAAGCCGAGCGCCAGCACGCAGTCGGCGAGGCCGCCCTCGATGAACTGCTTCGCCATGTAGAGCGCGGTCGAGCCGGTCGAGCAGTTGTTGTTGACGTTGTAGATCGGGATGCCGGTCAGGCCGAGAGTGTAGACGGCGCGCTGCCCGCAGGTCGAGTCGCCGTAGCAGTAGCCGACGCACGCCTGCTCGATGAGGTCGTACTTGATGCCCGCGTCCGCCAGCGCCTTCTCGCCCGCTTCCTTCGCCATGTCCGGGTAGTCCCAGGCCTTCGATCCGGGCTTCTCGAACTTGGTCATGCCGACGCCGACGACGTAAACCTTGCGACCCATGCTGCGCGCTCCTTCGTTGCGTTCCAGAGGTGGGGAATCCCGCGCCCCGGACGGGGTCGCGCACCCGCAGATGACCAAATTCGCACCGGGGACGCAACTACCGACCGAGGGGTCGGTCGGGAGCCCTGCACGAGGAATTCCGCCGCCTTTCGTGGTACGAGGCCTGCCCGAGGAGGGGAACGGTGGGGAACGGACGCGCGAGCCAGATGACCGGCGCAGGGATCCGGTTGCACGTCGTCGGTTGCGCGCGCAGCGGGACGACCTTGATGGCCGAGCTGATCGCAACCTGCTTCGCGGGCATCGGTCACGCCGAGCACGAGCTCTCGATCTTTCGTCCGGCCCCGGCCGAGCACCGGGTCTACGTCAGCAAGAAGCCGTCCGACGTGAAGCGCATCGGCCCGCTGCTGCGCGCCGACCCGGACCTGTTCGTGATCGACGTCTACCGCGACCCGCGCGCGGTGATCACCAGCACCCTCGGCCCCGGGCACCCCTACCGCATCCCGTTCGAGAACTGGGCGAAGTGCATCCGCGCGGCGCGCGCGCTCGCCGGCCACCCGCGGTTCCTGGACGTGCGCTACGAGCGCTTGGTCGCCGAGCCGGACGCGGTGCAGCGCGAGATCGAGGCGTGGCTTCCGTTCCTGATGCAACGGCACCCGTTCTCGCAGTTCGACCGGCACGCGCAGCCGACGAGCGAGGCGCGCTCCGCGCTGGGTGGCGTGCGCGCCGTCGACGCCGAGCGAGTCGCGCGCTGGCGCGCGCACCTGCCGCGCGTCAAGGCCGAGCTGCTGCGTCACCCCGAGATGGCCACGGTGCTGATCGAGCTCGGCTACGAGCCCGACGCGTCCTGGACATGTGAGCTCGACGCGGTCGCGCCCTTCGATCAGCCACGCAAGGCGGGCTTCCGCCGCTTCTTCAGGAACCTCGACACCGACCTACGCTACCTGCTGAAGCAGCGGCGCTATCTGCGAGCGTTACGCACGCGTCCGGCGCGCGATCAGACCGCGTAGTGCGCGGCGACGCGCGCCACCTTGCCCGCGGCATCGAACGCACGCACCCGTTCTCACCAGGTCTCGCCGAACGGCCGTACCTCGACGTTGAACGACCAGGCCGAGCGGTCCTGGTGGGCGAGGTGCCAGATCTCGTCGGCGATCGCGGCCGGCTTGATGAAGAACGCGTCGGCCGCGTCGGGGTACATGCGGCGCGTCCACGCGAGGTCGATCACCGCGTCGATCACCACGTAGGCGACGTGCACGCCCTTCGGTCCGAGCTCGCGCGCCATCGCCTCGGCGAGGATACGCTGCGCCGCCTTGGTCGGTGCGAAGCCGGCGAAGCTCGCCTTGCCGCGCAGCGCAGAGGTGTTGCCGGTCGCGACGATGACCCCGGCGCGGGCCGCGACCATGCCCGGCGCTAGGGCCCGCGCGAGGTGCAGCAGGCTCATCACGTTGACCTGGAAGTTCTGCTCGAGCACGCGCGGGTCGATGTCGAGAAAGCTGCCGAAGGCGCCGCCGACCGCGTTGTGGACCAGCACCGTCGGCGTTCCGAGATCCGACCGGATCGCGGCGAGCGCCTGCTCGAGCTGCGCCAGGTCGGTGACGTCGCACGGATAGGCGCGTGCACCCGCGATCTCGGACTCGAGGGTCGCGAGCCGCGCGCGATCACGCGCCAGCATGGCGACCCGGTAGCCGCCGCTCGCGAAGCGGCGCACGATGGCCGCGCCGGTGCCTGGTCCGACACCGGACACGACCGCGATCGGTGCATCCACGGCTCAGCGCCGGCGCAGCAACACGACCGGGATGTCGCGCGGCGTCTTCGCTTGATAGCCGTCGTAGTCTGGCCACTGTGCGGTCATGACCGGCCACACGCGCTTCTTGTCGGTGGCCGTCCCGGTGCGGGCGGTGACGGGAATCACCTCGCCCCAAACCTGGATCTTCGCGTCGGGGTGCGCGAGCAGGTTCTCGTACCAGCCGGGGTTCTCGGGCGCGCCGCCCTTCGAGGCGACGATCACGTAGTCCTCGCCGTCGCGCCCGAAGATGAGCGGGAACTTGCGCGTCGCGCCGGACTTGCGTCCGGTGGTGTGCAGGATCAGGCAGCTGGTGCAATTCCAATCGTGACCGACCTTGCCGCCGGTCGCTTCGTACTGGCGAACGACGTCGCGGCGTGACAGGAAGCGACCGTCGGCGATCTCGAAGTTGCGCAGCGCCGCGGTCTCCTCCGAGCCGCCGTAGGTGTAGACGAGCTTCGTTTTGCCGGTGGCGCGCATCACGCGCGGTCCGAGCCACACGTTCGGCGCCGCGCGCTCGACCGCCTCGAGCGCTGCGATGCGCTCGATGTCCTCGCGCTCGAGCTCGACCGCGCGTGCGCCACGCTGGCCGACGTGATGCTTGGTTGCGACGCCGGGGAAGAGGAACACGATGCGCTGTCCGAGCTTGTCGAGCTGGACCTCGAAGTGCTTGTCGTAGCCGTCGGCCATCGCCGACAGATAGGTCAGCATCGCCGCACCCCAGACGATGCCCAGCGCGGTCAGGCCGAAGCGGAACTTGTTCCCCCAGAGGCTACGCAGGGTCGTGACGACCAGGTCGCGCAACACCGTCTCACTCCGTCCGCAGCGTGACCGACGGATCGATGCGCGCGGCGCGCCGCGCCGGGACGAGCCCCGACGCAAACCCGACGAAGGTCATGACGCCGAGCGCGACCGCGATCGTCTGCCAGCGCACGATGGGCTGCGGGATCAGGTCCGCCGTCGCGAGAACGGGATCCACACCTGCTCGTCGAGCTGGCTCGGGCCGTCCTGCCAGAGCTGCATGCCGACCCGCGACAGCAGGCCGACCACCGTGAACGGCTGCCCCGCGATGCGGATCGAGCTGCCGACGCCACCGTGCGGACCGAGCAGACGCTCGCGCGCCTTGGTGCCCAGCACCGCGACCCGGCGCCGGTGGTGCAGATCGTCGCGCGTGATCCCCCGCCCCGCGCTCACCCTGACGCCGCGCAACTCCACGTTCTCGGGCACCACACCCCTGATGTTCAGGCTGGTCGTCGTCTGGCGGAAGCCCACCGAGCGGAAGGTCTGCGATTCCGGCAGGACCAGGCTCGACAGCCGCACGCGCGCCCGCACGGCGTCGACGTCGTCGAGCGTGATCCACAGGAGGCGGCGATCGGAGGCCGGCGTGAAGTCGGCGCCGATCTGACCCGGGAAGATCTGCACCAGGTTGCGCCCGACGCGCCCGTAGGACTCCTCCATCATCGCACGCACGCCGAGCCCCCAGGAGATCAGGAAGACCACCGAGGCCGTGCCCCAGACGATGCCGAACAGGGTCAGCGCGGTGCGCAGCCAGCTCACGCGCAGGGTCCGCAATGCCTCGCGCGCGGCGTCGACGAAGCGCATCGCTCAGCCCGGGTCCACGCCGGCGCCGGGGCTGGCGCGACCGTCGTGCTCGATCCGGCCGTCGCGGATCTCGACCAGACGCTCGACGCGCTCGCCGATGCGTGGGTCGTGCGTGACCATGACCACCGTCGCACCGTCGCGCTTCAGCGACGTCAGCAGCTCGAGGATGGCTTCGCCCGTGTGCGTGTCGAGGTTGCCGGTCGGCTCGTCGGCGAGCACCACGCTCGGCTCGTTCACCAGCGCGCGCGCGATCGCGACCCGCTGGCGCTCGCCGCCCGACAGCTCGGCCGGCCGGTGGCGGCCGCGTGCGCCGAGACCGACGCGCTCCAGAGCCTGCACGGCGCGCGTGCGCCGCTCGCGACGCGGCACACCACGATACCCGAGCGGCAGCTCCACGTTCTCGACCGCCGACAGACGCGGCAGCAGGTTGAAGCTCTGGAAGACGAAGCCGATCTCGCGGCCGCGCAGCTCCGTCAGCCCATCAGGCGTGATCGCCTCGACGGGGGCGCCACGGAAGCGGTAGCTGCCGGTCGTCCATCGGCGCGATGACGGTCGCGTAGCCGAGCTGGATGGTGAGGGTGTCGAGCACCGCCTGGTCGCGCGCGACCGCGGCCTCGGCGCTCCGGGTGCGGGTGATGGCGTCCTCCTCCTGGCTCGCCGACATGGTACCGCCATCGGTCAGCTTGGCGGCGCGGCGCAACTCGGAGGCGGCGCGGGCGAGCTCCGCGCTCGAGCCGGCGAGCCGCGCACGAGCCTCCGCGGCCTGGGCGACGAGCAGCTCACGCTCGATCTCGACCAGCGGGCGCCCGAGCTCGACCTTGTCGCCGGCTTCGACGTGGACCACCTGCACGATGCCTGAAATTCGCGAGCGCACCTCGACCTCATCCTCGGGCTCGATGGTGCCGGTCGCGACCACGATGCGCTCGATGCGGGTGCGCTCGACCCGGGCGGTGGGGGTCGCGTCGCGGCTCTCGGGAGACGTGCACCCCATGCCGAGGACCAGCGATGCGGCGACGAGCGTGCGAAACGCGGCCACGTCCACCCGCTCCCTATCTCGCGAAATCTTCCGCTTGGCAACGTGTTCGGTTGGCTTCGTTCGGCTGCTGCGGCTAAGCGTCGGCCCATGACGCCTTCCGAACTGGGAGTCCTCGACGCGACCGCGCAGGCCGATCTGGTACGCCGTCGCGAGCTGTCCGCGCGCGAGCTGGTCGACGCCGCGATCGCACGCCTCGATGCGGTGAACCCGCGGCTCAACGCGGTGATCCACACGCAGCTCGACGAGGCCCGGAAGCTGGCGAGCGGTTCCGCCTTGCCGCCCGGGCCGTTCCACGGCGTACCGTTCTTGATGAAGGACGTCGGCGGCGCCGAAGCCGGCCAGCCGAACCACGCCGGCTCGCGGCTGATGAAGGAGGCCGGCTGGCGCGAGTCGGTCGACGCGCACCTCACCGCTCGCCTGAAGGGCGCGGGGCTGGTCATCCTCGGACGCACCAACACGCCCGAACTCGCGCTCCTGCCGACCACCGAGCCGGAGGCGTACGGCGCGACGCGCAACCCCTGGAGCCTGGGCCACAGCGCCGGCGGCTCGAGTGGCGGCGCCGCAGCGGCGGTTGCGGCGGGCATCGTGCCGTTCGCGCATGCCAGCGACGGCGGCGGCTCGATCCGCGGTCCGGGCAGCATGTGCAGCCTGATCGGTCTCAAGCCGACGCGCGGGCGCTGCTCGTTCGGGCCCGCGATCGGCGAGCGCTGGTCCGGGTTCTCGAACGAGTTCGCGATGACGCGCTCGATCCGCGACACCGCGGCACTGCTCGACGTCGCCGCCGGCGCGATGCCGGGCGATCCCTACACCGCACCGCCGCCGGCACGGAGCTTCGCCGCCAGCGCAGCACTGCCGCCGGCGCGCCTGCGCGTCGGCGTCCTGCGCACGGGCCTGCGCGGCGTCACGCTCGATCCGGAGTGCCTCGCGGCGGTCGACCGTGCCGCGCGTGCGCTCGCCGATGCCGGGCATGTCGTGGAGGAGTCCCATCCCGACGCGCTCGACGACGCCGAGCACGTCACGCAGTACGTCGCGGTGGTCGCGAGCAACGCCGCGCGCGCGGTGCAGGTGTGGTCCGAGCGCGTCGGACGCGAGCTCACCGAGGCCGACATGGAGCCGCTCACCTGGGCGGTCGCGCAGCACGGTCGGACCAGGAAGGCCACCGAGCTGCTGGCCGCGATCGAGCACGTGCACCGCTTCGGCCGCCGCCTGGCGGCGTGGTGGCAGGGCGGCTTCGACCTGCTGCTCACCGCGACGCAGAGCATGCCGCCGCCCGAGATCGGCGAGATCAGCTCGACGCGCGAAGAGCCGCTGCGCGCGCTGATGCGCTCCACGCCCTACGGCGTCTTCACCTTGCCGTTCAACCTCTCGGGCCAGCCCGCGATCTCGCTACCGATGCACTGGACGCCCGGCGGCCTGCCGATCGGCGCACAGCTCGTCGCCCCGTTCGCGCGCGAGGACCTGCTGCTCTCGGTCGGCGCGCAGCTCGAGGCCGCGCTCGACTGGGCGGCGCGACGGCCGCCGATCCACGCTTGACGCGGCCGGCCGCGCCGCAGGACAGCTAGGAGGCCGACTCGAGACTCGAAATCCGCGCGCCCTGCGCGCGGCCGAGCGCGAGCGAGCCGGGGTGAGGAAGCTTCACGCGGCTTGGCCGCGTGAAGGAGCGGGGCAGTGCCCCGCTCGGCGATTGTCAGAAGGTTCCGCGCGGCTCTGCCGCGTGGAAGAGGGGGACAGAGTCCCCCTCTTGAACTAGGGGCGCCGCCCGATCTCGCGCAGCCCGACGCAGGCGAGGTTGCAGAACATCTGCACCACCGGCAGGTCGGCCTGCGAAACCGCGGGCTTGCCGGCGCGCGTCGCCACGACGACCCCGACCGCGAGGCCGCGCACCACCAGCGGCTGGATCACGAACGATGCCGCCGCGATCTCCGGCACCGGCGCGCCGGGCGGCACCAGCAGTGCCGCCGAGCCGACCTCGACAATCCGCGAGGTGCGATCGAGCACCGCCTCCGCGAGCAGGCCGGCGCCGCGACGTACCGGCATCGCGAGGCGAGCAAGCTGATTCTCGCTGCCCGGTCCGTAGCAAAGGCGGCCCACGAGCCGGTCATGCTGCGGGTCGAGCAGGGCCAGGATCACGACGTCGAACGGCCCGGTGCGGGCGATCCCCTCGACCACCGCGGTCAAGCTATGATTGATGTCCTCGTCGACCAGGATCGAGCGCGTGACCTCCACCGCGACGTCGATCGCCAGCGCGGCATGTCCGGCCGGCGGCAGGGCCACCGGCGCCTCGTCGCGCAGCGGCGAGCGCGCGCCGCCAGCGGCGCGCGGCCGCGGCGTCGGATCTCCGTGCGCCGGGGGCGGGGCAGCGGGCTTCTCGCGCGGCAGCGCGATGCCCAGGATCTTGGCCTGCGTGCAGAGCTCCTCCTCGACGCTGGCCAGCGCCTCGACGAGCTTCTGCGGCGGCAGGCCGAAGGTGCGCTCGAAGCGCGCCAGTAGCTTCGGATCGGGCGCGGGGTCGTGCTCGGCCACGCGGGCGTGACTGTCGGCGATCTCGACCACTGTCGACAGGCGGTCCACGGCGGCCGGTTGGCTTCCCCGCGCATCGCCGGGCCGGCGCTGGAAGTGGTGGACGTAGGCCTCGGGCAGGCTCCAGTGGTCGAGCACGTCCGCCGCGAGCTTCGCGGTGGAGAACCCGGTCACCTCGACCACGGCCTCTTCGAGGGACTGCGTGCCCCCGCGCTGGATCGCGACCGCTTTCTCCAGGGTGTCGGGGTAGTAGGCCGCGAGCCAGAGCAGGCCGAGGTTGGAGAACAAGCCGAGCAGATAGGACTGCTCGGGGCTGACCTGGCCGACGCGAACGGAGATCGCCTGCGCGGTGAGGCCGCAGCGCAGCGCGCGGCGCAGGTTCTCGTGCACGGCGTCGTGCGCGCCGCCGGCGCGCGTGAACTGCTCGATCAGCAGCAAGCCGGTCGCGATCTCGCGGACGCGCTCGAAGCCGATCACCACGATCGCGCGCGTGATGGTCGACACCCGCTCGCCGCGCACGCTGTAGGCGACCGAGTTGACCACGCGCAGGATCTTCGCCGACAGGCCCGGGTCCTGGAGGATTGCGTGGGCGAGGCCGAGGGTGGTGCAGAACTCCTTGTTGAGCAGCCTGTTCAGGCGCTCGATCGCCTGCGGGTTGGCGGCGAGGTCACCCTGCTGCCGGATCTCGGCGAGGATCGGCGGTACACCATCCTGCTGCGCGACCCCTGTCTTCTGCATGACTTCCGCTCCGCTCCGTGTCCAATGATCGGCCTCGGCGATGGATTCCTTGAGTGGAATCGATAAGAGATGTCAGCGATGCCAGACGCGAACAGGACCACCGACGAGGCCCTGCAGGGCGTCGACCTCACCGGCAAGCTGGCCGTGGTCACCGGCGCGTCGGGCGGGCTCGGTCTCGAGACCGCCCGCGCGCTCGCCAGCGCGGGCGCGTGGGTCCTGCTGGCGGCGCGCAGCACCGCGAAGACCGAGGCGGCGTTGTGCACCATCCGCGAGCACCTCCCGGCGGCACGGCTCGAGAGCCTCGAGACGCCTTTCGGGCAGACGGCGGACGGCTTCGAGATGCAGCTCGGCACCACCACCTCGGCCACTTCCTGCTCACCTGCCTGCTCGCGCCCGCACTCCTCGCCGCGGCACCCGCGCGCGTGGTCACTCTCAGCTCCGGCGGGCACGTCATCTCCGACGTCCACTGGGACGACCCCAACTTCGCCCGCCACCCGTACGAGAAGTGGACCGCCTACGGTCAATCCAAGACCGCCAACGTGCTGTTCACGGTCGACCTCGAGCGCCGGCTCGGCGCGCGCGGGGTGCACGCCTTCGCCGTGCACCCCGGCATGATCATGACGGAGCTCGGCCGCCACCTGACCAGCGACGACATCGCCGCGCTGCAGACGATGGCCAAGAGCACACCCGGCGGCGGCCTGCCTGCGTTCAAGTCGATCGCCGCGGGTGCTGCGACCAGCGTGTGGGCCGCGACTGCGCCCGAGCTCGCGCAGCACGGTGGCAGCTACCTCGAAGACTGCGCGCTTAGCAGCGGGCACGCTGCGTGGGCGACCGATCCGGACGCGGCACGGCGGCTGTGGACGCTGTCGGAGGAGTTGCTCGACGAGACCTTCGCACCGTGAATCATCGGCTTCGGCCGCCGCGGCGGCCGAAGCCGAGCAGCGCGATGGCGCAGCCGACGACGATCGCGACACCGTTGACGTTCAGCAGCAGCATGACCACGGTCTCCCGCCACGCGGCCGCCGCCTGCGCAGCGCCGTGCATCGGCGTCGAGTCACGCGTGCCGAGGACGGCGGCCAGCAGCAAGCCCAGGCTGCCGCCGTAGCTGCTCACGACGAGCAGCCAGAACGCGGCGCGCTCGGCGCCCGGTGACAGCACGACCGCGCTCCACGCCGCACCGATCGCGATCAGAAAGGTCGCATTCAGCAAACCCCCGACGTGCATCGACAGGCCCATGCGCGGGTTGGCCATGGCGTAGACGAACATGCCGCCGATGAGCGCGAGCAGGAACAGGAGCAGGCCGTGCCACACGAAGCGTCGGCCGGTGTCGGATGTCGCGTGCGACGTGACACGATCGGGCACTGCCATCTGCTCCTCCTGGTCGTCGCGAGTGTCGGCCGGACGACGCCCCACGGTCAACCGTCGAGGTTGTGATAACGTCGTCTGCCAATCGACACGCTGGCCCACGCGCATGTCGTCCAGCCGAGATCCGGAGTCGAGCATGCAGCTTCCCGTCGAGCCCCCCGTTCTACCGATGCTGGCCAAGCGCGTCGCCGAGCTGCCCAAGGGCGATGGCTGGATCTTCGAGCCCAAGTGGGACGGGTTCCGCGCGCTGATCTTCCGCGACGGCGACGAGGTCCTGATCCAGAGCCGCGACACCAAGCCGCTGAACCGCTACTTCCCCGAGCTCATCGACCCCCTGAAGACGCTGCTCCCGCAGCGCTGCGTGCTCGATGGCGAGGTCGTGCTGGCGCGCGGCGGCAGGCTCGACTTCGAGGCGCTGCAGCAGCGCATCCACCCGGCGGCATCGCGCGTCAAGCGCCTGGCCGAGGAGATTCCGACCTCGGTCGTGTTCTTCGACCTGCTCTGCGCCGGTGAGCGCGATCTGCGGGCCGTTCCCTTTCGCGAGCGGCGGGCCGAGCTCGAAAAGCTGCTCGCCGACGCCGCGGCGCCACTCCACGTGACGCCGGCGACGTCCGACCGGATCGTCGCTGCCGACTGGTTCCAGCGCTTCGAGGGCGCCGGCTTCGACGGCGTCATGGCAAAGCCGCTCGACGGCGCCTACGAGCCCGACAAGCGCGTCATGCTGAAGGTCAAGCACGAGCGCGAGTGCGACTGCGTGGTCGCAGGCTTCCGCTGGCACAAGAGCGGCGAGGGCGCGGTCGGCTCGCTACTGCTCGGACTGTACGACGACGCCGGCGAGCTGCAGCACGTCGGCGTCGCTGCGAGCTTCACCGACAAGAAGCGGCGCGAGCTGGTGGAGCTCCTCGCCCCCTACCGCGAGAACGCACTCGACGGTCACCCGTGGGAGAGCTGGGCGCGCCAGAACCACATCACCGATCCCGCAGCGCAGCGCATGCCGGGCGCCGTGAGCCGCTGGAGCGGCGGCAAGGACCTGTCCTGGGAGCCGCTGCGCCCCGAGCTGGTGGTCGAGGTCGGGTACGATCACATGCAGGGCAGCCGCTTCCGCCACACCGCGCAGTTCCGCAGGTGGCGGACCGACAAGCCGCCGCGCGACTGCACCTACGCCCAGCTCGAGGTCGTCCCGCCGCAGGAGCTGGCGGCGATCTTCGCAGCGCGCTGAGTGCTTCACACCTTGTGGAACCGCAGCGGGCTGGTCGTCTCGCGCGCGACCAGACCTCGACAGCCGGCGCGCGCTTTTTTCAGGGCATCTCGGCGCCGTCCTTTTTTGCGCACCACGCGCGCGTCGGATCGTCGTCCGGATCGGGCGTCTCCTGCGGCGGGCGTTGCTCCTCGGGCACGTGGCGCAGGTTGACGCGGACGCGCGTCCAGGTCGACGAGCGGCCGCGCATCGCGTCCACCAGCACGTCGTCGACCGCGAGGTGCGACGCCACCTCCGGGTGCTTCGCCTTCCAGCGCTCCAGACCGGCGAGCGCCGCCTCCTTGTCGGGCGAGTTCGCGACCACCACCAGCGGCATCCTGGCGCGCGGCGCCTTCTTCGCAGGTGGCTTCACTGCCGCGTCGCCCGCGCCTTTCGCGCGCGACGGGGCGACGCGCGGCGCCTCGCCATCGGCCTTGCGGAAGTGCGGTGGCCAGGGCGCGTCGCCGAGGCCGGCCGCGTCGTCCCGTTCGGCGAGCTCGAGCAGCTCGTCGAGCGAGCCCGGCGCGTCGTCCATCGTCGCGTGCGGGTCGCCGATCGCGGCGAAGCGCGCCGGCATGGTCAGCACGGTGAAGTCGGCCGCATCGCAGTCCGGCACGTCGCCCCAGACCAGCGGCGCCGACACGCGCGCGTCCGGCAGTGGGCGAATCGAGTACGCCGAGCACGTCGTGCGGTCCTTCGCGTTCTGGTTGTAGTCGAGGAAGACGCCGTGGCGCTCCTCCTTCCACCACTTCGAGGTCGCGAGCGCCGGCGCGCGGCGCTCGATCTCGCGCGACAGCGCGATCGCCGCGCGCCGCACGTCGGCGAACGTCCTGCGCGGCTCGATCCGGACGTTGACGTGCATGCCGCGCGAGCCGCTGGTCTTCGGCCAGCCGACGAGACCCATCTCGGCCAAGAGGGCCTGCACCTCGAGCGCGACGCGTCGCACGTCGTCCCACGCGACGCCCGGTCCCGGGTCGAGATCGACGCGCAGCTCGTCGGGGTGATCCAGATCCGTCGAGCGTACCGGGTGCGGGTGCAGCTCGATGCAGCCGAGATTCACGATCCAGGCGAGCCCCGCCGCGTCGTCGACCACCACCTCCTCGGCCGTGCGGCCCGACGGGAACGACAGCGTCACCGTGCGCAGCCACTCCGGCCGCTTGTCGGGCGCGCGCTTCTGGTAGAACGCCTCGCCGTGCGCGCCGTCGACGAAGCGCTTCAACACCACCGGACGGTCACGAATGCCGCCCAGCGCGCCGTCCGCGACCGACAGGTAGTACCGCACCACGTCGAGCTTCGAGAGTTGCACGCCCTTCGAGAAGTACGGCTTGCTCGGATTGCTGACGCGCACCTCGCGCCCGCCGATCACGAGGACCTCGGCTTCTTCCTTGCCCACGGGCTCTCAGGCTAACCTGTTTCCATGCCCGATTCGAAGCAGGACGTGCTCGACATGCTGCGCGAGCTCGCCGAGCTCACCATGCTCGACGAGGGCGACCCACAGTCGTTCCGCGTGCGCGCTTACGAGAGCGCGACCCAGGCGGTGGCGGCGCAGGCGGCGGACCTCGGCACGCTCGACGCCAAGGCCCTGCAGAAGATCGAGGGCATTGGCAAGAGCACCGCCGAGAAGGTCCGCGAGCTGCTCGAGACCGGCAAGGTCGCGAAGCTCGAGGGTCTGCGCGCGAAGTACCCGGCGAGCGTGGTCGCGCTGCTGCGCATCCAGGGGCTCGGGCCGAAGGCGGTGAAGCGGCTGCGCACCGAACTCGGCGTCGAGTCGATCGACGACCTGCGCGCAGCACTCACCGAGCACCGGCTGCGCGGGCTATCGGGCTTCGGGGCGAAGTCCGAGGACAAGCTCGCGCAGTCACTCGCACGCCTCGAGGAGCAGGGCTCGGTGGACCGGACGCCGATCTCGGTCGCGCTGCCGCTCGCGACACGCATCGTCGCGCACCTGCTCGAGGTACCCGGCGTGACACATGCCTCGTACTGCGGCTCGCTGCGGCGCTTCACCGAGACCATCGGCGACGTCGACGTCGTGGTCGCCGCGAGCGACGCCGCGCCGGTCATGGAAGCGCTGGTGTCGATGAGCGTCGTCGACCGCGTCCTCGGGCGCGGACCCGCCAAGACCAGCATCGTCACGCGGCGCGGTACCCAGGTCGACCTGCGCGTCGTCGAAGCGCACCAGCTCGGCGCCGCGCTGCTCTACTTCACCGGCGCGAAGGGTCACAACATCAAGCTCCGTCAGCGCGCGCTGGCGCGTGGCTTGACGCTGAACGAGTACGCGCTGTCCGAGATCGACGGCGGGCGCGTCGTGGCGAGCGAGACCGAGGAGCAGATCTATGCGGCGCTCGGCCTGCCCTGGATCCCGCCGGTGCTGCGCGAGGACCAGGGCGAGATCGAAGCCGCCGAGAAGGGCACGCTGCCGCGCCCGCTGCGCGACCTGATCGGCGACTTCCACGTGCACACGTCGGTGTCGGGCGACGGCCGCTCGCCGATCGAAGACGTGGTCGCGGCAGCGCTGGCGCGCGGCGTACGGGTGCTGGCAATCACCGAGCACGCCGAGCGCACCGTGTCGGGCGTCACGCGCGAGGTGCTGCTCGAGCAGCGCGCGAAGCTCACCCGGCTACGCGCCCAGCTCGGCGACCAGATCGTGCTGTTGCACGGCGTCGAGCTCAACATCGGCCGCGACGGTGAGCTCGACTACGACCTCGAGTTCCGCCAGTCGTTCGACTGGTGCCTGGCGTCGGTGCACGACCACTTCGACCTCGACCGTGCCGCACAGACCAGGCGCATCGTCACGGCGATGCAGGATCCCACGGTACGCATGATCGGCCACCTCTCGGCGCGCATGATCGGCGCGCGGCCGCCGATCGAGCTCGACCTCGACGCCGTGTTCGCGGCGGCCGAGGCCACCGGCACGGCGCTCGAGGTCAACGGTGGCCTGCCGCGACTCGACATGTCGGTCGAGACCCTGCGGCGGGCGCGCGCACACACCTTCCCGCTGGTGATGACCAGCGACGCGCATCGGGCGGAGGAGCTGCAGCGCGTGGAGTACGCGGCGCTCAACGCCGAGAAGGCGTGGGTGGATCCGGAGCGGGTGGTGAATACCTGGACGCCGGAGCGCCTCGCGGCCTGGGCGAGGGGTGGGTAGGGTCCGCCCTCAGACCTCTGCCGTACCGCCGTCGACGAAGAGCTCGACCCGCTTCGGTACCTGAGCGCGCGCTCAGAGCAGATCGGCTGGCGTCGGCTCGATGCCCAGCGCCACTTTGCCGCCGATCTGCGCCGCACGATCCCAGTCGAAGATGACGTGGCCGCGCATCATCTGCAGATCGCGCAGCTGACGCTGGAGCGGCGAGGAGAGAAATCCCGAGCTGGCGCCGGCGGCCGCCGCGAGACCGTTGACCGCATGATTGGCAAGGCGCACGACGTCCGCGGCGGCGAGGCGAATCGCCGCCAGGTCCTCGATCGCCGCGGCTGGCCCCTGCGGTCCGATGCGTTCCAGCGTGCGGATCGCGTCGTCCCAGACGAGGCGCGCGGCGCGCACCGTGGCGAGTCCCTCGCCGAGCCGCAGATGCGTTGCGGGCACCTCGGCCTGCTTCTGGAAACCGTAGGACTGGACCTTCTCCTTCATGCGCCCGGTGAAGGCGTCGAGTGCTGCCTCGGCGGCCCCCAGAGCCGGTGACGCGGCGACCAGAGCGAGCGTGGCGCCCATCGGCCAGCCGACGTTGCTGCCGGCGTGCAGCGCCTCGCCAGGCGTCTGGCCCATCTTGATGCGCCAGAGCTCGAGGGTGCGGTGTTCGGGCACGAAGGCGTCGCGCACCACCACGTTGTTCGACCCGGTCGCCGCCATGCCCGCGACGTGCCAGACGTCCTCGACCTCGACTTCGGCGCGCGGCAGGACACAGAAGCGGGGCCCGCTCTCGGGGTCCATCGCGGTCACCATCACCCAGTCGGCGTGCATGATTCCGGTCGCCCACTCCCAGCGACCACGCAGCCGGAAGCCGCCGTCGACGCGCGTGACCTTTCCCGTCGGCGCAAGTGGTGCTGGCGCGCGCGGCGCGGGCCCTTGCGCGAAGACCTCTTCTTGAAGCCGCGGATCGAAGCGGCACAGCAGCCACGCGTGCAGGCTCAGGAAGGACAGCGTCCACGCGCTCGAGGCGCAACCGTTGCCGAGGCGGCGCGTCGCCTCGAGGAAGGTCGCGACCTCGCATCCGGCGCCGCCCCAGCGGCGCGGCGTCAGCATGCCGAGGTAGCCGGCGTCGGTGGCGTCCCGGATGGTCTCGTCCGGCAGTCGACGCATGACCTCGGCTGCAGCGGCGCGCTCGCGCAGACACGGGACCATCGCGTCGACGGCCGACAGGATTTCTTTCATCTTGCGTCTCCGCTCAGAAGCCGTGGCGGTCGAGCCAGCCACCGACGGTGGCGACCGCGAGCGGCAACAGGTCCGGGCGCTCGACGTAGTAATGGTCGGCACCCTCGATCTGGACGATCTCCTTGTCCCGCGAGGCCACGGCGTCGAACAGGCGCTGCGCATGACTCGGGGTGCAGGCGAGATCGGCGCGGTTGTTCACCACCAGCACCGGGCAGGTCACGCGGCCCGCGTTGATCACGCCGTTCGCACGGCTCTCGTCGTAGCTCCATTGCGAGAGCCAGGAGCGCAGCGTGGTGAAGCGACCGAGGCCCACCGGCCCGTCGTTCGCGATCCGGGGCTCGCCCAGATAGCAGGTACCGGGCCGGCGGTCGGAAGGGTCCTGCGCGGGATCGGTCCAGCGCACGTCGCACATCGTGCCGTAGACCACGAAGGGACGCTCGGCGTCGGGCTCGCCACGCGCTTTCAGCTCGGCGAGCGTCGTCCTCACCTGCGCGGTGATGCGGCGGTTGCGCGCGATCTGCGCTGACCGGAAGCGCGCGACGAAGTCATCCGAGTACGGCGGCTGATCGGGGCAGGCCGGATCGTAGATGTTGAGATTCACGTCGCGCGCGAACGGTCGATCCTCGTCGAGAATCGACGGGTCCAGCCATTCGGTCATGGTGACCGAGCGGCTGATGTGCGCGGCGAGCAGCATGATGCCATCGGCCGGCTGGAGGCCTGCGCCCACGACGTCCGCCGCGTCGCCCGCCGGCGTGTCGATCAGCGTCGGGTGCTCCGCCTGGTCCTGGTAGAAGAGCGCCAGCGAGCCACCACCCGACCAGCCGCCCAGGACCACCTTCTCGTAGCCGAAGCGCTTCTTCAGATCGGCGCTGCAGGCGCCGAGGTCGAGCAGGCACTTTTCGAGGATCAGCGCGGTGTCGTTCCCGCGGTAGCGCGGGTTGCAATAGATGACGTGGCGCCCGGCGCGGGCGAGCGCGGTCACCAGCGGCAGGAACGAGCCGCCGCCGATCGGGTGGCTGAAGAGCAGCGCGGTCTTCGAGTCGCCCGAGTCCGGCCGGATGCGCATGCACTCGACGAAAACCTGCCCGGTAGGGCCGCCGTAGACGTCCTTCAGCGGGCTCCTGTCCGCGTGGACGAAGCCGTAGGCCTCTCGCACCACTGCCATCGATCGCTCTCCCTTCGGGACCAGGCCGAGCGCTGCTCCGGGTCCCATTCTTGAGTCTCTAATCAGAAAACCCTATTGGGTTCATCAATCTCGGGCCCTTGATGAAGGCCAGAAGGAGGTCCGATGAGCACGCAGCCGACGGGAGTCCACCACCTCGCCTTCATGGCCGGTGACATCAAGAAGCACATCGCGTTCTTCGCCGAGATCGTCGGCTGTCCGCTGGTGGCGATCTTCGACATGCACGGCGTGCCCGGCGGCCTGCACGCCTTCCTGCGCCTGAACGACCACAGCTACTTCTCGATCGTGCAGATGCCGGACGTCGACGCCATCCCGGTCGAGATCGGGCGCACCCACGCCGGCTCCGGCGCCTTGCCGTCTGCGCCGGGCACGCTGCAGCACCTCGCGTTCAACGTCGACACGACCGCCGACCTGCTCGCGATGCGCGACCGGATCCGCAGCCACGGGGTGAACGTCATCGGCCCGATCGACCACGGCATGTGCCAATCGATCTACTTCGCGGGGCCAGATCGGATGACGCTCGAGGTCGCGACGTCCGCGGTGGCGATCGACGCCGCACGCTGGATCGACCCCGCGGTTCTTGCGAAGGCCGGGATCTCGGCGGAGGAGGCAGCGCGCTTCAAGGCGCCGGCCCCCTACGAGGGACCGAGCCCCGTGCCGCAGCCGGCTTACGATCCGGCGAAGCCGCACATGGCCTACCCGGAGAAGGTGTACCGGAAGATCCTCGCGACACCGGACGAGGTCGTGACCAGCACGTCGTCCCACGCGACCCCGCCGGTCCAGTCCTCGGCCGGCTGACGACGTCGGATCGGGCCGCACACGAGCACTTCAGAACGGGGAGACGCCCAGAACGCAGATCGCAATCGAGGACGGCATCGCGCGCATCACGCTCGACGACGGCAAGGTCAACGCGCTGTCCACCGAGATGATCGCCGAGCTCGCGCGGCACCGCTTGACGCCGCCGGGCTTCGCGCGCGTCAACGGGCAGGCGCTCGCCGCCATCCGTGCGGACGCGGACGGCGAGCTGCGGGACGCCGCTGGCTGAGCGACGCGCTACCGAGTTCGGTCGTGCCGACCGATACACCTTCCACACCACGCCCCAGCCTCAGGCGGGGCGGGAGGAGGAAGACATGGCATTCCGAAGGTTCGTCGATCGCCGGCTGGCACCGTCGCTCATGGCCCTGCTCGCACTCGTCGCCGCGTCGGCCTGCGGAGGAAGCTCCGACGACGGCGACGGTCTCGGCGCCCCTTCGCCCGCGCCGACGTCCACCATCACGGCCGGTCAGGTCACGTTCCTCAATAGCTGCGCCGTCAGCCTGAGCTTCAAGTCGAGCGGTCCCGCGGTCGAAATGCTCGCGGCCAACGGGGGCACCGTGTCCATCCCCGTGGCCTCGTTCAACCAGGGCGGCCAGAACGTGATCATGCCCTACCCCGACACCAGCGCGAGCCAGTGCCCCGCCGCCTTCTGCGACGGCTGGACCGCGCTCGGCGGCGCGCCCGGGACGACGCAGCGCGAGGGCTTCATGTGGGACAGCCCCAACGACGTCTACGCCGCGTACTGCAATCCCAACCTGAGCGGACGCAGCATCTGCGCCCAGCAACAGAACTGCTGTGGCCCGGGCATGGTGCAGGACGGAACGTTCGGGACCACGTGGGAGTTCACTCCCGCCGGCGGCAACGGGCTCGACTACCCCGACCTCAGCACCAACTACGGCTCGGGCCCGATGAGCCCGCCGAACCTCTGCCCGACCGGCGGCCCCGACGACTGCGTCTCCGCGGCGGCGAACATCTTCTTCAACGTGCCGATCCAGTGGACGACCAACATGGCGTGCTCGTTCACCAGCGCGGGCACGCAGGTCATGGGGCTCGAGTGCTTCACTGCGGACTGCAGCGACGCCTACCAGCACCCGACCGACGACAAGCAGTGCTCGTGCACGTCGAGCACACAGCGCGGCTATCTGGTGGAGTTCTGCCCGGCGGGGTCGTCGATGCCGGCGCCGCCGGGGTGACGCCGAAACACCGGCGTCATCCGTGCCACGGCGACGCTACCAGGCCGCGATCTCGTCCCAGCTCTCGACGCCGATGAAGTGGCGCTTGCCGATCTCGACGCCGTTGTGCCGCAGGATGTCGTAGGCGGTGGTCACGTGAAAGTAGAAGTTGGGCAGCGAGATGCGCGTCAAGTACTCGCTGCCGCGGACCGACTTGCCCTCCATCCACGCCGGGGCCACGCGGCGCTCCTCGGCGCCGGCGAAGTCGGACTCCTTGAACGTGGCCAGATAGGCGGCGCAGGTCTGGACGCGCGCCCGTAGCTCGGCCATCGTCTTCTCGATGTCCGGATGCGACGGCGCCTTCTGGCCGCTCAGGTAGGCCGCGGCGAACTTCGCAGCGTCGCACGCCGCCTGCACCTGCCGCACGAGCGAGAACTGGTCGGGCGCGAGGCGCGCCTCGGCGAGCACGTCGGGCTCGAAGCCCTTCTTCTGCGCGTGCTCGATCGCCGTCTGCAGCCACTGGTCCAGGTTCTTCAGCATGCGCGCGTACTGCGAGATCGTTGCGAAGGTCGACATGGTCCAACTCCTCGTCGCCGGCAGCCCGGCGACCTCCGGCGTTCGTTGAACGTCCTAGACGTCACGACGCGCCGACCTGCTGCAACGGCACTCTCATGGGATCGGCACGACGTCGACCCGAGCGGACGCCTCGAGGTCGCCAGGTGGCTGCGCTGCGTTGGATCAAGACGATGCCCGAGGATAGGGTCGCTCGATGGACGTGCTGCACGCGCTGCGCTGGATGGTCCGCGCCGAGTGGCCGGTGCGGCTCCTGTCGCCCGCGATCGGGCGCTACAACCCCTTCCACCCATCTTTCCGGCGCGACCCGTACAGCGTCTACCGGCGCCTCCAGAGCGAGGCGCCGGTGTACTACAGCCGGGCGCTGCGCGGCTGGATCCTGAGCCGCCACGCCGACGTCGAGCGCGTGCTCGCCGACCCACGCATGATCTGCGACCGCCGCCAGTCGCGCATGGCGCAGGAGTTCGCGATCTTCGACTCGATGCGCCCGGACTTCGCGCAGGCCGTCGTGCGGAGCCTGCTGATGACCGACCCGCCCGACCACACGCGCCTGCGCCGCCTCGTGAGCCGCGCCTTCACGCCGCGCGTGGTCGAGCGCCTCTCCGAGGGCATCGCGGCGCGCGTCTCCTCGCTGCTCGACGCGATGGAGAAGAAGTCCGACCCCGACGTGATCCGCGACCTCGCCGATCCGCTGCCCACCGCGGTGATCGCCGACCTGCTCGGTATCCCCGCCGAGGACCGAGCCGACCTGAAGACGTGGTCGAACGACTTCGTCGGCCTCCTCGACCCGATCCAGTCCGAGGCCGACCCCGCGACCATGGAGCGCGCATTCGACGCGCTCCGCGCCGTGCTGCACCGGGTGTTCGACGCACGGCGCCGCGAGCCGCGCGAGGACCTGGTGTCCGGCCTGGTGCAGGCCGAGGAGCAGGGCGACGTGCTGTCCGAGGCCGAGCTCGACTCGCTGTCCGTGCTGCTGCTCGTCGCCGGCAACGAGACCACGACGAACCTGATCGGCAACGGAACTCGCGCGCTCCTGCACCATCCGGCGCAGCGCCGGGCGTTGCTCGACGGCCCCGAGGCCGTAAGGCGCGCGATCGAGGAGCTGCTGCGCTTCGAGAGCCCGATCCAGGCGACCGACCGTGTCGCCGCGGAGGACATCCAGATCGAGGGCCGGCGCGTCACGAAGGGTACGATCGTCGGCCTGCTGATCGGCGCTGCGAACCGCGACCCGGCCGTCTTCGCCCGACCGGACGAGCTCGACCTGTCGCGCGCGGACAACCCGCACCTCGCGTTCGGGCACGGCGTGCACTTCTGCCTCGGCGCGCAGCTCGCGCGGCTCGAGGGGCGGCTCGCGCTCAGCGGGCTCTTCGAGCGCTATCCGGGACTCGCCGCGCGCGGTGAGGCGGGGCCGTGGAAGCGGTCGCTGGTGCTACGCGGGCTCGCGTCGCTGCCGGTGCGGCTCACGTCGCACGCTTCCGCGGCGTAGGTCGTCAGCCGGATCGACCACGACGCCGTCAGTCGCCGCCGAGCCCGCTCGGCGCGGTGCCTGCCGACGATTCCACCTCGGCGAGCAACCTCGGCGACAGCGTGCCCGCCGTGGCCGACGTACGCTCCATCGCATACTTGCGCACGCGCACGCCGGTTCCCGCAGCGTCGAGGCCGCTGACCAGCACGTCGGCGCCGTTCGTGGTGCTCGTCGTCGCGACGCGCACGCCCGAGGATGGAGCGTCGGCGAACGGCGTGAAGCTCGAGATCTCGCGGAACGCGACGGTCGCGTCGTGGTCGTCCGGGCTCTTCAGGTAGACCTCCGGCTCGCCGTCGATGGCGGAGCCGCTCGAGAAGATCCTGACGATACCGGGGCTCGAGTCCTGGGCGAGCACGATCGACTGCGCGCCGCCGAACGCGCCGGCCGCGACCCAGCCGGTCGAGAGCGAGACACCGCCCGTGTAGCTGCCGTCGAAGGCGAGGAAGTCGGAGGTGATCCGCGGCACGCCGGGCGGTAGCGGATCGCTCGGCGCGCACCAGGCAGACGCCCCGGTGTTCGGTCTGTACAGGTCGAAGCGGAAGGTCTTGATCCGCGCCGCGCTGCCCGCTCCGGGCGCCGTCACGATGCTGAAGCGCCCGGACACAGCGTCCACCAGGCCCGCGGCGACGGTGACACCGGTCGTCGTGCCCGGGTACGGCGAGAAGCTCGCGAAGACGTCGGGAGCGACGCCGAGCTGGCTCGGCAGCGTGGAGCCGAAGACCTTGACCATCGAGTCGACCCCTGCGCCCGAGCCCACGATGACGTTGGCCGCGAGCGCGTTGCCGTCGATGCCGGCGGCGGCGACGCTCACCCCACCGGTGAACGATTCGTCGAAGGCGAGAAAGCGCAGCAACTGCGTCTCGAACGGCGATCCGCCGCTGCCCCCCGCGCCGGAGTAGACGGCGACCTCCGGCGGCCCACCCGGCCCCTTGCCGGCCACGAGGTCGAGGATCTGGTCGCCGTCGACGTCGCCCATGGCCACGCTGAGCGAGCCCGCGAAGCCCGCGAACGGCGTGACGGTCGCGAGCGGCGTGTCGCCGTTGCCGTCGTAGACGCGCACGGTGGCGTCGCTGCCGGACGAGCCGCTCGCCGCGACCGCGAACGAGGATACTGCGGGGATGACGTTGATGAACGCCATCAGGCCATTGTCCTCGTGGTTCAGGCGATGGCAGTGGATGACGTAGGCGCCGGTGAACTCGAGGAACTGGTTGCGCAGCACCAGCTTGCCCGGCGCGAGCACGGCTTCCCCGGGCCCCAGCAGCGGTGCGGGCAGGTTCGCGTTGTCCTCGCCCCACTGCTGAACGCCGGTCGTCGCCGCGCGCGCCGCGTCGACGATCTCCATGACCTGGAAGTCGTTGACGTGGATGTGGATCGGGTGCTCATCGTTATTATTATTGACGAACGACCACTGCTCGACGGAGCCGAGGCGCGGCTGCAGCAGCGGGGTGTTGGGAAACGTGTTGTCGTCGAACTGGTACACGAACGCCTTCGGGTCCTGGTCGCTCGCATGCTCGTTCTTGAAACCGCCCGACACCACCAGTTCGCGCTCGACGGCCGGGGTGAAGGGCTGCAGATCGACGAAGGACGTGTACGCCCCGAGCGCCTGGCCCTCGACGAAGGCCACGGCGACGCCGGTCCCCTCCTCCGGCTTCATGCGCGCGAGCACCTGCGTCGGCGAGACGAAGAAGCCGTCGAAGTAGCTGACCGCGGCAGGCTCCACCGTGACCGTGCCGAGGACCGCTGGCGGATGGTCCGTGCCGTCGTTCGTGTAGAGGACACCCGGCTTGGAGATCGGCTGGATGCCTGCAGCCGGCGGCATCTCGAGCACGAGATCGCCCTTGCTCGGCATCGTCACGGCGATCGCGTAGCGGCTGGCCGGTGGGATGACGAGCGTCGTACCGCCGTCGGTGAATGGGTAGTGGACCTCGGACAAGGGATTGCCGTCCTGGCCGACGATCGCGATCCGCGGATGCTTGCCCGTCGCCGTCTCGGTGAGCGTCAGGTTCAGGTAGGCGATGTCGCTCACGTTCGCGAGCACCCAGATCTCGGTCTGGCCCGGCTTCGCACGCAGAACCGGCTCGTATTGCCCGTTGATCGTGAACTGCAGATCGCGCAGGTGGCCCGGCAGCTCCGGGTCCGCGGCGACGCTGGGACCGCCGCCCGAGCTGGCGAAGGACTGGAGGTTGCTCGGGATGAACTGCAGCTGTCCGCGGTTGTTGTCGATCGACAGCGGCCCCGCATACCAGACGGTGAAGAACCGGGTGCCTTCGTCCGCCTGCCAGAAGTTGCTCGGCGTCAAGGTCGGAACGTAGGTGCCGTCCGCGAGCTCGCCACTCTCAGGAGCCTTCAGCGTGCTCACCCATTGCGGCCACGTGAGGTTGTTGAGGACCGCCTGACCGCCTTCGCGATCGAAGACGTAGTTGTACTGGATCGCCATGTTCCGGATCGGCAGCGAGTTCTCCGTGACGACGGGGATGTTGCCGTCGGAGCGCCCGATCGAGAGCAGACCGGCCAGGCCGAGATAGGTCTGCTGCGACGTCAGCGTGTGGCGGTGGCTGTGGTACCAGTACATGCCTTCCGGATGGTCGTCCGGAATCACGTACGTGTACGTGTTGGTGTAGCCCGCCGGGATGTCGAGCAGGACGTTGTCCGCGTTGCCACGCGGACTGACGTGCAGCCCGTGCGTGTGCAGGTTGAAGGGCGACGAGGTGAGCTGCTTCGGGTACAGCGTAACCATCGCTCCCTTCGGCGTGAAGGCAGGATCGTAGAAGTCCGGGATGGTCAGATCGGCGAGCTCGTTGGCCACGTGCACGATCAACGTCTCGCCGGGAGAGACCTGCAGCGTCGGGCCGGGATACAGGTTGGTGCCGGTGCGCTGGCCGTTCGAGGCGGCGCCCTGCAGCACCTCGTAGCCGAAGAGCATGAAGTTGCTGACCGGGCTCGCCACGGTGTTCAAGGTCGTGACGCCCTGGCGCACGAACAGACTCACCTCGAGCACGCCGTTCGCGCTCGACAGGGTGACCGGCTCCGCAAACTCCGGCGGGGTGTAGGCCGCGTGCGGCGTCGACTCGTCGCCGGCCCCCCCGCAGCCGAGCACGAAAGCCAATGCGGCACAGCGCGCGAGCTCCGCCACCGTGGGCCGCTCGACTCGCCGCATCTCGGCCCGCCTTCCCGACGCGCTCACGAAATGCCCAGCCGCTTCAGGTCGACGAGAATTCTCTTCTCGACACCTTCTTCACTGGACGGGTAGTAGCCGCGGATCCGCCCCCGTCCGTCGACGAGGACCAGGTGGCCGCTGTGCATGATGCCGAAGTCGGACCTGCCGGGATCGGCTTCGCCCTCGAGCGCGACCGAGAAGCTCCGCGCGATCTGCTCGATCGACGACTCGCTTCCAGTCAGGAACTTCCAGGTCGTCTGGTCGGCGCCGTAGGCGTCGGCGTAGGACTTCAGAACGGCCGGCGCATCGTGCTCCGGATCGACGCTGAAGGTGACCAGCCGTAGCGCGTCTTGGTGGCGCTGCGCGAGCGTCTGAACCGCGCGCATGCGCTCCGTGAGTCGTGGGCACACCAGGGGGCAGCGGGTGAAGACGAAGTTCGCGACCCAGGGTTCTCCAGCGAGCGCGGCGCGGCTCACCGGTGCGCTCGCCTGATCGACGAGAGCGAAGTCCGCGACGCGCCCGAGCACCGGGAGTGGCTTCTGCTCCTCGCGCTGGTTGCCGCCACGCGCGGAGAAGCCGAGCGCCGGGACGAGGATCAGCGCGACGAGGAACGAGAGACGGCCGAGGCGCGTCCGCAGGCGGAGCACGGTCGTTGGCGACATCGGAAGGGTTCATCGACCCTCCGGCGCAGGTCTTTAGGGCCTGCGCCGGAGGGT
>Ga0163151_10002223_pt1 | contig 30636 bp, 27 predicted proteins | sample OliLakLV19MP5IB2_FD_145596 | JGI IMG/M metagenome (GOLD analysis project Ga0163151, IMG submission 145596) | Freshwater microbial mat bacterial communities from Lake Vanda, McMurdo Dry Valleys, Antarctica - Oligotrophic Lake LV.19.MP5.IB-2 | ecosystem: Environmental > Aquatic > Freshwater >...
GGAGTGGCTGAACATGCAGGAGATCTCCTCTCGAGATGCAGACGGTGTCTGCCCTGCCTGTTGACCAAGTTCCGTGCCACGCGATGGACTAGTTTTCGATTCGTCAAACGGGGGCCGACGCCCGCGGGTGGTGCTGGTCCATGAACGCGCTGGTGTAGCTTAAAACACTGTCAAACCAATTGGTTGGAACCGCATGCTCGTGAGACTGGACCAGTTCAGACTGCGAAGTTCGCCTGCAAGTTGCTCAAGCAGGTGACTGGTAAGGCGGGTGATCGCGATCAGGGATCCGATCATGCAGATGTGCGGGGCTCCGCGAAAACAATGCGAGGGTACCCGATCTGACCATGGTCAGATCGGGTACCCTCCCAGAGTATGGGTGCTACTTACGCAAACGCCGGTGGAAATCGCGTTCCATGCGCTCGCTGAACTGCTCGGCTTGGTCGGCGAGACGTTCCACCGAATCGGCAGCACGCTCCGCGTGCTCGGCAGCAGCCAGCGCGCGGTCGGCAGCGAGTTCCGCGCGCCGAGCCGGATCGACAGCAAGATACGCCTCCTCGATCCTCGCACGATCCGCCGCTGCGATCGGACGATCGGAGAGGCGAAGACTTACTTGGGGGCGCCCGAGAATGTAGGCGCGCGTGAAAGCAACTTCGCGGTCGAGCCGAAGGTAGTACAACCTGAGCTCGTACGAATCGAGGGGCCGTGTACTATCTACCTCTACTTCTTCGACCCAATCAGGAAAGCCGCGTAAGGCTACGAAGCTGCGCAGCTCGGGGTTCATTCTGATCTGTCGTGCGAACCCGCCTTCTCCGAGCGGTCGGCCTGGACCAATCGCTTCGGACAAAGCAAACCCAGGCCCCGCAAGTGCAACCACTCCCACCGTAGCGATGACCGTCCTCATAACCCTTCGCATATGCACCCTCCTCGGTTTCGCTCCCACGGAGCCTATACCACGGACCAACGAGGTGTCAGCATCTGAAATAGGCGGACTTGCGAGGGCAGTCCACGATTGGCTACAGTCCGCCCCCACGCGTAATGCGGGCGCTCCTCACGACAGTCACCTTCGGGCCTCTCGGGCAACGCGGTAAGGGGAACGGCTCCACCATATGAGCACTGGAGCGTACCTTCTACTCGCCGCCCTTTTAGTCCTGTTGAACGCATTCTTCGTCGCCGCCGAGTTCGCCATCGTCAAGGTGCGCTCGACGCGCGTTCAGGAGTTGGTGCGGGAGGGAGTGCGAGGATCGGCCGCTGTTCAGAACGCCATCCAGAACTTGGATGCGTATCTGTCAGCAACCCAACTCGGAATCACCTTGGCGAGCCTCGGGCTCGGATGGATAGGCGAGCCCGCCTTCGCGAGCCTGGTGACGCCGTTGCTCACTGCAACGGGGGTTTGGTCTCCGAGCGTGATTCACAGCATTTCGCTGACGATCGCGTTCGCATTGATCACATTTCTCCACATCGTGCTTGGCGAGTTGGCTCCGAAGTCGTTGGCCATTCGGCGCCCCGAGGAAACGTCACTGGTCGTATCGACGCCTCTACGTCTCTTCTACCGAGTCTTCTATCCGGCGCTCTGGTTTCTGAACACGTCGTCGAACTTCTTCCTTCGAATGCTGTACATCGCGCCGGCTTCCGAGTCCGAATTGGCACATTCGGAAGAGGAACTTCGATTGTTGCTGACCGAATCACACCGGACAGGCACGCTATCCGCGTCCAAACGCAAGCTTCTGGAGAACGTCTTCGACTACACTCGCCGCTCGGCAAAGCACATCATGGTCCCCCGCGCCGACATTGTGTACCTCAGCACCCTCAGGACATTGCCGGAGAATCTCGAGACGATTCGCCAGAGCCAACACACCCGTTATCCCCTCTGCAATGATGACATCGATCATGTGATTGGAATGATCCATGCCAAGGATTTGTTTCAACCAGTCGAGGGCCTGAGGGACACCGCCGATCTCTTGAAGATCAAACGGGACATTCTGTTTGTCCCGGAGAGCCGTCCTTTGGAACTGCTACAGCGCGACTTTCAGCAACGACGGGTACACATGGCGATCGTTGTCGACGAGTATGGAGGCACTTCGGGCTTGGTGACCATGGAGGACATTCTCGAGGAGATCGTCGGAGAGATTCAGGACGAGTTCGATGCCGAAGCCCCTCGCATGGAAGCGACACCGGAAGGCTATCGCGTCGATGGGTTGGTGCTGCTCGAGGAAATCGCCACACGACTCGGGTTCACGGCACCCGAAAATGAAAGCACCACACTCGGCGGCTACGTGATTGCTCGGCTTGGGAGGATCGCGAGGATCGGGGACCTGATCGATCTCGACAACTACAGCGCGAAGGTCATCGAGATGAAAGGTCGGCGGGTAAGCAAATTGTTGTTGACGGCAACGAATCGCCCGACATCGGAGTCCGGGGCAACGTAGTTGTCGAGCCGTCGGATCCCGGGGAAGAGGGACTGGACTTCTCACGTATTTTTAGCCCCTGGTCTACCCAATCGAGGCGATTGTTCCGCTGGATGAATCTCCTTATTCTACCTCTTGGTTACCTTCCAAAAGGGGAGAAGGCGTTCTCTGGCAGCAGAGACCCTTCTCCCCGCCCATTCAGCAACGTATTCCTGGCCCTCTGTCCAAAACCTGCCTCGGAAACTTCCATGCCCTCCTCACGGTTCGCTGAATTTACAGCGAGTTCGTCGTGGCTCGGACCTTGCTCAGTTCAAGGCCAGGGGGACAACCTGGATGAATGCCTCACGCACGCAACGAACGTACTACCTCGAGGGGGAGCCAATCGAGTTATGGACCTCGACCTTGCCCGAGTTTTCGTGCCGACCCGATGACCTTCGACGCTACATCGATAGAGGACGTTGGGACTTGGTGTTCAATGCCCTTTGCTACCTGACCGGAGCAATCGAAGAAGGCTCGGCCTAAACGATCGAACGATCTCAGACCGAACCGATGACGGTCAGCATTTGATCGACGCGCTTTCGGGTACGGCGTAGCACGCGGACGAGCTTTAGCCGTTCGCCGGCCTCCAAATCGACTGTGGCGAACGTTCTCAGCTTCCGATTCATTCTTCGCGCCGCCGCCATCAGCTCACCGGCACGTATGGAATTGCTCTCAGGTCGACGAGATTCCCGAAACTTGTGAACGGATAGGTTCGCGAGCTTCACCCGTCGCCACAGCTTCAGCATTTCCACTTCAGAGCCCTGGCGCGCGATCGCCATGAGGATCTCTCGCGAGATCGCCGGGTAGCGATGAAGCTCGGCCTTCACTTCGGCGGGAAGCCGCGTGAGAACGAGAGTGTTCGACACGTATGGGCGGCTCTTATGAAGCAACTGCGCGAGGGCCTGATGCGTGTACCCGTAGCGCGCCACCATGGCACCTAATCCCTCGGCCTCTTCCAGCGCCGTCAGATCCTCGCGCTGTAGGTTCTCGATGAGGGCGATCTCGTTCGGATCGTCATCTCGAACGATCGCCGGAATCACGGAGAGACCTGCGGCTCTAGCAGCTCGATAGCGCCGCTCTCCAGCCATGATCATGAAGCTGTCGCCTTCGCGCTTGACGATTATGGGCTGGAGTATCCCGCGTTGCCGTACGGACTCAGTCAGCTCAGCGAGACCTTCCGGAGCAATGAACCGCCGGGGTTGTTGCGGATTCGGATGAATGTCCTCGATTGGGATCGCGGCGAGTATTATTCGCTGACCACCTACGAATTGACCCGCCGCAAATGCCACACTTCTTGCTGCTCCAGAGATCGCTTCCACCGCGGCCTCCTTTCCCCACCACCTCACCGATCAGTAATCAGGAGCTTCGGAGCGTCGGTTGGCGAACCATACCTCAACCGTCAGTCGAAACCCAAGAAGTTTCTAGTGCTCGAAAGCGAACGAGGGGCGGGAAACATTTCCCCGCCCCTCGTGTAGACGCACCGCGCTCAGGAAAAGTCGCGGTTCAGTGATTTATTGCCCTTAGCCGATCTTGCCCTGCAGGAAGAACGCGATCACCAATGCGTACAGACAAAGGGCTTCCATCAGCGCGAGACCGATGATCATCGGAACGAAAATGCGATCCGCAGAGTTCGGATTACGTCCAATGCTTTCCATCGCGGCGGCGGTTGCGCGTCCCTGACCGAGTCCGACTCCGAGCGCTGCGATACCGATGCCCAAGCCAGCGCCAAGAGCGATCAAACCGCCCTCACCGGTACCGTCCGCGGCAAAGCTCGGGGTCGCGATGAGCATGATTCCGAACATCCAGAAGAAAACTCGAAGAACTTTCGACATGCGTACTGCCCTCCTAGTTGAGGATCCGCGTACTCGCCGCCCCATCCCATCTATCCTCTTCCACGTGCAGCACCGACGCGAATCGGGTGGAACACATGACGACTAGTGGTCGTGGCTGATGGCCAAGCCGACGTACACCATCGTCAAAAGCGTGAAAACGAGTGCCTGCACCAAGGATACGAATGTCCCGAGTAGGTAGAAAATCACTGGGATGAGGACTTTGGTGAGGTCCGTGAAGATGGCCAGCAACAGGTGGTCCGCAAACATGTTGCCGTAGAGACGAATCGCGAGCGAGGCCGGGCGGAAAAGGTGGCTGAACAACTCTACGACGATCATCAACGGCGCCAACAGAAGCAACGGGCCCATGAACTGCTTCAGATAGGCAATGCCGTGAGCTTGAAGACCGTAGTAATTGTAGGCCACGAACGACACCACGCCGAGCGCGAGCGTCACATTGAAGTTGTCCGTCGGCGGCGTGAATCCCGGTATCAGCCCAATCAGATTGGCAGCGAGAATGAACAAGAACAGGCTCGCGAACAGAGGCACGTACTTGGGGCCGTCGTGCCCAATCACACTCTCTGAGAGATTGCTGATGAATTCCGTGAGGACTTCAGCGATGTTGCGGGCGCTGAACCCGGAGTCGGGTACCACCGGATCCGTGACCGCTGCGAGCTGCTGCCGCGCACGAAGCGCAAAGAGGACGAGGCCGACCATCACCAGCGTTGCAGTCGCAGTGTGGGGTTCGAGAAGCATCAGACCCGGAATCTGCTGTACCCAAGTAAACCCGTGCTCCATCCTAAAGCTCTCCTGTCTTCGCGTCCGGATTGATCGGCAGCAACGCGTCGATCACGATCGACGCCGGCAGCGCAGTCACTCCTAGGGCGAACGAAACACCGTCCACCAGCGACGTCGGCAACAACAAAGCAAACGCTGGCACCGTAATCAGAATGACGGACTTCGCGAGCGCCATTGGGACGAGGTGAGCGGTGGTTGGGCGTCTGGAAAGCATCGCCGAACCCAAGCTACGAAGCACCACGAAGTCCAACCAGGCTGCCGTACCGCCAAGGACGATACCCAAGGGCCGCGTCGCGTCCGACCACATGGCGGCAAGCGCCAGCATGGTGGTCAACGACAGCACGAGGCCCTGAATTCGAGTCAGTCTACGATTCATTGATTGCGCTGAAATTGGAGGAGGATCTGGATCATGCGATAGAAGCCGATGACCGTACCGGCGATGGTCATGCACATGACCATCCAAGGCTCAGTTTGGAGCCAGCGGTCTAGCGCACTCCCTAGAAAAACTCCAGCTGCGATCGACCCAAGGAACTCGAACGCGACTGTCCCGTACTTTGCGTACCGGAAGAATGCGTTGTCTTGAGAGGGGTTCCTTTGCTCATCCACCAGACGATCACCTGAGGGCCGCCAGAGCTTCCCCCGCGGCACTCAAAAAATCCCGCACATCCGTGTCCGTGTGCGCGAGGGAGAGAAACGCAGCCTCGAAGGGCGAGGGCGGCAGATAGAATCCCCGCTCGAGCATGGCGAAGAAGAACTGTCGAAAACGATCCCGGTCGGCTCTCTCCACCTCGGAGAGATTCGCTGCTCGCTCGATGCCAAAGAAGAGCGTGAACATCGAACCGACCTGCTGAACACATCCGGAGACTCCCAAACGCGCCAAGGTCTCTCGGAGACCTACGGCGACACGCCCCCCCAGCTCTTGCAGCCGAATGTAGGCGGCGGGATCGAGGAGTGACAGCGTGGCATGACCTGCCGCCATCGTAACCGGATTCCCCGAAAGCGTTCCGGCTTGATACACGGGTCCGAGCGGGGCCAACTGGTTCATGATCTCGGAGCGACCGCCGAATGCACCGACCGGCAGACCTCCGCCGATGACCTTCCCCAGACACGTGAGGTCAGGCTCGATCCCGAGACGGGCCTGCGCGCCCCCCCGTGCCACCCGAAATCCAGAGATCACTTCGTCGAAGATCAATAGGCAGCCGGCTGCACGAGTAGCTTCGCGGAGATGATCCAGGAACGCCTGATCCGGCTCCACGATCCCCATGTTGGCCGCGATCGGCTCGATGATGACAGCAGCAATCTGATCGCCGTATGCCGCCAAGTATGCAGCGACTTCCTGGGCTGAGTTGTACGTGGCGACGAGCGTGTTGGAGGCGATCGCTTCCGGCACGCCCGCGCTATCTGGAACCCCGAAGGTCAACGCACCGGAGCCCGCGCGTGCCAAGAGACCGTCGGAGTGTCCGTGATAGCAACCCGCGAACTTCAAGATCTTGGGTCGACCCGTGTAGGCCCGCGCCACGCGAATCGCCGACATGGTGGCCTCGGTACCGGAGTTGACCATCCGAACCAGCTCCAACGTCGGCATGGATTCGATGATCGAACGCCCGAGATCGATTTCGCCCGGGGTCGGCGCGCCAAACCCCAAACCTCCAGCAGCTGCACGATTCACGGCAGCGACGACGTTCGGATGTGCGTGACCCGCGATCGCGGCCCCCCAGGATCCGACGAAATCGCGGTAGGTCCGCCCGTCGACATCGGTCACGGTCGCGCCCCGAGCGCTGGCGATGAAGAGGGGCGTGCCGCCGACGTTGCGCCAAGCGCGGACCGGACTGTTCACGCCGCCAGGAAAGAGGCGGGACGCTTCGTCGAAGAGCTTCGTTGAGCGCGTCGTCACGGAGGCACAGCGTACTGACCGAGGTGACGGAGCTAGCATCGCATCACCAGAGGGTCAACGCGTGCCCACCGATGAGATCTTCAGAGACATTGTGCTTGCCTACCCATCCCAAAGCGTTTACAGATCCGCGCTCGTTCTCCGCCCGCGATTCGAGTTGGTCGCCCGATGATGCAACAGTAGCCGCGGCACCGATGAGCCGCCCCGCACCGATCGAAGATTCTCCGGAACACGCGTGGCAACGCGCGCGCGAGATCCTGCTTGCCCGCGTGGGCGTCGAGGCGTTCCAGGCTGGCGTCGAAAGCCTGCGCTTCGCCGGAATGGAGAGCGATCTGTTGCGGTTGCTCGCACCGACCACGACCACGGCCAGCTGGATGGCGTTACATCATCCAGGGATGCTCGAGGACGCGATGCGATCGGTAGGAAAGCCGTGTCGGATCAGCGTCGTCGTGGCCGGCAGGGCGCAAGGTGAGCTATTTCCCGGCGAGGGACCCACGGGGAAGCGCCGCCCGATTCGTTTCGGTGCACTGGTTCCGCGCTACACCTTCGCGACATTCGTCGTCGGCGCGAGCAATCAGTTTGCCAACGCCGCCTGCAAGGCCGTGGCGGCTCAGCCTGGGCACCACTACAACCCGCTATTTCTGTACGGCGGTGTGGGTCTCGGTAAGACGCACCTCGCGAACGCGATCGGCCACGCGACGATCGAGGCGAATTCCGACGCGCGGGTCGCGTATGTCAGCGCCGAGGCTTTCATGACCCAGCTCATCACGGCGCTGCGCCGTGATCGCATGGACGAGTTCAAGTCGACGTTCCGCAAAATCGACGTGTTGATCGTTGACGACGTGCAGTTCCTAGCCAACCGCGAACGCACGCAGGAAGAGTTCTTCCACACCTTCAACGCTCTGCACGAAGCGCATCGACAGATCATCCTCACGTCGGACACGGTTCCGAAGGACATTCCAGGACTCGAAGAGCGCCTCCGGAATCGTTTCGAGTGGGGCCTGATTGCCGACCTCCAACCCCCGGACATGGAGACCCGCGTCGCCATCCTCGAGAAGAAGGCGGAGATCGACGGACTGGATCTGCCGCGGGAGGTCGCGATTCACCTCGCGTCAAAGATCGACTCGAACGTTCGCGAGCTGGAAGGTTGTTTGACTCGCCTTTCCGCCTTCGCGTCTCTGTCGAAGACCGCCATCACGGTCGATTTTGCCCGGCAGGTTCTGCATGAGCTCCTTCGCGACCGATCGACCGTCAGCATCGACACGATCCAGCGAGTCATCTGCGAGTTCTACGACGTTCGGCTGAACGATCTGCTTTCGAAGAAACGGACGCGCAACATCTCGTTCCCACGTCAGATCGGCATGTACCTCTCACGAAAGCTGACGGGCGAATCGTTCCCCGCAATCGGCGGAAGGTTCGGGGGACGCGACCACTCCACCGTCATCCACGCCAACAACACGATCGAGAGACGTCTCAAGGATGATCAACGCCTCCGTTCGTCCATCGACGAGTTGCAACGACTCGTGAACACGAAGCCCTGACCTGTGGATGATCGTTGGATCGGATGGGGATCGATCGTGCAGCGAGCGGTGGACAACTGGTTCGGGCACTACTCGTGGATTCGTCCACGGGAACAGATCCACAATCTCGACGACACTCGATCCCAGCGGTTCCCGATACTTGGTTTGACTGTCAACGAACTAACAGCCCTTACTACTACTAGTCTCTTCTTCTAATTTACTTCTTGGAGAGCACTGCGCTAGAACGGCCCGCGAACCGCAGTAAGGGACCACTCATGGATCTACGCGTCGAGAAAACCGACTTCATTCAAGGCCTCTACCTAACCCAGGGAGTGGTCGAGAAGCGCAACACGCTTCCGATACTGGCTAACGTCCTCATCGAGGCGACTGGATCCGAGATCCAACTGACCGCAACCGACCTGGAAGTCGGGATTCGTCGATCCTGTCGGGGAAAAGTCGTTCAGCCCGGAGCAATCACGCTGAACGCGCGCAAGCTCTACGAGATCGTTCGAGAGCTTCCGAGCGACGAGGTCGTCCTCAAAGCAGGTGGGGGAAGTGTCGAAGTAACCGGGGGCCGAGCTCGGTACCGGATGCTTTCTATCGACCCCAAGGATTTCCCGAGCATTCCCGCAGCGACACCGGCAGCCAAAAAGGGCACGGTCGTGATGCGTCTTCCGAGCGAGGTGCTCGGCGAGATGATCGAGAAGACACTCTTCGCCGTGTCTACCGACGAGACCCGACTCAGTCTCGGAGGCGTGTACATCGAAAGTGTCGAGAAGAACCACGTGCGCTTGGTCGCTACTGACGGGCACCGTTTGGCCTTGGTCGAGCGGGAAGTCCCAGGTGTCGACATTCGTCCGGGAGTGATCCTGCCGCGCAAAGGTCTCGTCGAAGCCAAGCGACTTCTCGAAGGGGGCGATGGCGAGATCGGTTTCTCGATCGGCGGGAATCTCGCTCGCATCGAACGTGCTGGCGTAGAGCTATTCATGCGGCTGATCGAAGGCGAGTTTCCGGATTATCGACAAGTCATCCCCAAGGAGAGCAAGAAACACGTTCGAGTTGGGAGCGAAGAGCTCCTCGGTGCGCTTCGACGTGTTTCGATTCTCTCGAGTGAGCGAGCCCGCGGCGTCAAGCTACGGATCGACAACGGCTTGCTCGAAGTCACGACGACCAATCCCGACATCGGGGAAGCGCGCGAAGAGCTGGAGGCCGATTACGCTGGCGACGAGTTCGCGATTGGGTTCAACGCTCGCTACCTTCTCGATGTCCTCCAGTTGAGCGGTGTGACCGGAACCGTCGAGATCGGACTCACGGACGAAGTGAGCCCCGGTATCCTCAGAATCCAAGAAGACGAAACGTACTCATACGTCGTCATGCCGATGCGGCTCTAAGCTGCGAATGTAGAAGGCGGAAACCTTTACCCTTCCGCATCCACTTGCTAGGTTGCCGTAGGGGAAAAGGCGGAGTGGCGGAGGGCCGTGGGTCGGCCCCATTCGAGTCTCAAAACCTAGCCGAAATCGAGCATGGCTGAGAATATTTTACCCGACAACTCCACCTACAGCGCTGACAACATCAAGGTTCTGGAAGGCCTCGAGGCCGTTCAGAAGCGTCCTGGGATGTACATCGGCGACACCGGCGAGCGCGGGCTCCATCACCTCGTGTTCGAGATCGTCGACAACTCGATCGACGAAGCACTCGGCGGCCACTGCAATCGGATCGATGTCACGATCCACGTGGAGAACAGCGTTACGGTCGACGACGATGGCCGCGGGATTCCCGTGGATATGCATCCGACGGAGAAGATCTCGGCGGCCGAGGTCGTACTCACCAAGCTTCACGCTGGCGGAAAATTCGACAAGGGCGCCTACCGAGTGTCGGGTGGTCTACACGGTGTCGGTATTTCCGTGGTGAATGCGCTCTCGGATTACCTCGAGGTCGAGATCAAGCGCGAGAACAAAGTCTACTTTCAGCGCTATCGGCGGGGGGCTCCCGAGGCCCGATTGCAAGAGGTCGGTACGACGCAACTTCGCGGTACCAAGGTCACCTTCAAGCCTGATCCCCTCATCTTCGAGGTACACGAGTTCAGTTTCGACGTGCTCGCGCAGCGACTTCGCGAGCTCGCCTTCTTGAACCAAGGAATCCAGATCTCGCTGCAGGACGAGCGCGATCAGAAGCGCCACGAATTCCACTACAAGGGCGGCATCGTCGAGTTTGTCGAGCACCTCAACTCGACGAAGACTCCGATCAACCCAGTGATCTACTTGGAAGGTGAGCGCGAGGGCGTTGAGATCCAGCTCGCGCTCCAATGGAACGAGGGGTACTCCGAAAACATCTACGCCTTCGCCAACAACATCAACACGATCGAAGGCGGCACCCATCTGATTGGGTTCAAGTCGGCGCTGACCCGTACGATCAACAGCTACGCCGTCGCCGCGAACCTGGGGAAGAAGGATCAGGAAGGGCTTCAGGGCGACGATTGCCGTGAAGGCATCACGGCGGTGATCTCCGTCAAGGTTCCTGAACCGCAGTTCGAAGGTCAGACCAAAACAAAGCTCGGCAACAGTGAGGTGAAAGGCTTCGTCGAGACCTTGGTCAACGAGCGGCTCGGAGCCTACCTCGAGGAGCATCCGGGCGATGCGAAACGCATCATCAATAAGGGTCTGGAAGCTGCCCGCGTGCGTGAGGCCACACGGAAGGCGAAGGAGCTCGCCCGACGTAAGGGTGCACTCGACTCAGGGTCTCTGCCCGGAAAGCTCGCAGACTGCCAAGAGCGTGACCCAGCTCTGTCCGAGATTTTCATCGTCGAGGGTGATTCCGCTGGTGGATCAGCCAAGCAGGGCCGCGACCGCAAGAATCAGGCGATTCTTCCCCTCCGCGGAAAGATCTTGAACGTTGAGAAGGCGCGTTTCGACAAAATGCTGTCTTCGCAGGAAATCCGAGTGCTGATCACGGCACTCGGCGCCGGGATCGGTAAAGATGGAAAAGATCTCGCAAAGCTCCGCTACCACACGATTGTGATCATGACCGACGCCGACGTCGACGGGTCGCACATTCGCACTTTGCTGCTGACGTTCTTTTATCGGCAGTTCGAGGAGCTGATCGAGAACGGGTTCCTGTACATCGCTCAGCCGCCGCTCTTCAAAGTGCGCCGAGGCAAACAGGAACGCTACCTGCAGGACGAAGCGGCGCTCGAGGACTACCTGATCGAGCTCGGGACCGACGATGCCAAGCTGGAATCGAATGGAACGAGCTTCGCTGGCATCCCGCTCAAAGGGATTGTGAAGCGGGTGACGCGATTCGAGAAGATCATGGATGTGATCGAGCGAAAGAAGCGACAACGCGACATCGTCCATGCCGTAGCCGCAATCGAGGACGATCCTCAGATCTGGTTGCGTGATCCGAAGCGCGTCGCTGACGCCGGTGCGCGCGTGCAGAGTCACCTCGAGGCGATTCAATCTGCCGTCCTCCCGATCGCCCTGACGGTAGAAGATGACCCGGAGCACAACAGTCAACGCATGATCTTCACGAGCCGGGCCAACGGGGCGTTGCAGCGCACAGCCGTGGACATGGAGCTGTGTCTCTCTCCCGAGTTCGAAGAGCTCCGCCGTCTGGCTGCCGAGCTTAGTGCCGCTGGTGTGCCGCCATTCACCCTGACAATCGGCGAGCGCGTAGTCCAGGCGAGCACGTTGCGCGAAGGCGTCGAGCACCTCATCCGAGACGGCCGCAAGGGTCTCGAGATTCAGCGTTACAAGGGTCTGGGAGAAATGAACCCGGAGCAGCTGTGGGAAACCACGATGAACCCCGAAACGCGTACTCTTCTCCAGGTGAGACTGGCCGACGCGTACACGGCCAATGAAGTGTTCTCGACACTGATGGGCGATGAGGTCGAGCCACGACGCAAATTCATCGAAGCGAACGCGCTCTCGGTGAAGAACCTCGACGTGTGATCTCGTCGCGCTGCGCGACGGATTGGGTCAGCGTCCGTCGGGCGAAGCAACCATCGGTAAAGTAATTCGGTCGGAGAGCGGGGGCGAGAGAGCGAGCGATGGAGTCGACGCCCAGACACAACAAGATTCCCGTCAACATCGAAGACGAGATGCGGCAGTCCTACATGGACTACGCAATGAGCGTCATCATCCGCCGCGCACTCCCGGACGTGCGGGACGGTCTGAAGCCCGTCCATCGCCGAATACTCTACGCGATGTACGACCTCGGGAACGAGTGGAACCGGGCCTACAAGAAATCCGCGCGCGTCGTCGGCGACGTCATCGGTAAGTACCATCCGCACGGAGATTCAGCGGTCTACGACGCGATCGTGCGTATGGCGCAAGATTTCTCCCTGCGCTACCCGCTGATCGACGGCCAAGGAAACTTCGGCTCGGTCGACGGGGATTCCGCTGCTGCCATGCGGTACACTGAGATCCGGATGGCACGGATCGCCAGCGAGCTGCTGGCAGATCTCGACAAGGAGACCGTCGAGTTCGCACCGAACTACGACGAGACGCTGAAAGAGCCGCGCGTGATGCCGGCCAAGATTCCGAATCTGCTTGTGAACGGCAGCTCCGGGATCGCGGTTGGTATGACCACCAACATCCCCCCCCACAACCTCAATGAGGTGGCGGATGCGACGATCGCATTGATCGAGCGTCCAGAGATCACCGTGGCGGAGCTCATGCAGTTCGTCCCAGGTCCCGATTTTCCGACGGCCGGGTTCATCCACGGGCGATCGGCCATCCGCGAGGCCTACGAGACGGGCAAGGGGGTGCTGCAGTGCCGTGCCCGCGCCCACACTGAAATCGACAAGAAGAACGGGCGGACGAGCATCATCGTCACCGAGATCCCTTTTCAGGTGAACAAGGCGCGTCTCCTCGAGCGCATCGCCGAGCTCGTGAACGAGAAACGCATCGAAGGCATCTCGGATCTGCGCGACGAATCAGATCGTCAGGGCATGCGCATCGTCGTCGACCTCAAGCGCGACGCCGTCCACGAGATCGTCCTCAATCAGCTCTACAAACTGACGCCGATGCAGGAATCCTTTGGGATGATCATGCTGGCGATCGTCGAGAATCGGCCGCGCCTGCTCAGCTTGAAGGAAATGCTGCAGCATTTCGTTGCGCACCGGGTCGAGGTCGTGACGAGGCGGACCCTGTTCGCTCTTCGGAAAGCCGAAGAGCGGCTCCACATCCTCGAAGGCCTCACAATCGCGCTCGACAACCTCGATGCCGTGATTCAGCTCATTCGGAAGTCCCCCAACCCGGCAACAGCGAAGGAAGGGTTGATCACGACCTTCGGCCTTTCGGAGCTGCAAGCGCAAGCCATCCTGGACATGCGCCTCCAGCGACTCACGGGTCTCGAACGGGACAAGATTCTCGAAGAGCACCGCGAGGTTGTTGCTTTGATCGCGGGGTTGCGGGCGATCTTGGCCGACGAGCGCGAAGTCATGAAGATCATCGTCGGCGAACTCCGCGAAGTGAAAACGATGTACGGAGATACGCGCCGCACAGCGATCGTCGAAGAAATCGGCGACATCTCGATCGAAGACATGATCGCCGACGAGGACATGGCGGTCACGATCTCCCACGAGGGGTACATCAAGCGGAACCCGGTCTCCTTGTACCGAGCGCAGCGCCGGGGCGGTAAGGGCAAGATCGGGACGACGACGCGGGAAGAGGACTTCGTCGAGCATCTCTTCATCGCGTCGACGCACAGCTATATTTTATTCTTCACGACTGTCGGGAAGGTCTACTGGATCAAGGTCCACGAGGTCCCACAGGCTGGTAGAGCCGCGCGCGGCAAGGCCATTGTCAATCTCCTCGAGCTCCGACCCGACGAAAAGATCTCGGCGTTTCTCCCTGTCCGTGAGTTCCGCGAGAATCACTTCGTCCTATTCGCGACCAAGCAGGGCGTGGTGAAGAAGACCGATCTGATGGCCTACGCGAATCCGCGGCCGTCGGGGATCATCGCGATCGGTCTCGATGCTGGTGACGAAGTGATCGCCGTTAAGCTGACCGACGGGAAACAGGAAGTGATCCTGACAACCCGAGACGGGCAAGCCATTCGATTCCGGGAGGAAGACGTCCGCAGCATGGGTCGAGGTGCGGGCGGGGTGAAGGGTGTCACGCTCGAGGGAGGCGACGAGGTGGTGAGCCTCGAGATTCTGAGCCCGGGCACGAGCGTGTTGACTGTCGCCGAGAATGGCTACGGCAAACGAACCGATATCGCCGAGTACCGGCTACAGAGTCGTGGCGGTAAGGGCATCATCACGATGAAGGCTACGGATCGGACGGGACGGGTCATTGGCGTGCAGCAAGTGACCGATGATGACAACCTGATGCTCGTTACGAGTACCGGTAAGATTATTCGTATGCGCGTCGCCGACATTCGGGTGATCGGCCGCAATACCCAAGGGGTGCGACTCATCGACATCGAAGAAGGTGAACGAGTGGTAAGCCTGGCGCGATTGGCTGAGCAGGAAGAGGAAGAGGACGACAGCGCCTCCTCGATCAACGGCGGTAGCGAAGCGCCGACAGAGGACTAGGCGCTCAGCTACGCTGTTTTCGATTCAGCGTGGGCGTTCGGCGACGCTGGACCGGTTGTGGGGGCATGGCTTGGTCGGTGCGCTGCAGTAGCGTGCGCGCGTCGTCGCACCAGGAGATGTAGTCGCGCTCGTACCGAATCCCTCGGAGCAGCGTGAGGTAAGGTCCGAGACGCTCGCGGTTCGCGATGCTGAGTCCGCTTTCCAGGAAGCGTTCGAGCTCCAGATAGCGCTGCAGCTTGTCCTCGTGAAGCTGCCGATGGCGTCGAATCAGGTCGAGCGCCTCGCCTGATTCGAGAAGGCCACAGCAGAACGTCTTGAGCATCATCTCGTCTTTGACCCGCTGCGCGCTTGCGGGGACGTGCAGCCATTCCACGAGCTCCCGACGCCCAGAGTCGCTCAGGGAATAGATTTTCTTGGTCGGTCGACCACGTTGCTCGACGCTCCGATGGGCGATGTCACCGGCTGCTTCGAGACGCGCGAGCTCCTTGTAGATCTGTGGATGAGTGGCGTGCCAAAAATATCCGACTGAGCCGTCGAAGAGCTTCATCAGCTCGTAACCGGTGAGCGGATCGTGCGCGAGCAAGCTCAGAATGGCGTATTTGAGAGACACGCGGACGGGTCCTTACCAGGTCACGCGCAGGCCTCCTATAGAAAATCTCGTCCAGGTAGACGGTGCGTCCGGTCGCTTGCCATGCCGATAGCGATGTGAGACACCCCCGAGCCACTCTCGAGTAGGTCGGGCGAGGAAGGAAGTACGAATGTCGAAGGGCACCTGTAAATTCGAAGGCTGTAGCAGCGACGTGGTCGGAAAAGGCTACTGCGCAAAGCACTACAAGCAGTGGCGCCAAGGGGCGCTTCCGAAAGGTCGTTACAAAATTTGCACCGCTGAAGCCTGCCGAAAGCCACGCGCAACCGGCTCAAAGTGCGAAGATCATGGCAAGACCAAAGCACCCTCCAGTGAAGCGCCGGCTGCCGCGGCGAGCTGAGAGCAAATTGACAGCGGCAGCCCGCTGTGATGGATAGGCGCGCATCTCATGAAGCGAACTTTTCAGCCGAGTAACACCCGCCGCAAGCGGACCCATGGTTTCCTCGCCCGTATGGCCACACCTGGTGGTCGTAACGTTTTGAGGCGGAGACGAGCCAAGGGTCGGAAGCGGCTTACCGTTTCGATCCCGCCGAAGCAGCCGAGATGACCGCCCATCAGGGCCAGGGCTTTCCGAAGGCGGCGCGCATACGTCGCCGACGGGAGTTCCTGTCGTTCGGTCGTACGGGTGAGAAACGCCGAACGGACAGCTTCGTCTTCCTCCTGGAGCCGTGCGCGCGCGGACCCCGTCTCGGGATCACCGTGAGCCGCAAAGTGGGCGGAGCCGTCGTCCGCAACCGCGTGAAGCGACGGGTCCGTGAAATCTACCGACGGGATCCAGATCGGGCCTCATTGGGCCACGATCTGATTGTGATCGCGCGTGTCGGCGCGGGTGCACTCACGAGTCGTGAGATCAGCCGAGATCTGAAGGTGGCGCTTAGTCGCCGTGATTCTCGATCGTCGCGACTCGCGCCTCGGGCCTGAAGTGCCCTTTCGTCACATGATCGTTAGACGGTGCCTCGTGTTGGTTATCCGAGCCTATCAGCTCGCCCTGTCTCCCTTGCTGCCGCCAGCCTGTCGTTTCGAGCCGAGGTGCTCCGAGTACGCAATCGGCGCCGTGGAGCGCCACGGAGTGTTGCGCGGCGGATGGCTAGCCACGCGCCGCCTTCTGCGGTGTCACCCATGGTCGGCACCAGGTGTCGACCATGTACCAACCGTCCTTCGGTGATTGATGGAGCGTCGAGCCCTACTTGCAGCCGTTCTCTGTCTCGTCGTTCTGGTCGCCTATCAGGAGGCACTCCAGTACCTCTATCCACCGCCGCCCGAGGGCTCGATCGCCCCGACCAGTGTTCCATCACCGGAAGCCGCTCCTGACGCACTGGCGAAGGCGCCGGCGGTCGGCCCTGAAACCTCGACGACGCAGGAGGTAGAAGGCGAGACGGTCAGTATCGACACCGATCTCATCAGCGCCCGCATCACGACGGCAGGTGGGCGAATCACGAGCTTGAAGCTCAAGAAGTTTAGGACTGCCGTCGCGCTGGAGAGTGATCCTCTGGAGATGATCCAGGTTGGGCCCAATCTGGCGCCGCCGCTCGGGGTCCGACTGGCATCCGATGACGGTAAGAGCGTCGAGGACGACACACGCGTCGCGTACGCGGTGGATAGACGCGAACTGTCAGTACGAGGGGCAGCAACGGATAACCTGGTGCTTCGCGGTAAGCTCCCCTCGGGAGCCGAAATCGAGAAGACACTGCGTTTCACGGGGAACGCGTACCCGATCGAGCTGTTGGTCCGAACGACGGGCGCCGGACAGCAGTTGTCCCGAGTAGGAGTTGGCTGGCGCCACCAGATCGCGGAACCCATCAATGGCGACCCGGAAGTGCACTACCGCGGCGCCGCGATTCTAAATGACAAAAAGGTGATCCGAGAGCTCGCGACCTCGATCGCCACATCGCCGCCAAAAACGTTTGAGCAGCCAGTCGGGTGGGTCGGGTACGCCGATCACTACTTCCTCGCCGCAATGATTCCCGCGGATCCGAGTCAGGCGCGCGCAGCGGTCAGCCCTGAGAACGGAGGCGTTCAGTTGCTCCTTTCGAGTCCACGGGCAGCTGAGCCAGAGGCCGCGACACGATTCACTATCTACGTCGGACCCAAGGATGTGGCCGTCCTCGAAGGTTCCGGGTTTCAGTTGGATCGAGCTGTGGACTTCGGTTGGTTCTCGTTCCTCGCGGTGCCGTTGCTACGCCTTTTGAAGCTGTTCCACAGTGTCACGCGGAACTACGGTGTCGACGTCATCCTGCTCACGATTCTCGTCAAGGTCTTGTTCATTCCTCTGACGAATCGAAGCATGAAATCGATGCGTGACATGCAGCGGCTGCAGCCGCAGATGGCGAAGCTGCGCGAGAAGTTCAAGGACGACCGCGAACAGCTGAACAAGGAGATGATAGAGCTCTACCGCCGCCATCGAGTGAACCCCCTGGGAGGCTGCTTGCCGATGCTACTCCAGTTCCCGGTGTTCATCGGCCTCTATCAGGCGCTCAGCCAAGCGATCGAGCTACGGCACGCGAAGTTTGCCTTTTGGGTACACGATCTGTCCGCCCACGAATGCTACCCGTGGCCCGGACAAGGGACGGTGAGCGGTTGCAACGATCTCGCGTTGCTGGGATTTCCCATTCCGATCCTCGTCTTGCTCATGGGCGGTAGCATGATCCTGCAGCAGTACCTGGCCCCGTCGAGCGGAATGGATCCGGCGCAACAACGAATGATGATGATTTTGATGCCGGTGATGTTCACCGTCATGTTCATCAACTTCCCGTCGGGTCTCGTGCTCTACTGGCTCGTGAACAATCTCCTCACGATTGGCCAACAGTGGTGGTCGAATCGCGAGCCCGCCAAGTCACCTGTCCCAGCCTGAGGCTGATTTCCAGCGTCTTGAGGTTTTCCAGATAACGACGTAGCGCCAATCTCGAGTCTCGAAGTGAAGTCTAGGCTCGACACGATCGCAGCGCTGGCCACGGCGCCCGGACCGGGCGGTATTGCGATCGTGCGTGTAAGCGGAAGCGAGGCCCGCGGCATCGTGGAGCGCATCTTCGAGCGCCACGGTGGGGAGGGCTTACCCGAAGCGCGACGCGTCTACGTGGGAAATCTGCGCGCAACGCCCGGCGGTGAGGTCGTGGATGAGGTCGTTGCGTTCATGATGCAAGGTCCGCACAGCTACACGGGCGACGATGTCGTCGAGATCCAGTGTCACGGCGGTTCGTTGGTCAGCCGGCGCGTCCTCGAAAGCGTGTACTTGGCTGGGGCACGGCCTGCCGAGCCTGGGGAATTCACCAGACGGGCGTTTCTCAATGGCCGACTTGATCTAGCTCAGGCCGAAGCCGTCGCTGATCTCATCATGGCTCGTAGCGAAAGTGGCCGACGCTTGGCGTGGTCGCAGCTGGCAGGGACCCTGTCGTCTCGCGTCGATACTCTGCGAGAGACTCTCGTCCGAGCGCGAGCACTATGTGAAGTATCACTCGACTTCCCCGACGAAGACCTTCCGGAGCTGACCAACGGCGAGATCGTGCAGCAGTTGGCGTCCGTGCGTCGTGAGCTAGAAAAGTTGATCCAAAGCTTCGAGCGAGGCCGCCTGCAGTATGACGGCGCGCGCGTGGCGATCGTCGGGCGTCCGAACGTCGGCAAGTCGAGCTTGCTGAATGCGCTCGCGGGAAGCGACCGCGCGTTGGTGACGCCCATTGCAGGAACGACCCGCGACGTCGTGGAGGCTTCGATCGCGATCCAGCATGCACCCGTCCTGTTGATGGATACCGCGGGTCTGCGCGAGGCGGAGGATCTAGTCGAGGTACTTGGTGTCGAGCGGAGTCGCTCCGCGATCGACGTGGCCCGATGTGTGGTAGCGGTGTTCGATCGTAGCGTGGAGCTCGCTCCTGAAGATGCGAGCGTGAGCAAAGCCGTACACGATCGAAACGTCGTCGCGGTTCTCACGAAAGCAGATCTCGACCTGCGGACGACCGCGGACGAGGTGCGGCAGATGTTGGGGCCGGTGCCTGTAGTGGAAGTGAGCGCCCTTCTCGGGAGTGGGCTCGATGATCTCGTGGCGGAGATCGGCACGGCTCTTTTTGGTTCGAGCCAGGCCTGCACCGACGACGAGCTGGTGATCTTCCGCGAACGCCACCGCGACGCTGCGCGCGCAGCCGTAACGAGCCTGGAACGAGCGGAGGCTGCCGTCCGGTCTTCGGCGCCGCTCGAGCTTGTCGCGTGTGATCTTACCGCGGCTACGGATGCGCTCTCGGACATCACGGGTGCGGTGACTACCGAGGATGTTCTCGATCGCGTATTTGCCGATTTCTGCCTCGGCAAATAGGTTCGGCGTCGAACGATGAGGGACGCGATGTACGACGTGATCGTGGTCGGCGCGGGACACGCCGGAATCGAGGCCGCACTTGCTGCGGCACGGACCGGGGCCGATACGCTGCTTCTGACGCAGAACCTCGATAGCGTTGGGCAAATGTCGTGCAATCCTGCAATAGGTGGGATCGGTAAGGGTCACCTAGTCAAGGAAATCGACGCCTTGGGTGGCGAGATGGCACGGGCCATCGATGAAACTGGGATTCAGTTCAGGACCTTGAATACGAGGAAAGGCCCAGCCGTTCAGGCCACTCGGGCTCAAGCCGACAAGGCGCTTTACCGGACGCGTATGAAACGCGTGGTGGAGAATGCGCCGGGCGTCACGCTTCGTCAGGGGAGCATCGAACGGCTTCTGGTGGATGAAGGACACGTCGTCGGTGTCGAGACGCAGCTCGGAGAGCGCTTCGTCGGGCGGACGGTCGTGCTCACGACCGGTACTTTTTTGCAGGGCCAGATCCATGTGGGCGCCAAGAGCTATTCGGGAGGAAGGGCCGGTGATCTGGCGATCCAGGGACTGAGCACGAGCCTCGCTGAGTTCGGATTCAGAATCGGCCGACTGAAGACCGGGACCTGTCCGCGGCTCGATGGGAGGACGATCGACTTCGCGTCACTGACCGAGCAACAAGGTGATCTCGATCCAGTCCCATTTGCCTCCCACGGAGCCGGGATCATCCAACGCCAGATTCCTTGCCACATCACGTACACGACACCAGAGACGCACGAGATCGTTCGGCAAGGCCTACCCTACTCGGCCATGTTTTCCGGAAACATCACTTCGCGCGGGCCGCGCTACTGTCCGTCGATCGAGGACAAGGTCGTCCGCTTTTCGGAGAAGCCCCGGCATCAAATTTTCCTCGAACCCGAGGGCCTGGATACGGTCGAGGTTTACCCGAACGGGCTTTCGACGAGCTTGCCGCTCGATGTCCAGATGCGAATGGTACGATCGATTCCGGGACTTGAGGGTGCCGACATCATGCGACCCGGATACGCGATCGAGTACGATTACGTCGATCCGCTCCAGCTCCAGCCCTCGCTCGAAACGAAGCTCGTGAAGGGTCTCTTTCACGCCGGGCAGATCAACGGCACGACGGGTTACGAAGAAGCTGCTGCCCAGGGACTGCTCGCTGGCCTCAATGCGGCCCGCTCCGCTCGCGGGGAAAGCGCGATCATCATCGGTCGAGAGCAGGCGTACCTCGGGGTGATGGTCGACGACCTGGTGACGCGTGGAATCGGCGGCGAACCGTATCGGGTTTTCACCTCACGCGCTGAGCATCGGCTGCTGCTGCGCGAAGGGAACGCCGACGAGCGGCTTGCCCCTGTAGCTCACGCTGCGGGCTTGATCTCCACCGCGCGATACGAACTGGTGCGAGCTCGCCTCGATGCGATCGATCAGGAGATCGCACGCCTCGAGGCCACAGGCTTGGCCGCCGAGCTGCGAAGACCGGAGGTGACCCTACGCTCTCTGTTTGAGCTCCCCGCGAACGCTCCTCGACCTATGCCGTCAGCCGACGTACAGAGCGAAGTCGAGTGCCGCATCAAATACGCCGGGTATATTGCGCGCCAGGAGCGGGAGGTCGCCCGCCTCAAGTCGCTCGAGGATCTCACCCTTCCTGGCGACCTCGACTATGGCGCCATGAGCGCTCTCTCGAGCGAGGTGAGAGAGAAGCTTTCGAGCGTGCTCCCCGGGACGCTCGGCCAGGCGGCAAGAATTCCTGGCGTGACCCCGGCTGCCGTCGCCGTGCTCGCGGTGCATCTCAAGCGTTTGGTGGCTAGTGCGCCCTCGGACGCTTCGACTAACGCCCGCTGACCAGCAGCATCTCGTCACGGGAGCTGCCGCCCTCGGGATCTCCATTCCCCGTGGGGCCGTTTCGAAGCTTTCCCAGTACGCCGACATCCTCGACCTCTGGAGCCCAAAGGTGAACCTGATCTCCTGCGGCTCCGCTCTCGAGCTGGTCGAGCGACATCTTCTCGATTCTCTCGCAGTTGCGGCGGTGCTTCCTGAATCTGGGTCGGTCGTGGATCTTGGGAGTGGCGCGGGTTTCCCCGGCATACCCCTCGCGATCCTGAGGCCGGATCAGTCGTTCTTCCTGGTCGAGGTCCGCCGTCGGAGGGCGACGTTTCTGCGCGAAGTTCGCAGAGCACTTGGACTCGGAAACGTTCAGATCCTTGAGCAGAGGGCAGAGACGCCGCCGCTGGCAATCGCCAAGGCCGCAGAGGCTGTCGTTACGCGCGCGGTGTGGTCGAACGACTCGCTTCTCGAGATCGCGGCTCGATGGTCGTCCGACACAGGGGGATTGTTCTGGATGCGCTCGGATCCATTGCCCGCGGTGGCAGACGGCGGCGTAGGCCGCGAGCGTATCCAGTACCGAGTCGGACAGGGTCGGCTCCGGACGGTAGAGATATTTCGAATCGACCCGAGCTCCCCGAATTGTTTCACGTGAAACAAACATCGAATTTATGGCTTTTGTTTCACGTGAAACACCGACGGCACGCCGTATAGCTTTCCGTGTCGAGAGCTTTGTGGTACGCCCACTATCCGGCCGTGCAAGTGCGGAGGTGTCTGTGGGACGTGTTTTAGCGGTCGCAAATCAGAAGGGCGGGGTCGGTAAAACGACGACTTCGGTCAATTTGAGCGCTGGACTGGCCTTAGCGGGCCATTCGACGCTCTTGATCGATCTCGACCCCCAAGCAAGCGCGACCAGTGGGCTGGGTGTTCATCCTCAGGAGGTCGAAGCGTCGGTCTATCACGCACTTATCGGCGAGAAGCCGGTCGACCAGATCGTGCGCGAGACCCAGGTGCCGAATCTCTTCTTGATGCCAGCGAGCCGAGATCTGATCGGCGCAGAGATTGAATTGGTGCCACTGCCGAGGCGCGAGTACCGCCTTCAGCAGGCCATTTCCACGCTCCGGCTTCGGTTTGATTTCGTCATTATCGACTGCCCACCCTCGCTCGGACTCCTGACGGTCAATGCCTTGAGTGCAGCCGATGCCGTGCTGATTCCCCTCCAATGCGAGTACTACGCGCTGGAAGGGCTGAGCGCGCTACTCGATACGATCGGCTTCATTCGCCAGAGTCTGAATCCGTCGCTCGGGATTGAGGGCCTTCTGTTAACGATGTTTGATACTAGAAATAGCCTGGCTCATCAGGTGGTCAACGAGGTTCGCCAGCACTTCCCAGAGCAGGTCTTCAAGGCTGTAATTCCTAGGAATGTTCGCTTGAGCGAGTGTCCGAGCTACGGTGTTCCCGCCATGGTCTATGATGCGGCATCGCGCGGTGCCAAAGCGTACGCGGCCCTAACGCAAGAGCTGGTTCAGAACGTTGTTGGGAGATAGATCCATGCGCAAAGCCCTGGGGCGCGGGCTCGACGCACTGATTCCCGGTGCAGGCCGTGCGACTCCATCCGCCGACACCGGGCCGGAAGCGACCGCGACCGCCGCCTCGACCGATCTCCTCGTCGCCATTGACAAAATTCGTCCCAACCCTCGTCAGCCTCGAGTCGAGTTCGACGAGGGCGCCCTCGCCGAGCTGGTTTCCTCGATTCGGGCGCAGGGTGTGCTCCAGCCCTTGCTCGTGCGACCGCTTCTCGGCGGAGACTACGAACTGATCGCGGGTGAACGGCGCTTGCGTGCATCAGAGCGTGCGGGTCTTACGCATGTCCCGGTTTTTGTGCGTGACACGTCAGACGTCGAAAGCCTTGAGATGGCGCTCGTCGAAAATCTCCAGCGCGACGATCTCTCTCCGTTGGAGGAAGCGGCAGCCTATCAGCGGCTCATTCACGAGTACGGTCACACTCAGGAGGCGGTTGCGGAGCGAGTGGGTAAGAGCCGCCCGGCAGTTGCAAATGCGCTTCGGCTGCTTCGGCTTCCCGAATCCATCAAGCGTGACCTCGCGCGCGGGCGGCTGACAGCCGGCCATGCGCGCGTGCTCCTGTCGATCGATGATGCTGATGCTCAGGTTCGGGCCGCGAAGCAGATTCAGGCGCGCCAGATGTCGGTACGAGATGCCGAGCAACTGGCAGCCACCCGCAAGGGGGTATCGCAGCCCGTTGCGCGCGACCCGAATCGAGCCTCGTTGGAACGGCAGCTCTCCACCGCGCTTGGGACACGAGTTCGCATCACACCCAAGGGGCGAGGCGGGCGGATCGAGATCGAATTTTACTCGCAGGAAGAGCTGCAAGGGCTCGTCGATCGATTCGGAAAGTCCGACTCCGGATTTTGACAACCCCTGAGATCCGGTGTTAAGACGACGCGGTTTTGGGTCGCAAGGAAAGCGAGCAAACCGTCGAAAGGAAGCCCCCTATGGCGCTCTTCGGCAAGGAAAATCGCGATCGTACGGATCGCTTTGATTCGCAAGAGGTTCGAGCCGCCATCGAGACACCGCCGCGCATCGAGCGCGATGGTCTCGATAAGGAGGCTGTGCCTGCTGCGGTGGCCGGCGAAGTGAACGCGTATCTCGGCAAGGGAAGCCGGGTCACCGGCAAGCTCAACTTCGAAGGGACCGTCCGTGTCGATGGCCAAGTCGAGGGTGAGATCGCAGCGCAAGACACGTTGATCGTCGGCGAGCCCGCGATCGTCAACGCCCAAATCACCGGTAGTTGCGTCATCATCATGGGGCGCGTCACCGGTGACATCACTGCGCGCAAGCGCGTCGAAATCCGTGCTCCTGGAAAACTGTTCGGCAACGTTACGACGCCGAGCTTGATCATCCAGGAAGGCGTCATTTTCGAAGGGCATTGCTCGATGGGTGGAGCGGAGGCCTCCAAGGCCGACCGAAAAGTCACACCCTTCCCGAAAGAGGAGAAAGTCGCCGAGGTCGTGAAATAGACTTCGCGCGTCGCTCTTCGACTGCCGCAGTTCATCCCGACTCAAGCTGCTTCGCTTCGTTTCCGTCGAGGCGAAGTCTGCTGAAGTCGCCATTCGAGCCCTGATAGAGAATCCGTGATCAAGCTTCCCCCCGACATAACATTCGTCATTCAGCTCTTGGGCTTCGTCGTTTTCTGGCAGCTCATGCGCGTTCTCATCTTCTTGCCCATGCAGCAGGCACTGAAGGTGCGGGCCGAGCGTACCGGTGGCGCGCGCAATCGAGCCGAGGGTTTGGTGGCCGAGGCCGCGACCGTCGACGCTTCAATCGACGCTGGTCTTGCCGAAGCGAAGAAGGAAGGCGCGCTCCGTGCAGACGAAGTCCGGCGGCGCGCCGAGGCCGAGGAGCACACCATCCTTGCGCGTTATCGTGACGAAGCCATGGCCATTCTCAACCGCGAGCGTGCGCAAACCGACTCGCAGTTGAGCAGTGCCCGGGCGCCACTCCAATCCGAAGCCGAACGCCTCGCCGAGAACGTCGTGAAACGTGTGCTGGGGCGTGCAGCGTGATCGCGGCCCAACGGTACGGCGTATTACTCGCCCTCGCGTTGTTCCTCAGCATCGCGACCCCATGGGGCTCGTGCGCATCAGCCGAGGAAGCGGGCGAGGCGCATCACGAAACCGGAGCGGCCGCCGAACATCACGAAGATCATCACGCCCCGGCGCTGAGCGACCTGGTCCTCCCCGCCATCAATTTTTCAATCTATCTCTTCATCGTCGTGCGGTTCGTGATTCCCGCCATGCGGGAGTTTCTGCGCCGCCGGCATTCTGATGTCGTTCAGGCTGAGTCGGAGTCCAGCGCCGCGCTTGCGAGTGCCGAGCGACGTCTCTCGGCCAGCAAGGCTCGCCTCGAAAGTCTCGCGGCTGAGGCGAACTCGATTCGAGAAGATCTCCTCACCATTGCGAACCGGCAGGCGGAGCGACTCGTTGCGCAGGCCGTGGAAAGCGGAAAGCGTCGCCTTGCGGATGCGGCTCTCGTCGCTGAGCAAGAACGACGACGTGCGTTTGGCGACATTCGCGCCGAGATTGCCGCAAAGGCGACGGCGCTGGCCGAGGGACGCATCCGTTCGGCGCTGACGGCCGACGACCAACGAACCTTCGTTCAGCAATTCTTGAAAGACGCGGCCCAACGATGAGATCCGGCGCCATCGCTCGGCGTTACGCACGAGCCTTGTTCATGTCCGCCGATACGCCGCAGGCTCTCGAGCCCGTGGGGTCGGCGTTGGCAATCATCGCGGACGCCCTCGCGGATCCGAAGGCGATGCGCGTACTCACCGGACCGGTTTCCCGTGAACGCAAGCGGGATCTTCTGCTGAAGATAGCAAGCTCCGCTCACGCGCCGGATATGGTCCGCGATTTCTTGCTGTTGCTGTCCGACCGCGATCGCTTGAAGCAGCTCTCCGCCATTCGCGTCGCTTTCGAAGGTCTCGTCGACGCGAAGCGCGGCATCATCCGTGCGACCATTCGGAGCGCTGCAGAGCTTTCGCCCGAGATGCTCGCCGAGATCACGCGCACGTTCAGCGCGATCACCAACAAGCAGGTCGTCGCGCAGGTTGAGATCGTTCCGGATCTCATCGCCGGCGTCATCGTCGAGGTGGAAGGCCGCGTTTACGACGGCAGCCTTCGCACGCAACTCGGCAAGCTCCACCAACAGATGGCGACGGGCAGCTGACGTTTTGAGAAAGGATCAGTGATGGAGATTCGTGCCGCGGAAATCAGTGACGTCATCAAGCAGCAGATCGCTGACTACAATCGTGAGTTGGAGGTTCGCGAGACGGGGATCGTCCTGTCCTGCGGCGACGGTATCGCGCGCATCTATGGCCTCGACAAGGCCGCTGCTGGTGAGCTCCTGCAGTTCCCGCACGACATCTTCGGCATGGTGCTGAACCTCGAAGAAGACAACGTCGGCGCCGTGCTCTTCGGTGAGACGCGCTCGATCGGTGAAGGCAACGAGGTGCGGCGGACCGGTCGGATCGCCGAGGTGCCGGTAGGACCCGGACTCCGTGGCCGCGTCGTGAACGCGCTCGGACTCCCGATCGACGGCAAGGGGCCGATCGCCAGCACCGAGAATCGCCGCATCGAGCTCAAGGCGCCCGGCATCGTCTCGCGTCAGCCCGTGAAGGAGCCGCTGCAGACGGGCATCAAGGCCATCGACACGATGATCCCGATCGGCCGCGGCCAGCGCGAGCTGATCATCGGTGACCGCCAGACGGGCAAAACGGCCGTCGCGCTCGACACCATCGTCAATCAGCGTGGCGGTGACGTCGCGTGCATCTACGTCGCCATCGGACAGAAGCGTTCGACGGTTGCTCAGGTCGTCGAGAAGCTCGCGCGCGCAGGCGCGATGGAGTACACGACCGTCGTCGCCGCTACGGCGTCGGAAGCCGCGCCTCTCCAGTTCATCGCGCCCTACACCGGCTGTGCGATGGGCGAATACTTCCGTGACAACGGCCAGCACGCCCTGATCATTTACGATGATCTCTCCAAGCACGCCGTCGCATACCGGCAGCTCTCGCTTCTGCTTCGCCGTCCTCCCGGCCGTGAAGCCTTTCCTGGCGACGTTTTCTATCTGCACTCTCGTCTCCTCGAGCGCGCCGCCAAGATGAGCGCGGCCGAAGGTGCCGGCTCGCTGACGGCGTTGCCTATCATCGAAACACAGGCCGGCGACGTGTCGGCGTACATCCCGACCAACGTGATCTCGATCACGGACGGGCAGATCTACCTCGAAAGCGATCTCTTCTTCTCGGGCGTGCGTCCCGCGGTGAACGTCGGTCTGTCCGTTTCTCGCGTCGGCGGCGCGGCGCAGATCAAGGCGATGAAACAAGTCGCCGGCACGCTCCGTCTCGACCTCGCCCAGTACCGCGAGATGGCGGCTTTCGCACAGTTCGGCTCCGACCTCGATGCGTCGACGCAGAAGATGTTGGCGCGTGGCGTGCGTCTCGTCGAGATCTTGAAGCAGGGGCAGATGCAGCCGCAACCCGTCGAGAGGCAGGTGCTCATCATCTACGCCGCAACAAACGGTTTCATCGACACGCTACCGGCGGCCTCGATGGGACGATTCGAGTCGGAGTTGTTCGACTACGTCGAGAGCAAGCATCCTCAAGCCTTGGCGGCGCTCCGCGAAAAGCGCGAGCTTACCGCCGAGGTGAAGACCCAGCTGAACGCCGTGCTCGAAGAGTTCAAGAGCCGTTTCGCCGCCTAATGGCCAGTCTCAAGGCCATTCGTAAGCGGATCGTTTCGGTCCGCAATACGCAGCAGATCACCAAGGCGATGAAGATGGTCGCGGCGGCGAAGCTGCGGCGCGCGCAGGAAGCCGTGGTTGCGTCGCGCGCCTATGCGGAGAAGCTCGGTGAGGTCGTCGCGGGACTCGCATCTGAAAGCTCGCTTCGCGAGCATCCGTTGGTTCGCGAGCGGAATCCGCAAGGCAAGGTGATGTTGATCGTCCTCACCTCCGATCGTGGTCTCTGCGGGGGCTTCAACACCAACGTGCTGCGGCAGACCGAACGCTTTTTGCAGACTCCCGACCGGAGCACCGTGCTCAGTCTCGTCGGCCGTAAGGCCTATGACTTCTACAAGCGCCGACCGGTCGAAATCGTGGAGCATGTCACCACGGCGGGGACGGCATCCATCGAGCTCGCGCGTGAAGTCGTCGCCCGCGGGCTCGCGCGTTACATGAACGACGAAGTCGAGGCCATCTATCTTCTGTTCAGCCGCTTCCGTTCGGCGATCTCGCAGGTGCCGACGGTCGAGCGGCTACTGCCGATCGAAGCACCGACGGCCGATGACAATCCGCGCGAATATCTCTTCGAGCCCAGCCGCGACTCCGTCATCGAGGATCTCTTGCCCCGATACGTCGAGGTGAAGGTGTTTCAGGCGGTGCTCGAATCGATAGCGAGCGAGCACGGCGCGCGGATGACCGCGATGGAAAGCGCAAGCAAGAACGCGAGCGACATGATCGAGCGTCTCACGCTCGAGATGAATCGAGCCCGGCAAGCCACGATCACCAAGGAGCTCATGGAGATCGTCGGCGGCGCCGAGGCGCTCAAAGGGTGAGCGCGTGACCACGCTCAAGGGCTGAGCGCGCACCGCGCTCGAAGATCTGACCAGGAGGATCGCAGTGGCAACGAACGGTACGGGTAACGTCGGAAAAATCACGCAGGTCATCGGCGCAGTGATCGACGTCGAGTTCGCGGGCGGCACACTGCCGCCGATTCTGAATGCGCTCACGGTCACCAACCCCGCGATCGACGCGCGCGAGGACAACCTCGTTCTCGAAGTCGCGCAACATCTCGGTGAGCGCACCGTGCGTTGCATCGGCATGGACACGACTGATGGTCTCGTGCGCGGCATGCTCTGTCGCGATACCGGCGACAGCATCCGCATGCCGGTTGGTGCGGCGACTCTCGGCCGCATTCTCAACGTCATCGGCGAACCCGTCGATGGCATGGGGCCGATCAACGCGACCACGACGCTGCCGATTCACCGCGAGCCCCCGCCGTTCGTCGATCAGGCCACGGAAGTCCAAGCGCTCGAGACCGGGATCAAGGTCGTCGATCTGCTCTGTCCGTACTCACGCGGCGGAAAGATCGGCCTCTTCGGTGGTGCTGGCGTAGGTAAGACCGTCATCATCCAGGAGCTCATCAACAACGTTGCAAAGCAGCACGGTGGTTATTCCGTGTTCGGTGGCGTCGGTGAGCGGACCCGCGAAGGGAACGATCTCTGGGCCGAAATGAAGGAATCGGGCGTCATCTCGAAAGCGACGCTCGTGTATGGCCAGATGAACGAGCCGCCGGGTGCTCGCGCGCGTGTCGCGCTTTCGGCGCTCACCTGCGCCGAGTATTTCCGCGACATCGAAGGCAAAGATGTTCTCCTGTTCATCGACAATATCTTCCGCTTCACGCAGGCCAACTCCGAGGTGTCGGCACTTCTCGGACGCATGCCGTCCGCCGTCGGTTACCAGCCGACCCTGGCGACGGATCTCGGTGAGCTGCAGGAGCGAATCACGTCGACCAAAAAGGGATCGATCACCTCCGTCCAGGCGATCTACGTGCCCGCCGACGATCTCACCGACCCGGCACCGGCGACGACCTTTGCTCACCTCGACGCAACGACCGTGCTCTCACGTCAGATCGCCGAGCTCGGGATCTACCCCGCCGTCGATCCGCTCGACTCGACCTCACGAATTCTCGACCCGACCGTTCTCGGCGAGGAGCACTACCGGACGGCCCGCGCGGTGCAGGAGATCCTGCAGCGCTACAAGGATCTCCAGGACATCATCGCCATTCTCGGCATGGACGAGCTTTCCGAGGACGACAAGCTGACGGTCGCCCGCGCCCGGAAGGTGCAGAAGTTCCTCTCCCAGCCGTTCCACGTGGCCGAGGCCTTCACCGGCAAGCCTGGCGTCTACGTCAGCACCAAGGACTCCATCAAAGGTTTCCAAGAGATCGTCGACGGCAAGCATGACGGCATCCCCGAGCAGGCGTTCTACATGCAGGGGACGATCGAAGACGTCATCGAAAACGCGAAGCGGCTCGCGGCATAGTTCGCGGACCTCACTCGTATGGCTGCCACCAGCTTTCGACTGCGCATCGTAACGCCCGAGCGATTACTCCTCGACGAGCAAGTCGAGGAAGTGATCGCCCCGGGCGCGGCGGGCGAGTTCGGGGTTCTCCCGGACCACATCAGTTTCCTGACGACGTTGGCGCCCGGGCGTTTGATCCATCGGTCGGGTGGCCAGCGGCACGTCATCGCGATCTTTGGCGGCTA
>Ga0163151_10002224_pt1 | contig 30634 bp, 20 predicted proteins | sample OliLakLV19MP5IB2_FD_145596 | JGI IMG/M metagenome (GOLD analysis project Ga0163151, IMG submission 145596) | Freshwater microbial mat bacterial communities from Lake Vanda, McMurdo Dry Valleys, Antarctica - Oligotrophic Lake LV.19.MP5.IB-2 | ecosystem: Environmental > Aquatic > Freshwater >...
GGCATCAGCCGGTGTATCCTGCAGTAAGTTCGTTTCAAAAATAGCTTCGGACATGAACAAGCCCAATGGACTCACCTTTATTTCTCCAGAAAAGATTGAAGAGTTCATGGAAAAACTTCCAGTAGAAAAATTTTTTGGAGTTGGAAAAGTGACAGCCGACAAAATGAAGGGAATGGGTATTCACAAAGGCGCTGATTTAAAAAAAATGACAGAAGAAGAGCTTATTCGTTCTTTTGGAAAACCAGGAAGATTCTATTATAAGATAGTAAGAGGGATTGACAACAGAGAAGTTCAGCCACATCGAGAAAGTAAATCATCGGGAGCAGAAGATACTTTTGCTGAAGACTTAACCACGATTGAAGAAATGAATGCTGAACTTGATAAAATTGCTGAAGTAGTAGTAAAGCGTTTACAGAAGTACGATTTAAAAGGAAGAACCATCACACTCAAAATAAAGTATCATAACTTTCAGCAAATTACTCGCAACCATTCCTTTAGCTACCTACTCAATGATTTGGAGACAATTTCGAAAACGGCTAAAGAGTTACTTGCGAAGACGGATTTAGAAAATAAAAAGATTAGACTCTTAGGAATTTCGCTTTCGAATTTTGGCGAGCAACAAATAAAAAATGTAAAGAAAAAAAATGAATGGCAATTGGAATTGTTATTAGAATAAAATAGTTCGTACATTTATTAAGTATATGAATCGCGACAAATACTTTTTCTTTTTTATATTCTGTTTTGGCCTTTCAATAACGGCCCATTCACAAGTAGACGCCTCAAAAGAAGAGCAAAAGTCAAAAAAGGACAACTCAGCTAAAAGTGAGAATATACAATTAGGAAATTCGCTCGACCTTTATTACGGTTATAAATTCTTTCAGGATAACTTCAGCAACAAATTCAATACCACTGAAAATTTTAACTGGAACAGCCCTGTGCAGATTATTGGTTTTGGAGAAACTGGTCCTGTAACCATAAATAGGTCTTCACGTACTTGCTACGCCCAACTATTATACAGTCAGGTTGTACCGCAACCTATTTGGTTAAACGACACGATTAAATGCAAAACAACCGGAGGAATTCTAAACTTTGGAATTGGCGGATACGTCCACAGTAAATCACGAAATTTTTATTTCAACTTTTATGGAGGCTTTAATACAGGCAGGCTTCGCTTTTATCAAAACGAAATTGTACGGCAAAAAAACCCTTTCTTCTCACCTAAAGTAGGGATACAGCCGAAATTACAAATTCGAAAATTTGTCATTAGTCTGATCGTGGAAGCAGAATACGATATTTCTAAATTAAACTGGAGAAAAACAATCCGGGCAAATGATACTAAAATTACCATTGATAGATTTAAGCAGACAGGATATACTGTGCTATTAGGAGTAAGCTACAAATTTATAAAGTATGTTTCTGACAACGAGGATCACGCTTCTTATACAGACTAAAACTAATCAATCCAAACCGTATAAACATCGGTTTCATTTCTAACAATAGCATTGACTTCGAAGCCACCTTCTTGCGGAATTATTTCTTTTAAATCAAATACCACACAATTTTTACTCAAGCCTTCAAATATCAAAGTGAATTTTTGTCCTAGTGATTTTGGAGTCCATTGAGGATAGAAAGTAACATTAAAAGCAGTTATTAATTTTGCTTCTTTTCCTGTTCCGTGTTCAATTAAAAAAGTGCTAGGCCAAATTCTGTAGAATGCATCTTGATTACAGATACAGTGGACAATAGTTTGTCCTTCCTCCGCAACCATGGTTTCGGTAGCTGTTTCGGTTTCGGTTTGTGTTATTGGCTTGGTTGACATGGGAACGCGGGTTACGCGGAAAACAAGGATAAAAACGGATTTAATTTTTAGTTAATGGTTTCTTACGGAGCGTCATTGCGAGAAACGAAGCAATGACGCTCTCAATACTAATTCATTTTAGCAATATGTTCATGTCCTTCTTCCACACTTTATCTGCTTTTTCAATCTTAATTTTATCACAGCCTGTAAATGTAACATATGCTATTAATTTTTGCGCAAATAAATTATTAAAGTTTTCATCGGGTTTAAATCCTTTTTCAAAATGCATGCATTTTATGTAAAATACTTTGGATGCTCTGTCGCCTTTAGGGTCGAAGCGGGCTACAAATTTATCTCCATGCAAAACTGGCAGACAAAAGTAACCGAACTTGCGTTTGGGCTCCGGAACATAACATTCGATTTGATAATCGAAATCAAAAAGAGATACCACTCTTTTGCGTTGAATCAACACATTATCAAAAGGAGAAAGAATTTGTATTTGATTTTCTAATTTTATTTTTTCGATTGATTTTAATTGCTCAGCTGTTGTAATGTATCGCAGCTTGTCATTGGTTTCTAATTGCACCTCAATTACAGAACCTTCTTTCAACATTCGTTTTAATACTTTATTTACAGGCTCTTTCATACCTTTTCGCAAATAATAAACTTCCTTTTCTTCAACAATTCCATTTGCCTGAATGGCTTTTTTTATAAGATATTCAGAGAATTCATCTTCAGTTGGCCTATCTATATTTACTTTAGCAGGCAATACCCTTTCGGTTAAATCATATACCTTTTGAAAGCCTTGTCGCTTTGCCACCATTAATTTCCCTTCCATAAACAATTGTTCTAAGGCTTTTTTAGCAGGCTTCCACTCGTACCAGTTTCCTGGATCTTTCCTTTTAAATCGCGAGGTTTCACTAGCGATGGCGAGCTCGCCTCGCCATTCGAAGTCTTTTGACTGTAACGGACCTTCTGCTTTTATCCTATCCAACACAAACTTGTTCATCTTTTTATCTTGTCCGAACCAATGCGATTTACCCTCTGCATATCCTTTTTTCACAAAGAGGGAAAAGCGATAATCGCTCATGGGAAGATAAGAAGCGGCATGGCTCCAATATTCAAAAACAGATTTATCCTTTTCCAACAGTTCGTTGAGATAATTTTCTTTATAATCGGGCAAACGACTCCATAAAGTATGGTGATGAGCACGGGCTGCGACCGAAAGTGTGTCAATTTGAACATAACCAATGTGTTCAATTATCCTTCTTGTAGCCGCTTTTCCTTTCCCTAAATTAGGGTTAAGCAAACCTTGGCTTTTAAGAATTAAGGCTCTAGCTTGTTTTATGGATAGTATTTGCTCTGAATTCTTCAAATTACTTGAAATGGCTCGATTTATGAACACCAAATTAAGGTTTTTTAATTAAATTTACGCCACTAAGCTTTATCAATGATGTTGAAATTTTTCATCTTTTTTCTATTCTTACTGCCTGTTGGTTTGTTTGCGCAAAACATTATCGGAACTCAAAAAATTCCTGCCACTGCTTTACCGGGAACGGAATTCACCGTTGAAACAACTATCAATAAAGGAGCAATTAAAAATTTTATGAAATTTTTTCAGGAAATCCCTGAAGGTCTTGTAGCAAGTGAAATAGAAAGTCAAGGTGGTACATTTACGTTTGCAGATGGCGGAGCAAAAATTGTGTGGATTTCACCACCTTCAGACGAAATCTTTGTTATCAAATATAAGATTACTGTAAATGGTGGAGTTTCAGGAACAAAAAAATTACCCGCAAAAATATCCTATATAGATAATAACGAACGTAAAGTATTTGACTTTCCCATAGCAACCATTATTATTGGAACAACAACACCAGTAAAAAAAGAAATTCCAAGTACAAACCCAACTATTAGCACTCAACCCATAAAAACGGCTCCAGTTGCTACTACTCCGGTTACAACAACAACACCAGTAAAAAAAGAAACACCAGCAAGTACAACTCCAACTCAACCAACAACATTTTCGAAAGTTCCAACTACTGCTTTACCTGCATCCAGTGGAAAAATGTATCGCGTGCAAATAGGCGCATTTTCTGCGAAACCAAAAATTGATGGCGTACCGGAAGTTACAACACTAGTGTTGGAGAATGGAATTACAAAATATTTCAGTGGAAATTATTCGACTTACGAAGAAGCATTAAAACGTAAAAAAGAAATGGTAGAAAAAGGTTTTCAGGGTGCTTTTATTGTGGCTTTTGAAGGGGATAAGATAGTTAAGTAGCTACGTAAAAATTAGCTCGCAGATTTCGCAGATTTTCGCAAACAAAAAATAAAAAAAATATAAATAAAAAAAACGCTGGATATATTGTCCAGCGTTTTTTTATTTAAGCAGTGTCTAAAAGAAAAAAATCTGCGGAAATCTGCGAGCAACTTCTCGAATCACCTTAGAATCCCAACTTCTTCCCAATCTCTTTCTTAACAGCATCTTTATGAACCATGATGCTTGTTGTTTTGTATTTCACAAACGCTTCTGATGCATAAAAATATCCATCACAATCATTATTTTTAATTCCCCATGAATTTTTTACAACATAATATTTTGTTCCATTTTGATCTTTTACAATTCCAACAATGTGCATTCCGTGATCATCTTGTGTTTCGTAATTATCAAATGCTGTCTGACGGATAGCTTGTGTAATTTCCATTTGTTTTCCCGGATTCAGAAGCACAGAATCCAGTTTTTCTTTCTTCACATCATTCCAATCAACATCCGGAACTATAGCAACACCGTTTTTAAAAGAAAAACCTTTTTCGCTTACATCTGCACCCCAGGCAATTGAATATCCATTCATGATCGCATTGTCCATTACATCCATCATTTCATTCAATGGCAAGTTATACAGCTGATCCCACGACCAATTATCTGGCACTTCAATAGCGAACTTTGTATAAAACGGATGGTGAGAAAAAGAAGAGATCTCAACGTAATTATCCATGTTCAAACCTAATGATGTGGCAAATGATTTAGGATCATATTGTTTACCCATGTAATCAAATTTTTCAGGAGCTTTTCCTAAATACGCATCCAATGTAGCATCAATCGCTTTAGGCCAAGCAGTAGTGATCTTGTTTCCTTTTATCACCACATCTAATTGTGCTTTCAGCATGTTATCCATTTCCTGGTGATTAATATCTTTTTCTCCGTTCACCATTCCGATGTAAGCAACTTGCGGCATCAAACCGAAATTTTTAATTACATACGCAGCATCGTGAAATGCTCCACCCGGACTAAATCCTGTTGCTCCATGCATTCTTACATATTTATCCGCTTTTGCCATATATGCAGTACGCACGATAAACATTTCAGATAAATTCATTTTTGGTTTTCCCATACGAATCATTTCCGATTCAAAAAACGAAAGTGATGAAAACGACCAGCAAGTACTTGATTGTGCTTGATTCTGAACTTCTGTTGCGTCTAAGTTTTTTACAACAGTAAATTTATAGTTACCGTCTTTTTTGTTAGTAAGAGTTTGTGCAGTAATTGCTGAAGTTGTTAAAACCAAAGCAGAAAGTAAAATTGAATTTTTGATGTTCATTGTTTTGAGAGATTTGTTTGAACTAAATTAACTCTTAATTATCTTTTTATTTACAGATTAGGATGAGCGGTTAGTATTATTTATGACAGGCAATAAACACCACCACCTTTTGACTTTTCCCCTTTTGACTTTTAACTTTCCTTAAGCTTGTGCTGTTGGTCCACCAAAATTCATAGGCAATACATTCGGCATATCAGTATCTTTTATAGCACCGTGTGTCTGTTCAAATTTTGAAATATTATCTTTCAATGCTTTCATCAAGCGTTTAGCATGTTGAGGCGTTAATACAATACGGGATTTTACTTTCGCTTTAGGAACACCGGGCATCATTCTTACAAAGTCGATTACGAATTCAGAATTTGAATGTGTAATGATTGCAAGATTAGAATAAATCCCTTCTGCGATCTCTTCGCTCAGCTCAATATTTAATTGATTGTTTTGATTTTGCTCTTCCATGGTTTTTATTTTTAGGAAGGCTAAGGTAAGAAAAAACGCTGAAAATATGGAATTTTAATGGCAGAAATAAGTGTTAAAAAGCCTATTCTTTAACAAATTTTTGTGATAACCGCTGTTTCCCATCTTTACGAATAGCATAAATAAAATACACACCTGAAGCGAATTCCGAAACAGCTATTTTTGAATTTTCAATTTTTATTTTTTGAATTTCCCCTAAAATATTAATGATGCTGATTTCATACTCATTGATATTTTCTCCATCAATTAAAATATTAATTTCTGACATGGCAGGGTTAGGAAATAATTGAAAACTCTTTTTAGCTTCTGTAATTTCATTTACTGATGTGCACAAACTAACATAAATAATATCTGTAGCGTAAGATGAGCAACCACTCGCATCATTGAAATCGTATGTAATGATGTGAACACCATCACCCGCAAGACTTGGATCAAAAGTATTTCCCACTACTCCGTTTCCATAAAAAATTCCACCCGTTGGCGATTCTCCTGAAAGCGTAACGATAGATGAATTTGCGCAAAGTGTATCTGTTGAAGAAAGATCGAGTGTTACAGTTGGAGTGCTTCCTGTTCCATACCATGCAACATTTCCTGAAGGCACACCACCTGCATTAGAAAAATACCCTCCTGCATAAATTCGGCATTCTTGTTTTGCATACAAACTCAAAATACCACCATTTAATGTTGAACCCAAATCTGTCCATCCTGCTCCATCCCATTTTGCAACATTACTTAAAAATGGTCCTGTAGCTGAAATATCATCTCCACTTGCATAAATATTTCCTGCTGTATCTGAGCCCAAAGCATAGATTTCCCCTGCCATATACAAGGAGCCAAGTGCAGACCAATTTGTTCCATTCCATTTTGCTACTCCACTAATTGTAGCGCCTCCAGCACTATCAACACTTCCTCCTCCAACATAAACATTATCATATTTATCGATAGTCATAGCTCTAATCCATCCATCAACCAAGCCTAAAGAAGACCAATTTGTTCCATCCCATTTTGCTACTGGACTCGTATAAACTAATCCAGCCATACTAAATCCTCCTCCGAGATATACATTCTGCTCGCTGTCAATTTCCACTTCATTCACCCATTCATTCACTCCATCTGCAAGTGCAGACCAACTAACACCGTTCCATTTTGCAACATTATTAACTGGCACTCCTCCTGCAGAATATAAACGTCCAGCGATGTACAAATTATTCAAAGTGTCCGTAGCTATTGCATACACTGATCCTCCAGGCGTACCGCTGCCAAGTGAATCCCAATTTGTTCCATCCCACTTTGCAATATTATAAGCCGGATTACCGCCTGCAGTAGAAAAAACACCTCCTGCATAAAGAATCCCATTTCTATCAAACGCTAGATCGAATACCCAATAATCCATACCTGAGCCCAAAGGATGCCAATTGATTCCATCCCATCTAGCAATACGATTCGCTTGAATTCCACCGATATGCGTAAACCTACCAGCGACATAAATATCACCGTTCGGGGCTTCAATAATAGATTCTATACCATCACTTGCGCCATTTCCAAATGCGAGCCATTTGCTTCCATTCCAATGTGCTATCCCATTTGTATATATAGAGGAAGGTGTAGATGGAATTGAATCCTGTCCTCCAGCTAAGTATAAATCATAATTATGAATAGCTAATGAACCACCTCCAGAAGAAGATGAGGTAAAAGTTGTCCAACTAGTTCCATCCCACTTTGAAATTTGATACGGAGGAGAACCTTCAACAGCAAGCAAATTTTCATTCACATCAAACTCAATTGCATTTACAGAAACGAATGAACTTACTCCAACTGCTGACCAATTCAAACCATCCCATTTTGCAATTCCATTTACAGTGATTCCTCCTGCAAGTGTAAATATTCCACCTACAAATAAATTATTATTTTCATCGATTGAAAGTGCGTTCACGGTATTGTTTATTCCTGTTCCTAATGAAGACCAAGCACTACCATCCCACATTGAAAGATAACCAGTAAAAATTCCACTAGCGAATACAAAATTATTTGTATCGACTGCAACTTTTCTAACAAGTGCGCTAAACCCAATTCCTAAAGCAGACCAACTGCTTCCATTCCATTTTGCGATTCTATTTGCAGCGACTCCGCCAATTGAAGTAAAGCTTCCGCCAACAATAATATTATTATTTGCATCGAAAGCAATTGAATAAACACCTCCTGACGTTGTTCCTGTTCCAACTGATGCCCACACGCTTCCATCCCATTTAGCAAGAAGGAATGCCGAAACACCACCAGCTGTTGAAAAAGCTCCGCCTGCATATAATATTCCATTAGTATCAATTGCCAAACAAAGCACCGTATTATTCATTCCCGAACCAAGCGAAGTCCAATTGTTTCCATCCCATTTCGCAATTCTATTTACCAATACACCGCCAGCATAAGTAAAAGTTCCAGCAATATATAGGTTTCCATTTTTATCTACCACTGTAGAATTAATACTACCATTCGTACCTGTAGGAAGGTTCATACTATTCCAACCTAATGAACGTTGACTAGTTTGTGCATTTACATTAGAAGAAATGAAAAATAAAAAAAGAGTAAAACAGAATTGAATTAACTTCATTGGATCGTTTATAACTATTGTTTTATGAATTTACTTGATAAACGTTTTTGTCCATCTAATCTTTTAGCTGAAATAAAATATACTCCTGTTGCTAAATGTGAAATTGAAATTATTGAATTGGTATTTATAAATTTTTGTTCTTCACCCAAAGTATTATAAATGACAACTTCATAGTCATTGATATTTTCTCCATCAATTGAGATATTAATTTCTGATGAAGCAGGATTAGGATAAAGAAACAATTTGGAATATGAAATTTGCAATTCATCAACTCCTACATTACAATTTGCTATTTCACAACCATTGCTATCTACTTTTACAACCCAAGCATCTTGCCCAACAACATTTCCAGAGCCTGTCATTATAAAACCATTATCACTTGTTAGTTTTACATCATAAATATAATTTTGATTACTGGGATTTGCATAATAAGTTCGCAACCATTGCTGATTTCCTAAACTATCTATCTTCAATAGCACCCCAATAGGATTAGCACCTAGCATAGTATGTCCTGAAATAGCCATACTTCCATCATTCAGAATAACAGGAATAGAATAAAGCCAATCATTGTTAGTTCCACCATAATCTTTTTGCCAAACAACTCCTCCACTTTTGTTTGTTTTTAAAACACAACATTGATCTCCAAAACCTGCTAATGCAATAGCTCCGGTCAAAATATATGTACTATCAGACAATTGTTTAACAAAACACACACCTTTTGTTCCTGAATATGTCTGCTCCCATTGAAAATTTCCGTTAGAATCAGTTTTTACTAAGTGAAACAAATTAGATTTTCGACCTGACAAAATAAATCCACCATCTAAAGTCGTTTGTCCTGAAATACATTCTTCTGTTGCTGTTGTTCCATAATTCTGTTGCCATACAAAATTTCCATTTTTATCAATTTTAATTAGATAAAAATCCGAAGCAGGCCCCATACTATAACTTTGTGTCACCCCCATCAAAACAAAACCACTATCAAGGGTTTGACAAACAATATTTGCATTGTCAAAACCAATACCACCAAAGGTCTTAGTCCATAAAGTATCTCCAGCTTCAGTTAATTTTACTACGAATGCATCGGCATTCGTTAAAGTACTATCGTAAAATACACCCGCTTGCACTAAATTACCGTCAAAACATTTAATAAGTGACCCCGATATAGCAGTATAATAAGCACAATTTAATTTAAAGTATTGTTTATGAAATAGCGTATCTCCAAAAGAATTTATTTTTATAAACTGTAATGCTCCGAAAGAAGACGAATAGAATTTCGTTGTGCTAATCAAAAAATCACCATTGCTATATTCATAACTGCTACTAGCCGCATTATTATGAGTATTTGTCTGATCATAATCATACAGCTTATTAAAATAACTTTGGGCTGAAGTAAGCCCCACTAGTATATTAAATAATAAAAGTATTACTAATTTTATTCTCATTGGGTTAAAATCATTTTATTGCCTTTAATTTTTACTCCTTCAGAGTTTGTCATATAATAAAAATAAACTGCATTATTCAGGTCTGTCGTTCGAAAAGAAATATTGTTAACACCTTTTTCCAATTTGTATTTTGCTATGATTTTTCCCATTACATCACTAATAATCAACTCGACAGGCGCATCATTTTCGCCAACAACTGCTTTAATAGTAGTTTCTCCCGAAAAAGGATTTGGAAAATTCATCAAGTCCGAATCAAGAATTTTTTCTTCTATTGCAGAAACATCGTTACTTGTTGTCATTGTACGTTCATCTAAACTAACATCGTAAGGATATCTTGAATATTTCCGTCCCCTTGTTATAGCCAAAACATTTCTCGCTTGAATTTCTGTTTCTGCATTACTCTCTGCAATTTGATCAAGGATAGCAACTTGAGAAGAATCCATATCTAACCATCTTTTATTGTTTTCAGAAAGGTATAAACGAATTGCATTTATTTTACATTTATTACTTTGCACTGTCCCTTCTTTATATTGAATTTCAGTTAAACAATCATGAGCTTCTACATAATCACCATTATCTATTAGCACTGGTAATAATTCATGTAATCCATAAAGAGTAGTATCTTTTTTTGAAATAGACCTTACACTATCTTTTACATCAATTTGTAAATATGCTTGCTTAAGTTTAACTCGTGCTAATTTTGCCTGATACATGTAATAGTCTAGCTCTCTTTCCTTTTCATTTCTTGCTGATATTCCTGTTTGTGCAGACAAAATATTATTTAAAATTCCCGAAGGAAGTCCAGAATTTTGAACTTCTTCTAAAACCAATGCAGTAACAGGTGAATTAGCAATTATGATTTGTTTTAAATGCCCTGGAGGAAGCGGATTGCTTCTATTAATTGTTGCTAACAAAACCACATCACTTAAATATGGCGACTTACTGAGCAATAAATTTTTTAATTGCCCAGCAGAAATTGAGCTGTTTATTTGATTAAGCAAAAAACCTGTGTTGCCACCATCAATAATTTCTTTATATGAAATTAGTATTGTACTTAATGCAATTTGTGCATCATTATCAATAGTAGTTAAGCAAGGTATAGTTAAACATGAAACAAGATTCGATAGACATGGATTAGGAGCACCGGTAGAAAAACAACCATTATCTGAACTAGGATTAGGAAAATTTGTACATGAAAATTTAAATGGTTGGTCAGAATAGTAAAAATCACTATACATAGACAATCCATAAGCATTTATAATGTCACTATCAAACCATAATTCTTCATATGGCATACCACAACCAGCAGAATAATTATTTCCTGCTTGTTCTTCTGGCAAACCGCATAATCCTTGATCACGTAAAAATCCTAATTCTGAAATCGTTGCATTTCCAACGACCGTGACATCTTTGTCTACTCTTGTATTAAATTCATTACAACCATAATACAACCCAGAACCAGTACCTGCTCCGCCTTTGTTATCTAATTCGGTTTGTAAGTTTACGTTCAAATTGTTAAAACTATTTTTGTACAAATAGCCAATCCCTCCGCCAGTCTTTGGAGCACCCAATGGGCTGCCACTACAATTATTGGCAACAATACCATAATTATATGAGTCGCTACTCGCACCTGGACTAGTAGTTCCATAATTCGAAAACGTATTTTCTTCTGCAGTATAATTTGTTGCGCCAACTAAATACAATCCAACAGGTTTATTGTACCCTCTTATTGATGTATTATTGATTAAAATTGAATTATTGGAAGAAGCTGGTATAGTAAAATCGTTAAGATTGATTTGGGACAAATTAGTCCCCTCAAGAACAAGACCATGAACATTCTCTAAAAAATGATTTCCAACAACATCAACATACCTTGGCGTACCTGTAGAAATTGCATGAACTCCAACACTCAAATTTTTAAATGTATTTGATATTGTTCCTTCCTGCAAATGAATCTCTGCATCTATACCATAAATTCCTGTACCTCTTAAATCTGCATCAAACAAAGGTAATCCCATTGATGTGGCACTATTTTCAAATGTACAATTACTTATTCTTACTCTTTTTACGTCATTCAAAATAATATGCTTGTCACCACCAATTGGCCTTCCACCTGCGGCAACATAATATGGGTCATTGAGTTTTCTTGTAGTTTCGAACTTACAATTTACAAAAGCACTTGTGTAATTTAAAACAGTACTGGTGAAAGTATTTAAATTAACAAACGGAATAAATTCTGCATCGACATAATTGTTTCTAAATGTTGCAGATACAGCATTAACTACGCCCCCAGCATCATTTGTTGCAACATTTCCATCTCCCATTTTAATAGCTGTTCTTGCGTTTTCAATTAATACATTATTTAAATGCAAAAAACCTTGAGTTGTCAAAGAGATTGGACTGGGGCCTTGAAACGTAACACCATCACCAATAACTTGAATTCCTTCCCACATAGATTTTTCGCAAAATTCAATATTTGTAAAAACTGCTTCAGATCCAGCGACAGCATTTACAATTAATTTTGCATTTGGCTCAATAACTATTTTTCCTGTTTCTCCAAACGCAAGTTTTACGGCACCATTGATTGTAAGTGTATTTCCACTTCTAATTATTATAGTCCCACCTATTTCAATTCTTCCATCAAGACTTGCATCAAGCTCTGTAAGAATATTTGAAGGCGTCCAAGTTTTATTCGTAGTGATTTCGTAGTCACCAACAATATCAAATTTTGCATTGTTGTAACAATTAAATGGACAATTAGCATATGATAATATTGGAGTAAAGGCATTGTGTATTATCCCTCCTGTGCTAACTATTTCATAATGACGTCCATCTAATTCCACTGAATTATAAAAAAGTTCAGCACCAGTTTCTACAATAATTTTTACATCAAACAATCTAACACATGGCTCAATAACCAGAGTACTTCCACTTTTCACTCGATAGTACGAAAAATATCCATCATTTGCACCCACTTCATCACAAAGTACGTTTAGAGTATTTTCCGAAATAATATCCTGGGGATGATGATATAAATTTTGAGGATCTCCCGCTTCAACTTGTGCAACTGTTGGATAAATACCATTTACAGTTTTGAAAGTATAACCTGATGGGAAAGTTAAAATTTTACTTTCGGGAGTAGTATTGTATGGTTGATTTAAATCTATTGCGACATCAGATGGATTGTAAATAATTTTTTCAGATGGGTTTAAAATATTTAAATCAAAACTTCTGTCAATCACATATTGATGAGGTATTCCAGGTTGAGGAGAATGATCTGGTAATGTTCCTGCTGCACCTTGTCCCATATGACTACCTAACAATACTTGAAGAACAGTACCTGGTTCAGGTCTAATGTAATCTTCTAATAAACCTCCAGATGGAGGAATATGAGTTTGACAATTTGAAGGTGTTTGAAGCATTGGAAAATATTCAATCGTATTTAAAGACGTAGCGCTCGTCTGAGGATACCAGGTTGGAAATATTGCAACATCATGTTCACTTTCGCCTGTCGAAGTATTTGTCCCTTTAAATGGATAATAACTCATTCTCCCTCTTGTGTGATCAAGTACAAAAGAAAAACTATCAACAATTGGCTGCGTTTCATCGCCACAATGCATATAAAAGGTATGCTTTAGAATAGTATGAGGATAAAAAACTCTATCGTCATGAAATTCATCTCCAAATTTGGGAATACCTTGACTAGCTAATGTTGAATAATGAGTATTATCCTCAACAAAAGGAGAAATTGGATCATCGTATATACCAGAAAACTCTCTTCGTAATAAATAATTATTAGTAAACGAAACACCTGTTGCTGGAGGTAAACTCGAAGTGTTTCTAATCCAAGCTTTTTGAGTTCCAACATAAGGAAATTGGTCGTCTGGCATACGAAGAATTCTGAAAGGAGTAGAAGGAAAAAATGTTTGACAAGAAAAACAATTTGGAGTAAACGGAAACGAAACCGCTTCAATTTTATATGTGATTGTATTTGAATTTAGTGCAGAGCTATAAACCCATGGATGTCCACCTACTCCCGAAGCGGGATATTTTTCAAGAAAAATTTGATACTCCCCAGTATAGCCAACCAAAACATCTCCTATAATAGGATCTGAACTAAGTGGATCTAATGCTGCATATGGACATACTATATTATTAAAATAAGTATCATAAGTATTTTGTGCTTTGACATTAACAAAAGAAAGCATAAATAATGTAAATGCTAGTGGGAATATTTTTTTCATGAATTTAGATTTAACTCAAAGTCGAGTATATCAAATATAATCTATAAAATAACCAAATCCAAATTCACAAAAGAAGAGGGAAACATTTCTGTTTCCCTCTTCTTATTATTTAGCTTTCGCTTCCGTTTCGTAATTCGTATTATTCGTACAAATTAGTAACCTGCCTGACGGCAGGCAGGTTCGATGGCTACGCTTCTTCTTCTAAAGCAGCTTCTTTTTTAGAAGCCAATAGACGATCGTACTCTTCTTGTGAACCAACAATCATTTTGTCGTAAGCTCTTAAGCCGGTACCTGCAGGAATTAAATGTCCAACAATTACGTTTTCTTTTAATCCTAATAGATAATCTACTTTTCCGCTTACAGCAGCTTCGTTCAGAACTTTTGTAGTTTCCTGGAACGATGCAGCACTCATGAAGCTATTGGTTTGCAATGATGCACGTGTGATACCTTGTAACACTTGGCTTGATGTAGCAGGAACTGCTTCACGAGCCTCGATGATTTTCATATCTCTGCGTTTCAATGAAGAATTTTCATCTCTCAATTTACGTGCACTGATAATTTGACCAGCTTTGTATAAGGTTGAATCACCCGGCTCAAGAATAAGAACTTTAGCATATAAGTTATCGTTCTCTTTCATGAACTCCGATTTGTTCACCAATTGTTTTTCTAAGAAGATTGTATCACCCGCTTCGCTGATGTCTACTTTACGCATCATCTGACGAACGATTACTTCAAAATGTTTGTCGTTGATTTTCACACCTTGTAAACGGTAAACCTCTTGTACCTCATTTACCAAATACTCTTGAACAGCAGTTGGTCCTTTGATAGCTAAGATATCGCTTGGTGTGATTGCACCATCAGATAATGGCTCACCCGCTTTGATGAAATCATTTTCCTGAACAAGGATGTGTTTAGATAATTGAACTAAGTATGTTTTCTTTTCACCAGTACGTGATTCAACATGTACCTCACGGTTACCACGTTTGATTTTACCGAAAGAAACGATACCATCAATTTCAGAAACAACAGCAGGGTTACTTGGGTTACGTGCTTCAAACAATTCAGTTACACGAGGTAAACCACCCGTGATATCACCTGTTTTACCAGATGAACGAGGAATCTTAACAAGGATTTGACCTGCTTCAATTTTAGCAGAATCGCCTACAATGATGTGAGCTCCAACCGGAATGTTATATGTACGTAATGTTTCTTTGCTAACAACAATTTTGATAGAAGGGTTCTTAGATTTATCACGACTTTCAACAATAACTTTTTCTTTAAAGCCTGTTTGTTCATCGGACTCTTCACGGAAAGTAATACCTTCTTCAACGTTATCAAATTCAATTTTACCTGCAAATTCAGAAACGATAACAGCGTTATACGGATCCCAATCACAAATTAAATCTCCTTTTTTAACTTTCGACAAATGTTTCACATAAGCTTGTGAACCATAAGGAATATTTCCTGTTGTTAAAACAATTTTTGTGTTTGCATCAATGATGCGCATCTCAGCAGAACGACCAATAACAACATCAACGGTTTGTCCATCAGGATTTTTACGTTTCACTGTTTTTAATTCGTCAATTTCGATGATACCATCATATTTTGCTTCAATTTTACTTGCAGTAGTTGTGTTAGATGCAGTACCTCCAACGTGGAATGTACGCAATGTTAACTGTGTACCTGGCTCACCAATTGATTGCGCTGCGATAACACCTACTGCCTCACCTCTTTGAACCATGCGGCCTGTAGCCAAGTTACGTCCGTAACATTTTCCACAAACACCGCTCTTACTTTCGCAGGTTAATACCGAACGAATTTCAACTGATTCAATTGGAGAGTCTGCAATAATTTTAGCATAATCTTCTGTTACTTCTTCACCTGCACCAATAATTAAATCTCCAGTTAAAGGATTATAAACATCGTGTACAGCTGTTCTACCTAAGATTCTATCGTATAACGATTCAACTACTTCATCATTTTTCTTCAATGGAGTTGCAATCAATCCACGTAAAGTACCACAATCTTCAACTGTGATAATAACATCTTGAGCAACGTCAACTAAACGTCTTGTTAAATATCCAGCATCCGCTGTTTTCAAGGCTGTATCGGCCAAACCTTTACGAGCACCGTGAGTAGAAATAAAATACTCAAGGATGGATAAACCTTCTTTAAAGTTAGAGATAATTGGATTTTCAATGATCTCTCCACCACCTGCACCTTTTTGTGGTTTCGCCATCAATCCACGCATTCCACCCAACTGACGAATTTGTTCTTTAGAACCACGGGCTCCTGAATCCAACATCATGTAAACCGGGTTGAAACCTTGACGATCGTTTGTCAATGTGTTCAATACTTTCGCAGTGATGCGAGAGTTTGTATGTGTCCAGATATCAATTACCTGATTGTAACGCTCGTTGTTGGTAATGAAACCCATGTTGTAGTTTGCAACTACTTCATCCACTTGTGCGTTTGCATCAGCAATCATTTTACCTTTATCTTCAGGAACCATTACGTCACCCAAGTTAAAAGATAAACATCCGCGGAAGGCACTCATGAAACCTAATGTTTTCATTTCATCAAGAAACTTAGCTGTTTTAGCCATACCTGTTTCTTTAACGATGTTACCAATAATATCACGTAAAGATTTTTTAGTCAACAATTCATTAATGAAACCAACTTCTTTTGGAACTACTTGATTAAACAAGATACGACCAACAGTAGTTTCAACTAATTTGTTTGCAACAGTATCTCCTTCTTTCACAGCCAAACGAACTTTCACCCAAGCATGTAAATCAACACGTTTTTCGTTGTAAGCAATAATAGCTTCTTCTGGAGAATAAAAAGTTAATCCTTCACCTTTTACTATTTCTTCTTTTGTTGTTTTCTTTCCTTTGGTCATGTAGTAAAGACCAAGCACCATGTCTTGAGAAGGAACGGCAACCGGAGCACCATTCGCAGGGTTCAAGATATTGTGAGAAGCAAGCATCAACAATTGCGCTTCCAAAATAGCAGCATGTCCCAATGGAACGTGAACCGCCATTTGATCCCCGTCAAAATCCGCGTTAAACGCAGTACACGTTAATGGGTGCAATTGAATCGCTTTTCCTTCAATTAATTTTGGTTGGAAAGCTTGGATACCTAATCTGTGCAATGTCGGAGCTCTGTTCAAAAGAACTGGATGTCCTTTCAAAATGTTTTCCAAAATATCCCAAACGATAGGTTCTTTTTTATCAACTATTTTCTTTGCAGATTTTACAGTCTTCACAATACCACGCTCAATCATTTTACGAATGATAAATGGTTTGAATAATTCTGCTGCCATATCTTTTGGCAATCCGCACTCATGTAATTTTAATTCTGGTCCAACAACAATTACCGAACGTGCAGAATAATCGACACGTTTACCAAGTAAGTTTTGACGGAAACGACCTTGCTTTCCTTTTAATGAATCAGATAAAGATTTTAAAGCTCTGTTAGATTCAGTTTTAACAGCGTTTGATTTACGTGAGTTATCGAACAATGAATCCACTGCTTCTTGTAACATACGTTTTTCGTTACGCAAGATTACTTCCGGAGCTTTGATTTCGATTAATCTTTTCAAACGGTTGTTACGAATAATAACACGTCTGTATAAATCGTTCAAATCAGAAGTTGCAAAACGTCCGCCATCCAATGGAACGAGTGGACGCAATTCTGGTGGAATAACCGGAACAATTTTTACAATCATCCACTCTGGACGATTTTCTACATTTTGATTTGCGTGACGGAAACTTTCAACAACTTGCAAACGTTTCAATGCTTCGTTTTTACGTTGTTGAGATGTTTCTGTATTTGCTTTCAAACGTAAGTCGAATGATAAACCATCTAAATCAACACGACTCAAAAGTGCTTGTAATGCTTCAGCACCCATCTTCGCGATGAATTTATTTGGATCGTTATCATCTAAATATTGATTTTCTTTTGGAAGTGTATCTAAAATATTTAAATATTCTTCTTCAGATAAAAAATCTAAATAGCTAATTCCATCAGCAGCTTTAACACCAGCACTTACTACAACATAACGTTCGTAATAAATGATCATGTCCAACTTTTTAGTTGGAAGCCCTAATAAATAACCAATTTTGTTTGGCAACGATTTGAAATACCAGATATGAGCAACAGGCACAACTAAATTGATGTGTCCCATTCTTTCTCTACGTACTTTTTTCTCAGTTACTTCAACACCGCAACGGTCACAAACAATTCCTTTGTAACGGATACGTTTATATTTTCCACAAGCACATTCCCAATCTTTAACAGGTCCGAAAATTCTTTCACAAAACAATCCACCCATTTCTGGTTTGTATGTTCTGTAATTGATGGTTTCTGGTTTTACAACTTCACCGCTTGAGCGTTCCAAAATTGCTTCTGGTGACGCAAGGCTGATTGTAATTTTCGAGAAGTTACTTTTTAATTTGATGTCTCTTTTGAAAGCCATGTTTATTATCAGTTTAAAAAAGTTAAAAAGTTAAAAGTTCAAAGTTGTTGGTCTAAAGTCTGCTCCAAGGGAGCAAACTTTAAACTTTAAACTTTTATTTAGTCAAGTGAAATATTTAATCCTAATCCTCTTAACTCATGCAACAATACGTTGAATGATTCAGGGATACCTGGAGTTGGCATATTTTCACCTTTAACAATAGCTTCATAAGCTTTTGCACGTCCTACAACGTCATCCGACTTGATAGTAAGGATTTCCTGAAGAATGTTGGCAGCACCAAAAGCTTCAAGAGCCCAAACCTCCATCTCACCAAAACGCTGACCTCCGAATTGAGCTTTACCGCCCAATGGTTGTTGCGTGATAAGAGAGTATGGTCCGATTGAACGAGAGTGCATCTTATCATCCACCATGTGACCAAGTTTCAACATGTAGATAATACCTACAGTTGCTGGTTGATCAAACTTCTCACCTGTTCCACCATCTGTTAAGAATGTACGACCGAAGCGAGGTAAACCTGCTTTGTCTGTCCACTCATTCAACTGATCGGTAGTAGCTCCATCAAAAATTGGGGTGAAGAATTTTTCTCCTAATTTTTGTCCAGCCCAAGCAAGAACGGTTTCATAAATCTGACCTAAGTTCATACGAGAAGGTACACCAAGTGGATTCAATACGATATCTACTGGAGTTCCATCATCTAAGAACGGCATGTCTTCATCACGAACGATACGAGCAACAATACCTTTGTTACCGTGACGACCAGCCATTTTATCACCTACTTTTAACTTACGTTTTTTAGCTATGTACACTTTTGCAAGTTGTACAATACCAGCAGGTAATTCATCACCGATTGTAACAGCAAACTTTTTACGTTTAAATGCACCTAATAAATCGTTGTACTTGATACTGTAGTTGTGTAACAACATTTTAATTTTGTCGTTCACATCTTTATCAGTCGTCCATTTACTAGCATTCACATTTGAGAAATCGATTTTCTCTAAACTTTTTTGAGTGAATTTTACACCTTTTGCAACTACTTCTTCTTTTAGGATATTGATAACACCTTGAGAAGTTTTTCCGTTTACTAAAGTGAAAAGTTTTTCAATCAATCTATTTTTAAGTGCAGCAATTTCAATTCCGTGCTCTTTATCAATTTTATCTAGCAATGGTTTTTCTTCTGCTTTCGATTTTTTATCTTTAATTGCTCTTGAGAACAATTTTTTATCGATTACAACACCACGCAATGATGGAGGCGCTTTCAAAGAAGCATCTTTAACGTCACCAGCTTTGTCACCAAAGATGGCACGTAAAAGTTTTTCTTCTGGAGAAGGATCTGTTTCACCTTTCGGAGTAATTTTTCCGATTAGGATATCACCTTCTTTTACTTCAGCACCAACGCGAATCAATCCGTTTTCATCCAAGTCTTTTGTAGCCTCTTCAGAAACGTTAGGAATATCAGAAGTTAATTCTTCTAATCCACGTTTTGTATCACGAACTTCCAATGCATACTCATCGATGTGAACAGATGTGAAAATATCTTCACGAGCAACGCGCTCAGAAATTACAATCGCATCCTCAAAGTTGTAACCTTTCCAAGGCATAAATGCCACTTTCATGTTACGACCAAGAGCTAATTCACCATTTTGAGTTGCATAACCATCACACAATACTTGTCCTTTAATTACTTTCTCACCTTTCTTAACGATTGGTTTCAAGTTGATACAAGTACTTTGGTTGGTTTTACGGAATTTAGTTAATTGGTAACGTTTGATATCATCGTCAAAGCTGATTAAACGATCAGCATCCGTGCGGTTGTAACGGATAACAATTTCGTTAGCATCAACATATTCAACAACACCTTCGCCTTCAGCATTCACCAATACACGTGAATCACGTGCTACTAGTGGCTCAAGACCAGTTCCTACAATTGGCGCTTCAGGACGTAACAATGGTACAGCCTGACGTTGCATGTTAGAACCCATCAATGCACGGTTGGCATCATCATGCTCCAAGAACGGAATCAATGATGCAGCAATCGAAGCAATTTGATTTGGCGCAACGTCCATCAATTGTAATTTCTCCGGTTCAACAACTGGAAAATCTCCTTCGTAACGAGCTTTAACTTTCGCTTCTAAGAATTTACCTTTTGCATCCACAGGAGCATTTGCTTGTGCAATAGTTTTAGAATCTTCTTCTTCAGCACTTAAATAAGTAACTGATTTTTCCATATCCACTCTACCTTTGGTAACAGTCATATATGGTGTTTCGATGAATCCTAATTTATTAATTTTCGCGAATACACACAAAGAAGAAATCAAACCAATGTTTGGTCCCTCAGGAGTTTCAATAGTACACAAACGACCGTAGTGTGTATAGTGAACGTCACGAACCTCGAAACCAGCACGCTCACGGGATAAACCTCCTGGCCCAAGTGCCGAAAGTCTACGCTTGTGCGTGATTTCTGCAAGAGGGTTGGTTTGATCCATAAATTGAGACAACTGATTTGTTCCGAAGAACGAGTTGATAACCGATGACAATGTTTTAGCATTGATCAAATCGGTTGGCGTGAACACTTCATTATCACGAACGTTCATACGCTCACGGATAGTACGAGCCATACGAGCAAGACCAACTCCGAATTGAGAGTACAATTGTTCACCAACAGTACGAACACGTCTGTTACTTAAGTGGTCAATATCATCCACATCTGCTTTAGAGTTGATCAATTCGATCAAGTACTTAATGATGCAAATAATATCTTCTTTAGTTAATGTTTTAGTTGTAGAAGGTGTGTTCAGATTCAATTTTTTATTAATTCTGTAACGACCAACTTCACCAAGATCATAACGCTTATCAGAGAAAAATAATTTATCAATGATACCACGAGCTGTTTCTTCATCAGGTGGTTCAGCGTTACGCAATTGGCGATAGATATGTTCAACCGCTTCTTTTTCAGAATTGGAAGTATCTTTTTGTAATGTGTTATAGATGATGGCATAGTCACCAGCATTCACATCTAATTTGTGAAGGATTACTGATTTAACGTTTGCATCAACTATCATATCGATGTGATTGTTATCTAAGATTGTTTCGCGGTCGATAATTACCTCGTTACGTTCAATAGAGACAACTTCACCAGTATCTTCATCTACGAAATCTTCAATCCATGTTTTCAAAACACGTGCAGCCAATTTACGGCCTACTGCAGATTTCAGGGCAGCTTTGCTAACTTTTAATTCATCAGCCAAGCCGAATATTTCAAGGATTTGTTTATCACTTTCAAATCCGATAGCTCTTAACAATGTTGTAACCGGTAATTTTTTCTTACGATCGATGTAAGCATACATTACGCTATTAATGTCCGTTGCAAACTCAATCCATGATCCTTTGAAAGGGATAACACGAGCTGAATACAACTTAGTACCATTAGCGTGACGGCTTTGACCGAAGAACACACCCGGTGAACGGTGCAATTGAGATACGATAACGCGTTCAGCTCCATTGATAACGAAAGTACCTTTTGGAGTCATGTACGGAATAGTACCTAAATACACATCCTGCACGATTGTTTCAAAATCTTCGTGTTCAGGATCGGTACAATACAAACGTAATTTCGCTTTAAGCGGAACACTGTATGTTAATCCACGCTCGATACATTCATCAAGAGAATAACGAGGAGGGTCAACAAAATAATCTAAGAATTCAAGCACGAAATTATTTCGTGCATCGGATATTGGAAAGTTCTCTGCGAAAACTTTAAATAATCCTTCGTTCTGGCGATTTTCAGAAGTTGTTTCTAACTGAAAAAAGTCTTGGAACGATTGAAGTTGAATATCTAAAAAATCAGGGTAATCGATCTGACTTTTAATAGATGCAAAACTTATTCTTTGCGGTTTTTTAGTTTGAGCCAAGGTGCTTAAGTATTAGGTTCAATTTGCAAGGTGTGCTTGTTAGTTGAACGAGGTTAATAAGAAAAAACGATTATAATCACCATTAAAGTCAATCGCCTCATCATCCCGAAGGTTCGGGGTGATGAGGATTTGACTATAAATTGTGTATTAGAAACAGCTTATTTAATCTCAACTTTAGCTCCTGCTTCTTCTAATTGTTTTTTAATTGATTCTGCTTCTTCTTTAGAAACACCTTCTTTAAGTGGTTTTGGTGCACCGTCAACAAGATCTTTAGATTCTTTCAAACCTAATCCTGTTAAATCTTTTACGATTTTTACAACACCTAATTTAGCTGCACCTGCTTCAACTAAAATTACATCAAAAGATGTTTTAGCTGCTGCTGCTTCTCCGCCACCGCCTGCCGCTACAACTACTGCTGCTGCTGCTGGTTCGATACCGTACTCATCCTTAAGGATTGTTGATAATTCTTGCACTTCTTTCACAGTTAAATTTACTAACTGTTCAGCAATTGCTTTTACGTCTGCCATTGTATTTGATTTTTAAATTTATTACTAATTAATTTTTTGTTTCACCGTTTTGCTACTGCTATCCGGTTTTGATTCTACTTAAACTGTTGTAAACTAAGCTGCGTCTTTTTTCTCTGCATTTGCTTGCAAAGCACCAATAACACGTTTAGCTGGAGACTGAAGTAATCCAATAACGTCAGCGATAAGTTCATTTTTGCTCTTAATGTTTGCAAGAGTTTCTAATTCACCATCACCAATGTAAATGTTTTCTTCAACGAAAGCTGCTTTCAAAAGTGGCTTATCGTTTTTCCTTCTAAACTCTTTAATTAATTTCGCAGGAGCATTTCCTACTTCTGTAAACATTAATGCAGTAGCGCCTTTTAATGCAGGAATTAATCCTGTTAAGCGACTATCAGCTGCTTGTTCCAATGCTTTTTGTAGCAATGAATTTTTCACAACTGTCATTGTAATGTTTTTTTCGAAGCAAGATCTTCTCAATTGATTTACTTTTTCAACAGTTAAAGAAGAACAATCCGCCAAGTAGATTTTTGTATTCGCATTTAACTGCTCTACTAACGATTCGATGATCTTTGTTTTATCTTCTCTTTTCATTTCTTTTTGTTTTTACACCTTTTCTTTTTTGAAAGATTAGGTGAGGTTTTTCTGCTTAGTGGAAGCCAAGGCAGATGTTAGTTTGTTTTAAAATTATTGCCCTAAGAATTTGCTGTCAATTTCGATACTTGGGCTCATTGTTGAGCTCATGTAAATACTTCTAACATACTGTCCTTTTGCTGATGAAGGCTTTAATTTCATAATTGATTGTAACAATTCATTTGCGTTATCCGCAATTTTGCTGCTATCAAAAGATGCTTTAGCAACAAGGGCTTGAACAATACCCGCTTTATCTACTTTAAAATCTATTTTTCCATTTTTTGCTTCCGTAACTGCTTTACCAATTTCCATAGTAACTGTTCCAGTTTTCGGGTTAGGCATTAATCCACGAGGCCCTAAAACGCGACCCAATGCACCAACTTTACCCATAACTGAAGGCATAGTAATGATTACGTCAACATCTGTCCAACCACCTTTGATTTTTTCGATGTACTCATCTAATCCAACGAAGTCAGCTCCTGCAGCTTTTGCTTCTGCTTCTTTATCTGGAGTTACTATTGCAAGAACGCGCAATACTTTACCAGAACCATGAGGCAATGAAACTGAACCACGCACCATTTGGTTTGCTTTACGAGGATCAACTCCTAAGCGAACACTGATGTCGATAGATGCATCAAATTTTGCTGTTGTGATTTCTTTAACGATTTTAGCAGCTTCTGCTAAACTGTACGCTTTTGTAGAATCGTACTTAGAAAGCGCAAGCTTTCTGTTTTTTGAAATTTTTGTCATTTTATTAAAATTATGATGTGCAAACGGCTTACTTTATTCGGCCTCCATCAGGTTAATGCAATTTTAGCGTTTTTGAATTTTAGAATTTTAGAATTAAAACTTCCAAAAATCTAGAACTCAAAAAATCTTACTTTTTCTTAAGTGGAGATTCACCGGTAATGGTCATTCCCAAGCTACGTGCAGTTCCTGCAACCATGCTCATTGCTGATTCAATTGTAAAACAATTTAAATCGGGCATTTTGCCTTCAGCAACAGTACGAATTTGCTCCCAAGAAACGTTACCAACTTTTAAGCGGTTAGATTCTTTTGACCCTTGTTTGATTTTTGTTATCTCTAACAAAGTCACAGCAACAGGAGGGTGCTTTAAAATGAATTCGAATGTTTTATCAGCGTATACAGTAATAATAACTGGAGTTACTTTTCCTGTTCTATCTTGTGTTCTAGCATTAAATTGCTTACAGAACTCCATAATGTTCACACCTTTTGCACCTAATGCCGGTCCGATTGGAGGTGAAGGATTTGCTGCTCCACCTTTTATTTGCAACTTAATCATTGCACTTACTTCTTTTGCCATTTCTCTTTTTTAGTTTTTAAGATTCAAGTTTAAAGTTTTTACTTTTCCTTGATGTTTTATTTACTCTGAAGTTTTTTGTGTTCAACTGTCACGAAGCCGGTGGAAGCCAGGCTTTTTTTTAAACTTACTTCTTTTATTAATTCTCTTTCTCTACTTCTAAGTAACCTAATTCTAATGGAGTTTTTCTTCCAAAGATTTTTACCATTACTTCTAATTTCTTTTTCTCTTCAATTACTCTTTCAATTGTTCCTGTGAAACCATTGAATGGGCCATTGATTACTTTAACTGTTTCACCAACAATAAAAGGAATGCTTATTTGTGCATCTGTTTCTGCTAAATCATCAACCGTTCCTAAGATACGATTCACCTCAGCCAAACGCATCGGAACTGGAGCACCGCCTTTAGTTTCACCTAAAAATCCGATAACACCGGTAATTTGTTTTATAACGTGAGCTACCTCACCCACTAATGCTGCTTCAACTAAAATATATCCACCATAAAAAGGGCGTTCTTTACTTACCTTTTTTCCGTTGCGGATTTGATAGATCTTTTCGGTCGGAATTAAAATTTGAGATACAAAATTGCTTAATCCCAAACGGTTAATCTCTACTTCAATGTATTGTTTTACTTTTTTCTCCTGACCACTGATAGCTCTTACCACATACCATTTTTTAACAGTGTCGGTTTTTGTTTGCTCGCTCATTTCTTTAAACTCTTATTTATTAAAACAACTGGTAAATAGCTTCCATTCCTTTGTTGAACGTAAAATCCATTGCAAAAACAATCAATGCAATAATGATAGAGGCGATAGCAACAACAATAGCACTGCTTTGCAATTCGCTCCAAGTTGGCCAACTCACTTTATGAAAAAGTTCGTTTGCTGTTTCATCAATATATGTTTTGAATTTGCTCATATTTTTTTTAGTTTAAAGTTTGAAAGTTCAAAGTTCAAAGTTGAAGGCATTACCCTTTTGACTTTAAAATTTTAACCTTTAACTTAATTTTGCACAGGTGGAGGGATTCGAACCCCCATCAAAGGTTTTGGAGACCCGTATGCTACCATTGCACCACACCTGTTTATTTACTCCAAAATATGTTCTAAAGAACTCAAAAAATATCCTTTTGAGACCACCCTTATATTAGTAGAAAACAGCACCCCGATATTTCGGGGCACTGTCTGTTACTAATATTGTACTATTTATTACTTAATGATTTCAGTTACCTGACCAGCTCCAACTGTTCTACCACCTTCACGGATAGCGAAACGTAAACCTTGAGTCATTGCAACCGGAACAATTAATTTTACAGTAATTGTAACGTTATCACCAGGCATAACCATGTCGCGTCCTGTTGGTAATTCAATTTCTCCTGTTACATCAGTTGTACGTAAATAGAACTGAGGACGGTATTTATTGTGGAATGGAGTGTGACGTCCACCTTCTTCTTTTTTCAAAACGTAGATTTCAGCTTTGAATTCAGTATGAGGAGTGATCGTACCAGGACGAACAACAACCATACCTCTACGGATATCTTTTTTATCGATACCACGCAACAATAAACCAACGTTATCACCTGCTTCACCACGGTCAAGGATCTTACGAAACATCTCAACACCAGTAATAGTAGATTTTAATTTTTCATCTTGCATACCGATGATTTCAACCTCATCACCTGAGTTGATAACACCTGTTTCAATTTTACCTGTCGCAACTGTTCCACGACCAGTGATTGTAAACACGTCTTCAACCGGCATTAAGAAAGGCTTATCAGTTTCACGAAGAGGGATTGGAATATATGCATCAACAGCATCCATCAATTCCATAATTTTCGGCATCCACTTAGCGTCTTTGTTAAGACCACCTAATGCAGAACCTTGGATGATAGGAGTATTGTCACCATCAAATTGATAGAACGTTAACAACTCACGGATTTCCATTTCAACAAGTTCTAATAATTCTGGATCGTCAACCATATCCACTTTATTCATAAAAACAACAATTTTAGGTACACCAACCTGGCGGGCTAAAAGGATGTGTTCACGAGTTTGTGGCATTGGACCATCAGTAGCAGCAACAACTAGAATAGCCCCGTCCATTTGAGCAGCACCAGTAACCATGTTCTTCACATAATCCGCGTGACCTGGACAGTCAACGTGAGCATAGTGACGCAACGCAGTTGAATACTCCACGTGAGAAGTATTGATCGTGATACCACGTTCTTTTTCTTCAGGAGCATTATCGATAGAAGAGAAATCTCTTACTTCTGATAAACCTTTTTCAGCCAATACAACAGTGATTGCTGCGGTTAAGGTAGTTTTACCGTGGTCAACGTGACCGATAGTACCAATGTTTACGTGTGGTTTCGAACGGTCGAATTTTTCTTTAGCCATTGCTAGTTATTATTAAATTGTTATTTTATATTTATTTACTTATCAAAAATTCTTTTCAAAAATCAGAGCTGTTGATCCAGAGGTTTGCACTCTGGACGACCTCTGCTATTCCATTTCAACACCTCTTAATCAGAGCTGTTGATCCAGAGGTTTGCACTCTGGACGACCTCTGCTATTCCATTTCAACACCTCTTAATCAGAGCTGTTGATCCAGAGGTTTGCACTCTGGACGACCTCTGCTATTCCATTTCAACACCTCTTAATCAGAGCTGTTGAGCAGGATTGAACTGCCGACCTCTTCCTTACCAAGGAAGTGCTCTACCACTGAGCTACAACAGCTGATTTAGTGGTATTAAATGTTTTTTATTTTTTTAAAAAGAGCGGATTTTAGAAAAATTTCTAAAATCCAACTCTTCTAGAGCGAAAGACCGGGCTCGAACCGGCCACCCTCAGCTTGGAAGGCTGACGCTCTACCAAATGAGCTACTTTCGCGGGATTAAAAAACTAATATGTAAAGAACTAAATTCAAACTAAATCATTTCAATCTGAGCTGACGCTATAAACCAAATGTTTAATTCGCGGATTAAAAAACTATCTATTTTAAAGAACTATTTTATATACTATATTTATTCTTGATCTCTTCTCTCTTTTTTTTGCTTCCCTTCGCCAAGGCTTCGGAAAACGAAGTGGGGAGAGAAGGATTCGAACCTTCGAAGTCGAAACAACAGATTTACAGTCTGTCCCATTTGGCCACTCTGGTATCTCCCCGGTAATATCACATTTAAAAAAGAGCCGATGGAGGGATTCGAACCCCCGACCAGCTGATTACAAATCAGCTGCTCTGGCCAACTGAGCTACATCGGCAATACCTTGTAATACTATATTTTAAAAGAACTTCAACCATTTTTGTAGTGGACAAAATACACTACCCCCTTGAAAAAGGATTGCAAATTTAGAAAACATTTGCGGAGTAACAAAAGTTTTAGAGGTTTTTTTCAAAAAAAATGCTTCCATCCTGATTTTGAGATCGCAAATTTATAGAAATCCCCGAATTAACGGGCTTTTATTACATTTTTTATTGTTAAATGGTTGTTATTTCTGATGCTGATAGACAGAAACTAGCTCTTTACCTCTATTTTGAAGGAAAAAATTGCGTTGAGCAATATGCTATAACCGACCTCGTTTTCATTAAAATCCTCCTATGCAAAAAAGCTACGAAGGATACTATCAAAACATCCCTAAAGTCATGGTTTAATATTTACTCTTTATCATTTTTTGTCATTTCGAAATTCTAAAAATCGAAAAACTGCGCAAAATTTTGATGGGGATAAACTAAAAAACTAAGACTATGAAACGCTCTCTCTCAACACCTGCCTTTATTAGCTGTGCATTGTTTTTACTTTGCAGCTACGACAAATCAAAAAAAGAATCAACCGATTTAAATGACAAACTCGCGAATCCCTATGATGTGATTATCGTTCCGGGTGTTCCTTACCAAGAGCCTTCGTTAAAAATGGTTTTGAAAGCAAGAATGTTATGGGCTAATTTTTTGTTTAAAAAGGGGTTTGCAAAAAATATCATTTTCTCCGGATCAGCTGTGTATACACCGTATATAGAAGGAAAGATGATGAAAATTTATGCCGACTCATTAGGCATTCCTTCTGAAAATACTTTCGTAGAAGAAGAAGCAGAACACAGCACAGAAAACATTTTCTATTCTGTAAAAATGGCCAGAGAACTTGGTTTTAAAAGGATTGCTGTAGCAACCGATCATTACCAAGCCATTCTTTTAAAAGGTTATATCAAGAAAAAATTTCCTGATGTGGAGCTAATAACCATCTGTTACAAAAACATCAACATGAAAAGTGAACTGCCTGAAATAGATGCAGAATCAGCTTATGCCGACCTTTTTGTTTCTTTGGCAGAGCGTGAAAATAAATTAAAACGTTTTAAGGGAACGATGGGGAAAAATATTATTGGAAATGAAAAGGACTCTTCTGTTTATAGCAGAAAAGTCCCGGTATTGGTAAAGAATTAATACCCTCGCGTGACCTCACCCCAACCCTCTCCTTGCTCAAGGAGAGGGAGTTTGAAACGAGTTGAGAAATTGTATCTTTTAACGAAAAATATTTTCCCTTATATGAAAATAAAATTATAGCCCTTGTAGTTTTTCTTTGTGTTTTTTTACTTGTGATTTAAGAGCATCAATGCTTGTATCAACAGCTTCTTCAAAGCTTTTACATTGCTTTTTTGCGAATAAATCATTACCCGCAATGTGTAATTTTATTTCAGCTATTTTGTTTTCTGCTGAATCTCCTTTGTCAAGTTTCAAAGTTACTTCACTCTTTATTATGCCATCATAATAAGTGGTTAACTTATCTACTCGCTCTTCTACAAAAGCCAATAATTTTTTGTCTGCATCAAAATGCACTGATTGAATTTGAACTGTCATAATGTTTTCCTCCTATTTTTTAAATTGTTTAATTTGTTGATTTGTTAATTGGGGCGATGCCCGATAAAATATTTCATAATTTAATAATTTGCAACTACTCAGCCGGTTAAATAATTGTTTTTCAACTCATTAAAAAAATATAATTTTTTAAAATCGAATGTACTAAAAAATAAAACTGAATGTTTTCAAGGGTTTCATATTTTGGAAAGTTATTAACATATTAACAGTGTGCCGATACTAAAGGGTTATAGAGTACATACCCGGCAGAGTAGTTACAATAATTTATTGTTTAATAAATTTTTTTAATACATGTGTTTTATTTAGTTGCATTTTGATAAAATACAACCCACTTTGCAAATTGCTAATGTCAATTTCAACTTTATTCTCACCATTTGAAAGCTGCTTTATGTCAACTATTTTAACTGTTTGACCTAAAACATTTGTTATGAGAATAGAATTCGTTTCTGTTTTTTCTATTTCAAATTCAATAGTAAGTTTTGATTGAGCAGGGTTTGGATAAATTTTTAATTTATCATCGGTGAAATTTTTTTGTTCGGCAATTCCTACATATCCATTGCATAAATCCATGTATTTAATTCCACTTCCATAGTAATCAAAAGGAGAATACCCTACTGTAACAGGATAATAACTAACAACCGGGTTTATAGTGTCTGATGTAACAATCATGGAAGTAATATCCACTACATTAATTGTAAGTACAGAATCTGAACAACCGTTTCCTAAAGAATCTATTTTTGCGAG
>Ga0163151_10002228_pt1 | contig 30605 bp, 23 predicted proteins | sample OliLakLV19MP5IB2_FD_145596 | JGI IMG/M metagenome (GOLD analysis project Ga0163151, IMG submission 145596) | Freshwater microbial mat bacterial communities from Lake Vanda, McMurdo Dry Valleys, Antarctica - Oligotrophic Lake LV.19.MP5.IB-2 | ecosystem: Environmental > Aquatic > Freshwater >...
GCATCACCCATCGACGACGCCCCACTCGCGCGGCGGGTGACGTGGCTGTGCCGGTTGCTGGGCGTCGGCGGGTTGGCGCTCCTCGGCGTGACGTGGAAGCTGTGGACGCCGCAGGACGTGTTCCCCAGGGTGCCGCTGTTCGCGTGGGCGCCGCCGCGCTGGTGGGACTGGGCGTCGATCGCCGCACTGACTGCGGGGCTGACCGGCCTGTGCCTGCCCGTCCGCTGGCGTCGTGTTTCCGCCGCGGCCGTCGCTTGCGGTTTCGCTCTGCAATTCCTCGCCGACCAGCACCGCCTGCAACCGTGGGCGTGGCAGTTCTTCATCCTGGCGGTGGTGATCGCGCTGGCGGACGACCGGTTGGTGTTCCGCGGGTGGATGGCGCTGGTGATCAGCATCTACTTCTGGTCGGCGCTGTCGAAGCTGGATGCGGAATTCGCACGCGAAATGGTCTGGATGATTTTTCGCCAACTGTCGGACACTCTCATTGCAATTCGCGCTTACGGCCTTTACAGCGCCATTTCTGATATTGACTTGATTCGCTCCTTTCGACCGATTGGTTACGCGGTTGGGATTGTTGAGATCACTATCGCGTTTGCATTGGCGACTCGCCGATTCCGCACCAGCGGCTATTGGGGTTCTGTGTTTATGCACACCGGATTGATCACTCTGCTCGGACCCTGGGGCTTGGGGCATCAGCCCGGAGTGCTGGTCTGGAACGCACTGTTTATGGTGCAGAACACCGTGCTGTTTCGCGGGTCAACGATCTCGTTGTTCGATCAGCGAAGCGTCCCTGAGATCAGCCATGGCTTCCGAGATCGTTGGCGCACAACCACAGTCACTGGATTCCTGGCGTTCGTTCTATGCTGGCCGGCCTTAGAGCCTTGGGGCCGCTGCGACGCCTGGCTGGGATGGGCGGTGTATGTCCCGCGGTTTCATGGCTTCAAGATTTGGGTCGATACCGCTGGCCTCGAACGGCTCCCGGAGAGCTATCGCCAGAATAAGGAGAATCAGTTCAATGGCTTCTTCTGTCTTGGTCAAGGGAAGGAAGATCGCGAATGGCAACTCTTTGTTGGTGCTGTTTCGCTCGACGAATTGGGTGTGCCGATCTATCCGAATCATCGCTTCACAGTCGGCGTCGCGCTTGATCTGCAGGAGCGTTATGGTGCGAACGAAATGGACGTCGATCTGTGGACGCGCGCCGACCGCTGGACACTGTATCGCGAGGATGCGGACAGCTTTGTCACCCGCGCGCAGCTCGAAGCCTACGCCCGCACGTTCCGTGTGAATGCGTTGCCGGAGTCCGTGCTGCGGCGGCAGGCGGAGGAGCGGACGCGATGAAACGTGATAGTTGTCGCCCACGCGCGATGATCCGTCTTGAACCCGAAGGGTTCGCAGAGAGTAGCCGGGGGTCGAAGGCTTTGCAGAGACTGTGCGTCTCACTTCTGGGTGGCTTTGATGCCCGGTCCCCTTGCCCCCGTCTTCGGGGGAGAGGGTTAGGGTGAGGGGGCCGACTGCTTCACAGGACGATGACTGCCAGAAATACCAACCAGAAGCGAGGGCGAGCGCTCGCCCTCGCTCACGCTTCGGGTTGGTGTTGGACGCGGCAGGAAGCGCTCGCCCCCTCACCCCGACCCTCTCCCCCGAAGACGGGGGCGAGGGGGCCGGAGGAAGAAGCCACCCAAAATCGAGAAGCACACACAGACGCATCGACCCCGGCAGGGGTCGCAGAGATTCGCGCTCGGGCCGTACCATTCTGGCATCCTTTCAGGATGCGGGGTTTTCCACGAGACTATCCGGGGGTCTTCGCTGCGCTGCGACCCCCGGCTACTTTATGGGATCTCTTCGAGGTCCAATCCAAAGTCGAGACACGAGACGACGATGGCATACACTCGCTCCATAGCGTTGCTGGCGATCATCCTATCGACCCACGTCGCCTCGGCGGCCGACCCCGCCACGCTCGTGCTGCGCGGCGGCCACGTGCAGACGCTCGATGACGCCCAACCGACCGCGTCTGCCATCGCGATCACCGGCGACCGCATCGTCGTCGTTGGGACCGATGCCGAGATCGCTCCTTTTATCGGGCCCGCGACCCAGGTCATCGAGTGCAATGGCCGGTTCGTCATGCCGGGGTTCATCGAAGGGCACGGGCACTTCGTCTCGCTGGGCGAATCGAAGCGGCAGCTCGATCTCAGCACTGCGACGTCGTGGGACGACGTCGTCGCGAAGGTCGCCGAGGCCGCTCGCAACACGCCGAAAGGGAAATGGATCGTCGGCCGCGGCTGGCATCAGGGGAAGTGGAATGAACCGCCGCGGGAACAGGTCGAGGGCTATCCCGACACGCGGGCGATGTCGCAGGCCGTGCCCGCGCATCCGGTGCTGCTGACGCACGGCACGGGGCACATGGTGCTGGTCAACGAACGGGCGATGGCGCTCGCGGGGATCACCGCCGACACGAAACCGCCGCGCGGCGGCGAGATTCTGCGGGCGGCCGACGGGCGGGCCATCGGCGTGTTCCGCGAAGCGGCGATGTCGCCGCTGTATCGCGCCCTCGAGCGCGATCAGGCGGGTCGCACACCGGAGGAGGTCCGGGCCGAAATGGTCGCCTGCATCAACGCTGCCACTCAGGAGTGCCTGCGGTTCGGCGTGACGACGTTTCACGACGCCGGCGCTCCGCTGTCCGAAGTGGACGTCTTTCGCGACCTCGCCGCAAAGGGCGAATTGCCCGTGCGGCTGTGGGTGATGCTCAACGACGGCAACGACGTCCTCGCCGACAATCTTGCGAAGTATCGCACCGTGGGACCGTATCTCACCGTCCGTGGGATCAAGCGAATGATCGACGGCGCCCTCGGCACGCACGGCGCGTGGCTGCTCGAACCGTACGACGATTTGCCCACCAGCCGCGGACTCAACATGCAGTCGCTCGATGCCATCCGTCGCACGGCCGAACTAGCGATCGAGCACGATTATCAATTGTGCGTTCATGCCATCGGCGACCTCGCCAACCGCGAAACGCTGAGCCTGATGGAGTCCGTGTTCCGCGCGCATCCCGACCGCAAGGATCTGCGCTGGCGGATCGAGCACGCCCAGCACATTCACCCGGCGGACATCCCCCGGTTTCGGCAACTCGGTGTGATCGCGTCAATGCAGGGGAACCACGCCACGTCCGACGGCCCGTTCGTCGTGCAGCGGCTCGGCGACTGGCGGGCCCGCACCGGAGCCTATGCGTGGCGCAGCCTGCTCGACGCCGGAGCGGTCGTCATCAACGGCACCGACGCCCCGGTGGAGACGCTGAACCCCGTCGATTCGTACTTCGCCAGCGTTACCCGCCGCATGGCGAGCGGCGAGCCGTTCATCCCCGAACAGGCGATGACCCGCGTGGAAGCCCTGCGCTCCTACACCCGCGCCGCCGCCTGGGCCGGCTTCGAGGAGGACGCGAAGGGCACGCTGTCCGTCGGCAAGCTGGCCGACATTGTCGTCCTGTCGCAGGACCTGTTGACCGTCCCCGCCGACCAGCTTCGCAGCACCCGCGTGGATGTTACGATCATCGGCGGCAAGGTGGCATTCGAGCAGCCGTGATGATTGGTCGGCCATGCGGCGTTCAAGAGGGATTCAGCGCCTCTTTCGTCGCACAAAATGCAGCCCCACCATCACCCCGCCGGCAATGACGGACAGGACGGACACCAGCCCGCGTCCGAAGGCCTGCCCCCGCTGCTCGTTCGTGAGCGGCGGTGTGAGCGGCCAGACAATGTCCAGGAAGATGTAGGAGAGCGGCCCGGCGACCATGAGCAGCGATCCCAACTGCCACAGCGCCAGCGTATTGGACTGTGAAGAAGAGTTTCGCTTTTTGGACATGGTTGAACCTCTCAAGCCGGTTTGCGAGGACGACCCCCTCGACTCGTGACCAAAAGCCGGGATTTACAGTTCCGTTGTGATGGGCTGTGCCAGTTCCGTTGGGTGGGCTGTGCCCACCACCGTTCTTTCTGACGTGTGGACGACTGGTGCCACCAGGTTGGTGGGCACAACCCACCCTACAGAATCGCCAGCGGATTCCGGCGTTCCTCCAGCGTGCCACGGGTGACGCCCACGCGGTTGGCGGCGCGGAGGGTGCGCCAGACTTTTTCGCCGGCGATGCGGCCGGCGAGCAGGTCGCGGTAGATCGTCACAATGCGGCGGAGGTCGTCGGGGGATTCGTCGAGCAGCTCGATGCGGTAGTCGCGGACCCCCTGAGCGAGCAGGTCGGGGATCACCTCCGCGGCGCTTTGCGGCGTCGCGTTGAACAGCGTGTTGCGGCAGCCGACGTCGGCGGTCAGGCGGTGCTCCATCCCCACGCGGTCGCGGAGCTGCACGACATGGTCGTCGCACGGGCGGCCGCAGTTCGTTTTGTTCGTACCCGGCGACAGCACCGCACAGAAGACGCAATGCTCCATGTGGAACATCGGCATGTGCTGGTGGACCACGACCTCCAACGCCTCCGGTCGCACGGCGGCGGTCAGACCGAGCAGTTGCTCGCGGTTGAGATCGTACGACGCCGTCACCCGTTCGGCCCCCTGGGCGATGAGGTACTGCACCGTCAGCTCGTTCGTCGCGTTCAGCGAGTAGTCGGCGATGAACGGGATGTGATTCTCGGCACAGAAACGTATGCCGGCGAGATTGCGGGCCAGGAGGCCGTCGGGTTCGTGCTTCATCAACACGCGGAACAAGCCGAGTTCGTCGGGCTTCTGAATCCGCGGCGGGGCGAGCAGAATCGGCACGTTCGCATCGTGGGCCATCGCGACGGCGTCGCGGTATTCGCGGATGTCGGCGAAGTCGGCCATCACGCCGATGACGTTCAGGTCCAAGACTGTCCGCAACTGCTCGAGCGACCGACACAGCACGCGCAGGCGCGCCGGTTGGGTGGCCGGGGCTGGAGCCGCTTCGGCGAAGCCCCGGTCGGTCGCGCGCTCACCGGGGCTTCCCTCCCGTTGGTCGGTCCAGCCCCGGCCACCCAGAGCGAGTTGGAACGGCGTTTCCAATAACGGTCGTGCCGGCGGCGTCGCCGATTGCCGATCCAGCTCGGCGATGAGGTCGCGTCGCAACACGGACAACACGCTCATCGGGGCCATCGGGGAGTCGATGATGTCGGCCGTCAGTCCGGCGAATTCGTAGACGGTGTGCCCAAGCCGGCTGAGTTGTTGTTCGAGGAACTCGGTCGTGACGGGATGCTTCGTCGCGGCGGCGAGCGGGTCTGGCGACGTGGCGGTCGCCGTTGTGCCGATGGCCGTGTGGGCCGCGATGGTGAGCGGTTCGCCGGTCGCTGCACGGACGGTGAAGCGGACGGGGACGCGACGCAGCGGGTCGGCGGACGTGAACGTCTTCCGCAGCCGCTGCGACAATTCGGGGTCATCGGTCTTCCAGACCGGTTGTCCGGGCTGCAGGCGGGCGAGGTCGAGCGCGTCGCGGCCGAATTCGAGTTGGACGATGCCGTCGGACGCCACATCGTCCATGGCCCGACCATTGCGGAACACACCGTAGATGCGGCCTCCCTGTTCGTCGCCGTTGGCGCGATCGCCGGCGAAGACCACGCCGTCGCCGCGGCGGACGGGGGCCGACAGACGCACTTCGACGCCGTGGGGATCGACACGGACGACTTCGCCCAGGCGGATGCCGCGCTTGGCGGAACTGAAGCCGGGGACGAGCCGCTTGTGATCGTTCCCCGCGAGCCAGCCGGGGGAGAACCCGCGCGAGAACGAAAGCTCCATTTCGCGGACGTCATTGGCGGACATCTGCACCGGCTGCCCGGCCGCGGCGGCGTCCAGGGCGTGGCGATAATGCTTCGTGATGTTGGCAACGTACTCCGCGGTCTTCAATCGGCCTTCGATCTTGAACGAGCAGACTCCGGCGGCGAGCAGGTCGGGCGTCAGTTCATACGCGGCGAGATCCTGCGGGCTGAGCAGGTACTTCTGGTCGCCAAGATCGACGTCGCGGCCGTCGCAGATCAAATCGTACGGCAACCGGCACGCCTGGGCGCACTGCCCGCGGTTCGCGCTCCGCCCGCCGAGCGATTCGCTGGTGAGACACTGCCCCGAATACGCGACGCACAACGCACCGTGGACGAAGACCTCGAGTTTCATCGGCGACTGCGAGCGGATCTGGCGAATCTCGTCGAGCGACAATTCGCGGGCCAGCACGACCCGCGCGATGCCCAACTCGGCGGCGACGGCGATGCACTCGGCGCTGGTCAGCGTCATCTGCGTGGAGGCGTGCATCGTCAACTCGGGGGACACCGCCCGGATGAGCCGCGCGACGCCGAGATCCTGCACGAGGACGGCATCGACCCCGGCGACGGTCAGTTGTCGCACGAGTTGTTCGACGGCGGGCAGTTCGTCGGTGAAGGCGAGCGTGTTGAGCGTGACGTACCCCTTGACGCCGCGAGCGTGCAGGAACGCCATGACCGCGGGGACATCCTCGACGCCGAAGTTGGTGGCGCGGGCGCGGGCGTTGAAGCCGGTGGAGAGGCCGAAGTACACGGCGTCGGCCCCGTTCTCGACGGCGGCTTTCACGCAGTCCCAATCCCCGGCGGGGGCGAGGAGTTCCGCACGCGGCGGGGTGACGGACGAAGACGAAGTCATGGACTCTGCAGTGCTCCGAGACGGGACCGCATCGCCCCTGTGGAAATCGGTGACGGGATCGGTGCGATCCCCTGGGAGCAGGATACCGGTGCGCAGCGGTCTGCGCCGAGGCCGGGCGGTTTGGTCAGAGCGAATAGGGAATAGCGAGTAGTGAATAGACAGCGAGTGAAATTAGCGGCTTCTGGCTATTCGCTATTCCTACTCGCTATTCACTCAAGAGGTGAGCCTCGCAAAGCCTCGACTGCACCCTACAAGTCTATTCTTCCTGGGGATGATAGCGCTTCGGGCCGCGTTTGCGCTTCGGAGTGGCGAGCGGCGCGAACAGCGGCTTGGGGGCCAGGCGGAACAGCCAGATGCCGCCGCAATACGGGCAGTTGATGGCCGTTCCGGACCCGGCGGCCTGCACCCGCGCTTGCAGCGGGACGACGATTTTCGCCTGACACTTGGGGCAGCGCAGCGGTTCGCCGGGGGGGACGGGCATCAACATCGTCGACGGCCTGCAGGTCCGGTCGCGGACCTGCATAAGGGAATTGCCGGTCCGAGATCGTCTTCGGCGAAGCGGCCCGCGGGAACGCACCCGGACGCGCGTCGCGTCAGAAACCTCTGGCGAACGAGAGATTATCAGCGAAAAAAAAGTTGTCGAGCGGAAGGTTCAGGTTCGGCGTTCCTTGCAGCGGGGCTGAAGGCGATTCGGCATTTGTTATAACCTCAACGGCTTACGTTCCTAGCCATGAAGTGCAAAAATGCGGTGGTTGAGGGTCTTCCCTGAATCAAGGCCGGAGCCATCGATATGAGCGCTAATGAATTTCCGGGTTGGTTCGAGTGCGGTTGACGGCACCACGACGGTGGGCGATTCTGGTTCCTGCTGCCTGTCCGACTCGGTACGAAGCTCACACCATCCAGGATCAACGCCATGTTCCGTCCGCTGCTGCAACCTGCACTGGCCGTCGCGCTCTGCGGCGTCGTGTTTTCGGCTCCGCTCTACGCGCAGGACGCCAAAGCCCAGGCGAAGACCAAGCGGGTGCCGAACCCGGCTCTGGCGAAGATCGAGGACGACCCCAAGCTGCCGCGCGTGCTGCTGATCGGCGATTCGATTTCCATCGGCTACACGCTGGCCGTCCGTGACCTGCTCAAAGGGAAGGCGAACGTCCACCGCATCCCCACCAATGCCGGGCCGACGACGAACGGCCTCAAGAATCTGTCGACGTGGCTCGGCGACGGCCAGTGGGACGTGATCCACTTCAACTGGGGTCTGCACGACCTGAAGTACATCGGCGCGAACGACACGAGCCTCGCCGATCCGAAAGCCCCCGGCAGCCGCCCGCAGGTGCCTCCCGCCGAGTACGAGGCCAATCTCCGCGAACTGGTGAAGCAGCTTCAGGGGACAAAGGCTCAACTGATCTGGTGCGCGACGACGCCGGTCCCCGAAGGTTCCAACGGCCGCGTCGCCGGCGACGAAGCCCCCTACAACACGATCGCCGCCAAAGTGATGCAGGACGCCGGCGTGACGACGAACGACCTGGGCACGTTCGCGAAAGCCCGGCTCGCGGACATCCAGTTGCCGAAGAACGTCCACTTCAGCGACCCGGGGTCGAAAGTGCTCGCGGAGGAGGTCGCAAAGGCGATTGCGGGGAAGCTGGCGAAGCGGTGATTCGCGATTTCACAGCCCGGAGCGCCAGCGACGGCGCGACGAATTGGTTGAAGACCGCGAAACCGCAAGCGTGGGTTCGAGACCACGCTTGCGGTTTCGCGGTCTTCTAGTTTCTCAAGGAAGACGCCGTCGCTGGCGCTCCGGGCTGGGATTATTCCCCCGCGATCAACACCACCGTCGACCGTGGCCCCAGCGTCAGCCGCAGCGACGGGTCGAGCGGTTGTTCCGTGCCCGGCGGGGCGATGTCGTCCGGCGCGGCACGCGACGTGTCGATCGCGCGCTTCCACACCCAACCGTTCGGCGCTTCCGGGAGGCGGAACGAGAGCGGCTCCCAGTACATGTTGAACGCGGCGTAGATGGTGTCGGCGAGGCCGTGGATCGAGTACAGCTTGAGCAGCATCCCCAGCGTGTGGCTGTGATGGGCCCAGTCGGGTTGCCACGGCTCGACGCCGTGCCACGAGACGTCCAGCAAATCGTCGTTCGAGTTCGGCCGCCGGCCCGGATGCAGCGAATGGCTGAGGGCCGGGTGGCGGTGACGGAACGCGATCAGCTCGCGGCAGTACCGCAGCCAGTCGGCCTCGGTGTCGCACAGCGTCCAGTCGAACCATGTCAGCGGGCTGTCGTGGCAGTAGGCGTTGTTGTTCCCCAGCTGCGTGCGGGCGACTTCGTCTCCCATCAGCAGCATCGGCACCCCCTGGCTGAGGAACAGCATCGCCATCGCATTTTTCATCTGCCGCAGTCGCAGCGACTGGATCGCCGGATCGTCGGTCGGGCCTTCGACGCCGCCGTTCCACGAGCAGTTGTCGTCGGTGCCGTCGCGATTGTTCTCGGCGTTGGCCGCGTTGTGCTTGGCGTTGTAGCTGACGAGGTCGGCGAGCGTGAACCCGTCGTGACAGGTGACGAAATTGACCGACGCCGTCGGCCCGCGGTTGGCGTACAGATCGGGCGAGCCGATGAGCCGTTGCGCCATCTCCGCCGTCTGTCCGGGATCGCCGCGGAGAAACTTGCGGACGCAGTCGCGATACCGGCCGTTCCACTCCATCCAGCGGCCGTACGCCGGAAATGTGCCGACCTGATACAACCCGCCGGCGTCCCACGCCTCGGCGATGAGCTTGGTCCGGCTCAGGATTGGATCGCGGGCCAGCGACTCCAACAGCGGCGGATTGCGCAGCGGAGCCCCTTCCGAATCGCGGCCCAGGATGCTGGCGAGATCGAAGCGGAACCCGTCGACGTGGTACTCGGTCACCCAGTGTCGCAGACTGGTGCGGACGAAATCGCGGACGACGGGGTGATTGCAGTTCAGCGTGTTGCCGCAACCGCTGAAGTTCTGATACCCGCCGTCGGGGGTGAGCATGTAGTAGACGTTGTTGTCGAGACCGCGGAACGACAGCATCGGCCCGAATTCGTTCCCCTCGGCGGTGTGGTTGAACACCACGTCGAGAATCACCTCCATACCCGCCGCATGCAGCTCGCGGACGAGCGTCTTCAGCTCGTCGACCTGCATCCCCAGCAGGCCGGTCGCCGCGAACCCGGCCTTGGGCGCGTTGAACCCCACCGTGCTGTAGCCCCAATAGTTGAGCAGCGGTTCGCCGGTCTCGGGATGCGAGCGGTCGACTTCGCATTCGTTGAACTCGAAGATCGGCATCAGCTCGACGCAGTTCACGCCGAGCGATTGCAGATACGGAATCTTCTCGCGCAGCCCGGCGAACGTGCCGGGGAACATCACGCCCGACGTGGGGCTTTGCGTGAAGCCGCGGACGTGCATCTCGTAGACGATGAGGCTGTCGACGGGAAGCTGCAGCGGCCGGTCGTGGCCCCAGTCGAAATCGTGCGGGATGATGCGGCTGCGGAAGCGCCGCTGGCCGTCCGGTCGCCGCGCGCCCCACTGTTCGCCGCCGGACAGCGACATCGCGAACGGATCGAGCAGGGCCGCCTGCGGATCGTAACGGTGCCCCAACTCGGGCTGAAACGGGCCGCTCAACCGGAAGGCGTACTCGATGGCGTCGATGTCGAGGTTGAACACTGTCATCGCATACACATCGCCGATGCGGAACTCCTCCGGGAACGGCAACTCGGCCAGCGGCTCGTCGGCACCTTGTTCGTACAGCAGCAGCGAGCAGCTCTCGGCGTGCCGCGCGAACAGCGAGAAGTTCACTCCCATCGGCACCAGCGACACGCCGAACGGCAGCGCGTCCCCCGGCCGAACCGGGTAGCCGCCGATCGTCCGCGTGGGATAGGCGTCGATCCGCGGCACCATCGACATCGACAGCGACGGAAACTCCTCGGCCGAACTCAGCTTCTGGAACAGCGGCAGAAACCCAGCCGCCTCGACGATGCACCGCAACTCCGGCGGCACCCCTTCGGCGGTGAGATGGCAGCCCACCGACCGCGCGTGCCTGGCCAGCAGCAGCAGTTGCCGCAGCGACATGCCGGTCAGCCCCTCGGTCTCGCTGAGATCGAGGATGACCCGCTCGCCGGTGCGGAAGCGGTTGATGACGTCGGACTGCAAATGTCCGGGGAGCACCCCGACCAGCCGGCCCGACAACCGAATCACCGTCCGTTCCGGCGACTGCTCGACATGCACATCAACCATCGACGGTGTTCGCTCCGGAGAAATCGCAGGATGGGGGAACGGATCGACGAGCGCCCCGGATTGTATCGGACTGACGAGGGACGCGGGACGGATCGAACCGGACGGCGGCGCGGATTCCGTTCAGCAGCCGATTTCAGACCGTATTGTTTTTACGCCGAAGGCGTTGCATCGCAAAGCCCAGGGTCGCGAGTCTGCGAGCGCACCCTGGGTGGCGATCGATGATGAACCCCATACCCTGCAAGGGTTTCATCACGGTTTGAGGCCGCCGGTGATGCGACCCTTTCAGGGTCGATTCGCCTCCGACGCCATTTCCCTCGCGACCCTGGGCTGTGTGATTGAACGCCTACGGCGTACTCGACCTCCGATCAATGTTCCGACACCAGCGGCAACAACCAGTGTCGGGTTCTGAAAACACTTCCTTGCTCGGGGATGTGAAACTGTAACGACTTTGCCGATTGTGCCGTCCTGTGATGTTGATTTTGGGCAACATACGGGCGAGTTGCACGCCGCCCCGGTGGTATGCTTCACTGCCTTCTCTCCCCTCGCCCGGCGCTTCGCTGGGAGAGGGGCCGGGGGTGAGGGTGCCTTTCGTCTTCTGTCTTTCACGGCGGAAGAAAAGGCCAAAAAGACACCCTCACCCTAACCCTCTCCCACCGAAGCGGCGGGCGAGGGGACAGGAAAAAGGCCGCGAAACCGCAAGCGTGGGTACGAACGACGCTTGCGGTTTCGCGGTCTTCTCGACCCCGGTCAATTCGCACACCCACTGAATCCACACCACACGATGCACAGCACCGCCAAACTCCGCGGCATCTTTACGCCCAACGTCGTCCCGCTCGACAGCCGCGGCGACATTCACGAGCGCGAACTGCGGCGCTACGTCGACTGGTTGATCGCCAAGGGGGTCCACGGGCTGTATCCCAACGGCTCGACCGGCGAGTTCACGCGGTTCACTGTCGAAGAGCGCGTGCGGATCATGGAGATCATCTGCGACCAGGTGGGGGGCCGCGTGCCGGTCCTCGCCGGGGCCGCCGAGGCCAACGTCAAGGAGACGCTGCGGGCCTGCGAGAAGTATTACGAGCTGGGGGCCGCCGCGGTCGCCATCGTCGCCCCGTACTATTACAAGCTGAGTCCGCGGGCGGTGTATGCGTACTTCAAAGAGATCGCCGACAACACGCCGATCGACGTCACGCTGTACAACATCCCGATGTTCGCCAGTCCGATCGACGTCCCCACGGTCAAGCGGCTCGCCGAGGAATGCCCGAAGGTCGTCGGCATCAAGGATTCGTCCGGCGACATCCCGCAGATGATCCGCATGATTCAGGCCGTGCGGCCGATGCGGCCCGACTTCAGCTTCCTCACCGGCTGGGACGCCGCCCTCATGCCGATGCTGCTGATCGGCTGCGACGGCGGCACCAACGCCACCTCCGGCGTGGCCCCCGAACTGCTGGTCAAGCTGTACGAACTGACGCTCGCGGAAAAACTCGACGAAGCCCGGCAGTTGCAGTACGACGTCGTCACGCTGTTCGACGCGATGATCACCTCGTCCGAATTCCCCGACGGCTTCCGCACGGCGGTCCGTCTCCGCGGTTTCGAGACCGGCGTCGGCCGGCAACCGATCTCCGACGAGCAGCAGGCCGAACTCGCCAAGCTCGCCGACAAACTGCAATGCCTGCTCGCCCAGCACGGCTTCACCGACGAACCCGGCTGCGGCTGCCCGATTCCCTCGTCGTCCCCCGACGTGGCCCGTATCGTGGAAGCGGTGGTCGCGAAACTGAAGCAACGCGGCCTGTAGGGTGCAGTCGAGGCTTTGCGAGGCTCACCCCTTCCGTTCACGGCAGAACCCGCGGCCGCAGTTCCGTTCGCCGCGAGAGATACGGCGTCGTGCTGTTGTCCGTCAGGCCGCGCTCGTAGGTCCAGAGCACGTCCTCTTTGTAGCGCAGCTTGAGGGCCAGGTCCGTAAATCGGCCCGCTCCGAAATGCCACGCCGGGCCGTCCCTGGTCGGCCGCGCTTCGAGGAGCAGCATCAACTCCGGATCGGTCCCCGTCACGAACGTGAACAAGGCGCCGTCGATCGCCTCCGCCGATTCGCTCTCGAACCGATACAGCGGCTGCGGCAGCAAGCGCAGCTCCTGTTCGACATTCTCCAGCGAGGTGGTCGCCGCCGAGAACTCGCGCGCCAGATCCCGCATCTGCGCGAGCCGCAACGCGGCGCTCTTCGCCGGCATCGGCGCGCCGGGAATCGGCTCCGGCTTGAGGCCCGGCACCTGAATCGACCAGGCCTTCGATTCGCGCCGCTCGGCGGCGAGCGGTTGCAGCGACAGCGAATGGAACGAATGGGCGATGAACCGCTGTTGCGGGTCGTCCGTGGCGAGATGCGAGAAGACCGTCCCCACGACCTCGACCCGGCCCTGATGCGTCCAGACGAACACCAACCCGTTCGTCTCCCCGCCGCGGACGGGATTGCTCCACTGTAGCACCGGCTCGGGCCGCAGCTTCAGTGCCTTCGTCGGATCGCCGCTGAGCGAGATCGTGTACGACGCCGCCTCGGTGCGATAGAACGCCTCCCACTTTTTCTGCTGGGCTTTGGCGAACTCCGCCTCGGCGTGATCGGGAGCCGCGACCTGGCCGAGGACGAGGACCGCTGTGAGCAAGGCCGACATGAAAGCCCCTCCCGCAAACCATCAACGCGGGGCAACTCGCCGCCGCCTGTGCAGGGATCAGCATAGCGAATTTGCAGACGGAATGTCTATTGACGCTTCCGACGGACGCCAATCGGGACGCAGTCGGTGATTGATGGCTGCGGCTTTGCTGGAACCCGAAGGGTTCGCAGAACGTAGCCGGGGGTCGAAGTCTTCGGAGACCCCCGGAACATGTCGATGGCATCGCGAGCATCCCGGAGGGATGCCAGAATCGTCGGCTCTGGCATCCCTCCGGGATGCTCGTGGTATTGATGCTTTCCGGGGGTCTTCGCGAAGCGCTACGACCCCCGGCTACGTTCTGCGACCTCTTCGAGGTCCAAAGCAGCGGCCATCCCGACGCACACGAAATCTCTGACACCACCAATCGCCGAATGAACCCAAGTCAACAGGCCACCGGGGACTCCGCACCGATCTGAAATCGCCGCCACGTCTGGCAATAACACCACGCGCATAGCACCGCGCTGTTCAGCCAGATCATCCACACCAGCAGATTGGGATTCGTAAACGGCATGGTGGTGTAGCCCCGCTCGCTGGCGTCCCAGCCGTAGACCAGCACCACGACCACGCCGCCGAGACACTTCGTGCCGAACGACGCGAACACCGTGAACACGACGGACGCGAACACCCTCTGAGTCAGCATCATCAAATACGGCGTCACGCACAGCGACGTGACCGCCAGCACGAACGCCAGAATCACCACATCGACACTGTGCGGATTGCTCAGGCTCAGCGACAGCAGCGCGAACACGCCCCACGCGCCGAACACTTCGGCCCCCAGCGTCTGCATGGCGCGATGCCACAGCGGGAGCGGCTCACTTTCCACCGCGGTCTCCAGCCGGCAGCTCTGGTTCCTAAACTCCAACGCGACGCGCGTCGCACAGGCGATGAAGAAGCCGCCCATCGCCACGAGCAGGCCCCCCCTCCGTTCTCCACAGCAGCAGCGCCGGCAACGGACACAGAACCAGGCCGGACCAGTGACCGAAGAATTCCCGCAAGGCGTGGGCCATGAGCGGCATGTTCTGTTCTCCAGTGCGACGAATGCCGCGGTGAGACGGACGATGTGTATCAGTGAAATAGTACAGAGGGCGAGCAGAGCCGTCAAGAACCGATTCGACGTGATCCGGAAATGACGCTACGACCGCTGCCGCGCCGTGCGTGATCGCAAAGTCGACCGGTCGGAAGGCTTCAAAACACGCGATGACTCGTGCACCTTCGTCACATCTCTGCCTACCAACGACCGACTATCACCTACCAACTTTCCCAGTCTCATCTCCGCACTCATCGCCGCGCGTGAAGTGATGCAGAAAAATCCCGGCGGCGACGGCGACGTTCAGCGAATCCGTGTCCCCATGCATCGGGATGGTGAGCCGTTGCTGGCAGCGGGCGGTCCACTCCGGGCCGAGGCCGGCGTGCTCGTTGCCGAACAGCAGACCGAACCGCGGCGACCGGCGGGCCTGATGCAGCGGCGTCGCCGTCGGGTCGAGCAGCGTCGCGGCGAACTCGACGTGCCAGTCGCGATGCAGCCGGTCGAGATCGTCGCCGAGGTCGGGCGATTCGATGATCGTCATCCGGAACGCGGTCCCCATCGAGACCCGCAACACGCGCCGCGAAAACGGGTCGCTGCATCCCTTGCCGAGCAGAATCGCATCGACGCCGAGGCCGCAACTGATGCGGATGATCGCCCCCAGGTTCTCCGGGTTGTCGCAGTTCGGGCAGACGACGAGCGTCAACCGGGCGGCGTCGCGGGGCAGGATGTCGATGGACGGGCTGGGCACGCGGCGTCCGCACGCCACCACGCCGACGTGAAAGCTGAACCCGACCAGTTGCGAGCCGAGCTCCTGCGGGATGATGTAAACCGGAATGTGCTCGGGAATCCGCGGCAGCCATTCCGCCTCCCGCTTCTCGCTGAGCAGGACCGACGCCGTCTCGTAGCGGCTGTCGATCAGTCGCGCGACGAGCTTCGTCCCCTCGGCGATGAACAGCTCGCTGCGGGTCAGGTTGCTCGCCTTGAGATCGCAATACGGCCGCACCCGCGGGTCGTCGAGACTGTCGATGGCGATACGCGGCATGGGGAATGGGAATCATTGAAGGGGATGACGCAGTGCGCGACGCCCAGGGATAGCAATCCCTGGGCTTCTTCACGCCGCGCGGCGCTGGGGCAGCGCGTACAACCACGCGTGCCGCCGTTTGCCGATCGTCTCCACCGCGTGCATCTTCCGCAAGCAATACGCCACCTTTTGGGCCCACCAGCGGGGGAGTTCCAATGCGGTGGCGAGTTCCGCCGTGGTGAACTCATCGCTCAATCCCGCGGGTAGCAGCTTCACGAGATCGGCCGCGGTGCGAAAGCGGTATCGCTCGCCGAGCCGTCGTAGGATGCGGTCCTGCAGGCGGTACGCTTTGCGGGACCGCCGTCGCGACGGGCGCTCGTGGCTGTATTCGTCGACGTCGACCAGCACCACTTCCAGCGTCAATCGCGGGTGCGGGAAGACGTCGCTGAAGTGGACGAGGTCGAGGAACAGATCCCACACCGATTCGTGCTGCGGGCTGCGGCGCTGCGACAGAATGCAATGCGATGCGGGGTCGCGGCGGATAAGGAGCTTGTTCGCGGCGAGCGGCTTGACCACCAGCACGCGATGGCCGCCGTCGAGCAACACTCGCACTTTGGCGCGCAAAGCGGACAGCGACCCCTGCTGGATTTCGATCAACCGGCCGGAGACGACGGCGTCGATGCGGTAGCCGTCGACCTGCACTTCGCAGTCGGCCTTCGGGCCGGCGTACAGCGCCTTCAATTGCCGATGCAGCGTCGTTTCCATCCCGGCCCCGTTCCGCAACGATCGCACCCGGCGTGACGGGCGGATGGTAGCGACCGTGAGGGAATTGGTCGAGACCGCACCGAGTGGCCCCAACGCTGTGTACGATTTCGTTCGACGATGGGAAGAGTTTATCCGCAGATTTCGCAGATTCCACAGATTGAAAGACTGAGGGCCAGAGAGAATCGACTTCGAGTCATCCTCGATTTTGTCTGGCTCTGAATCTGCGTCATCGGCGTAATCTGTGGACCAACACTCTTTCTCTCAAGAAAATCGTGCACGGCGTTGAATGGCACCCAGCGATCCATGAAGTCATGAAATCCTGTTGGCCTTCTGGATAACGCCGGCCCACATCGTCAAGATGCTCGTCGCGTGGGGCCATCTTCGACTGGTGACAGGAACCGTGACCTGGCCCGCGTTCGTTTCACGAATTCGCACGGAGGCCGGGGTTGTTGAACGCGCTGCGGGAGGCCGGGCCGCGGTTGGTGGTGCTGCTGGTCTGTTCGCCGCTGATTGGGGCGGCGATCGTGGCGGCGCTCGGGCGCGGGCGGCCAGAGACGGCGCGGCAGGCGGCGCTGGCGAACAGTCTGCTGACCGTCCTGCTCAGCGGGCTGGTGGCGGTGGCGTTTGCGATGGTCGCCGAAAGCCCCTCGGACACGTCGGCGGCGTTTTCGGCGCTCGTGCCGTGGTTCGCCGTCGAGCATCCGACCGCCGGCGACGGGTCGCGGCTGGCGCTGGTCTGCGTGCTGTCGTTCGGCGTCGATGCCCTGAATCTCGGCCCGTTGACGTGGGTACCGTGGCTGGCGTGCGGTGCGCTGGCATTGATGTCGTCGCAAGAAGCCACTGGCACGCGGAGCCGTGCCAGTGGCACCCAAGGAGGAGTCTCAACGGCTGAACTCATTGTCTGGCTGTTGGTGGAGTGCGGGCTGCTCGCCGTGTTCGCCGCGCAGGATGCCGTCACGTTTGTGTTCGCGGGGATGATGACGCTGGGGCTGATCGGCCTCAGCCTCGGCTGGTGGGGCGGCGGCGACCGGCGGGCGACGGCGGGGCGGTTTCTGCGCGGGCAGTTCGCCGCTCAACTGCTGTGGTGGCTGGGGCTGGTGGGGATGGCGGTCGCGGCGGCGTGGTCGCGGCAGGAATTGCTGGCCCGCATTCCGCCGGTCGATTTTCGCTGGATCACGCTCAGCCGCGGATTGCCGCAGGTCGTGTACCAGTCGATGGCGGGGTTTCAATACTGGTCGGCCGCGTCGCCGCTGCTGTTCGCCGTGCTGTTGACGGGGGCCGCGCTGCGCACCCCGTGGGCGCCGTTTCATCACGGGATGCAGACGTGGCTGAACGCGGTACCGACGACGTTCGCTTTGTTGCTGATCGGGGCGTGGCCGCTCGTCGCCGGTTACGGCTGGCTGCGATTCATCGCCCCCGCGTTCGGCGATGACCTCGCCGCGCTCGGCGGCGGGTTGACGTGGTGGACGGCGCTCTCCGCGATTCTCTGCAGCCGGTTGTGCTGGACGGCGACCGAGCCGCGGCAGTTCGCGACGGCGTGGTGCCTGTCGCTGCAATCGCTGGGCTGGCTGGGCCTCGTCGACGGCAGCCCGGCTGGATTGACCGCCGGCTGGCTGATGCTGCAAGCCGCGGGGTGGAGCGCCGCGGGGTGGTTGCTGCTGGGCGAGCGGGCAGATGACGCCGGTCCACAGCGGCGTCCACGTGCTGCGTTCGCGGCGATGCTCTGCCTGTTGCCGTTGGTGGCGATTCCCGTCGTGGGAGGCGGGCCGGAGTCGGCATCTCCGGTGGAGGTGCTGTTGCTGCACCACCTCTGGCCGACGGGGTTGGCGATCGTCGCTTGGTTCGTGACCGGTTGGGCAGCCATGCGGCGAATCGCGCACCTCGCGTTCGGAACGTCGGCGAAGGGAGCCGGGGGTGATCTCACCCTGCGCGACGGCCTGTGGCTGCTGCCGCTGGGCGTGTGTCTGATCGTGGTGGTCGTCCACCCGGCGCTGTGGTGGGGACAACCATGACGGTTTGCCTCCTGACGTGGTTGCCGCTGGCGGTCGGTCTCGCGGGCCTCCTATGGCCGCGTCATTGGCAGCAGTCGACTGTCTGGACGGTTGCATGGTGCGGATTGTGTTTCGTCGCAGCGCTGACTGGTGTGCTGGCAGGCTTCGTCGAATCAACTTCAATCGCTCTCGGTCTCGACGACTTCGCCCGCCGCGCTCTGCCCGTCGCCGGTCTGTGGGCCGCGGCGTTCGGTTGGGTCATGCTGCGCGGCGATGATGAGGGCCGCAGCGCAGCGGTCGGTCGCGGTGGCGCGATCCTTGGCGGATTGACGCTGGCCGCGACGTCGACGGATCTGATCGGGCTGTCGTTCGCCCTTGAGATGGTCCGCATCGGGACGACCGTGTCGCGGCGCGAGGAACGCGGGATGCTGGACCGTCTGTTGTTTCTCGGCCTGTGCGTGGGGGCGGCCGGTTGCCAGGGGGTGACGGGGTCGTTGGACCTGGCGACGATGCGCGACGTGCTCGCCGGGGTCTACACGCCCGCGGAGCCGCTGGTGCCGGTCGGGCGACCGGCGTTGGTGCTCGTCGGCAGTGTCGCCTTGTGGATGATCGCGGCCGTGACGCCAATCGGCATCCGGGCGGTGTCCGCGGTGTTGGATGAACGCGGTGAACCGCTGGAGCAACAGTTGGCCGCGCTGACAGCCCGGCAACTCGTCGCGCTGCTGGCGCTGTCGCGGTGGATGGCGGTCGGGCTGCCGGGGCTGGAGGCAGCCGTCACGACGTTGCTGGTGATGCTGTCGCTGATCGCGGGGGGCTGCGCGGTCTGGCTGATGGATGATCGCCAACGATTGGACCGTTTGTTGAGCGGGTTCGCCCTATGGCAATGTGCCGGACACCTGCTGTGGTTGACGGCGGCGATCAAAGCCACGGATGCCATGTGGTTGCCGGTCGGGTGGTCGCACGATCTGTTGGTGCTGGCGGCGATGGCCGCCATTGCCGTGAGCTGGGTGGGCCGGTCGTCGTCGCTCGCGTATCTCGACGAACTGCGTGGGTTGGGCGCGCTCCGTCCCGTCAGTGCGGCGTTGTTGCTGATCCCGCTCGTCAGCCTGCTCGGCGGCCCGCTGGTCGCCGGCGGCTGGCTGCGGCTGACGATGATGTCGCAAATCTTCTCGCTGCACGTACCGGGACCGGACGACCTGCTATTCCCACGGCTCGATGTGCGCTATGCGCTGTTGCTGTGGAGCGTGGTGTGGATCGTGTCCGCCCGCGCGGCGGTCGAGATCGGCCGCGTCGTGCTGCTGGAGACGCCGCTGCGGATCGACGCGTGGTCGCGCGGCTGGTGGGCGATGGTTGTCGCCGTGCTGACTGCGACCGCTGTTATCGCGGCGGGATGCTGTCCCTACCTGTTGACGCTGCTGATAGAGCGCTGATCTGGCGCTCAGGAAGCCGCGGGGTCCCACCCCCGCGGATCTTCATCGGCGTTCAATCACCCCAGGTTCATGCTCATCAAAAACTCGTCGTTCGACTTCGTGCGGCGCATGCGGTTGACGAGCAGCTCCATCGCCTCCACCGGGTTCATGTCGTTCAACACGCGGCGGAGAATCCACACGCGGCGGAGCTCCTCCTCGGACATCAGCAGCTCTTCGCGGCGGGTGCCCGAGCGGTTGACGTCGATCGCCGGCCAGATCCGCTTCTCGACCATGCGGCGGTCGAGGTGCAGCTCGGTGTTGCCGGTCCCCTTGAATTCCTCGTAGATCACCTCGTCCATCTTGCTGCCGGTGTCGATGAGCGCGGTGGCGACGATGGTCAGGCTGCCCCCCTCTTCGAGGTTGCGGGCCGCCCCGAAGAACCGCTTGGGATGCTGCAGCGCGTTGGCGTCGACGCCGCCGGTGAGGATCTTGCCCGAGTGCGGGCATTCGGTGTTCCACGCGCGGGCCAGGCGGGTGATGGAGTCGAGGAAGATCACCACGTCCTGGCCGAATTCGACCATCCGCTTGGCCTTCTCGATGACCATCTCCGAGACCTGGATGTGCCGGCTCGGCGGCTCGTCAAACGTGCTGCTGATGACTTCGCACATGGAGCTTTTGACGTTGCGCTCCATGTCGGTGACTTCTTCGGGCCGCTCGTCGATGAGCAGCACGATGACGTACACGTCGGGTTCGTTGGCCAGCACGGCCTGGGCCAGCTTCTGGAGCAGAATCGTCTTGCCGGCCTTGGGGGGTGAGACGATCAGCGCGCGTTGCCCCATGCCGATGGGGGTGACGATGTCCACCACGCGGGTGCTGATGTCGCTGCCGTCGCCGGAGATTTTCAGCTTCCGGTCGGGGTGCATCGCGGTCAGGTCGTCGAACGAGACCTTCTCGGTCAGGAGGTTGGGATCGCTCCCGTTGATGGCCTCCACCCGCAGCAAGGCGAAGTAGCGCTCGTTCTCTTTCGGCGGACGGATCTGGCCCGCCACGGTGGCCCCGGTCCGCAGGCCGAACCGGCGGATCTGGCTGGGGGAGACGTAAATGTCGTCCGGGCACGGCAGGTAGTGGTAGTCAGGGCTGCGGAGGAAGCCGAAGCCGTCCGGCAGGATTTCGAGCGTTCCCTCGCCGAACATCAGGCCGTTGATCTTCGTCCGCTCTTTGAGGATCTTGAAGATCAGATCCTGCTTCTTGAGCCCCGTGTAATCGGTGATGCCCTCTTTCCGCGCGATGGCGATGAGCTCTTTCATCGTGAGGCGCTGCAGCTCGGCGATGTGAATGTCGGATTCGCCGCGCTTGATCTCCTCGTAGCGCGCATCGGACGGGAAGTGGACTTCCTCGTCGTCGTCCTCGACATCAGCCGGGCGGCTGGCTTCGGCGACGTTGCCCACGGCGATCGGTTTCGCCGCCGGTTCGGGAACGAGGTCGTCGGCATCCCACTCGGATTGGGCCGAGGCGGCGGACGACGGCGGGCTTAACGGGGGGGCAGTCCCGAGCCGAGACAGAGAGGGGCGTGGTTTCATCATTTGGAATCTGGATGGGATTGGCAGTGCCGTTGCTGACGATCATCGCACGATAATCGTCAGACTGGCTGGGTGGTGGGAAAGTCGAAGCGGTTGTCGCCTGGCAGATGCAGTCTGGCCCGTTGACGAAGCAACGGCCCGGCGGCAACCAACGCGAATCAGGTCACATCAATGAGAGGTCAATCCACGAATGGAACAGCGGGGCTGGTACAGTCATCCTTGCAGGACCAGAATCGGGCAGAAAACGTGCCATCGCAGCAGGTGGACGGCGCTAATCACACCGGACGGCGAGGCGATTGGAAAGTAGCAGGGGGGACAACGAAGATCGGCAGTCGTCCTTGATTATGGGACACCCGGCTGGAAAAAGACAACAGTCTTCCGATGTCTTCCCACCGGATTCCCGGAAACTTCAGTTCACGGATTCCGCCGCGGTCAGGGGCGAACTTTGGGAAGATTTCGCAGAAACTCCCACAGGGCCGTGCCGGCGTCGTCGAGGGAGCCGTCGTTGCGGATGACCTGCGTCGCCGCCTGCCGTTTCTGCTCCAAAGGCCACTGGCTGGCTTCCCGGCGCGCCAATTCGTCGGCGGACCAGCCGCGGGCCAGGACTCTTTCGCGGCGCTGCTCCTCCGGCGTGTCGATGAAGACGATTTCCTCGCAGACGTTGGACCATCCGGTTTCGAGCATCACCGCGGCGTCCAGCAACACGTACTGGTGCGTCGATGCGTCCAGCGTCCGCAATTGCTGCTCGATCGCGCGACGGATCTCGGGGTGGACGATGCTTTCCAGTTTCCGTCGGGCCGATTGCTGGGCCTCCGATTCGCCGAAGACCGTGCGGCCGAGCGCCGACCTCACGATCCGGCCGGCGTTGTCGAAGATGTCGTCGCCGAACGCCGCGCGAAGTTGATCGCGGAGGGACTTCAGATCGAGCGCCTGATGTCCCAGCCGGTCAGCGTCGATGACCAGCACCGGATGCCGATCCGCCACCCACTTCGCGACCGCCGACTTCCCCGACCCAATGCCGCCGATGAGGCCCACGACGGGGACGGCACAGAGTCGCGACGGCGTTGAAGCGGCATTCGTCATGGCGGCATTGGATTTGTTTTGTAGGGTGCAGTCGAGGCTTTGCGAGGCTCACCCTACCAGGAAACCACACAATCTCGGCACAATAGCACGCGGCCGATCATGAGGCGATCCGACTGACGGGATAACCGATGACGAACTTGATTTCGTGGCTCGCGGGCGGTGTGTGCGTCATCGTCGCGACACTAGCCGTCGCCGAGGACCGCGTGCCGGCGGAGCTGACGCAGTTCGAGCCGGTCGTCGGCCATCCCGTCTTCGTCGCCGCCGGCGAGAATCATTGGGACGCCCGCATTCGAGAACGGGGCTGGATTCTCCGCGACGGCGACCAATGGCGGATGTGGTACACCGGCTACGACGGCTCGCGGACCGGCCTCAAGCTGCTCGGCCACGCGACGTCGTCGGACGGCCTCCACTGGACGCGCGATGTCCGCAATCCGCTGTATCGCGAACACTGGGTCGAAGACGTCTGCATCGTGAAACACAACGGCACGTACTACATGGTCGCGGAAGGCTTCCTCGATCAAGCCCAATTGCTGACATCGCCCGACGGCCTGGCCTGGACGCGACGCGGGCTGCTCGATGTGCGCCTCGCCAACGGCGAACCGATCCCGCGCGGCGCGTACGGCACGCCGGTGCTGTGGGTAGAGAACGGCGTCTGGCACCTCTTCTACGAACGGAGCGACGCCGGCGTCTGGCTGGCGAAGTCGGCCGATCTCAAGCTCTGGACCAACGCGCAGGACGCCCCGGTGCTGTCCCCCGGCCCGGACTTCTACGACCGCGACTTGATCGCGATGAATCAGATCCTCCGGCACAAGGGCCGGTACTACGCCGTCTTCCACGGAGCCGCGAACGACAAGTCCCCGGCGTTGTGGGCCACGGGGCTGGCGGTCTCCGACGACCTCGTCCACTGGACCAAATGCCCCGGCAACCCGCTGCGACCGATCGGGGAAAACAAATCGAGCGGCCTGCTGATCCCCCACGGCGACGGCTTCCGCCTCGACACCATGCACGACCGCGTAGATGTGCATGAGCCGCGCGCGGTGCGGTAGCACCGTTAGCCGCGACCCGGAGGCTTTGCGCAGGGGAGCGCGTTTTCACGATCGGAGAAAGCGCTCCCCTCCGCAAAGCCTCCGGGTCGCGGCTAACGAAATCCCCAATATTGACACTGGAATTACCACCATGCCCACGTCATTTCTCACACGCCGCGGCGAGGTCATTGCGGCGGCGATGACGCATCTGAAGAAGTCCGACAAGACGCTGGGCCGGCTCATCGACCGCGTTGGGCCGTTCACGTTGAAGCTGCATCGCGACCGGTTTGAGCTGCTGGTCCGGTCGATTCTGTCGCAACAGATTTCCACCAAGGCCGCGCGTTCGATCCGCTTGAAGCTGGAAGGGATGACCGATGGCGCAGGGATCAATCCGGAGTCGCTCACCCGCCTGACCGATGGCAATCTGCGATCGGCCGGGCTGTCGGGGCAGAAGGTCAGCTACCTCCGCGATCTGACGGCTCACGTCCAGGACGGCCGATTGGAACTTGCACGGCTGCATCGGCTGTCGGATGAAGACGCCATCGCCGAATTGATCGCCGTCAAGGGGATCGGCGAATGGACGGCCCAGATGTTCCTGATGTTTTCGCTCGGCCGGACCGACGTGTTGCCGCACGGCGACCTGGGGCTGCGTGCGTCGGTGAAGACGCTGTACCGGCTGCCCGACCTGCCGGATAAAAAGACGTTTCTGACGATTGCGGCCCCGTGGCGGCCGTATGCGACGATCGCCTCGTGGTACGTCTGGCGGCTGTCGGACCTGCAAAGCGACCCGGACATGGACGCCAGTGAGTATCCGGTGTGAGGGTGGTTAGTTCTTTAGCCCCGAAGGGGCGGCAGATCGTAGACCCTGGCGTCAGCCAGGGGTGAGGGATTCTCCACGCGTCAAGCCCCATAGGGGCGACAGAAAGCCGAATGACGTTCGACGTCTGCCGCCCCTCCGGGGCTGCGATGAATCTAGGATGCCATTCCCCAGGCTCACGCCTGGGGCTACGATCTGCCGCCCCTCCGGGGCTGAAATCGGCTTGTCCGAATCATCGAATCCCGCGACCAGCAACGACATCCACGGCAACTGACTCGCTGCCTTCATTCTTGTCGAACGGCACACTGCGACATAAACTGGATTTTGATCGGTCGGGTGAGTTGTCGTCATGACGGCTCGCGTTGCAGACTGCTGCGACCCCGGCCGTCATTCGTTCTCGGAATCACGCACACATCCTGATTCACGGCATCGCGTAACAAGTGGTGCCTTCGCGGAGCTCATCCTCATGGCCTGTTACCCGTTGAAATTGCGAACTTCAGCATGGTCGGCTTGGCTGGCGGCCGTCGGTCTCGTCCTCTGTCCCGCGTTCTCATCGGCGAAGGAGCCGGCCGTGGAAATCGTCGCGCATCGGGGCGCTTCGTTCGACGCCCCGGAGAACACGCTGTCGTCGATCGAACTGGGGTGGAAACAGCAGGCCGACGGCGTCGAGTTCGACATCTGGCTGTCCAAGGACGGCGAGATGGTGCTGCTGCACGACAAAGACACCAAGCGCGTCGCCGGGGTCGATCGCCTCGTCAAAGACCAGACGTGGGCGGAGTTGCAGACGCTCGATGTCGGCCGCTGGAAGGACGCCAAGTACGCCGGCGAACGGATGCCGCGGTTGAAGGATGCCCTGGCGACCATTCCGTCCGGCAAGCGGGTGTTCGTCGAGGTGAAGTGCGGCCCGGAGGTGGTCCCGCCGATGGCCGCCGCGATCAAAGCCACCGGCCGACCGACGGCGGAGATCGCCATCATCTGCTTTCAGGACGACGTGGTCGCCGCGGCGAAGCGGGCATTGCCGGACTACAAGGTCTACTGGCTGGTCTCGCTGAAACAGGACAAGGAAACCAAGGCGTGGAATCATTCCGTCGGCGAACTGATTGCCCGCGGCCAGGAGCTGCACGCGGACGGACTGGATCTGCAAGCCTGCGACCTGATCGACGCCGACTTCGGCCGACAGGTCCGTCAAGCCGGGCTGGAGCTGCTGGTCTGGACGGTGAACGACCCCGCAATCGCCCGGCAGATGATCGCCGCGGGCGTGCAGGGGATCACGACCGACCGTCCGGCGTGGCTGCGGGAGCAGTTGACGGGAAAATCGTCGCCGATCCCTTGAAAACCCATTGAAGACGGCGTATGTGTGACGCGGATGGCTGACGTTCACGGCAGCTTCATCATCGGCACATCGCGCCTTCATCATCGGTAGAAATAATAGGTCACGCAACTGCCGGTTCGTACCGGTGTGTCCTCATTGGTGATTCCATTCATTGTCTGCAGAGAGTGTGACGCATGAACGCTTCCAGCCCGTCCGCCAACCGCCGCCGTGGCTTTACGTTGATCGAGTTGCTGGTGGTGATCGCGATCATCGCCATTCTGATCGCGCTCTTGCTCCCCGCGGTGCAGCAGGCCCGCGAGGCCGCGCGGCGGACGCAGTGCCGGAACAACCTGAAACAACTGGGACTGGCGATTCACAATTACCACGACAATCACCGCGTGTTCCCCTATGCGTGGGGCTCCGTCCAGGAAACGTGGTCGGCGCTGATTCTGCCCTACATGGATCAGGCGCCGCTGTACAACACGCTGGTCTGGGATCGCACCCCGACCGACAACTGGTCGACGATTACCTCCACGAGTCCCACCTGGCCGAACAAGGTCGCCTGCGGCGTGCAGGTTCCCGCGTTGCGCTGCCCGAGCCTGCCGCTGCCGGAGTCATTCAATAATTCGGGCATTCCCGATCGCCGGCCGGCCAGCTACCGCGTGGTGACCGGATCGCTGATTGCCTCGGACGACAACAGCACGCGCCCGGCGCCCTACAACGTCGCCCCCTATACGTCGTTGGAGTTTTCACCCGCCAGGGATCCCGGTGTCAACGGCATCATGGTCGGCGCCGGCAGCACCGGCATGCGCGACATCACGGATGGCACGACCAACACCGTCATGGTCGGCGAGTCCTACACCGATCCCAACTACTCCAAGGATGGCCAAGGCATGGACTACTGGAACTTTTTCATTCCGCAGATCTGGGATAACGGCACGAATCGGTGTTGGTCGGCCGGCAACGGCAGCGGCACCGAACATACGGAAGCCGCCGGTTCCACCCTCGTGCGGATCAACTCGCGGCTGAATCCCGCTGTACACGGCGTGCTGATGGAGGTCGGCTTTGGCAGCTACCACGTCGGCGGGGCGTTCTTCACCATGGGCGACGGCTCCGTGAAGTTCCTTTCCGACAGCATCGACGCCAATCTCTACCAGGCGTTGGGATCGCGAAACGGCGGCGAGGTCGTCGGCGAATTCTGATTCCGGGGCGCGTCCTCCCCGTTGTTCTCGACAGTTCACTCCCTTCTCTCATGAACCAAGTCCACGCCGCCATGAATGTGCGAATGTCGATTGCCATTGGTCTGTTGACGTCGCTGTGCATCGGCTGCGGGCGGCCCGCGGCAAATTACAGCAGTCTTGAACTGGTGAATGCCACCGGGACCGTAACGCTGGATGGGCAACCGCTGTCTGAGGCGGTGGTGACGTTTGATGCTCCGGACGGCCAGTTCTCCTATGGCCTGACGGACTCCAGTGGCGGGTATTCGCTGCAGATCGACTCTCAGAAGCGCGGCGTGACTCCGGGTGAGAAGACCGTCCGCATCAGCACGACCCGGAAGATTCTGGGATTGAATGCGACCGAAGGCGAGAGCGATCCCGCTAGCCCCGGCGCTTCGGCCGGCGAGAAAGTGCCCGCCCAATACCACAAGGACTCGGAACTGAAGGTCTCCGTCAGCAGCGACAAGACGCGGTACGACTTCGACCTGAAGTCGAACTGACCGAGGCGTCCTGCGGACAATCGTCACCGCGCTCCTCTTCGAGCCGGTCTACACGGCTTCGACATGGCGCTTGCTCTTGCCTGATTCCGCCGCGTATCAGGCGGCGAAGAAGCTCAACCCCAAGATCGCCCTGCCGGCCCAACTCAAGTAATCTGCGGCCGGTACCGGTTTCGAGGGGGCGTCATGCGAATCGAGTTTCGACCAAGCCGTGCGGCTTGCGCGGTGGGGTTGCTGGTGATCGTCGCGAGTGCGCCATTGCCCGCGGTGGAACGCACCGTCCGCATCGCCACGTTCAACGTCCAGGAACTGAACTGGATCAAGTTGCAGGAAGTCGACGGCGCTGGCCGTGGCACGCATCCGCAACTGGTCGCCGCGGCGGAGATCGTTCAGCGCGTCCGGCCCGATGTGCTGCTGCTGAATGAGATCGACTACACCGGCCCCGTGGATGCCGACGGTCAGCCGCCCGCCGACCGCGATGCCTTGGGCGAGTTTCTGAAGCGGTATCTGCGGCACTCGCAGAATGGGGCCGAGCCGATCGAGTATCCGCACCGGTTCTATCGGCCGTCGAACACCGGCGTACCGTCGGGACTCGATTTCAACAACGACGGCGACGCGAACGGCCCCAACGATGCGTACGGCTTCGGACGCTATCCCGGCGAGTACGCGATGGCGCTCGTCAGCCGGTTTCCGATTGATGCCGCCCACGCCCGCACGTTCCGCAAGCTGCTGTGGAAGGATGTGCCCAGTCACGTCATGCCGGACGGTCGCGACGGCCGCCCGGCGTTCTACGCGCCGGCGACCATCGCCGCGTTCCGGTTGTCGAGCAAGTGTCACTGGGACGTGCCGGTGACGATCGACGGCCAGACGGTGCATCTCCTCTGTTCGCATCCCACGCCGCCGGTGTTCGACGGCCCCGAAGACGCCCACGGCCGCCGCAATCACGACGAGCTGCGGTTCTGGTCCGACTACCTGACGGGCGGTGACGCGGCGAAATGGATTCGGGACGATGCCGGTCGCACGGGCGGCTTGCCGGAAGACGCAGCATTCGTCGTCCTCGGCGACCTCAACGCCGAACCGGTTCGAGCCGAGGCCGCTTACGGCCGGCGGCCGATCGAATGGTTGTTCCGGCATCCGCGCGTGTTCGATCCCCAGCCGCAAAGCCCCGGCGGCCGGGCGGACAGCAACCCGGCCGGCCTCGCCAACTACCTGCCGTTCAAGACCAGCCACTTCGGCCGGCTGGACTATGCGCTGCCGTCGCGGAATCTCGCCGTCAAGGAGAGCGGCGTGTTCTGGCCGGGCCCGACCGAGCCGTTGCACGCCGCCGCCGAAACCGCGAGCGACCACCGGCTGGTGTGGGTGGATGTCCTCATCAGCGGGCAGTAACACTGCCGCGCCATACACGAGATCGTTCGATGTGAGAAAGCGTTAATCCACAGATTTCGCCGATTACGCAGATTAAAAAACTGACCAAGGACAGCACTGAAGAAGCGATATCCCGGCAAATGCCTCTGTCTTGAATCTGCGCAATCGGTGAAATCTGCGGATAAATATCTTGGGCTTCAGCCAGAATTGTCATCCGCGGATCGTCGCCGACTGCACGAGCCGTTGCCGCAGACGCGACTCGACCGGTTCCGACAACGCCCTTGGCACGCGCAGGTTCGGACAGCCGTCCGCATCGCGGCTGAGTTCCAGCGGCGGGTCGGACAGATCCTCGGCGTAAAATCGCTCGCTCGGGAACAAATCCGCGGGGTAAGTGAAGTTGTCGAGCGTGGCGAGGGCGAGGCAGTGCGATGCGCCGGTCGCGCTCTCCAGCATCCCGCCGACCCAGCACGGGAGGCCCGCATCGCGGAACAGGTCGTGCATCCGCCGGGCCACCGTCAGCCAGCCGACGCGGCCCGGTTTGATGTTCGCATAGCGACAACTCCCCAACTGAATCGCCTGCCGCGCGTGCGGCAGACCGATCAGGCTTTCATCGAGACAGACCGGCGTGGCGATCTGCCGTTGCAGCGTCGCATGATCGGCGAGGTCGTCGTGCCTCAGCGGCTGCTCGATCATCGCCAGGCCCTGGTCGTCGATCCAGCGGAACAGCTCGAGGTCGTCGAGCGTATAGCCGCTGTTGCAGTCGATGTGCGTCGGCATATCGGGAAAGGTTTTTCGGACCGCCGCCAGCATGTCGCGATCCCAACCCGGCCGGAACTTGAGCTTGATCCGGCGGAACCGCTGGGCGACGGCATTGCCGACTGCGGTGAGCAAATCGTCAATCGAATCCATGACGCCGAAGTCGGCCCCGACGGGGACTTCGTCGCGCTGTCCCCCCAGCAACCGATGCAAAGGTTGACCGGTCCGTTTCGATTCGAGACTCCACCACGCGGTGTCGAGGGCCGCCTTGGCGAACGGGTTGCCCTTGAAGATGGCCAGCCGTTGCTGCAAATCATCCCCCGAGGTCACGTCCTGCCCGATGAGCGTGGGGGCCAGCCAGTTCTTGGCGACGGCGAACGCTCCGCCGGCCCATTCCGGGCTGTAGCACGGCGCGGCGAACGGCGACGCTTCGCCCCAGCCGTCGAGCGAGCCGCTCGACATTCGGCAGAGGACGGATTCCACGGCCGCGTCTTCGCCGTAGGCCGTCCGCCACGGATACTTCAGCGGCATCGCGACGTGGAACAGGTCGATGCGGTCGATGAGCATGGGGACGATTCGTAGGGTGGGACGAGTCTTCGAGTCCCACCACGCCGGTGGTCAATCGTTGGTGGGACTCGAAGACTCGTCCCACCCTACAGGACTCCGTGGCCGGGAGGCTTCGAGTCACGGAGTGAAACTCGTCTACTCTGACAGCCGGAAGAAATCGTCTTCGCCGCTGTCCTTGCGAGTCACGGGCCGCGGCGACGCTTTTGAGGCCGTCGGCTTGGCGGGGAGCGGCGGCGGCTTGGTGACGGCGGCCGGGGTCGCGGGGCGCTTGCGCGGCGGTTCGTCGAGATTGAGAAGTTCATCGCTCGCCGGCCGTTTGGCGGACTTCGCCGGCACGCGCGTCGGGCCGCCGTCGCACTTCACGCAGCGACCGCGCGCGTTGAGCGGTTCGCCGCATTCGTTGCAGAGCGGGATCGGCAAGTCCGCATCCTCCAGCGCCGCGCGCAGCTTGGCGTTTGCCGCTTGCGGCTAAGCCGCAAGCGGCGTCTTCGGCGGCGCCGCTGCGAACTCCGCCGCGACCGGCGCGGGCGCGGGCGTCGGCACCGGCGACAGAATCGGCTTCACCGACGGCGCACCCGGTTTGACGGCGACGTCCTCCTCCAACATCCCCTCGCTGAGCGCG
>Ga0163151_10002230_pt1 | contig 30603 bp, 26 predicted proteins | sample OliLakLV19MP5IB2_FD_145596 | JGI IMG/M metagenome (GOLD analysis project Ga0163151, IMG submission 145596) | Freshwater microbial mat bacterial communities from Lake Vanda, McMurdo Dry Valleys, Antarctica - Oligotrophic Lake LV.19.MP5.IB-2 | ecosystem: Environmental > Aquatic > Freshwater >...
ATTCTTCTTTTTCACATGAAATATAGGCGTTGATTCTCCTTTTAATTTAGAGTTAACAAAACCTTCTGCACGGATATTGAGCAATTTCGCTAAAAAGCCTTGCAGCAAAATCAACGACCTAATTGCAAAAAATACTGATTTATAGTAAGTTTAACAAGTTTATTTAGTTTATGAGCAGACCCTATTATAGTTTAAGGATTGGTTAACTATGTGCTGATGATTATTTACTGCTCAAATCCATAATTCTTAGCACCGAAGTTTGTCCCTCTATGGTGAGCCTTAACAAATAAATACCTTGGGAAGCTTTTTGCTGCGTAGTGTTGACGGGTATTATATGTTTTCCAGTGCTTAAGTTTCCTCGTGCAATAATACTAATTTTTCTGCCATACAAATCATATAATTCTATTTCAGCAAAAGATGTTTTCGTTAGGATAAAATTTAAGTTGGTTTCTTGGCTGTATGGATTGGGAAATACATATAGCTCGTTTATAATACTATTCGCCTGGGCAATACTTGTTAATGCCACTGTTTGCGTGCTAGAGTCAACACAGCCATTAGTTCCTGTAACAACTAAGGATATTATATAACTGCCCGCAGTATTATAGTTGTGCGAGGGTGCAACATTGTTCGAATTATTACCATCGCCGAAAGTCCAGTTATAAGCTGATTGCGTAACATCGTCGGGTGTGAATTGGATATTGGTTGCAGTATTTTTTGCATAGGTAAATGTAGCTTTGGGTTTAGGCAGTACATTTACATTTACAGTGTCTCTCCCTTTGCAACCATTGGCATCAGTCATTTCTAGCCAATATATACCATTTGAATTCACATTGATAGTTTGTGTGTTTGCTCCATTACTCCAATTATAAGTTGGGGCATTGCCTCCATTTAAAGTAATACTGCTATTGGGGCAAATATCTTTGTCAGCCCCCAAGTTTACAATAGGCGGTGTAAAATTATTCAACACGGCTGAATCGGTATTTGTGCAGCCATTATTGTCAGTAACCTTTAGCCAATAGGTGCCAGCTAGGGTTGGCGTAATACCAATACTTGTGCTGCCGTCACTCCACAAGTATTGTGCAAATGAGCTACTGGAGGTAAAGCTAACTTGGGTACCCGGACAAACTGTTTGGTCATTGCCCAAGCTTACTGTTGGGTTAATTTTTACACTCATATATCTATATATAATTGTATCGCAGCCAGTCGATTTGTCATTCACGGTTAAGGTTAACACAAATACGGAATCTGCATCAAAGGCGGCGGGAATAAAATTTATATTGCCATTGATAGCCCCCGGAAAAGTAATACTGGTAGTGCCAACGGGGCTGTTTCCATATACGGTTTTTATAGTTGAGGTTGTAATTGTCCAAGTATTTCCATATTGTGCATTTGAAAAACTTGTTGTTATATCATAACTCATATTACTACCCACACACGCTGCATCGGGATTGCTGCTTGTACCTTGGTTGTATTGCCCTGTAAAATTTTGGGCCTTGTTAAAATTAACGCCTTGGGGTTTTGGGTTTACTGTAATCTTCACCGAATCACTGCCTGGGCATCCGCCTGGGTTGTTCACGCTAACTTTATAAGTATTGGAAGTATATACTGTAATAGTTTGCATGGTATCGCCAGTATTCCACAGATAGGTATATCCCGCAGGCCAAGTTCCAGCATCGAGCAATATGCCGGTGCCGCTGCACATTGTTTGAGCGTTGCCCAATTTTACTTTTGGTGTACTATATAAAGTTATTTTAATGGTATCACTGTTTACCAGTCCATAGTTTTGGTCTGTGGCAATTGCTATATAGCTACCGCTTGCATATACTGTTAGCGTATCCTGTGGCCCTGCTCCAGTGCTCCAGTTCACATCCCAACTATTTAAATAGGGATTTGCATCGAGTAATAATTTATCACAAAGAGATGTATCGTTGCCCAATGCAATATCTGGCACATCCCCTAATATTACATTGTCAATATAAACATAATATAAGGTAGTAGAACTATCAGTCTTAATAAACCTGATAACGGCATTGTTGCCTGCAAAAGCTGCCAAGTTATACTGCACCGATTGGTATGTATTTGTTGTGGTATTCGATGAATTAAGAGAATATATAGTATTATAGTTTGTACCACAATCGGTAGATAACTGAACAAAAATAGTGTCCTTTGCTTTCATGGCTGTGCTTGCTTTATATGAAAAAAGCAATGCCGATTTGGAAGTGAGCGGACCTACCACTGGCGAGCGTGCTATTCCAAATGAATTTGTGGTTGTGGTAAAATTAGCCCTAAGACTTCCACCTCCGCCCACTCCATTTGTGGCCGTGTAAGCAAAACCATTCCCAATATATGAAGCAGGAATAATTCCAGATATATTAAAATTTTCTAGATAATTTAATCCCAATGTTTGGGCGGAAGTGCGGGTAATTCTGAAAGTATCATTATATATATTGCTATCATTTGATATGATTGTTGATATCACAAAATCATAAGCTGTAGCTGGGGTAGACATATCAACCGTATCTACAAAATATACATCCATAGTAGCACTTGGGGTAAGTATTCCACTAGTAATGGTGGTATCGAATTGCATTGAAGTAATACCTGTATAATCAACAGTAATAGTAAGGTTCTTTTTTGAAAAGTCCAAAGTATCGCTGCCATAATTGGTTACTTGCACAGTTACGGGTTCATTACTTGAATAACATAAAGCATTTGCAGGGTTAAGCAACCTATTTGGCCCCATATCAGTTGTATAGGGATCTGTTATATTAACTATATAATCGTGGGTTGATCCATTTGCAAATGTAGTACAAGCTAACTTGGCAGTATTTGCCGCAGCCCCAGTGCGTGAGCGAACCCTTAGCCCGGTCATTCCCAAAGGCGTATTTGCAGGTATGGTAATGTTAACGAAATTATTCGTATTCACACCCGATGTAGTAGTGATACTAGTCCACTCGGCACTGTCAAATGTACCACTTTTGTTATAGTCAAGCCACACCGATATACTGCCATTAATATTGGTAGTGCCATTAAATCTATATGTTTTGCCACGAATCAAATCGGCAGTCAAATTTCCTGTTTGGCTAAATACAAAATGCGGTGCTGTTGCCGACACAGAGCACGAGCTAACAGTATTATCTAAACTAGTATTGGTTATTTTAAAATTGGTCAACATTCGGTTACTATCGCACGCATTGGTTTGTAGCGATTGAAAACAATAACAATCGTAAAATGGATTGAGGCCAACATATACTGAGGTACTCGTATCTGTTTTTCCGCCGCAGTTTACAAAACATCTATAATAGCTAGAAGAGGTTTGGGTTCTTTTAACACCAGTTGTGGTATCATTGTTTAAGTCGGCCCATGTTCCAGTATTTCCTGTAGATGATGCTTGCCATTGGTAAGTTTGTCCTGCACCATAAGTATTGCCTTGTAAGCTCAAAGTGAAGGTGGTGCTGGCACATACTAGGGTATCAGATGTAATGGATGTGCCAGCAGTGGGCGGGCTGGTGCAGGGAGGCAAAGGCTTTAAATATATTTGATAGTCGTGGCTATTGCCCGATGCAAAACCTTTACAGGCACCACTCGAATCGAGCACAGTACCTGCAGTAATTGCACGAATACGAATAGGAGTATAACCCGAATCGGCTGTATAAGGAATAGTTACATATATACTACTACTAACATTTGCAGTTGAAGATTTTTTTATCAAAAACCACTCATAGGTATCGAATACAGCGTTGTGGTTAAAGTCGATCCACATACCAATAATATCATTAAAATTGGTAGTAACATTAAACTGGTAGGTATTCCCTAAATATACTGAATCGCTTGTGCCACTGCTTGGGCCAAACTTCCAATATACAGTGGAAGCAGACTGACAAGTAGATACTGTATTGTTTAAACCCGTACCTGTAATAGATACATTGGTGATGAGGTGATTCGTATTACAAAAATTAATATGTACAGGTGTGCAATAACAATTGGTGAGCGGATATACATATATAAACTGTGCTGCGGTGGTATCAGTGTTTCCCCCACAGCTTGTATAATAACGATAATAACCCGTAATAGCCGCAGCTTTTAGCATGCTGATGTTTGTATCACTAGTTAAATCGTTCCAATTAACAGAATCCACAGAAAATTGCCATTGTATTGTTTGACTCAAAGCCCAAGTACCTCCACTTTTCGCAAAGAATATATTTACTTTGCTGCATACCGAATCTGTGGTTATAGCTACACTTCCTGCCGATGGTGAACCGCTGCACGCAGCTAACGAATCTATAGTAATTGTATATCGGTTTGTAGAACCCGAACCTAAAGTTTTGCAATAGCTCGTACTATCTATTCCTGCATTAAAGTTGCGGGTACGAATCCGCATTTCTGTTTGACCAATAGCTGCATTGGTGGGCACTGTAAATGTGATGGTGCTTGGCACATTGGCGGTATTGGAGATATTTATCAAAAACCATTCTAAAGCTGTATCAAAAACATAATCGTGGTTAAAATCAATCCACATTCCCACCTTTTGCTTAGTAACATTATTGGTAGTTACACTAATGGTATAAGTGTTATAACCACTGTCGCGGTATAAGGTGCAAGTGGTAAAACCGCTAGCAGCAAAAGTAAAAACAGGACTATTGCTTGCACAAGCACTCACCGTATTGTATAAAGTAGTGCCCGCTATATGTACTTTGGTAATGATACCTGTTGCAGCACAGTTATTGGAATGAACGGCAGTGCAATATTGTGCATTACTAGCAAATGATGCAAAAAATAATGCTATAAATACAAATACTTTAATGGAATTGTAGAATTTTTTCATGTTGTATTGATTTGATTTGAAGGGGCTAAGGTAAAACTTATTTTTATAAAGGAGAAATTTTTTTTTAGAAGTACGTGTTGTCAGGTGTTCCGACGCTTCTGAACACCTGACAACAATTTATCGGAACAAAAGCCAAGAGCAATCCCAACTGTATAACAAAGTATATCGCTCCACGCAAAATCATAACCGAGTATCAAGCCGCCTATTGCTGTTGCTCGAATGGATTTTATCCAAGGTGCTTTATATAATTCTAAGAACTCAATGAGAACAGATAATACCCACGCAGATATTGCGGAATAAAATAAAGATTTATTATATAATGCAAATCTAAAGCACCAGTAAATCATCATTGCCCAAATAGCATCGCCTAAATACTTCTGCAAAAAATCGGGTAGGTAATTGCCGAATTTTCTGGAGGCTAATCCAATTACTAAAGTGATTAATGCGATAAATATGTAAGTGCTTCTTTTCATGATATAGTATAATGTGAGTCAATGCGAGCTGTTTCCGCTTGGCAATCTTGTTTAGTTCTAAGATTAGCATTGGCGAAGCTTCATTCTTCGCAATGATGTACTATATATTTCTCAACTTCATCCTATCCACTTTCCCGCTATCAGTTCTTGGAAATTCTATTATATACAATACTTCTTTTGGTTTTTCAAAAGGAGCAAACGATTCAAAATCTATATTGATTTTCTCCTCACCTTCTATTATTAATACTAACTTCTCCCCTAGTGTATCATCAGGTTTGGACGATATGATATAATTACGATTGGGCAATTGTTCGGCGAGTTTTTGTTCTACTAATTCTGGATTTATTTTAATTCCGCCACTGTTAATAATAAAATCAGCACGGCCCAAAAATTTGAGCAGATTATTGCTTTTTAATTCTACTATATCATTTGATTGTAGCCAAATATTATTACTTATATCACCCTTTATTTTCAAACAATCTCGTTCGTCTGTTTCTATATCAATTCCATTAAAAACTGTATAATATTCTCCAGTATTCCCTCGGCTCAATCTTCGTAAAGCTATGTTTGAACAAGTCTCAGTCATGCCATAAGTTTGGTACACTTTGTTTGTAAATGTATATAATACTTCTTCTAACTTTTTGCCAATTGCCCCACCACCCACAAAAATATAATTTATACTTTCAAGTCTATTACGAAACCCGGCAGCAATAATTTTTTCCATTTGCAATGATACAAATGAAGCATGATGAATATCATAATCTTGATTTAAAAAATAGAGAATACTTGCCACTTGCGGCAGGCATATATATACATTCAAACCTAAGTGCAATGCACGCAGCAATACCATCGCTCCGCCTATTTGCAGCGGACTTAGGCACAGCAAACAATTTTGATTAGGTATATAATCAATAACCGATGCGGTATGATTAATAGAGGCAATAATTTGCTCACGCGTTAGTATAATATTTTTTGCAGTACCTGTGGAACCTGATGTTTTAAATTCAAAATATTCTTCGCCATTAAGCCAACGTGCGGCTAATTCTGTTATATCATTCTCAACAGTATCAATATCCGTTATATCATCAAAGTATATTTTTTGATGACCGGGATAAAAATATATATAGTTTTTTTCAGCCACTTAACTACACTCCCCCATTTCTGAGATTGGTATATAACAAATAAACAAATGCCAAAAACAAGATACCATGCGAAACAGGCACAGGTGACAACATCGTTCCCTTTACCGCAGCCAAACCCGATGTGAGTAATAAACCTCCGTGAAAAATAGTGAGGGTAAATAAAGCCGTGAGTACCGATGCCCGATTAGTAAGAAAACGTACCGATATCAAACTCAGAAATGCCATCGCTGCCAAGGTAAAACCCAACATGCGGCTCAATGGTAAAACCGCATTGGCCACATCCTGACTTTCTTCCGTTGGCTTCGAGCCCACTATCACTATTGGGAATATCACATAGATGAGCGACATCAAGAAGCAAAAAATGGTGTTGGTATTGAGAATAAATTTCATGTATTTAAAATAAATTTTTTACGGGGGGCAAACTTAACGAAATTTGCGTCCTTATTTACACATATATCATTATGACTGAACGGAGAGTTAGAGTACGATTTGCCCCTAGTCCCACGGGACCCCTACATATTGGCGGGGTTCGCACGGCATTATATAATTATTTGATGGCCAAAAAAAGTGGAGGCGATTTTATTTTACGTATTGAAGACACAGACCAAAATCGCTTTGTGCCCGGTGCCGAGCAATATATTATCGACTCACTCAAGTGGTTGGGCATTGAGCCTAATGAAGGTGTAGGATTTGGTGATGGCCCTTATGCACCCTACCGCCAGAGCGAACGCAAACCCATGTATCGCCAGTATGCCGAGCAATTGCTCGAAGCAGGTCATGCCTATTATGCTTTTGATACTACTGAAGAATTGGAGGCCATGCGTGAACGCCTTAAGAGCAGTAATATAGAAGCAAAGTACGATGCCATTACCCGCACTACGATGCACAACTCCCTCACCCTGCCCGAAGATGAAGTAAAACGCCGCCTCGATGCAGGCGATTCTTATGTGATACGTTTCAAACTTGCACGTAAAGATGAAGTGAAATTTCATGACGAAATTAGGGGATGGGTCGTATTCAATACCGCTCAAATGGATGATAAAGTTTTATTGAAACACGATGGTATGCCCACTTATCATTTGGCCAATGTGGTGGATGATTATCTGATGAAAATTACCCATGTGGTGCGTGGCGAAGAGTGGCTTCCCTCAGCACCTTTGCACGTATTATTATATAAATATTTAGGATGGGAAGAGGTGATGCCAAAGTTTGCTCACTTACCTTTATTATTAAAACCCGAAGGTGCTGGAAAACTTAGCAAACGCGATGGCGACCGATTGGGTTTCCCTGTATTCCCTTTGCAATGGCAAGACCCCGAAACCAAAGAAGTATCAAGTGGATACAAAGAAAGTGGGTATTATAAAGAAGCTGTAATAAATATGTTGGCCTTATTAGGTTGGCACCCAAGTAGCAATCAAGAAATATTTAATTTGGACGAATTAGTAGAGGCTTTCACAGTAGATAAAATTGCGAAAAGCGGAGCGAAATTCGATTTGCAAAAAGCCAAATGGTTCAACCAACATTACCTACGTTTGCAAACCAATGAAGAACTTGCGGCTAGTGTAAAACCTTTGCTTGCTGCAAAAAACATTATAGTTGACGATGCTTATTTGGCTACCGCTTGCAGCTTAGCTAAGGAGAAAGTAATTTTTGTAAATGAGATTCCTGAATACTGTAATTATTTGTTTGCCGACCCACAAAACTATGATGATGAGGTTCGCAAAAAACGTTGGAAGGCTTTCATGCCTAGTTTCTGCGAAAGTATGATAACAAAATTAAATACTTTATCAAACTATACCCATACCGCAATTGAAGCAGCGTTTCATACTACCTTAACCGAAATGAATTTGCAAAGTAAAGATGTATTGCAAGCATTCCGTTGGGCATTGAGTGGTGTAGGTGGTGGTCCTCCTATTTTTGAAATGGCTGAACTTTTGGGCAAAGAAAGTGTTATAAAACGCTTGCAAAAAGCTATCGCATTTGAAGTGATAGAAACTGTATAATATGGTCTCAATATATAATAAAAATGCGTTCAAATATATCGTCCCTAAAGGGACTTATGTTAGGCTTCCGTTTTTATGTTTTACCGATATTTTGCTCCTAGCGGAGCAATTTAAATACTATACATCTAATATAGATTATAGGTTCAAAAATAACAATATTAAGTTCTGTCCGACTCAGCACAATCTCCAATTATCCCGTAGGGATTATATATTGGTAAAAACAATAATATGATATCATCCCAAGTCCCTTTGGGGACGATATATAAATCAGTTAACATATATAATATAACATAACATGAAACTAGTAACCTACAGACAACAACACGGCGAGCACATGGGCATACTTGCACATAACGACCGCGTATATCCCATTGCCGAAATCGATGAGAAAATTCCTGACGATTTGGGCTTATTACTTTTGGAAGAAGAGCGGACCATGTTCCAAGTTCGTTATTATAATGATGCTATACAACAAAATGCCGATGCTTATAAAAGTATAGCACTAAGTGAGGTCACATTACTAGCCCCTGTGCCCCGTCCTACTTCCTGCCGCGATGGTTATGCATTTCGCCAACATGTGGCTTCAGCCCGCCGCAACAGGAGTGTTCCTATGATAGAAGAATTCGATTCGTATCCTATTTTTTATTTTACGAATCACAATGCCATACAAGGGCCAGGAGAAATATGGTGCATGCCCGACCATTTTCAAAAGCTCGATTTCGAACTGGAAATTGCGGTAGTGATTGGTAAAAAAGGACGCAATATAAAAGCTGCCGATGCCGATAAATATATAGCAGGTTATACTATTATGAATGATATAAGTGCCCGCACTTTGCAAATGGAAGAAATGTTATTGAACCTTGGCCCTGCCAAAGGCAAAGACTTTAGCACCGTAATAGGTCCGTGGTTTGTAACACCCGATGAACTCGAAAAATATATAGTTCCTGCCAAACCAAATCATACAGGCAATAACCATAATTTGCAAATGGTGTGCAGGGTGAATGGTATACAAGTGTCGCAAGGCAATGTGGGCGATATGGATTGGACTTTTGCCGAGATTATTGAACGCTGTGCTTATGGCGTTGATATATGGCCCGGCGATGTAATAGGCAGTGGTACCGTAGGCACTGGCTGCTTTCTCGAACTCAATGGCACAGGCCTATTATACGATAAAGAATATAAACCACAATGGCTCAAAGAAAATGATGTGGTAGAAATGGAAATAACCGGACTGGGATTATTGAGCACTACTATTAGAAAAGTAGATACTGATTTTTCTATTTTGACGTTGAAGAAGTAATAATCACATATTAATTTTACCAATTTCCTTTTGCCTATTTTCTAAGGCATGCATTATACGTGCAAAAGGATAAGATATTTCTGCATAAGTGTATTTTCGCGGGCTGACACTGTTAGAACTATGCCTATTAGATTGGCCACCTAGCTTTGTTTTACTTAATGGCCTTAGTCCTTCAACTAGAACAAAAAAAGCTTCAGACTTAATGCAATCGCCCAAATTTAAGTTGGAAGATTCTTTTATCTTATGTACTTTCGGATCTAGTTCTTTTACTACCTCTGCACTGCCATCCCTTGTACAAAGATATTTTATGCATACACCTATATCATCTCTTCTTTGTGGAGAAGAAGGAATAATTTTTTTAGCTACCACTTCGCTGTGCTCACACTCTATGGAATCCCCCATTAGATAACAATCCATAGATATCTATTTTTCTATATTATTAGCTATTTTTAATATACAATCGTTGTCAACCGAAAACAATTCTGATACATCATCTATTGTAAATTCAACACCTATTTTTTTTACGATTTCAGAGATAATATTTAAATCTCTTTCATTATCCAATGGTTTAATATCTATTATATACTTATGCGGATGGTCTGAAATTTCTTTTTCAAAATCTGCTTCACTTTCAGAATCATCTGAAGTTGTCAATGAAAGCTGCAAAAAATTATTTTTCTTGATAAGATTTTTTATACCTGTTAAATAATAATCTTCTTTCTTTTCATTATATACTATAATATGCTTTAAATGGTCTGTATAAAATTTACTGATATCGCCATTAAAGGTATGTCTACTACGTGCCTGTAAAGACCATATAGGCATTTTTTCTTGATAGACACTAATTGTTGTAAGTTGGTCAATTATTGTACTTTGACCAAAATGCCCTTGCTCCTGACCTTGAGGCAAGATAAATGGGTTATTCTCACTTAGTTTGTTCATAGAAAAACAAATTATTTATTTGAAATATTATTACAGAGATAGCTTCATTAAATATTTGAATAATATTGCGAGCCATTACTTCTTGATTTTTTAGGTTGATTTCCATCACACTAAAAAAAAGTGACGTAGGTTTATTATTCCTAGGTTGTATTTTGTAAACATATTGTTTTGAAGCTTTTGTATTTTGAAGAATGAAAGAAATGTCAGTAGTATATATTTCTCTCAACTCAGATAACTCTTCTGGAAAATATAAGTTTTGAGCTATAAATTTCTTCGTTAACCATATCGATGCCGCTTCACTATCTAACATGTCATTAAGCTCGATGTCCGCTCCCAAGGCAAATGATTCAAATGCAATTGGATTAAAGCCTGAATTTTGATTGACTTCTATCAATTTGTCAATTATGTTTTTAAATATATCTGGCATTAATGATAACTCGAATGAAGAAATGTTTATGCTTTGTTCTGTCACACTAGAAACATTATTCTGTATAACAAATCCGGCCAAAGTCGTATCAACATCTGTACCAACTGGATCATTAAAAAGTGTTCTACAGAAAGCCGTGTCAGCAATATAGAAAATTGAAGGCGGTGTAACCCATTTTGCAGAAAATGAATGTTTTAAAATAGAGTGACTCAAAATAATTTCTATAAGATTATATGCGAAGATACATTGTTATTTGATCAAAAAACTCTTTTCTCGTCAATAATCTCTATATAAGTTAATTCTTATTTTATATCGAATTCATTCAGTTATATTTGCCTTCTAATTAACTCAAAACAAGGTATGAAGAAAACTTGTCAATTGTTGACGTCGTTACCAACAATACAATATATACAAGTTATTTTTTTAAAATCATAACTTTAGCATTATAAAATTTTTGACAAAATATATTCTTAAAATAAACTAGGTTTGTAACTGAATTACAGGAACTATCATGAAAAAAATAAGTACACTATTTCTATTAGCCATTATATTGTTGTGTTCGCTATACACAACTGCTCAAATCAATAGAAGGAATACAAAAAAAACTGTGCCTTATAGGGCGAATTACCAGAGATTATCTGTAGGTTGTTCTGCTGACCATGGGTTCGAAATTAGAGAAGGGACACTTTGGGGATGGGGTAATAATGACTCTAGCCAATTAGGTGATGGCACAAACATTAATAGAAAAACAGCTATACAAATTGGCACAGATGATAAATGGGTCAGTATCTCGGTAGGGTTAACCCACACATTAGGTTTGAAAGCCGATGGCACGTTGTGGGCTTGGGGATATAATGCTTATGGTGAATTAGGAGATGGGACTAAGCAAACATTTAGAAGAACTCCAATTCAAATTGGAAACGATAGCAGTTGGATAAGTATTACGACAGGGCAGCATTTTAGTTTGGGATTGAAAGCTGATGGAAGGCTTTGGACCTGGGGTATTAATAATTATGGGCAATTAGGAGATGGAACAGACACCAATAGACTTAGCCCTACTTTGATTGTTGCTGACAGTAACTGGGTAGCTATATCTGCAGGGTCATTTTTCTCGCACGCCATTAAAGCAGATGGAACCTTATGGGGTTGGGGAAATAATGTATATGGTTCTGTAGGTGACGGAACAGATACAACACGCAAAAAGCCTGTGCAAATTGGGAATGATAACTCTTGGGTGACACTTTCATCTGGTGGTGGACAAACACTTGCAATCAAAGCAGATGGTACACTTTGGAGTTGGGGAATAAATACTTATGGTGAGGTTGGAAATGGGAATACCAATCATATATATAGTCCAGTGCAAATTGGTTCTGATAATAATTGGGTATATATATATGCTGGATTTTATCATTCACTTGCCTTAAAATCTTGTGGTACTCTTTGGGCGTGGGGAAATAATAGCTGGGGTGCAGTTGGCGATTCTACAAGTACAGATCGACACAGTCCAGTTCAAATTGGAAGTGATAGTAATTGGGTTAGCGTCGCAGGTGGAAATTTTCATTCATTTGGTTTAAAAGCAAATGGAATTATTTGGTCTTGGGGATATAATAATTACGGCCAATTATATGATAGCACTGATACAGTTAGAATTATACCTACACTAACAAAAAGTTATATATTAAGCGAATGGATAAGCATATCCGCCGGAGGTACATTTACATTGGGATTAAAATCAGATGGCACATTATGGGCATGGGGGTGTAATAATGGTGGCACGCTGGGTGATTCAACTTCTATAAACAGGGATAGGCCAGTTCAGATAGGCAAAGCCAATAATTGGACAAGTATTTCAGCGAGTACGATATGTGGGTTTGCACTAAAGTCAAATGGAAGTTTATGGGCATGGGGTCGGGGTGCTGCTTTGGGTGATTCTAATATTAACAATATTTCATATCCTATTCAAATTGGAGTAGACAAAGATTACGTAAGCGTTGCTTCCACTGAAACTCATTCGCATGCATTAAAATCAGATGGAACCTTATGGGGATGGGGACAAAATGATGCTTATCAACTTGGAGATAGCTCAAATGCACGTAAACTTATACCTACAAAAATAGGAACTGCGAATAATTGGGTCAGCATTAGTGTTGGCGGAAATAGTTATCAAGGTATGGGGCACGGACATGGCCTAAAAGCAGATGGAACACTATGGGGTTGGGGTTCTAATGGTTATGGGGAATTGGGCGATTCTACAACAGGAGGGAGAAAGTACCCAATTCAAATTGGTACAAATAATGACTGGATAAGCATAGTTGGCACTGATGCACATACTATATGCTTAAAAGCATCAGGAACACTTTGGGCTTGGGGACGGAACAATGGTGGACAATTGGGTGATTCGACTACAAAAGACAGAACAAGCCCTCTTCAAGTAGGTAAAGAAAGTTATTGGCTAAGTATAGCTACTAGTGCAGCTTTTGCGTCAAGTTCACATGGTTTAAAAACCGATGGCACGCTTTGGTCATGGGGTGCGAATGATGATGGACAGCTAGGTGATGGAAGCACGACGGCTCGGCTTAAGCCGGTTCATATAGGAACTGATAAAAACTGGGTTAGTGTTAAAGGTGGGTCAAATCATACGATGGGGCTGAAATCAAGTAGAAGTTTGTTTTGCGGTGTTGGAAGTAATGACCAGGGAGAACTTGGTGACGGCACCAAAGTTTCCAGAACTAGCTATATGTGTAATACGAATTGTCTTGCTCCCTCTATTCCCACAGATAGCACACCTAAATCATCATTAACAATATGTGCAAATAATAAAACAAAACTACATGTAGTAGGAAAAGGATTAATTATATGGTATAGTGATTCAAGTTGCAACACTTTTTTAGATACAGGGAATTATTATAATACTAAAACTTTAAATCAAACAACTACATTTTATGCACTTGACAGTATTTGCATAAGAAGTGTAAGCCCTAGGGCAATCACTGTTATTGTAAACCCGCTACCCTCCGCAAATGTCGGTTCCAATAAAATAATATGCATTAGAGATTCTGCATATATTGGCTCCTCTGCGGTCAATGGAAATACATATTCATGGACTTCTAATCCACTTGGTTATACTTCTAATTTAGCTAACCCTGTTGTAGCTCCTAATGTTAATACTACATACTATTTAACAGAAACAATCACGTCTACCGGATGTGCAAAATTAGATTCCGTGAAAATTTCAGTTAATTCAAACTTCACCACCATCACAAAAACTTCCTGTAATTCCTATACATTTAGCGGAAATACAATTTCAAGTTCAGGTGTATATTATGATACATTAAAAAATTATTTGGGGTGCGATAGTATAATCACTTTAAACTTAACTATTATACAAAGTAGTTATAATACACTTACAAAAACAGCTTGCGATAAATACTCTTTTAGTGGGAATTCACTTGCTGCATCGGGTGTTTATTATGATACCTTAACGAATGCAAAAGGTTGTGATAGTATAATCACTTTAAACCTCACAATCAATAATAGCAGTGGGAGCACAATCTTCGACACAGCCTGTGGTAGCTATAGTTTCAAGGGGAACACGATAACTACATCGGGTATATATTATGATACTGTAAGTAATACTTTGGGTTGTGATAGTATTATAACTTTACGCCTCACTATTCAACCAACAAACTTCAATCTTTCATTTACCCAAAACACACAAGTATTTACCACACCACCCTTTGACGTACAGTTTTTAAATACTACTCCCAGTAAAAATAGCTATACATTTACCTGGGTTTTTGGTGATGGAACTTATTATGTGGGAACAAATCCTCCAAAACATACCTATCAAACAAATGGGTATTATGATATAACATTAATTGCACAAAATAATACTACGGGATGTACTGATACATTATATAAGCAAGGGTGGATATATTGCTCGGGTGGCGTTACTTGCACACATACTGCTCAAATTATCCAAACCAATATTACGAATAAATGCTCAGGAGATTCTATATATTTATTTTGCATTTCAGCACCCACCTATAGTTATCAATGGCTGCTCGGTGGTATAAAAATACAAGGGGCCACGGATAGTTTTATTTATGCATATACTTCTGGAAAATATTCAGTTATAGTTACAGATAGTAATTGCCCCTTAACCTCTAATATAGCTAATGTTGACTTCTACAAACCCACTCCAAAACCTATCATATACCATAAGGGTAGTTTGGTATTTTGCACGGGAGGTTCTGTAGAATTATATGTAAATAGTTCTTATAGCACTTATAACTGGAATAACGGAGCAACTTCTTATCAAACTTATATAAATAACTCAGGAAATTTCTTTGTGCAAGTAGTGGATAGCAATGGCTGTAAGGCTCTATCAGACACATTCTCACTCAATGCTTCATTTATTTCCCCACCGCCCATTTGCTTAGTAAGTGTGGATAGTAGCACCAATAAAAATATTGTTATATGGGAAAAAGCAAATGCAGGTTCTATAGATTCCTTCGTAATTTTAAAAGAAACATCGCAAGCCAATATATATAATACAATAGGCAAAGTACCTTATGCTGCATTTTCTACTTTTGTGGATACTGCAAGTAATCCCGATGTGCAAGCAAACAGATATAAATTACAAGCCATTGACACGTGCGGAATTACTACTTTGGCGAGTGATTATCATAAAACAATACATTTAACTATAAATAAAGGGCAAGGAAATAATTGGAATTTGATATGGTCGCATTATGAAGGCATTCAGTTTGCATCTTATAATATTTATCGAGGAACAAGCAGTGCTGGACTAAGTTTACTAACAACAATTGCCAGTAATTTAAATTCATATACAGATGTTAATCCCCCTACAGGAAACCTTTATTACCAGATAGAAGTGGTAAATCTGCAGGGTTGTGCTCCATCACAAAAAACATATTCCTATAGTTCTACTAAATCAAATATTGCAAATATAAATCAAATAGGGATCGAAAATGTATATCATACAAAGTATAGTGTTTTTCCAAATCCTACGAATGGTCAAATTAATATTCAAGCAAGCAAAAAACTTATCAATGCTACCATCAAACTTTATAATATAACAGGGCAACTGATAATACAGAAATCAAATCTATCAGGAGATAATTTCAATATGGATTTAAGTGGATATGCTAGGGGAATTTATATATTGGAAATTAATGAAGGTGAAAGAGTAGAGAGAATTAAAGTGGTGAAGGAGTAGTTCTTTCCCAGCGTTTTTACAGGAAAAATAAAATCATATATTGTTGGTGTCCCGATTAACAAAACAATTGCAATAAAAATGCTCAAAAGGACATATATACTTTTCGCTTTTATACTTTTTTCATATTGTGTTTGTGCACAGGAATACCGAAACTCAATATACAATAGTCCAAAAGAAAGGGACTAATTCCCCCGCATCCCGATAATTATCATGATTAAGCGGGGCTTTCGGGATGTAGTTCGGCATTACCATTCTCCAAACTAAATCCGCCACAGGCGGAGAACTATTTTAGTTTAAGAATTGGTATTATTTATTTAGTACCCTTAAAAACCCTTTTGGCTTGATTAGGAAAAACTCTAAAAAAGCCAAAGGCTGGTTGGGCTATGAAGAAAGTTTCAAACAAACTACTGATTTGATGTCTCGCAAGCAGCAAGCCTTGTCGGGCGTAGGCAATGAATATAGAAAACGTGCGTTGCAGCAATTGTCGCAAGCGAATAAAGTTAAGCAGAAAAATTTGGAGAAGAAGTAATATCACAAACTATTATTCAACAAAGGCAACTCCACCAACTTGCCATATAAAGGATGCTTCACGGCTTTCTCCTGCACCAACCATAGGTGTTTCATATTATGTGTATCGCCGCCCACAAAATTCACCATTTGGTTTTGAATTAAGTGCTCGGCTACTTTTTTGGCTTGTGGATTATAATACCCAATAATAGATAATAAGTTCATTTGAAACAAAACACCACTTGCCACAATTTGCTCATAATTATCGGAACCGGGAATAAAATATTGGTAACGTTCAGGATGAGCCAACACAGGTATATAGCCTGAAGTTTTAAGTTCGAAAATGGCACTAAGCAAATTCATGGGCATATCCAAGAAGCCTGTCTCAATCAATACATATTTTTCTTTACCAAAGGAGAGTATATTATGAGCTAAAACTTTGCTGATAAAATTATCATCGACATAATACTCGGCTGCTGCTTCCAGTTTTATAGTGAGTCCTGCCTTCTGCATTTCCTCACGCACCATTTCCAATTTGGTATTGATAATTTCGGGCGAATTCTTATAAAAATCGCTCATCACATGGGGCGTGGTAATGGCTTTGGTATAACCTTTACTTTCCAATATCTTCAATATTTCTATCGACTCAGCTACCTCTTGTACGCCATCATCGATACCCGGCAGATAATGACTATGTAGGTCGACCTTGATGGGGTTTACAAAATCGGCAGGTAGTTCTGCTGACTTGCTTTTGCCAAATATTTTAGATAAAAAACTCATAGGTTTTGGGGTTGCAAATTACAGGATTATTCCCACAACGTCATTCTGTTCGTCGCGGCGAATTGCTTCAATGTGAAGAATATTTTAATTTGACGAAGTTAATCTTTAAAAAGAAAGGGAGATTTGACAACTTTGCCCGCGTGGATGCAAACAAAGTTGACAAATTTAGTACTTTCGGAATCAACGAGATTGCCACGTTGGAACCCCGCAAGCTTGCGGAGTCTCAATGACGTTGTGCATACGACAAAAAAAACGCTACCTGATTAAAGGCAGCGTTTTAAATTTCATTATTATTTTTATTATTTGCCTGGAGTAGCGGCAGCTTCTTGCTTGGTAGAACGTGTTACGGTTACACTCACAATAGCATTGGCTGGAGCATCAAGAATGGTGATGCCTGGCAAGTTGATATCTTGTACTTTGATTGATTTGCCTAACTCAAGGGCATCAATTTTAACTTCTACAAAATCGGGGAAGTCTTTGATAAGACCACGCAAAGTCATTTTACGAATTTTCTTCACCATTTTACCTCCTGCACGCACACCTGGCGAATTGCCTGTTATGTTCACCGGTATTTGCATGGTAACTGGCTTGTCGTCGGAAACGGCTAAGAAATCGACATGGATAATCGTATCATTAACAGGATGGTATTGTACTTGTTGGATAATGGCATTGTATATTTCACCATCCACATCCAACTTGGCTTTGTAAGTATTGGGCGTGTATACGATGTCTTTAAAATCGGAAGCATACATATAAAAATGTAAAGGTTCTTTTTGATCGCCTCCATAAAGTACACAAGGCACTTTACCTGTGTTACGCAAATCTTTTGAACCGCGTTTGCCGGTGGTTTCTCTTTTGTTACCAAATAATGCTACTGCTTTCATGTCTGTATTGTTAATTTATTTACCCTCAATAAAAGGGCTGCAAAAGTAACACGATAAAACAAATAAGGCAAATGATTTTTAAATATTTATCTGAACCGAATGCAAATGCTTAATTTTGCCGTGAGATGAAAATAACCCAATACATCGAGAACGCTACAGAAACGCTGTTTTCCATAGAGATTTTGCCACCTTTGAAAGGTAAAAGCATCGACAGTATTTACAACGGTATTGACCCATTAATGGAATTTAAGCCCGTTTTTGTGGATGTAACCTACCATCGTGAGGAGTATATTTACCGTAAACGCCTCGATGGAGGGCTCGATAAAATTTCTACCCGCAAACGTCCAGGCACGGTAGCTATTTGTGCAGCCATCATGAACCGCTATAAAGTGGAAGCGGTGCCCCATATTATATGTGGAGGTTTCAGCAAAGAGGAAACCGAGAATGCATTGATTGACCTCCATTTCTTAGGAATAGAAAATGTGCTGGCCTTACGCGGCGACAGTATTAAAAACGATCCACAGTTCTACGCCGAGCCCGACGGCAATAAAAATGCTTTGGAGTTGATACAGCAAGTCATCAATATGAATAACGGGATTTATTTGGATCAAGAGCTTACCAATCCTTTTCCTACAGATTTTTGTACCGGCGTGGCCTGCTATCCCGAAAAACATTTTGAAGCACCCAATATGACTTCAGACCTTAATTTTTTGAAACGAAAAGTGGAGGCAGGAGCACGTTATGCTGTTACGCAAATGTTTTTCGACAACAGTAAATATTTTGAATTTGTGGCCAAGTGCAAAGAAATGGATATTCAGATACCAATCATCCCAGGACTGAAACCATTGACCACCAAGAAACAATTAAGTATACTACCAAAAATATTTGCCATAGATATTCCTGAAGAATTGGCAAACGAGGTAGAAAAAGCCACAGACGATAAAGCCGTAAAACAAATTGGAATTGAATGGGCTATTAAACAGTCGAAGGAATTGAAGGAGGCAAAGGTTCCCGTGCTGCACTATTATACCATGGGTCAGAGTGAAGCCACAAAAGCCATTGCAAGCCAAGTTTTTTAGTTTATTTTTGGAGTAGTAATTGCAACCTTTGGCCTTTAAAAAACGTAAACCCAATATGAAGAAATTTTATCTCCTCATCATTACAACTATTATAATAATGAGGGCTCACGCTTCGTTCATTTTTATCCCTATGGACGACACCCAGAAAGACCACCTCAAATCGTATGGCATTACTTATTGGGTGCTTGCCAAAAGTGTGGAGGCTGAGTGGTTGCTCAATTATAAAGGTGGAAGTTTTATGTTTGCCTATACCGAAACTTTTGAAAAAGAATGTAAACTACGCGGCATCACTTATCAAAAAATTACGGATGCTCAATCGCAAGGTATACGCGAAGAAATAGCACAACCCGACCAAAACATGGAAGTGGTGAAACTATATAAAGCACCTAAAGTGGCGGTATACTCGCCCAAAACCAAACAACCTTGGGATGATGCAGTTACCATGGTGATGAAGTATGCAGAAATTCCTTATGATGTAGTTTTTGATGATGAAGTATTGGATGGTAAATTACCTACTTACGATTGGCTCCATTTGCACCACGAAGATTTTACCGGGCAGTATGGAAAATTTTATGGCTCATTTCACACCGCGGCATGGTACCAAGCCGAAGTGCGAGAATCGGAAGCCACAGCAGCCAAACATGGTTTTGCAAAAGTATCTGTACTTAAGTTGGCAGTAGCCAAAAAAATTCGTGATTTTGTGATGGGCGGCGGCTACTTATTTGCCATGTGCAGTGCAACCGATAGTTATGATATAGCCCTTGCCGCCGATGGTGTTGATATATGCGAGAGTGTGTTTGATGGCGATGGCTCAAACCCCAATGCCGATGCCAAACTTAATTTTACCAATACTTTTGCTTTCGAGAAATTCACCTTGCTCAAAGACCCGTATACTTATGAATACTCAAGTATAGACTGCCGACCAGAAATGCGAAATGTGCGTGAAGAAGAAGATTATTTTACCTTGTTCGATTTCTCTGCAAAAAGCGATGTAGTACCTACCATGTTGTGCCAGGATCATACCAAAATAGTGAAAGGTTTTATGGGACAGACAACTGCTTTTCACAAAGAATTTATAAAAAACACCGTGGTTGTAATGGGCGAAAATAAGTCGATGGGCGAGGCCAAATATTTGCACGGCGACTACGGCAAAGGAACTTGGACTTTTTATGGGGGCCACGATCCAGAAGACTATCAACATCTGGTGAGCGACCCTCCTACCGATATATCATTGTTCCCAAATTCACCCGGATATAGACTTATATTGAACAATGTATTATTCCCTTCGGCCAAAAAGAAAAAATTAAAAACATAATGACCCAAACTAACAGCTCAATCAATGCCGCCCTAAACGGACTATTTGAAGGATATGCTTCTGTAAAAAAACTTCCCAATGATTATCATATATTGGTTGATGAGTTGCAAAAATCCCTCGCACTAGAAATGGGATTTGAAGATAAAGTAAAAAAACTCGATGAAATATTTTCCCGCCATCCACAATATATAGAATTGCAAGAGGCAGTTTTCGATTTATTGATGGTGCATTTTTTATCGGTGGATGCGAACAGGTTCGACCCTGATTATTTTGAAAGTGCTGAATGGATTGAAATAGAAGAAAATACTTTGGACCGTGGCACCGAACTTCTCAATTTATTATTATATATTGATGAGTGCAAACATGATGAAATGGAAGCATCTTTGGAAGATTTTCTGGATGAATTCTTATTGACCCAAGAAGATGGCTTTAGTGAAGAGCATGAAATTTATGCATCGTTAATCGAGCTACAAGAAATGGTGGATGAAGAGGTGGATGATATTATAAAAGCAGCCAATAGTATAGAGGAAGAAGACCCCATGCACCCCTATTTACTGCCCATCCTCCTATTCTTTAAAGGCGATTTGGATACCACCCATATTGCTAACAAGTTGCCGAACAAAGACGCATTGCAAATGGCTTATCTTTGCAGCCTTAACCAGTATCAAATAAATTTATGAGTGAAGAAAACTATATACAAGAAGAAAGTGCAAGTCCATTAAAAACTACTTTAATAGTTGGTGGAATTTTGGGTGTGTTCATGTTAATATATAATTATATATTTATATGGACCGGTAACATGGAAGGTAATAAAATATATAGTTATATACAATATTTTATTATTTTAGGTTTTGGTTTGGCGGCCATTAAAATACACCGCGATAAAAATTTGGGTGGAGAAATTAGCTATGGCAAAGCATTCCTAACCTCATTGCTCACAGTACTTTGGTTTTCTATAATAGTAGCAGCATTTACATACTTTTATTTCAAAATAAATCCTGAAAAAATTGATGAAATTATGCGTGAGGGCATGAAAGCTATGGAGAAGAAAGTAGACAAAGGTGAAATGCGTGAGGAAGATTTTGAAAAAGGGAAAGAGATTTTACAAATGATGAATGGCCCCATGCCAATGGCATTTTTCTCATTCATGGGTTGTTTGCTTCCAGGTATCATTACTTCATTAATTGCTGCGGCATTCCACAAACTTTTAAAATCAAATAAAGCATGAGCGAAGAAAAACCAGCATTAATATCACCCCTAGGTACCGCTATAAAATTTGGCCTGGCAATGGGTGTATTGCTTATTATATATTTATATTTCACCACACGCAAAACTATAGAAGACAATCATAGCCTCGATGGCAATTATAATATACTAAACTTATTGATGGTATTGGTTCCTATTGTATTAGCAATACTGGAACACCGTCGCAAATTTGCTGGCAGACCCATGCGAATTACTGAAGGACTAGGTGCTGGCGTTATTACTGTATTTATTGGTGGTGCAATAGCCGCAGTATTTTTATTTATTTATTATTATGGAAATTCAGATGTGATGCAAGCGTTGGAAAAAATTAGTTTGAAAGAAAATCCCGGAACCACACAAAATATAATAGAAGCTGGCGATTTCAAAAAAGCGATACTTGCCTGCCTCAGTTTTTATATGCTCACCTTTATGGTAGGTTTCATTTTATCTTTAATTTCGTCATTATTTTTATTTAAACGTAAAGCCTAATGTTGGATATATCTATTATAGTACCTGTATATAACGAAGATGAATCGTTGCCCGAACTATCCGCTTGGATTAAAAGGGTTTTGGATGAACACAAGCACACTTACGAAGTGATTATGGTAGATGATGGCAGCACAGATAAAAGTTGGGAAGTGATCAATAAACTTCATCAAGAAAATAACCATATAAAAGGTATACAATTTCGCAGAAATTATGGAAAGTCTGCTGCACTCAATGTTGGGTTCCATCATGCAGCAGGCAAAGTGGTAGTTACTATGGATGCCGACTTGCAAGATAGTCCCGATGAACTCCCTGAATTATATACAATGATTATGGAAGGTGGTTTTGATTTGGTGAGTGGATGGAAAGCCAAACGCTATGACCCAATAACCAAAACTATTCCTACCAAATTATTCAATTGGGCTACCCGCAAAATGAGTGGTATTGAACTTCATGATTTTAATTGCGGACTAAAAGCATATAAACATGAAGTAGTGAAAAATATAGAAGTATATGGCGAAATGCACCGTTATATTCCTGTTATAGCCAAATGGGCTGGCTTCAAAAAAATAGGTGAGAAAGAAGTGGTACATCAAGCAAGAAAATATGGTGTTACCAAATTTGGACTTTCTCGATTCATGAATGGTTTTTTGGATTTGTTAAGTATATTTTTTGTGGGCAAATTCGGCAAACGCCCCATGCACTTTTTTGGGTTTATGGGTGGCATTTCTTTTCTGATTGGATTTGCATTAACTATTAAACTTATTTGGGACAAAGTGAGTGCATCGATACGCGGTTATTCTGATGTTCGAGATATCGTTGATAAGCCTTTGTTTTACTTAGCTCTTACTGCTATTATTATAGGTGTGCAATTATTCCTTGCAGGATTTATCGGTGAATTGGTTTCTCGTAATAGTACGGATAGGAACTATTATGCTTTGAAAGAGAAGTTGGGGGTGTGAATTAGTGTAGTTCTTTTTTGCGGTTTTGTCCTCCCGAGGAACGAGGGAACTACTATATTAGTGAGATGTCTCTGCCGAAAGCGTTCAAGATCGACATGACAAAACGCCAAAGGTATTCTGTTTTCAATATAATATTTATCACTCCAAAAACCTACTCTTTAACTCAGATGTAGGTATCATACAACTATCCTGTTTCCCAAACATACTATATCGCCGCTTTGCTATCATATTATAAAAAAAATCACGGATAAATTTAGGTATGATTATAAAAGCATAAAATAATTTCCAAGCTCCGCCCAATTCCTTCGCAACCCTAAGTGCTGCTGATGAGCGAAGATAACATTGTTCGCCTTGTATATATACAAATGAATTAAAATCATTGACCGGTAAATTAAATTTTTTCAATATTGCTTGCCCACTTTCCGACTGTAAAGAAGCGAATTTGAATTTAGCCTTCGGGTCTCTTTTAATTACAAACTGAACCATGGTATTGCATAAATTGCAAACCCCATCAAACAATATAATATGCTCGTTATTGACCATTTGTCCTATTTCAAAATCCATTATTTAGTTTCTACAAAACTAATGGCAATTGGTTTAAAGTGGAAATAAAAATAAAAAAAGCCCTCCGAACTAACGAAAGGCTTTCTATCCCGAACAACATCAAAAAATTGAGTATGAAAAATTAATACCGAAACTCAATATATAATAGTCCAAAAGAAAGGGACTAATCCCCCCGCATCCCGATAATTATCGGGATTAAGCGGGGCTTTCGGGATGTAGTTCGGTATTAACATTCTAAAAACTAAGTCCGCCACAGGCGGAGAACTATTTTAGTTTAAGAATTGGTATAATATCAAATAGTTTAAGTGTTTCGAAATAAACAAATCGAAGCTATAGGAAACAGTTATCCTATAGCTTGATTTGTTAAAATATAAACCGCATTCCCATTTATCTTGGAACCACCTTAAAATTAATGGTGATTATATAGTCGTTCTCTAGAGCTTCATTCTTTTTGCATTTGCGGTGCTTTGGAGGACGAGGGCCTTTGCAAGTAGAATCCATTTTGCTTGAGTCTCTTGGAGGAGGAGGAGGCATCAAAGAATCTTTGGGGTGTTTGCATTTGCCCTTAATTCCTTTCACTGTAGAGATAACTACCTTATCAGTTCCGGTATAGGTACCATCAGGAATATACTGATAAATTAATTGTCCTGCTGCATCTACTCCCAAGGCACTTAATGTGCCGTGCAAAGGTTGCGTAGTTACTTCAAAGGCATCATCCGTATTTGTAGGCAATACATAGGTGTAGGTGGTACCCGCTGCAACAGTAGCTGACTCAATGGGTGTAAGTAGGGTTTCTGCTTTTTTGCAGCTTGGCATAAAGAACATCGCGGTGCCGGCAATGGCCAACATTAAAATTGATTTTTTCATGGTGTTTAATAATTAATTGTGAGTTGAAATAAAATTTAAAGTAGATGTTCTTTCAATATTTTTAATTGCTTTTCAAATACCATTACGGGGGAGTTTTTGAAAAGGTGGGCTTGGGATTATTTTTTATTTTACATTTTTAGAATTTACATTTTATTTCCTATGCTGTAGATTACATTTTCGTTGGTGACACCTTTAGGAAAGTTTAGAACTTTCTTAAAGAAAACATTTGGTTTGTAAGGTTAAGAGGCTTTATTTTGTAATCTAATAAATTAAAATCATGAAAAAAATAATTACCCTAACCCTTATTATCGCAGCGTTGGCTGTAACTTTTAGTTCTTGTAATAAAGAAAAGCAACTAGAAAAACGCATTGAAGGTACTTGGAACATTGACAAAGCTGATGGTATAGTCACTCCTATTGGTGGTGGTGCTGGACAAACTTTTTCTTTCCCAAACATTGGTACTTTCACTTTTAAGAGTGACGGCACTGGCACAAGTTCAACAAACTTTGGTGGTGGCTCTCAAAATAGTACCTTCAATTGGACTAATACTGAGACTACTGTAACTATTACAGAAAGTGGAAAAACACCTTCTGTAATGACCGTAACTACCAATGAGAAGACCAAACAAATTTGGACTTCTACCGAAAGTGATGCTACCTCAAGCACCACTTATACTTATACATTAAGCAAAAAATAATTAGTTAAAACAAACTAAATCAAAAAGCCCCGTCAAAATATTTTGGTGGGGCTTTTTATTTTACTATAGTTTATATCTTGAAATTTACATTCTTATTTTTTTGAGAAATATGTATTATACCGAAACTCAATATATAATAGTCCAAAAGAAAGGGCTAATTCCCCCGCAAGTTTGCGGGGCTTTCGGGATGTAGTTCGGCATTACCATTCTACAAACCAATCCGCCACAGGCAGAGAACTATTTTAGGTTAAGAATTGGTATAACAGATACCAGAAATAAGTTTTTTATTAGCATATAGAAGCTATATTTGCTTCCTTAATGAAAAAGGTAAATACATACTTTTATGCTATACTATTTATATGCTTTTGTATTATAATGCCTAACAAACTGTATTCTCAGTGTAGTTCATTTCCCTATAACAGTACTGCGGCAGGCAAGATTGACCCTTCGCTAGGAATTAGTGGGAACAACCTGATTTGTTATAAAGGATGTATTGATTTAGAAATTAAAACTAAAATATCTGTTGATTCAATATGTGTCGATTTTGGCGACAATAAATATTTGACAATTATTTCTTCAACCTTGGACACCACAATAAAACATTGTTATAACTTTACACCTAAAGATAGCTGTCCTGCAAGCAGACCACAAGATATAAAAGTTGAAGCCAAATATTATAAAGGCAGCCCCGCTGCTACCTTTAGTTTTAGTTCAATAAGCACTACAGTTTCAGTGCAATATTTACCCCGTTTACCCAAAGTTAATTGTCAAGATACGGTTTGCGTGAATGACTCTCTGGTTCTGAGTTTAACTGGAAATAGCTGCACGAATGGATTTGTGAATAATTCTGCAACTATTATTTGGAATTTTGGAGATGGCACCTCTCCATATTCTGTAAATGATATCACGAACAACTATACACTTCCTATTCCACGGCACGCTTATACAAAACCGGGGATATATTATATAAAGCTTACCTGTTCTAACACTTGCGGGAGTGTAGAAGATTCAATCCCAATTGTAGTGGTAAAAATAGACAGTGTGCAATGTGCAAAAAAAACTTGTACTGGCGACACAATTGCAGCAAGAGTATATGCAAAAAATATTAAATATTACGATTGCTATAGTTTGAATGGATGGGTAACTATTATAGGAAAAAATACCAGCACCCCTAAAATTATTTTTAATAGTACGGGCACTTTTGTTATAGCCTTCGCTATTTGCAATCCAGTTACTTGTATCAAATACGATACAATTATAGTGGGCAAGGGCCTGACATGAATTTATCTGCGGTTCCTGATTTTTGCTTTTTCCAACTATTTTTCGACAAATGGTATACCTCAGTCAAATCATTATTATATATTATTAAAGAATAGTATTATATATCAAAAAATTGATTCGGGTATTCCAGCTTCGATAAATCTAACTAAAGCAGGAACCTATACCGTTATTGATTCTGCATTCAATACTTGTGGTTTTAAAGTTATGATTCGTACATTTAATTTGTCATCGATCGACAGTGTTCAACTTCCCAAAACTGGATGTACTGGCGATACAATTAAGGCTTTTGTTTATGCAAGCAATACTTCAATATATAATTGCAGTAGTATAAATGGTAGCGTTTCAATAGTAGGGCAAAATACCAATGCCCCGAAATTTGTCTTTAATAGTCCAGGGACTTATACTATACAATTTACCATAGGTACATCCTCAGTATGTCCTGCTGATAGTGTTATAACAATTGCACAAGGCCCTATGATGAACATGAACGCCATGCCCGATGGTTGTTTTACGGGAAATGATTCATTCTATTTCGACAAATATTTTAGTTCGGGAGTGAGTACACAGTCGAATCATTTTTATGTATATAGAAACAATACACAAATAAATAAATTTACAAGCACTGGAATTCCCGCACCCATATTATTGCCGCAAACAGGCAAATATGTTGTTTTAGACTCCTCATTTAATGGTTGTGGTTTTATAGTTTTAAGTGACACTTTTGATTTGTTAACACCAGCTATAGTTAATTTACCAAGTGATTACGACACCTGCATCCAATCTACCATTTCACTTCCTAGTAAAGCAGGTACCACTATATATTTGGATGGAAATATTGTTTCTGCCACCTCCCTGTTTTTAGACTCAGTAAGGAAATATAGTTTTATATATATTCCTGGGTGCGGAAATGCTGATACTATAAATATCAATGCAAGAGGTGTGAAGGTGAAAGGCCATGAATATATATATTGCTATATTGGACACCACCATCTGTGCCCGTTCAAATTTTAGTATTTCAGTAGATGCAACTTACTTTGATGTGTCTTATTATTGGAAATTGTACCATAATAATGATTCTATTCTCATTACAACTTATGATGGAAAAATGAAAATGAATACCAAGGATACGGGCTTATATGTTTTAAGTCTGTTAGCATCGAACAACAACCCGCCATTTTGTAGTGCGATTTCGAAAACAACTTCCATATATATACATATAACTCCTCGTGCTTCTTTTATTATTGACCGCAAATCGGATTCTATTAAATTCAATACAGATACAATCCCTGCCAATATTATTTTAATAGATAAAAGTATAAATGCGACGAGCTATCTTTGGCATTTCGGCAATGGTGAATCTAGTTTTAACAATAACCCCGTCGTAAATTATACAACTCCAGGGCAGTATAAAATACAGTTGATTGCTTATAACGGAATTTGTAGTGATACAGCAGAAAATCCTATAAAAATATACCCATTCTTTTCAATATATGTTCCCAATGCCTTTACCCCCAACAATGACGGTGTGAATGACTTTTTTGATATCAAAGTTAATGGGTATGAGGATTATACTTTTACCATTTTTAATAGGTGGGGTGAGCGTGTATATGTAGGCCACAAGAATGACATAGGTTGGGATGGAACATTTAAGGGAAAACTATGCAATCAGGATGTTTACCTTTGGGTATTGAGCAATGTAATGTATAATAATGTAGGAAATTTAAACATTAATACTTCTAATAATTGTATTGATTGTAATAAGAAAAACTTATCTGGGGATATACATTTGTTAAGATAGTAGGTCATCTTTAACTTTTAACTTTTGGAAAGTTCTATACTTTCCAAAAGTTAAACCTCAATCCCTCCTATTCAACTTACACCAATCACACTCACCACACCCTTTATCAAACTCGTGGTTTTTAATGCGGGTGTAAACATCTTTTATTTGAACTGATAGCATGCCGGTTTCTTCTGGAACTATATGCATCGTTTCTTCATGAAATTGCTTGGTATCTTTATCGGGTTCTATAAATTGATATACTGCTTTGTCAAAATTCCAAGCACGCATTCTGGCTTTTGGATCGTTGTCTAGTAATATTTTATAGAACACAGCTTGCCTCCAATAGTCGCCACCCAAAGCAATTTCAGGATCTATATTACCTGGCTCGGGTCGTTTTAATTTTTTCTTATCGAACTTGCCAGTTTTATAATCGACCACTGTGGCTTTGCTCCCCTCAAATTCTAATTTATCTATGAAACCTTTTAAGGGTATATCATTGAAAATAATAGCTTCCATGCGTACCTCTGTTTGTATAATAGGATTCCATTTATCTTTGAAATGATTGTGGTATTGTTTTAATACATCGCTTCCATATTCTATTCTACGTTCATATTCTTCGGCCACAAATTCATGTTTTCGCAAATACATTTCATAGGTAAAAAATTGCACCAACTCTTCCGCATTGTCAAATGTTTTCTCCTCTTTGTTTTTATTGAAATAACGCTCCAATGCTTTGTGCACTGCGTTTCCAAATGACAATGCTGGGGCACTTCCTGTAGGCACTTTTAATAAATACATATAATAAAAACCAATGGGACATTCCAAATATGCATTGAGATGTGACACACTTAATTTATAATCGCCCAACAAATTTTCCATTTCTTCATTGGCCAATAATTCTGGCTTGCTTTCTTTTTGTTCTGCCATTACCAGAGCAAGTGCTTCGGCTAATATATCATCATTTGCTTCTACTCTTTGTATCATAATACCTGCCTTTTCTACCTCGGGAACAAAACGGGTTGGGATAGCTTCTTTATCTTCATTGTCAAAATTATAATAACTCATATATAAACCATGCTTTGCTCTTGTCATACCCACATAGAAAAGTCGACGGCTTTCTTCAATAGCTAATGCATCAGTATCCACCGCCATTTGACTGGCTTGACGTTGGGTATGGTCTAATATATTGGGCGGGAATTTAAATCCATCTCCTCTTCTGCCACCTTCCCAATACTTGCCTACCAAACCCACCATAAATACATGCTCAAATTCCAAACCTTTGCTACTATGAGCGGTTGTAAACTTTACGCCTTTGCCAGTTCCAGTGTTTAATACCGCTTCCAAAGTTATATTATACTCCGCCATCAATTCCAAACTTTGCATGAAACGTGCAATATTTAATCCTGGTGCTTTATGTTCTTCTATTGTTATATAATTATGCAAGGCATGGATTTGCTGCAAATACAAATTTCTTTCGGGGTGATGAAGGGCAAATTTCAGTGCACCTGAACGTGTAATCACATCTTCAAAAAACTGTAATAATGTTTTGTTTGCACAAGCAGGAACCCAATGGTTAATCATATCTGATAACTTGGAGGCACTTTTTTCAAAATCACTCAAACCACTAAATAAATTAGGCTTCTCGGGGTTTGCTATAGTTTCTAATGCTGCACGAAGTGAGTTTATATTTCCCCGTGTTTTCGGAGTTTTTTGCCAACGAGCCATAAATCTTGCTGCCTCCACTGGCGGACCAAATCCTAAAAAATCTATATGGAATAGTTGAAATAATAAATCATCATTAC